>BNJT01000652.1_pt1 | contig 116915 bp, 168 predicted proteins | sample 8540491 | NCBI WGS metagenome assembly BNJT01 (sample SAMD00202455, study PRJDB9452) | human saliva metagenome | host: Homo sapiens | reverse complement strand
TTATTCCTAAAGCTTAGGGGAATAGGTCAAATATGGCTTATTCTCCCTTTTCTTACTGTTATAAAAATAAGAGGAGGAGCTATGTATTTTAAGCAAGAAGATATAGAAAATTATTAGATAGCCTTAGAATAGAAGAAGTGAGTTAGAGAGTTTGTAGATTTAGCAGGCTCAAACTATAAAGGGTTATAGTCCTTTCTATGCAGATACTAATCCTTCTTTTTACAGTAAGTCCAGATTTTGTAAGTGTTTTGTTTGTAATTTGCGTGGAAATGCAATTAATTTTTATGCAAAGATATATATTTTCCCCAGAAGTTGTCAAAGATTTAGCAAGAAAGTATAGAGTAAATATAAGAGAGCTACCAAAAGCAATTTCCTAAAGATATAGAAAAGAATGAAAAATATTATAGAATTATGGAGGAAGCTCATAAATTTTATATAGATAAGATATTTTCTATTGAAGCTCAGATCGGCATTACAATATTTATCCAATAGAGGTCTTGAAACCGATTTAATAAAAAGTACATCACCCAGGATATGCGTTTCTCCCAATGGTCAGAACTATATGAATATTTGAGTGAAAAATCTCATACAGATGAAGAATTATTAGTTTAGGTTTGATAAAGAAAAGGATGAAGGAAGAATTTATGATGCCTTTAGAAATAGAATTATATTTCCAATCAACAACCGGAAGAATAATTGCATTCGGAGGAAGAACTCTTGAAAAAGATGACAAAGTTCCAAATACATAAATTCACCAGATCCCAATATTTAAAAAGGAAAATTTATATGGATAGAAAGAGAGTAAATATTAAAAATAAAAAATTATTCCATATTAATGGAAGGATAAGATGGATGTATTATCTGCTGCGCTATTTATGGATTTGATATGCGACTGCTCCCTTTAGGAACGGCTTTAACTGAAGAACGCTCAACTTATAAAAAGATATCTCGCCTAATATATTATTGTCTTTGATATGGATAGCAGGTATAGCTGCTACAGAAAGAGCAGCACTGATATTGAAAGCTCAGGGGTTTAATATTAGAGTTTTTACAATTTCGAAGGAAGTAAAGATCCAGATGAGTTTTTGATGGAAGAGAAGCATTTTAAAGGTTGTAAAGTTCGTCACTTGAAATTTTTGAATTTTTGTATGAGACTTACGCAAGTGAATATAATTTACAGGATAATGGCTAAGCAGCATTTTGTAGAGAGATTTGAAAAAGATTCAGTATTGGGTAGTGATTTAGAAAAAGAAATGTATCTTGATAGTTTTTCAAAAATTGGAATAGATATTTCAGCTTTGAGAAAAACTTTAGTTGAAGATAATAAAATAATAAAAAGCACAAAAATATTTTCTAATACGAAAGATGAGTTAGAAAAAAGACGAGGAAGATTTTAAAAATCAAATTCCTTAGAAGTTGCAATAATTAAAATGTTATTAAGAAACCTGAATATTATAATCAAGGAAGAAAAAGTTGAAGGAACAATTATAAATAAAATTCTTGATTTTTAATGAAAAATAAAGGAAAATTTATTTTTAGACAGCAATAATATAAATGAAAGAATTTAAAAATTATTTAGAAAAATGATGATTCTGCAACTGAATATGATAGTGAATTAGCAAGAATAATAAATGGAATACGCAGTAACATCAAATATTTCAAATGAAGAAAATAATCACATAGAATTATTTAAAACTTACTTTAGGGAAAAATTAGAGATAGAGATGGAGAAGATTTTTCTAAAAATTAGCTTTTTGTAGATATTCAATAGAGATTGAAAAGTGTAAAACAGTAGAGGAATTTATAAAGATTTACAATTTATATAAGTATCTTTTGATAATTAAAAATAAATTTTAGGAGGTACCTGTGAAAGAACTAATTAAAAGTGAAAAGTTCGTGCTTTAATTAAAGCTATGGAAGAAAGAGTCATTACTTATGAAGAAATAAACGAGGAACTAAGTGAAGACTTTCCAGCTGAAAAATATTGAACAATCACATTACTGAAATGCAAGAGCAGGTATAAAAATCGTTGATGAAGATCAACTAGAAGAAATGGAAGCAGAAAATGATATACCAAAAAGAATTGGATGCTGAATTTAGAACCAGAAGATACAGAAACAGATACAATAGACGATGAAGAAGATACTAAAGAAGATGATGAATTTGTAGAGTTCGATGATGAATTTAATCCTGATTATGTGAGGATATTGCCGAAGAAGAATTAACTAATGATAAACTTTTAAATTTAGGTAATAGTTCAAAAGTTGATGAACCTATAAAATGTATTTAAGAGAAATAGGACAAAGTACCTTTATTAAGACATGGAAGAAGAAGTTGAATATGCCAAAGAGAGCTTTCGAAGGAGACGAAGAAGCTAGTAAAATTTTTGATTGAAGCAAACTTGAGATTGGTTGTGGCATTGCTAAAGCATACAAACAGAGGATTAAAATTATTAGATTTAATACAAGAAGGAAATATTGGTCTTATGAAGGCAGTTGAAAAATTTGAGCATACTAAGGGATATAAGTTTTTCAACTTATGCGACTTGGTGGATAAGACAGCTATAACAAGAGCTATTGCTGATCTGAAGGAAGAACAATAAGAATACCAGTTCATATGATAGAAACAATAAATAAAATAGAATCAAGAATTTATTTACAAGAAAACTGGAAAAAGATGCTACACCTGGAAATTTTAGCTGAGATTAGGAATGGAAGCAGAAAAATAAAAAGCAATACAAGAAATGAATCAAGAACCAATATCTTTAGAAACTCCCTGTTGGAAGTGAAGAAGATAGTGAATTAGGAGATTTCGTAGAAGATCAAAAACCACAAGCCCTTATGAAGCAACAACATGATCAATTTTAAGAGAGAGTTGAACTCTGTATTAAAAACATTGAGTAGAGAAGAAAAGTTTTGAGATACAGATACGGACTTGATGATAGTTCTCCAAAAACATTGGAAGAAGTTGGAAAAATTTTCAATGTAACAAGAGAAAAGAATTAGACAAATTGAAGTTAAAGCTCTTAGAAAAATTAAGACATCCAAGTAGAAAGAAAAATTAGAAGATTTTTAAAAGTTGATTAATGAGGAGGAACATTGAATTTATTAGAATTTGAAAGAATATCTATTAAAAAAATAATGAGATAGACGATGAAAAATTTAAAAATCTTTGTAGAAAAACAAAAATTAGATTTATTGCCTCTATCAAAAAATAGAAAATTAACAGATGAAGAAATTGATTATGATTATTTCGATTTGTTAATAACAGAAACTTTAGAAAAAATTTTAAAAGATGATGTTTGTACTTGTGAACATGTTGTAGGGTGTGGAAGATTGTTGTGAACAAGAGTAGAAAAGAATTTGAAAAAGTTTATGAGATAGGGATTATATGATGTTGAGAGATGGAATACTTTATGTTGACTTGACTCAAGAGGGTATTATAGGAACGATAAAAGCTCACTGAAACTTTTTGAAGATGATAAAGAATTTAAAAGCATATAAGTGATTTTTATATAGTAAGAGAGATGTTTAATTATATTAATAACTATACTAACTATAGAAAAATCTGGATTTAAGGAATATGCTGAAATATGAAAATACATAAAGATAGTCACATTTCCTTAAAAGATAAATCCAAAGATGAAGAATTGAAAAAAACTTGAAAAAGAAAATAAAGAGAAATATGATAAAAAGAAAATGAAAGATCTTGAGAGATGATTGAGATCTATGTTTGACTATCCAAATTTAAAATATAGATTAAGTGATAGAGAAATTCAAGTTCTAACTTTATATTTTGGACTTAATGGCTATAAGAAATTGACTTTGCCGATATTGCACTTCTTACAAATATAGATAAAGATAGTTTGGATAAAATTTTTGAAGGATGGGATATTTAAGCTATCTGTTGTTGATGAAAAGGTAGAAATATAAATGAAAGCTAGAGAAAATAATAAATATACTTGAGATTTCCTAGATCCAATGCAGAAGAGTGGGACAATGTTGGACTTTTAATTGGAGATTATGACAAAGAAATTAAAAATCCAATTTCAATAGATGCCACTGTGGAAGCAATAGAGAATGCAATTTCTAAAAATGTCGATATGATAATAACTCATCATCCTGTGATATTTAAGGCAATAAAAATATTAATGAACAGGAAATTTTTAGGAAAGAAAAATTAGAGCTTTTGATAAAAATGACATTAATGTATATTCTATTCATACTAACTTAGACTCGAGTATAGACGGTTTTGAATGACTATGTTTTAAAAACAGCTAGAGGTGAGAGAATATAAAATTTTTAGATTTTGAAGAAGATAAAAATTGTGGAATAGGTAGGGTATTTAAAATTCAACAAGAAAAACTCTGGAAAAATTTTTATTGAAGAATTAAAACTAAAAATTAAAAATTTCTAATCTAAGAGTTATAAGTAAAGATATGGAAAGTAAAATAAAAATTGCTCTTATAAATGGATCTGCAATGAGTTATTGGAGAAAAAGCAAAAGAAAGAAAAAGTGGATTTATTTATAACTGGAGATGTTGGTTATCATGATGCTTTAGATGCAAGAGAAGCAGGAATAAATGTTATAGATTTTGGACATTTTGAGAGTGAGCATATGAAATATTAATTGAGGAATTAAAAATTATGGTTTAGAATTTTTAGTTTTCAATGAGGGAACCAGTATTTAAATTTATGTAGATGGAGAAAATATGAGAAAAATTAATAATTACATTTTTATTTATTATAACGTCAATTTTTCTTTTTCAGCTGTTAATGATGGATTAAATCTTCTTAATGATGAGGAAAAACAGAAATTAATGACAAGATTGAAGAAATAAAAATGAAAAAGATTTAACAGTTTTTGTAAAATACTTTATCAATAGATGAGGGATTTGCAGTTTCTGATCCAGAAAGAGCCTTGATTCTTAATATAAAAAGGTAACAAGGAAAAACTATAAGGTAGAAAATTTCTTTCAGTAAAGACATCGATGTTGATGATTATGAAGAAGATATTAAATGGAACATTGAATGATTCACAAGTGTTACTTGAAAGAAAAGAATATAAAAATATATTTTAACAGTTCTTGATGGAGTAAGCTCTGTATTACAAGAAATAAATGTAGAACCACTTTAACCAAATGACTCATGACTAAACAACAAGAAAAAGGAAGCACGACAGTATTAGCTATAGTATTTTTTTGGAGTTGTGGGAGCTATAATTTTAAAATGTATGAAGATTATAAAAATAGAAATAAAAAAAGATGAAGATGATGATAGTATCTTATAAGAAATAAAAATATAGAGGTATTCGAGTTAGTCGCTGTGAGAAATCATAGAGGGAAAGTCCGGGCTCCATAGAGCAAGAGGGTAGCTAACGGCTACTAAAAGTAATTCTAAGGAAAGTGCCACAGAAAAGAAACCGCCATTATGGTAAGGGTGAAAAGGTGGTGTAGAGACCACCAGTTTTTAGGAGACTAAAAAAAGCTTGGTAAACCCCTCTGAGCAAGACTAAATAGGAAAGAAAAGGGTTGCTCGCTCTCTTTCAGGGTAAGTCGCTAGAGATTATAAGAAATTATAATTCGAGGAAAAATGATTAACAAATACAAAACCCGGCTTATTGAATGCCTCTAATTTTTAATCAAAAATAAACGATAGCAAATTTCTAATTTACTATCGTTTTTTATGCTATAAACTATTTATTTCTTTTGTGAAATAACATGCAACTTGATGCTTGTCCTGAACATTTTCTAAAAATAGGCTTTTTAGTTTTACATTCATCTTTCACATAAGCACAACGCCCTTGGAAAAACACAACCTGTTGGTAGATCGATAGGGCTTGGAACATCCCCTTCAATACTTGCAATTTTTCAGAAAAAAATCCATATTGATAGAGAATAAAGAATTTAGAAGAGCTTTTGTATATGGATGATAAGCATTATCTTTTAACTTTTCACCTGGTAAAAATTTCTAAAACATTACCCAAATACATAACAGCTACTTCGTATGAGCAAATTTTTGTATTAAAGCTATATCGTGACAGATAAAAACTATACAAAGATTTCTTTCTTCTTGTAATTTAACTAAAAGTTCAATAATATTTTTGTATAGAAACATCAAGAGCTGATGTTGCCTCATCACAAACTAAAACTTCTGGTTCAAGAGATAAAAGCTCTAGCTATTCCTACTCTTTGTCTTTGACCACCACTCATATTTTGAGGATATTTATCTATGAAACTAGCTGGTAAGTCAACCATTTCAAGTAATTCAATAGCTCTTTATCTTCTTTTTAATCTTCCGTAGTTTATTAAAGGCTCTGTTAAAATATCAACAACTTTTCATTCTCGGATTGAAAGATGCTCCTGGATCTTGATAAACCATTTGAATATGTTGTCTACTTTTCCCAAATCTCATTTTTTAGAAAATTTATTAATATTTTTCCCTTTTATAATAAATTTCTCCAGAAGTAGTTTTTCTAAATCTCATTAACATTCTTAAAAATGTAGATTTCCCACAACCAGACTCTCCAACAATTCCTAAAGTTTTTCCTCTAAACATACTTAAATTTATATTGTCACAAGCTGTTAAAATATTTCCTCCAGAAACTGCGAATTTTTGTGACATTTTTGCTTCCATTATTAATTCATGATTTTTTTAGACAAATCTCTACCATCCATTTCAGGTATAGCTTTTTAACAATTTTTAGTGTAATCGCTTTTAGGATTATTTATAACGTCTTCTTGTTCCACTATCAACTATAGCTCCATTTTGCATAACTATAATTTTTATCTGCCATATATGCAGCTACTCCCATATTATGAGTAACTATAATTATACCAGTATGAAATTCATCTCTTAGTTCCATCATTTGTTTAACAATTTGAGCTTGTGTTGCAACATCAAGTGCTGAAGTTGGCTCATCAGCTAAAACAATTTCTGGTCTCAAATGTAAGTGCCATAGCTATCCCAACTCTCTGTTTCATTCCACCAGAGGTTCATAAGGATAACTTTTCATAATATTTTTCTGGTTCAGGCAATCTTACTTTTTGCAAGCATATTAATTGCTTTTGTTTCAGCTTCATTCTTACTCATGCTAGAATGAGAATTGATGTATTCAACATATTGTGAGCCTATTTTTCTAATAGGGTTCAAAGTTCCACCACAGTCTTGAGCAATCATAGAAATTACAGAACCTCTAAGTTGACGCCATTCATCGTTAGAAAGATTTAATAATGATTTTCCATTGAAATTTATCTCACCTGCAGTAACTTTTTCCCTGTCCCAATAGTCCACCTAATATAGAACGAAGAACGGTAGATTTTCCACTACCAGATTCTCCAACAATACTTATAATTTCTCCTTTTTCATAGAAAGGGAGAAATTTTTAACTGACAGCATCTTTTTCTCCATATTGTATCGTTAGATCCTTTAATTTCTAACATTTTTGTCTCCTTTTTATTCAGTAATTGTAACATCTTTTGTTAGCCAATAATAATCCATTGGGAACATTATTAAATTTTTGAACTTTATTATTTGAATATAAGAAAGTTGTTTCATATCCAAAGAATACTGTTGCTGCATCGTTCATTATTAGTTGTTGAATTTCAATTGCTAATTCTTTCTCTTTTTAGGATCAAATTCAGCATTCAATTGATTCTAACACTCATCAACTTTTGCATTTTTATATCCAGATTTATTTTGAAGCAGAACCACTATCCCAGTTTTCATATAAATATTTTTCAGGGTCTCCTGTATTTGCAGCAAGAACGTTCCAAATTAATAAGTCAAAGTTTCCATTATCTCTCATATCTAATAGAGTTTCATAACTTACTGTTTTTAAAGTCATTTTTATTCCGATATCTTTTTAAGTTAGATTGAGCTGCTTTGAGCATAAACTTTTAATTCTTCTCTACTTGTGTAGATAACAAAATTCAAGTCTAATTTTTACCATCAGGAGTTTCAACAAATCCATCTCCATCTATATCTTTTGTATCCAGCTTTTTGCAAGTATTTCTTTTTGCACTTTCAGGATTATAAGCATTTTCATCTTTTAATTGATCGAATCCAAAATCCAATGTAGGAGGAATTGGTGCTTTACCTGCAGTAGCTGCTCCACCTAATAAGTTTTCAACATAAGCTTTTTATCAAGACCTCTAAGTAAAGCTTGACGTGGAGCTAAATCTTTTAAAACTCCATTTTGATTCTATAAAGCATAAGTTGATCTCAAAGATTTTTAATTCTTGAACATTAATATTTTTCTCCTTCAAAATCAGCTTTATTTTCTATTTTTCAAGTTATATGCTACTCCAATTTCTCCAGTTTTTTTAGAGATAATGCACGAGTACTTTGATCGTTGATACATTTGAATGTAACTTTAGCTAAGGCAGGAGTTCCATTCCAGTAGTTAGGGTTTCTTTCAACGATAGCATATTCAGTTGGAACAAATCTTTAAATACATAGCACCAGTACAAATTGGTGCATTTGTTGTATATTCTTCAACGTTGTCAGATGTATCAATGATTAAGAATAAAGGATCTGCTAAACATTGAGGTAAAATTGCAACTGGTTTATCAGTAGTTATTTTTAAAGTATCTCCTTCTGCAGTTATAGAAGCTGGTTTGAAGAATCCTTCTGCTCTTTTTACTTTTTCTAAATGTTCTATCAAATGAAGATTTAACAGCTTCAGCAGTTAAAGGATTTCCATTTGAAAATTTAACATCTTTTCTAATTTTAAATTCCCAAGTTAATTTATCATCACTTACTTGCCAACTTTCTGCTAGCATTGGTTGTAATTCTCCATGTTCATCAAAACGAACTAAATTTTCTCCAACACCATAACGAGTAATAACCCAGCTAAAAATATTGTTCAGTTGGTTCTAAAGTATCAGCAAAACTTGTAACCCCTATAACAAGCTCTCCGTTTTCAACAGGTTTTTCCTGTAGCTTCTTTTTATCTCCACCACAAGCTACTAAAGTAAACATCATTAAAATTGCCATTAGAAAAAGAAAAACTTTTCTTTGTAAAAAAATTTCATTAAAATTTTTCCACCTTTCATAATTTTTGTATATTAAAATTTTATTGCAAACTATTAAAAATCTTCCTCTTTGATATCAATCAAATCTTTTTATACTATCTCCTAACATATTAAAATGTTACAACAACTATAACTATTGCAATTCCGGATATAACATAAGCCAAGGAGCTTTTTGCAAGATAAGTTCTTCCTTCATTTAACATAGCTCCCCATTCTGGAGTTGGAGGTTGAGCTCCGAAACCTAAGAATGATAGAGCTGCTATTTCAAGCATTAATGCTCCAATATCTGATATTGCAGTAACTAGCATAAGTGTAAACATATTAGGTAAAATATATTTTGCTAGAATATGTCTGTCTGTACTCTCCTGTAAGTTTTGCAGCTTCAACATATAATTCTATTTTAAACCATACTTCTTGAAAGTCTTGCATACTTAGTCCAAGTAACAGCAGAAAATGGCAATAATTGCATTTGTCATGCTAGATCTAAAAGTCCAGCTATTGCTATTGCAAGTATAAGCCCAGGAAAATGAAACCATCATATCAGCAAGCCTCCATGATCACCATATCAACAATTCCACCAAAAATATCCTGCTATAAGTCCCATAAGAGTTCCTATGACAAAATACTACAGCCACTAATGCTAAAGTCATAAACAGCGAATATCTAGTTCCATAAATAATACGAGATAATATATCTCTTCCTAAAATATCTGTCCCCAATAAATTTATATTATCTGGTGCTTTCAATGGTTTTGACATTACAGCAGCTAGAGGATCTTTAGGAGCAATTGACTTTGTAAAAAGCTATTAAGACAATAATAATTGTTAAAATTAGAAAAAGTAAATTGTTTATGTGTTTTCACAAACTTTATGATTTTCAATTAATTTACCCCTCAACTCTCTTGTCTAAGTATTTATATGAAATATCTACTATTAAATTTACCACCAAATAAATTAAACCTATTAATAAAAACATAGGCTTGAACTAAAGGATAATCTCTAAATGAAATTGCTTTTTATAGCCATATTTCCCATTCCAGGATAATTATAAATAATTTCTATAACTGCAGTTCCTCCTAAAAGGCTACCAAGAGATAGTCCTAATAAAGTTATTAAAGGGAATTAAGGCATTTGGTAAAAACATGTTTTACTAAAAATCGTGCTCTCTTTTATTTCCTCTCATTCTAGCACCAACAACATAGTCTTTATTCAACTCTTCAATAACAGTATGTCTTACCTGTCTTATATATTTTTATCTGACATAGCAAATCCTAAAGTGAAAGCTGGTAGTATCATTGATTTAAAATCAGCTTTTTCCTCCAGAAACCGTTACCCAACGAAGCATAACTCCAAAAATACTCAAGAATATCAATCCTAACCAAAAACTTGGAAATAGAAAGTCCTGTGAAACTTATTGCTCTTACAAAAATAGTCTCTGCCACTTGTCCTTTTTAACTGTTGCTAAAACCCCAAGAGGTATTGAAATTACTATCATAAATGTTAAAGATAGTAACGATAGTTTTAATGTTGGGAAGAAAGCTGTTTTTATTTTATCTACAACGGGTACTCTTAAAGAATAAAGATTTCCCATTTCCCTTGTAATACATGACCCTGCCCATCTGCAATATTGTTCTGCAGAAAGGTCTATCAAGTCCTAATTCTGCTCTTGTTTGTTCTAGTAATTCTGGTGTAGGGAAGGTTTCACATTCTGTTAGCATTATTTCTGCAGGATCTCCTGGAGATAAATAAGTCAAACTAAATGTAAAAGAAACTAATTCCAAATAGAACCAACAAAAATTTGTAAAGCTCTGTTAACGTAATTGTTTTTTAATCACTTTGCCTCCTTTTAAAATTATAGTTTATACATTTTTTATTTAAAATTTTGCAAAAAGCAAAAATAAAAACTATTGCTGTCAGACACCATGTCATTGGATAAACATAGGCAACTGATTTAAAAATCTAAATTAAATTTTGATATTACATATAGTAAGGTAATTCTAAAACCACAAAGGCAAATCATAGTTACATACATCGAAACTATCGAATATCCCATTCCTCTCAAACATGAACCTAATACTTCCAAGTATTGTGTACAATATATAAAAAAGGGAAAAGTTGTTAAAGCTATTTGTGAACCTAAATAAATAATCTCTTCGTTTTTATAAAAATTCTCATAAAAAGTATGAGAGTTTGTTAATATTATTGTTGCAATAAATATATTTATTGCTCCTGATAAAGCTATAGAAACTAAAAGCTCCTTTTTTTAACTCTTTCGTAATTTTCTGCTCCAACATTCTGTCCTGTAAATGTCATACTCGCTTGTCCTATTGCAACAACTGGCATCCAAATAAAATTTTCTAATTTGAAATATAGTTGCATAAGCTGCAACTGCATCTCCACCATAACCATTAATATAATATTGAACTATAATATTTGATAAGGTGATAAGCATTGATTGCAATCCTGCTGGTAAACCAAAATATAAAAATTTGTTTTTAATAGATGAAAATCTATTTTTAAATTCTTTAAACTAAATTTTATTGCAGTTTTATTTTTTTAAACAAATAAGTCATCACAATTATTGCAGTGACAGTCTGAGAAAAAGTTGTTGCTATGGCTACACCTGCAACTCCATTTTTAAAAAGAACAATAAAAATATAATTTGTTATTACATTTAAAAATTCCACCGAATGCTAAAAATATAAAATGGTGTTTTAGAATTTCCTGTTGAACGAATTATTCCTGATCCAATATTATATAAAATCATTGGTAACATACTTAAAAATATATTTTTTTAAGTAAAGAACAGAGTCATCCATTATCACTTCTGGTGTATTTAAAAGCTTTAGTAAAAAAATTCTGATGAAAAAAACTCCTAAAAATAGTAAGAAAAATTCCACCAATTATTCCAAAACTTATTGCTGTATGAGAAATTTTAGAAGCTGTTTCAAAATCTTTAGAACCTATCTTTTGTGAAACTGCAACTCCAACCCCAATAGATACCCCTGTAGAAAGTCCAATTATACAAGTAAATATTAAACTACTTGCTCCTACTGCTGCCGTTGCTTCTTTTACCTACAAAGTTTCCAACAAAAATCATATCAGCAGTATTATAAAGTTGTTGAATTAAACTTGCACCTAACAAAGGTAAGGAAAAATAACAAAATTTTCCAGATAGATCCTTTGGTCATATCTTTTACTTTATTTTTCATATATTCACCTATATAAATTATTAAATCTAAAAATTTTATTTAGAAATTGTTTATCTATTTTATCATATATACGTTAGCTTTTCAATAAAAATTATTTTACTAAACTTAATAAAATTATTAAAAAATTTGAATTAGATTTTTTAATATTTTCAATAAAAATGACATAATAAAATGACATGATAAAAATAAATTTTAACTTTTTATAAAATAAAAATCAATATATAAAATTAAAATAAATTTTAATCTATAAATATTTATAAATTAAAAATTAAGAAATTAAAAATATTTTTGATAGACAAGATTTGGAAAAAAAGTTATATAATAATTAAAAAGTAAGTAAATTAATGAAGGGAGAATATTATGAAAAAATTTTTAAATTATTATCTGTTTTTAATGTTGGCTCTGTTTGTTGTTGCTTGTGGAGAGAGAAGAAAAAGAGTACTGAAGGAAAAATAAAAGTAACAACGACATTAAATTATTATGTAAACTTAATTGAAGAAATTGGTGGAGATAAAGTTGAGGTCACTGGTCTTATGAAAGAAGGAGAAGATCCACATTTGTATGTTGCAACTGCAGGAGATGTTGAAAAATTACAAAATGCTGATTTAGTTGTTTATGGTGGGCTACATCTTGAAGGTAAGATGTCAGATATTTTTGCAAATTTAGATAATAAATATATTTTAAATTTGGGAGATCAATTAGATAAAAATCTTTTTACATAAAAGAAGATGAAAATACTTACGATCCACATGTATGGTTTAATACAAAAATTCTGGGCAATTCAAGCAAAAGCAGTTGCTGATAAATTAACAGAAATGTCACCAGAAAACAAAGATTATTTTGAAAAATAACTTGATGGCTTATCAAAAATCTTTAGATGAAGCTACTGAATATATTCAAAATAAATTAAATGAAATTCCAGAAAAATTCAAGATATCTAATTACAGCTCACGATGCTTTTGGATATTTTTGCTGAACAATTTGGTTTTACAAGTAAAAAGCTATTCAAGGTGTATCAACTGATAGTGAAATTGGTGCAAAACAAATTGATGATTTATCTAATTTTCATAGTTGAACATAATATAAAAAGCAATTTTTGTTGAATCTTCAGTTAATCATAAAAGCATAGAAGCTTTGCAAGAGCTGTAAAAGCAAAAGGAGCTAATGTTGAAATTGGTGGAGAACTTTATTCAGATTCAATGGGAGACAAAGAAAATAATACAGAAACATATATAAAAAAACAGTAAAAAGCAAATGCAGATACTATATCTAATGCTTTGAAATAATAAAGTTAGGTAGGTTATAAAATGAATGCAGTAGAAATTAAAAATTTAACTGTTACTTACGGAGAAAAATATTGCACTTGAAAAATTTTTAATTTAGAAGTTGAAGAGGGAACTTTGATGGCTCTGGTAGAGCTAGAATGGTGCAGGTAAGTCAACATTAATTAAAAACGATATTAGGATTTTTAAAACAAATAACAGGGGAAATAAAAATAAATTCAAAAATCTTTAGCTTATGTTCCACAAAGAACTTCAGTGGATTGGAATTTTCCAACAACTCTATATGATGTTGTTGAAATGGGGTGCTATGGTAAAACTGGATTTTTAAAAAGAGTAACTAAAGAGGATATACCTTGAAGGCTATTGAACAAGTTGATATGATAGATTTCAAGAATAGACAAATTTCTGAATTATCTGGCGGGCAGCAGCAGAGAGCATTTATTGCAAGAGCCTTGGTACAAAATGCTGATATATATTTGATGGACGAACCATTTCAAGGTGTTGATTCAAAAACAGAAAAATCAATAGTTGAAATTTTAAAAATTGAAAGAAGAAAAAGAAAACAATTATTGTCGTTCAATCATGAGTCTACAAACTGTACCTGAATATTTTGAAAAAGGGTTGCTCTTATAAATAGAAATGTAATAGCTAGTGGGAAAAATTTTCAGAAGTTTTTACTAAGGAAAATATTTCAAAGACTTATCTTTAAAAAATAATTATAGAAAGGAAATTGTATTGGAAATTTTAAAACTCTTTTGAATAGTTATACTTTTTAAAATTGTAACTCTTGGCTGCACTTTGTTAGGAATAGTGAGTGCAGTCATTGAACATTTGCTATGCTGAAAAAGAAAGTTTGTTAGGTGATGGGATATCCCATGCTTTCTTTTAGCTGGGATATGCCTAGCTTTTTTTAATTACTGGAAAAAGATTTATATTTTTATTGGCAGGGGGCATTATTGATTGGATTGTTATGTATATATCTCATTCATTATATTCAACAAAATCAAAAAGTAAAATTTGATAATGCTATTGCTTTGTTATTATCAACTTTTTTTGGATTGGGACTTATTTTACTGACTTACTTATTCCTGGAGCTAAGAAAGCAGGTCTGAATAAATTTATTTTTGGACAGGCTTCAACATTAGTTGTGAAGGATGTATATTTAATAATAGTTGTGGGCTTAGTAATAATATTTTTAATTGTTTTATTGTGGAAGGAAATAAAGGTTAGTATTTTTGATGCTAATTATGCTTATACCTTAGGGATAAATAGTAGCAAAAATTAATTTTTTTGATTTCGACTATGATAGTTATAAATGTTATAGTAGGAATTCAAATTGCAGGGGTTATATTAATTACAGCAATGTTAATTTTTGCCTGCTGTAGCTGCAAGGTTATGGTCAGATAAACTTTTTAATGTTGTTATCCTATCAGCATTTTTGGTGGATTTTCTGGAGCTAGTGGAGTATAATTTCTACTTTAGATTCAAATTTACCCACTGTCTCTCATTAATAATTATTGTATCAGGAATTTTTTTGTTATCTTTTAGTTTTCTATTTTCTAAAAAAGGAATAATAGCATTAGAATATATTTAACAAATAAAAGAATTAAAAGAAAAATAGAGGTGTGAAAAATATGAGTGCAAATTTAACGATACAATTAATTGCACATAATATCTATCTCTTGTTCTTTATTGGGAGTATTTTTAGTATTAAAAAGTATGAGTATGTTGACGGATACAATAAGTCATACAGTTTTACTAGGAATAGTATTATCTTTTTGTTGTTCATGACTTAAGTTCTCCTTTTTAATAGTGGGTGCAACTTTAGTTGGACTTTTTACTGTGTACTTGGTTGAGCTTTTTAAAAATACAAATTTAATAAAAGAGGATGCAGCTATAGCTGTTGTTTTATCTATTCTATTTAGTATAGCTGTTATATTAATTTCAAAAATACACGGCAAATATACATTTAGATATCGATGCAGTTTTATTAGAGAATTAGCCTTTGCACCATTTTTATAAGATTGAAATTTTTGGTATGAATATTGTAAAAGGTATTTTAACATCTGGAATAATTTTAATTTTTAAATATTATTTTTATATCAACATTTTTAAAGAATTAAAAATTTCAACTTTTGATAAAACCTCAGCAAGTGTTCTGGGATTATTTCCAACGTTAGTTCATTATTTGTTAATGACTTTAGTTTCTGTAACTGCAGTTGTATCTTTTGATGCAGTGAGCAACACTTATGATCTCATTTATGATAGGACCAGCGGCAACTGCATATTTGGTTGCAAAAAAATTTTAAAGGCTATGATTTTTATAGCATTTTTAGTTGGTTGCTTATCATCTATAATAGGATTTTATTTAGCAAGATTTTTAGATGTATCAATATCTCGAAGTATTGCTATGGTAATAGGTTTAATATATATTACTTTTATTAAAAAAGGAAATAGTTATCTAACTATTTCCTTTTTCTTTGTAGGCTAGATTTATAGCCCAATAGATTCCTGTATTTAGTAACAGTCCTTCTAGCTACAAAAATTACTTTTCTTCAATAAGTTTACTAATTCTTCATCAGTAATGGAAAATTTTTATTTTTTGTTCAATTAATTTAGAATTATATTCTGAATATCGATGTTTTCAGTATTTTTGAAATAATTTTTAAGAGATATAACTCCAAAATTTGTTTTTATATATTTTTCATTAATTGCTCGTGATACAGTAGAGGGACTTATATTTAATTCTTTAGCAACTTCTAATTCTTTTTAAAGTATTGAGTATTTTTCCTTTGTTAAGAAAAATTTTTCTTGTTTTGCAATAATGATATTAACTATTTTATCCAAAGTCTCATATCTTTTTCTATACAACTAATTATTTCATTAATAAATTATTATCATTTTGAGATATATTTATTTGAGGAAATAGTTCTATTGATTTCATAATCTAATTTTTATTATCGTTAATCGAGATATATACATCAGGAAATAATTTTTCTAGTATCTCCAAATTTAAATCCTCTTGTAATTTTAGGGTTTAAAGATTGGATAGTTTTTATATACTTATTCATTTCTCTTTGGAAAATATTTAATATTTCCATTAGCTCTTGATACCTTTTTATCGGCTAGTAAGTAAAGATATTTTTCAATAAACAAGAAAAAGTTTTTCATCGTGAATATTTTTAATTTTTAATTGAAGAATAAGAGATTCTTCTAAGCAATAAGCTCCTATGCTTATAGGGTTCTAAAGAATAGATTATATCAAAAAGATTTATTCAATTCTTTATTATTTATACCTAAAATATTTTTATTTCCAATTTTGAAATTTCGAGATATCCTTTTCATTAATATTATTTATTATAAAAAGGCAAATATCTTTTATATCTAGATCTCAAATATGATATTTGTTCTTCGAGAAAGTCAAAAACTAGTTTCATTTGAGAATAAATCAAACTCAGCATTATCTTTTTCATCTGAACTAGAGAAAAGAATTATTTTTAAAGTTTACATCTATTTGAAAGTTTTTATAAATTTCTTTTTCAACAAAAATTTTTTTAAATTACTAGAAGAAAGACTTAAAAAGTTTTAAAGACATTTTCATAGAAGTTGTTAATTTCAATTTTTGTTTTAATTTAGGCTGTATTTCAAGTTTTAAATTATCTTTCATAATTTCCCTCCATTCAATAATTTTATCATAAGTTTATAATAAAAAAGAAATAGACCATTACCTACTTAAATATTAAGCAGAGTAACAGCCCATTCCTAACACTATATATAAATTAAAAATATGGAAAACTAATCTAATATATTTTTCAATATCCAATTATAGATATTTTCTTCATTGATATCCTCAGAATTATTTTATTATATATAGTCTTGCACGTTGATAATAATTTCAGTTTCTGTTATTTTTCTACAACCTCTTTGGCAAACTGTTTAGAATGATAGTTTTTAGCAATCGATTGAATGTTTTTATTATTTAAAAAGCATTTGATAAACTTTTTCTATCATAAAAAGGATTACAACCACCGCAGAATTTAATCTTCATTTGTTACTTCTTCATTCTCATCAGGAGTAAATTTATCTAACAGCAATAGAACTAAAATTATTCCAACTCCTAATCCCCAGGCAGCACCTTTATTGCAATTACAGATGCTATGACTCCAGCAATTCCCATATCAATTGGTTTCTTACATAAACTCATTGCTAAGTCTTGTACATACATAACCTTGAACTAAAAAGTGTTAAAGATAATGTGACTGGAAGAGTTGGTTGCACAAGTAGAAACAATAGGAATTATTGCAACAGATAAAAATGTAATAAGTCTAAATGTTCCAACACCGCTATAAACAGAGTCCATACTTTCTCTACCTTCTTTGTATCTTTCAAAAACTGCTGCAGAGACGGCAGCTCATAATGGACCACATAGAGGAATGTAAGGAATAAAAATTCCTTCTATGAAGTTACGAATACCACTAATTAAATTAGAACGATTTGAATTAAATTCTATAACTTCATCTGTTTCTAATTCTATCAGCTCTCCTAATAAAGCTCCACTTGTAACGAAATCTCCAAAGGCAATAATATATACCATAATAGCCATAGGTATTGCTTTTTATAAATAAATCTCCGCTTGGAAAACCAACACCAAATACACTTACTTTTTTTAAAAATATTGGCAAATTCAGGAATTTTTATAAAATGTACCAATTTTTAATATCTGGGAAAGGTAATTCTTTACAAAGAGGAGCGACAATTATACTTACTAATACAGCAGGCAACATCCCATATTTACCTTAAAAGCATTTATAAAACTATATTTTTACGAAATGCTTTAAATCTAGCTGAAAATAATAAGAAAAAGATAATAAAGCACCAATAGCAATAGAAAATGGATACAAATTAAATCTTCCTTTTCCAACTGCAAATTTCTCCAATAATTGCAGCAAAACCTGCTCCTAAAAGTATTCCAGATTTTATGGAAACAGGAATAACTTTCATAAGTTTTCCAGCAAGACCAGTAATTCCATGAATAAGAAAAAATAATAGCTACTAATAGTTGTAATGCAATCAATGCTTGTATTCTTTCAGGACTCTATTTCAAATCTTGTTAAGTATGCCATAGTTAATGGAATAGATGGAGTTATCCAACCAGGTACAACTGATCACCTAGTAAAGCATGTAAATTGTAAAGTAAGCTGTTTATTATAACCATAGACCAAGCAGTTCAAAGGGTATTCCCTAATCCCTCTGTCAACATAGGAATAGCACCTAAACAAGTTGCACACATCAATATTGCTTGAATACCTTCTGATAATTCGAATTTATAATGAACAAAAAGGTATTCTTAATTTAAATGGACCTAATTTTGTGTAAGGTTGTTCTTTACCATTTTTCTTTTATATATAACTCCAACAGCATTTCCACAACATGAAACTTGTTGAAGTTCTTCCTTTTCATATTTATTTTTCATAAATATCTCCATTGTGGTAATTTTTATTTATTTTCTAAAACTCCAAATTTTTCTTCAGCTTTTTCTCGTAAGTTCTTCTAAAAGTTAGGTGTGCAATACTAATTAATGCTTTTTGCTCTCTCTCTTTAGAGTTTTTCCTTTTCAAATGAGCTATACCATATTCAGTTATAATGTAGTCCACATCATTTCTTGAAGTTGTTACAGTTGCTCCTTCATCAAGAGTGAAAACAATTTTTGATATTGTACCTTTTGGCAGCAGTCGAAGGAAGAGCTATTATTGATTTTCCACCTTTAGAAAAAGATGCACCTCTGACAAAGTCTACTTGTCCACCAGTACCACTAAATTGTTTATAAGCTATTGATTCAGCATTAACTTGTCCCATTAAATCAACTTGTATAGCTGAATTTACAGAAATTAAATTATCATTTTGGGCAATTATAAATGGATTATTAACATAGTCAACAGGGTGTAACTCTCATCTCAGGGTTATTATCTATGTAGTCATATAATTTTTACTTCCCATTAAAAACTCACTATTGATTTTCCATTATTAAGAGTTTTTCTTTTATTGTTAATTACACCCTAAATTAACCAAATCAACAACACCATCAGATATCATTTTCAGAGTGTATTCCTAAATCTTTTTATCTTTTAAAAATGTTAAAACAGCATCTGAATTGCTCCTATCCCAAGTTGTAAAGTATCTCCATCTTTTATTAAACTTGCACAATATTCTCCTATCTTTTTTCAATTTCTCCAATAACAGGAATTTTTAATTCTAAGATATGACTATCATATTCAATAATGTAGTCAATGTCTTTGATATTAATAAAACAATTTCCAAAGTTCTAGGCATAAATTTATTTACTTGTGCAATCACAATAGTGGCATTTTTCCGTTGCGCTCTTAGTATAATCACAAGATAAACCATAGCTACAATATCCATAGTTCATCTGGGAGAAGAAACTTGTATTATTGCAACATCTGGTGTTAGCTAGCACCTTTTTCAAATAATCTTGAATTTCAAAAAGAATGAAGGAGTATAATCTCCGTAAGAACTATTCGCAGCTTCTCTAGTTGATGCTCCAACGAATAAAAGCATTATGTCTAAAATATTTTTGAATTTTCTTTTTTCGCATATTCTCCTTTTTGCCATAGCTACCATATGAATAATTTCTGTTTTATTAAATAGCTCTTTTATTTTTAATAAGGCATCAGTTAAAAATAGTTGATTCTGCACAGGCATGTCCAAAAAAACGATTCTTTTAACTCCAGCAATCTTTTTATAATTGCATCATCAGGACTACAAATTCTTTCTTTATATATCTCTTTCCAATTTTTTTCATTTTTTTGCCCCTTTCAAAATACTTTTTTAGCTAAAGCCCATAAATCATCTGAAACACCAGTTTCAATATAAACTGTTTTTATTTCTGGGAAATTTTCTAAAATATTCTTTTTAATAAAATTTTCGTTTGTTTTCTATAGAGTGAGGCAGACACAGCACTGCCCTTTTAATCTTAAATTTAATTCTTGTTTTTCGAAATTAATATTTTTAATTTTCTATATCTCCACCATGATTTTCAAGATAAGGTCTAATTTTAGTGTTTAGGAAATCTCTCAATGTTTTTCATAGTATCACCCAAATTTTATTAAATATCTAAGATATCTTTTACGAGTTGTTTTTAGCTTCTAAGTTTGATTGTCTACTAATCATAATTCTTTTGAGCTTGAGGGGAACCAGCACCATGCATAGATTCTGTTCTATATCCCACCGCTGCTGTTCCTAAAGTTAAATTTTCTATAAATCTCAATACTTTCATTCTTGTTAGAGTTGGTACACTTGCAACACCTCTAAAATATTTTATCAACGTAATGTCCAATTTCTTTTGAGTTTAAATCTGCTTCAGAAGGTAGTGTTACTAAGCAACCACCTGCAATATCTTCAGCAAGTCTCGCAATTTCATAAGGGAATCTTGTTACATTTTGTTTACAAACATTTGCAAGCAATAGATCAATTTCATAAGATCCTGTTGGAGTTCTGTGTCCTCTGCCTTGAACAAGCAATTCCAGCACAGTATAATGTTTCGTTTAAATGAGTCATTTCAATAATTTTTATCTTTTATATGAGAAGCTTTTTAGTGCCGTTGTAGTCAGATATAAGTGCAGTTGTCTGATTAGAACATCTCCAACTCCAACTTTACAACCACCATAACTTTGTCTATGGAAACCTGCAAATCTTTTCAACTAATGAATTTGAAAAATTCATATTCACCACACATAAATATTCTTTCGTTAGGAACAAATACATCATCAAAAACAACTAAAGCTTCTATGCCCACCAAATTTTAGGGGTTACCAACATCAACAGAAGTTCCTTCAAGTTTTCTTGTATCACAAGATTGTCTACTATAAATAATCTTTATTCCCTTTTGTGTCTGTTGGAACATGCAAAGCAAACTGAATAATCTTTTGTCTGCTTCTGTCATAGATAATGTAGGCATAACTAAAAACTTTATGAGAGTTTACTATACCAGTTTGATGAGCTTTTGCTCCACGAACAATGATTCCATCTTCTCTCTTTCTACAATATGTAAGAATAAATCTGGATCAGCTTGTGCAGATGGTGCAAGACCTCTATCTCCTTTAGGGTCTGTCATAGCTCCATCAACAGTTAAATCGTTATCTTGGCAATAAATTAAGAATTTTTAATTTTTCTATGATAATCAGTTCCTAATTTTTGATCTCATGTCATCAGGTAGTACTATAACAAGCATTAAAAAGCGTCCATACCAACACATCTTTGGAAACAAGAAGCTGTTTTTGTCCTAAAAAGTCTTTTGCATTTTAACTTTTTACTAAGTCATCAGTACTTTGAGTGAATGTTAGTAAATCTGTTAATTTTTTCCTGTTAAAATGAGAAGTTGTAGTCATTAAATCTTCATATTCAGGTTCTTGAGCCAAATCATAGGTCATAACAACTGAATTCAAAGATGGTCTTATAACTGGATGATCAACTGGGTTGTCGATTTTTTTCTCCAAAAATATAAACTTCCATATTTAACTTTTCTTAAACTTTCCACGTATTCTTTACCTGTCATCAATGCCATAAAAATCACTCCTTAATTTTAAAAATTTAATTTCCTTGTCTAACTAATAAGCAAATATTGTGCCAAAGATAAAAATATTATTTATCAAGAACAAATCTTCAAATAAAAATTTTTAGATTTTTGCAAAATTTGTACAAAAGAATTGCAAAAAAACAAAAATACTTGTTTTTTTGCAATAACAAAAAGGCTGTTGCATTATTAAGAATTAATCACCTACTACGTATCCATTTAGGTTGAAGAAGTTTTTGTTTATTAACTTCTGAAACCTCAATGACTAACAAGTAGGATTTTAACTTCCCAATTTGCAGCAGCCTCTTTTTTATAAAAAATTATTTTTACTTTTCTGGTAATAGTACTAGGGTTAACGCTTAACATTTTTAGCAACTTTTACTTTTTGAATTTCCCTTTTTCCATTAAAAATTAATTACATCTTTTTGAAATTTATCAGTTGCATCTTTTTAAAAGCTATTTTAGTATAGGCTTTGAAACAGCAAGTACAGAGAAGTTGTATTTTATTTGCTTCTATATCTTTTTATAAGTTCAGGAGTTATATTTGTCGGTATGGAGTCCACACTAATTTCTCATCTTTACTTTCTACCACTACCATATGTTCAACTAAATTTCTAATTTCTCTTATATTTCCTGGCCATTTATAGTCTTGTAAAAATAGTAAAAACTTCTTCTGAAATTTTTTTATTTAAACCATATTTTTGATTATAAAATTTTAAAAAATTTTGTGATTAAAGGTAAAAATATCTTCTTTTCTTTCTCTAATTGGTGGAATTTTTATATTAATAACATTTATTCTATAAAATAAATCTTTTTCTAAATTTACCTTCTTTAATTAGCTCCTCTATATTGGCATTAGAAGCTGATATTATCCTGACATTAGTTGCAATGTATTTTTCTCCACCTATTCTTAAAAAATTTTTCCAGTTTCTAAGACTTTTTAATAACTTTGCTTGAGTTTCTAAAGAAAAGCTCAGAAATTTCATCCAGAAATAGAGTAGAATTATTTGCAAGCTCAAATATTCCTTTTTGCCAGAAGCTAAAAGCTCCTGTGAATGCTCCTTTTTCATATCCAAATAGTTCAGATTCAACTAAACCTTCTGGTAAAGAGCTACAATTAATTTCAAAAAAATTCATTTTTACTTCTATTGCTTAATTCATGAATTAATTTAGCTAAATATGTTTTTCCAGTTCCAGTTTCTCCTTGTAACAAAAATAGAGTGTCAAATTTAGCAGAATCTTTAATCATTTGTAAAAATTTTTTTCCATCTTTAGATTGCTTGTTATAAAATTTTCATTATATAAATCTTGTTTGATTTTTCTATTTCTTTTTATATTTTTCGGTCAATTCTTTGGGCTTTTAAATAATTCTTTTTCTAATTTTTCAAGCTCTTTCATATCTCTAACATTGGTTACAATATAGATATATGTGATTATTCTCATCAAAAACAGGAGTACTAGTGACAAAAAATGTTTTTACCAGATTTCAAATTTTGATTGATAGTTACTTTTTCTTTTTCTTTTAATTGCAACTAGAGAAGCTGATTCATTAAATAGCCCTTCTTTAACTAAATTTTTCATATTTTTTTACCAATTAAATTTTTTTCTATTTATTCCTGTAATATTTTCATAGGATTGATTTACAAAAAATAGTATTTGCATTTCCATCAGTAACATAGATTCCATCATAAGATGATTCTACAATCATTTCAAAAACTTCATTAATATTTTTACTACGCCTTTCATAAAAAAATCGTTCTCCTTATATAATTAAATGTTTAATTTCCTATCTATATATTAAAGATATTTATAATGTAAAGTCAATGGAATATATATGTTTTTATATAAAGTTTATAAAAATAAATAATTTATAATTTTGTTTATTAAGTTGTTGATTTTATCTAATATTAAACTAAAAATAAATAAATATAAAGGAGTGGGTAATATGTCAAAATAAATTAGAAATTTAAACCAGAAAGAGTATTTTATTATTTTTGAAGAATTATCAAAAATTCCAAGAGAATCTGGGAATGAAAAAGCTGTTAGTAATTTTTAGTTGAGATAGCTAAAAATTAGGACTAGAAGTTTATCAAGATAAAATTAATAATGTTGTTATAAGAAAAGCCGCAACGAAAGGGATATGAAAAATTCTGACGGAATAATTTTACAAGGACATATGGATATGGTCTGTGTAAAAATCCAGAGTCAAATCTAATTTTTAACTGATGGATTGGATTTAATAGTTGAAGGAAATATTTAAAAAGCTAATGGGACAACCCTAGAGCTGATAATGGTATAGCAGTTGCTATGGGGCTTGCTATTCTTGAAGATAATTCTTTAGAACATCCACAAATTGAATTGCTTGTTACTGTCGAAGAAGAAACAACAATGAGAGGTGCTATGGAGCTTGAAAATGATGTATTGACTGGAAAAATGTTAATAAATATAGATTCAGAAGAAGAGGGATGGATCACAGCTGGTTCTGCTGGTGGAAAAGGAATAACAATTACTTTTTGAAGATAAAAATAAATATAGATCCTTCAAAGCTTGAATTTTTACAGAGTCGAATTTTTATAATTTTCAAGGTGGACATTCTGGAATGGAAATTAATAAAGATAGATTAAATGCTATAAAGGGTCTTAATCAAGTAATAAAAATTAGCTAGAAGTATGTATTACCCAGAAGATATTATTTTTGTGTGATATAAAAGGTGGTTCAAAAAGATAATGCTATACCTACAGAATGCTACGTTGATATAGCAATTAATAAGGATATTTCTATGAAAATTTTTACTGATGATATGAGAAATATGTGCAGAAATTATCAATATTTTGATGCTGTGTCATAAAGAAAAAGAAATGAAATTCAACTTTGAAAGATTAGAAACTGAATATACCAAGGGTATGCAGATGAAGTATTTACTAGAGTTTTAAATTTACTAGATGAGACACCACAGGAGTTAATACTTGGATAACATAGAAGGACTAGTTGAAAGTTCTGATAATTTAGCCATAGTGAAAGTTGTTGATGAACAAATTAATATTACTATTTCTTTAAGAAGTTCTAAAGCAGATGTATTAAAATGATTTTACAAAATAAAAATAACAGGAATAGCTGAAAAATATGGGAGCAAAATATAAAAATTAGTGGTGGTTATCCAGGATGGGATTTTAAAAAGAATCTCATTTAAGAGAAACAGCAGTAAAAAGTTTACGAAGACTTGTTTAATGAAAAATGCAAATAAATGTAATACATGTTGGGCTTGAGGTGGGGCTATTGCAATGCATTACCCAGATTTAGATATGATTTCAATAGGACTCAAATATTTATGATGTTCATACATCAAGTGAAAAATGGAAATTGCTTCTGTTGAAAAATATTATAAATATGTTGTTGAGTTACTATTGTAATAAGATGAATATGCTGTAATTTTTGTTACAGCATTATATTAATTAGTGTTTGTGAGATTCTGTTAATTTGAATTATCTCTAAGTTTAATCCGTATTGTAATGCAGATCTCAACTTTCATTTCTCTAACTGTTGCTCCACCAGCTTCAATTTCTTTTCGTTATACATGGTTGGCATAACTTCTGGATTTTCTTTCCAGTAATTCTATCTAAAACTTTTAGATATCCTTTGTCCTTTTGAACATATTCTGGTTATCATAAATAGTCGTTACCTTTATAGAATAATCTTCTATAAGTAGCTTAGTGATAACGTCATCTTTCAAAGAAAAATTGAACTTCAACTTCAACATCTTGTTTTGAAATATAAAGTCCTCTATATTGTCCGTCCATGTATTGTCCACCAAAAGCTGATAGAGAACCTAAGATAAATAAACCCTAATAACAATTTTTTCATAATATTGTCCCTCCTAAATAGTATTGATATATTATTATACAATAAATATATTTAGAATGCAATTATTTTTATTTACAAATTATTTATAAAACATTTTTAATTTCTTTCTTTTTAATTTTTCTAAAGCTTTAGCTCTGTGACTAATTTTATAATTCAGGTAGCTCAGCCAAAAGTTTTTGATATTGTTCTACATAAAAAATGAGGGTCATATCCAAATCCAGTAGAGCCTTTTGCTTCATCAATAATTTTTCCTTTCAATTTCTCCTCTGAACGAGTAAATTTTCTCCGTTTGGTTTTGCAAGACTTATAACAGAAACGAATTTTGCAGCTCTATTTTCTTTTCCTTGTAAATTTTTGATAAGCAGTTTATTGTTTTCTAAATCGTCTCCAGTTCCACTATATCTTGCAGAATATACTCCTGGCTCTCCATTTAGAGCATCAACACAAAGTCCTGAGTCATCAGCAATGGCTATCATATTTAGATAACTTGAAATTAATCTTGCTTTCTTTTGTGAGTTAGCTTCAAAAAGTTTCTCCATCTTCTCTGACCTCGATTTCTATTCCATCTCTCTATTGATAAGATTTCTACATTTTCAATATTAGAAAAAATATCTTTAATCTCTTCAATTCTTTATGCTGGTTACCTGTTGCCAAAAATATTTTCAAAGGTTCTTGATTTATAATTTCATCTTGCAGAGCAATAATTCTATTTATCGAATTTTCAGCTAAATCCAAAAGTGCATTTAATCTTTTCTTGTGAATGTGCTTTCTCCAGTTCCTTGAACTTCTATAAATTCTCCCTTTTTATTCATAATAACATTCATATCAACTTCAGCAGCTGAATCTTCAGAATATTTTAAGTCAACGATTAAATTGGAATTTAATTTACCAACAGATATTGCTGCAACATTTGATATCAATGGATTTTCTTCTATAACTTCATTAGCTAATAATTTTATTGCAAGAGCTAAGAGCAATATATCCACCTGTTATCGATGTTGTTCTTGTTCCACCATCCGCTTGAAGAACATCACAGTCGATAGTGATTAATCGTTCACCTAATTTTTCTAAAATCGATTGAAGCCCTCAAGGCTCTTCCAATTAATCTTTTGAATTTCTACAGTTCTTCCTGATAATTTTTCCTTTTGCTGACTCTCTTGAGTTTCTTTTCATTTGTTGCTCTTGGTAACATTGAATATTCTGCAGTCAACTCAACCCTTTCCTGTTCCTCTTTAAAATGGAGGAACTTTATCACTCACGCTTGCAGTACAAAAGAGAACTTTTTGTATTTCCGATTTCTATCAAAAACTGAACCTTCAGCATAAATATTTACATTTTTGTAATTTTTATTTTTCTTTCTTCATCAAATTTTTCTTCCGTCTTCTCTCAACATTTTACTTCTCCTTAAAAATTTTTATACTTTTTATTATAACATTATTTAAATTTTATAATTTAATCAACATCATATTTGTTGTAAGTCCTGCAGCAGTTCCTATCAAAATATTAAATCTCCCTTTTTAATTTTTATTCTCTAAGGCATGAGCCAAAGTTAAAGGAACAGAAGCTGAAACCATATTTCCAAAAATCTTTAACTTCGTGCTATAAATTTATTTTTATCAAACCTAATTTCTGCATGATAAGTGGCATAGCAATACTTGCTTGATGAGGGATGACCATATCAATATCGGAAATTTTGATATTATCAAAAATTCTTCGAACATTTTTGGAATTTCCTTTTAATGAAAGAGCTAAAAATATTTTCCATTCATATCAAACATATATTCTTCTTTTGTATCTTCAGAAAAATACTTTTGATGATAATTAGTAAGTCCACCACGAATTTCTGTTGAGTGTGCTCCCTCAGTCCAAGTTTTTGGAGAGAGTCAATTATTCCAATTTCTTCATCGGTTTTTCAATCACAGGCAACTACACCATCACTAAATAATTCAAAACTTTCTTTTGTTTTTGGGTTTAAAGTAATGGAAGCAACATCTCCCTAGAAACAATCAAAATTTCTTTTATATCTTCCAGCTTCAACAAGATAGGGACATAGTATCAAGAGCTGTGATAAAACTTGTGCAAGTTGTGTTGATATCGAGAGCAGGAATGTCAGTTCCTTTTGCAATCTTCCTTATGAATTAAAGCAGCAGAACAAGGTATCGGTTGTATTCCTACCGCCGATGCAGACACAATGCAATCAATATTTTTATGTTGATGTTCTGCATTTGCTAAAGCTTTTTCACAAGCCTCAACAGATAAAGAGAGTTGAGTTTCATCTCTTTGAAATTCTATAACGAGTTTGTTCTTTAAATTTTATTGTATTCTTTTGGCAATGCAATTCCAAAAAGATAATATTTTTGACTTTTTCTCATAAATTTTCCTTTCTCTCAATTCTTTTCAGTTTTCTAGTTTTGTCTATTTGATACTGAATAAAATTTATTTCAATATTCTCAATGTCATAAGATGAAAAATAATTTTTCAAATTCAATTTTTGATTTTTCTTTTTGCTCCTCTGTCAGATTTAAAATTGCACTTCTATTTTATTTAGAGCAACTTGAAAAACCTTTGTACTCTCTAATATTTTCAACAAATAAAATTGTTCTTCTGATAAAATCAGGAAAAATTACAATTTCTTTTCCAAATTTATTTTTAAATATGAAAATACTCATCGGAGCGACCTTCAATTTTTCTATTCTTTTTGTAACACAGAACCACACTCACAAATTTCATTACATTCAACTAAGATATCGTTCAAGTGATAATTTATGAAAAAGGTTGACTTGTTCTTCTAAAATCTGTGATGATGGGATAAAAATCTTTTTCATCTATATACCTCTTTTCAAATTTTATCAAATCTTCGTTTAATGTAAATTTCATATTCACAACTACAAGCTCAAAAAGCCTCTGTAGCCTGATAAATTTGATGAATAATTTTTAAATTAAAAATCAAGTAGTCCTCATCATTTTTCTAAAAATCTCAGCGACAGAAATAATTTTTCATCGGAGAAATATTTAATCTTCAATAAATTTTGCTAAAATTAAAAGACATAGATGGAGGGGCAACTAAAATTGTTGGTTGATAGATATTTAATTTCTCTATATGCTCTTCAATATTTTTGAAGGTGTCAAAAATATTCAAGACTTATAAGAAAAGAATTTATTGCTTTTATATAAATCATTGTCTGCCCTCAAGAAAAAGGCTATCTTATGACCAAAGATTTTATTCTTCGGCAACATTTTTAGCAAGGACAGTTCCTGCCCATATTCCTTGCTCAGCTGCGAGTTGTGGATAAAAGTCCACGATGACCTGATGTTCCAGATGACAGCCCCACTGAAATATTTTTATACTCTGACTAAAAACTCTATTTTTCTCACTATTTAAAGCTATTTGCAATGCTTTCATCACTCCAAGAGTGTTCAATTCATCAAAAATTTTTCATCATAAAAATTTTTGTTCATTTTTAAAATTTTTATCTATACTATGATTTTTAAAAATATGAAGAGTTATTTTTGAAAAATTTTAATTGTTTTACTACTTGTCTATCTTGAAATTTTAAAAGTTGCTCACGGTTTTTCCATTTATTAAAATATCGCACTCGTATAAAAACTAAAAATTATATAAAAATCATTTCTTCTCCCTAAAAATTAAACAAGTTATGGCAAACATCAAGAAACCACCAACAAAAATCTATAAAAATGATGTTGGTAGACAACAAAACAGAGATTGTAATCAAAAGTCCCCAAGCAACTAAAAAATATTTGAACTTTAGATTTTAATTCTTTGAAATAAACTAAGGCTGCCAAAAAGAATAACTGACATGTAGAGAGGGGCATTGATTGAAATTACTATCTAGCAAGTGCAAAATTTTAAATGAATAAGACAAAAATAAAATTTTTGAATTTCAGGTTTTATAAAATAGAATTTCAAAGGAAAAAGCACAAAAATTAAAAGCTGATGTTATTGTCATAAAATTTGCTCGTTTAAAATTTAATTTCAGACTTTTCATCTCTGTTTATCAAAAATGTAGCCATAAAGTATGGTGCTGATGTCATATATGGCAACATAAAATAGAGCTATGAAAGGAATTTTTCTCTCCCAATTCATAAAAATGATGGGACAAAGTCCAAACTACGAGCATAAAAATTCCCTGCCCCTTTGTAACATAAAAATTATCGATGTCAGTAAAATATATTTTTAGTCTTAAATTTTTCATTTTATTTCCTTTTTATCCTCTCAACAGGGTCGTGGCTAACAACTACAGAAATTTTATTTTCAATTAAAGTCTGCAAAAATTTTTATTCTCTTGATAGGCAGTAAAATTATTTTGAATTTTCTTTGGTAACCATTTCATTTTTCTGTTAGAGATAAAAATCAATTCCCCAAGACACATCAGCCGCAATAAATAAATTTTTATCTGGAAAATAAATACAAGCTTGCCCCTTTGTGTGTCCATCAACAGAAACTATAAATATAGATTCATCATTGAATAAATCAAAACTTTTTGATACATGAAAAGATTATTCTCCTTAAAATTTTTAATTATAATCAATCTCTCTCAAAATCATTCGGCAACAATTCTTTAAAAATCAAAAGACTATCTTTCTTCTTTTTAAAATCATCGTAACAATTTTGAGTTAAAATTATTTTTGCTTTTTGGAAATAATTTTAGCCCTCCCATATGGTCAGGATGCAGATGAGAAATTATTATATATTTTATCTCATCTTTGAAATGCCACTTGTTCAAGCTTTCGATAATCAATCATATCTTCTTTTTCAAAGTTATTGGATTGAGCAAATCTATATAAAAATATTTTGGAGTATAAAATTTCCATTGAATAGCCAGTATCATATAAAATATAGCCTTGCTCTTTGTGCTTTATTAAAAAACTCCTGCATGGAAATTAATTATCAGCAGAGCCTTTAAAAATAAATTATTTGACTAATATCCACAAGAAAAATATTTGATGTATTCAATCATTTTTGTCCTTTCCTAGCTATTCTTTCACTACACCACAGCCCCAACCATCATATTCACCATCTAATTCTTCAGCTATTTCCATCAGATACCAAGTTACTCCATCGGTGCGAACTTGTCGGAATTTCCGTCAGGTTGCATTTTATTCAAGATCTTCCTCTGATATTAGCATTCCTATAAACTCTTCAAAATTATTTGCAAGTACTTGAATTTCATAATCATATTCTTGAAAACAAACGGACACTTTTGGGCTCTCCATCTTTTCCACATTCACGATAATCTAAATAAATCATATCATGTCCACCAGATTCTGTATCTGCACTAATAATTCCTATATCTCGTGGATATTCCCATTCAGTGAAACCAAAATTCATTTCCAAATTTTTCCAAATAAGGAACTTGGGCTTTGTTACCCCTCTATTCCAAAAATCCAGCAAGCCCAATTGTGTTTACTCTCATTTCTTTTTAGCATATTCATTAAACCAATATTCTTTTTGGGAGCACCACCATTTTGTGTTTTCATAAGTTGAATATAAGACTTAGGCAATTTGAACCCCAATTTATTTTCATAAAATGCTATTATTTCATCAGTTAATGGTTCTTCTACATAGTTTTTGGTATAGTATCTCATGACTATTCCAAAAATCCTTTTAAATCACTATTTTCAAACATTGTTAGTTCCTCTCACACAAATTTTTCTAAATTTTGAAATTGTACAGTTAATAGATTGACACTAAAACGGCGCTCTCTTGTGCTGCCATTTTCTCATAAAAATTTTTTTCAAATTTTTCAAATTGAGGGTTCTTAAATCATCTTTAATTTCATCAGCTTCTTCTTCGTATTCCCAAATATCAGGGTAAATATCGTTTTGGCGAAACGCACTCATATCAAATTTATCAATATATGTTTCAAAAATCAAGCTCTTGCAATGCTTTTGCAATTTCTTTTCACTCTATCACTTTTCGTTCCAGATATAAATTCTTCGATTTCTTCCCCAGAAATATTAAACTGTCTCTACAATCGCTTCTGCTGATTAAATTATCTTTAATCGGTTCGCTGGCAGATTTTCCTGTCAACAAAAATGAAGTGCGTCCCACATTTTATCTATATCACAAATTTCTACGTTCTCATTTTTCCTGTGCGTCTTCCACATCATCAAGACACTATAAATTTTTCTAATTCAATGTCAGTAGTTGACTGATAATTTGCAATCATTCCCATTTATTTTTCCTCCATATTTTTATTTTATTATTCTTTACTTCTGCCCCCGCTGTGGGATTTGACTCTTTTTCAGCAAAGTCCGACTTCTGTACAATCTTTTTCAGCCACTCTTTTTCTTCTTCGGACAGCTTTCTTTCAAATTCAATTTCCTGTTTATTAAACTAAAATTGATGTCTTACGCAATCAATCAAAAAAAGCACGAAAAACTCAGGATATAGTTCTAAACGCAAAATCCGGTTTAGATTCTCCTTTTTATGCGAGATCATATCTTCATATTCTGTTTTGTCTTTTTTCACAGTCAGAAATTATTTCTTGCTTTTCTTCTTCACTGTCATAGTCATCATCTGCTATTGCATCCTTTTAAAGCCTGTTCTAAATATGTTCTATTATGTTCCTCAAGTTTGTAAAACTTTTCTTTTTCATTTTTAGCCACAAAACATAATAATAATGTTCCCTAATCAACCGTATAATAATCTGAAATCACTTTATCAAAAAAAGCTAAATACTCATCGTATTCTTCAAGTACGTAATAAACATTAAAAATCTCATAATCAGCAATGTCATCAGTATTTAAAGAATAGTTATCATCTCGACCATCCTTAACCTGCTTTTAAATAATAAATGGACTTTTTCTTTATTCCCAAGATATACCTCACAATAAGAAATAGCTAGTATAAGCCTCATCTCGATTTGGATATTTTTAATAAGTCCGTAAAATATTGTTTTTAGCCTGTTCATATTCTTTTTAGTTCAAATAAAGCATACTGCGTAGTTGAAAGCAGATTTATAACTTTTATCCATATCTTTGGCTATTTTCAAAGTATTTTTGCTTAAAGGATATATTTTTGCGTATTGAAAAATCATCCTTACTTAGTTTACACCCTGAAATTCACTAAAATAGTAAAGACCAAGACCAGTGTAGGTTTCTATATAAGGTGATTTAAGCTCATGCTTTTAGTCAGAAACTCTAATGCTTCCTTGAATAATCTTCATAAAACCCTATGTTTGTATAAATCCTTGCTTTATGGGCATTATCCAATATTATAGCCAAAGCGGTCTAAAAATCCTTTAATAAATTAACACAATCGCTTTCACTATATCTAAGCTCTAACCTTACTGAAGTTAAAGTACATACTACATCAACATCTGATGGATTATCTTCCAGTCTTTCTAATAGATAGTTCTCCATTGTTTTCCAGATATGTTTTTGATTTCTCAAAATCCTTCAAAAATTCTTCTTTATATCTATTTTCATACTCTGTTTTGAGCCTATACCAATAAGCTTTTATTTCTCGTCCATCAATAAGCCTCCACCTTTTCAAAAATTTAAATTTTTATAACCCTAATAGTCTCTTAATCCTCGTATCTCAAAATTTATAATATCCCATTTGGTATATTTAATTCTTCATAACACCTAACTCAATTTATCAAGCCATTCATCTCTATAATTTAAAATAATACTATCAAAAATTAAACCAAAATCATCAGAAACATAGGCTGCTAAATCGTCTGAATTTTGAGTTATCATACGCTATTAAATAAGCCGATTCTCTGATGTGCGTATTGTCGTTATTTTTACACTATTTTTAATGCTTTAATTTCATCAAATACTCTTATCCATTCGCTATCAAAGGTTGTGTTATTCTTCCGGTCAAGACCTCATCAAGATTAAGATTTTTCATAATTTATTTTTTTCTTAAATTATTTATCAACTGTTCCATATTGTTTATTTGCATACTCTTCCTCCAATCATTAATGTCTCTCATCATTTCAGTAATATGCACAATTCAGGATAGTTCAACAAGCTGTGATTTATCTAATCAAAAATTTTAATGAATCTCTTCTGTATTTTGTCACATAAATATCCAATATTTTCATAGAATTTGTGCAAGCCCAAACGTGTTGATGCTGAATTTAATCTGATAAATGCTAATGAATCACTTTTAGCTTTTTAGTTCTAACTGACTCATCAATTTCTTTCCAATGCCTTTACCTTGAAAAATCCGGAAGTACTGCTAATCCCAGAATATTTAATCCCACATCTGAATAAAGACTTTCATAAACTTCTGCATGTACAAATCCAACAATTGTATGTGAATCCTCATCCTCATACACATAAATGTAATGATGGTTTATATCGTTTGATAACTTTTTCATTTGTTCACTTATTAATTCAACAGATGCCTTATACCCTCAAAAGAAATATCGCATATTTTGTATTAATGCAGCATCATCTTTTTCTTATATTTCTTATCATCATATCTCTCCATAAATTCAAACTTTAGTATTTTTAGTTTTTGATCTTTTATCATATCTAAATAAAATTTCTTGCCACCATCATTATTAGCTAAATCATGCTTTTTGTTTGTAAAAAGAAATTACTTTTTGTATTCTTCAGGACACTTTGAATATTTTGATTAATAATATGAACCAAATTTTGATGTGCACTGGTGTCATTTTTGGCATACTCATAAAGTATTTCCATTTATCAGGGTAATATTCAAAAATAGCTGGTAAATAGATAGAAACATAACCTGTAAGTCCTTTTTATAAGCATTTGATAAAATAAAAATTATAAATTCAGTGGTTTCTTCAGTTGGTATCTTAGTATCATATTTCCCCAAAAATAGATATGATATTCAATTGTATTTTTCATTATCTGAATAATTGTGCTATCTGTAAAAAGTTCCTCAGCAAATTTGTCATCTTTGAAATACGAGGGAGAATAGTATAATGACATTTCATCTCTAGGTGTTTTTCAAATAACTTTTAGAATATTAACTACTTCTGTTTCTGTTTTCATTTTCCAGTTTTTAATCTCTACTTGAAGTAATCGAATATCATTTATTTTTCTTTATCTTGAATGGAATATTTTGACCTCATGACTCCTCTTTTTGTACAAATTCAAATTTGATTCTATAATATCTACTTACTAACGCATAAGTTCAGCCACTCCATTTTCACAAGTACTATCAATAGGTGTTTGTATGATTGTTTGTAAACACTTCCCACTGCCAATCCTCTCCTCCAACATCTGCCTAATTTTCGTATATTCTTCAAGAAATTCTGCAAAAAGAATTTGCCATTACATAACCATATAAAGTCGCTTTCATCGTGACTTAAGTAGACTACTTTCCCATAAGACTCTTTTTCTAAGTCTATAGCTAAAAAATCACCATTTGCAACCTTTATAAAATGCCAGTTTATTGTCAAAAATCTTGTTATACGGATTATCATAATCAGGGTTGCAAATATCACCCAACTTTTTCTACTTTCTTCCAAAATGGAATTAAATCTATTCAAAATGCAAATCACCCGCAAAAATTTTCATCAACTCACCTCGGTAATGGTAGTATTGGTTTTCCTCTCAATATAAATATCCCAATAAAACTCTCAGATGTGATGAAATTTCTTTTCAATGCCTGTCTAAATTCTATTGGTAGACTGTAACCTAACTCTTTCTTCAAGCTTTTAGAATATCTTCTTCTTTTGCAACTTTTTGCAAACAATTTCTTCTGAAATCCACCTAATTCTTTACTCTGTTTCTAAAGAAGTTTAATCTATCTAATATCTCATTTTTATTGTACATAATGTACCTCCTACAAAATGATAAGCTAGATTCAAATTCTTTTTCCTGCATCATTTTATATTCATCCATAAGTTTTTCTCTATCTGCTTTATCTATGATTCATTCTCCTTCAAATTCATATATGATAGTACTCAATTACTGTGATTTATGTGTCCTATATATTATTTCTCCTGTATTATATATGTTAAGGATTCCACTTACTGATCTTTGTCTTCTTGCCGAATCCACCCCTGAATATATAGTAGAACATTCGCTATATCCTTCAGTCAAAATTTCAAATTCAGCATTTGAATACTGTTTCATATAATCAGCTAAACAGTTATAGCCTTTCCTGCAAAACTGCCTTCATACTACTGATTTTTTATCAAAAATAAGTATATTGCAATCATCATTATCGCATTCTGTAAAAATCAATCTCACTGAATAAATAATCTCCGATTCTTCTGTGTATTGAAATATCTTATTCAGCTTCAATCTTAACAAACTTTTTTATACTCGATATTTATAATACGGCTAATCATAGTAAACTATAGGGTATATTACTTTTTCTATTTCTTTTAATTCCATACTCATTAACCTTTATCTTTCTATCTCAGCACCAAAAACACAAGACCACAAATAGCTAATATAAGTCCACATAGTCCTATAAAAACTCTATATCCTTTTTCTCCCACACTTCAAAAATAAAAGCATGACGAGCCTTATCACCAACGGTTGCTCTATAAACCCATTTCCAGTCTAAAATAGCCCTATCAAGAACAAAAAGCCTCCCTGGCTATTAGCACATACTCAAAAATGCGATCTTAAAAATTCAAATATATTTTTCCATATATAACCTATTCTTTCACTGTAACACAGCCCCAGCCGTCATAATATCCTCTAGTTCTTTCGGCTAACTCCATCAAATACCAAGTTACACTATTTGTATTGCGAAAAGTCATCTTCTCTGCCAACAACAATTTGATATGGATACTCGTTTGCTCGTCTACAACCTCATCTGCACGTTCATCAATTCGTCTCAAATCCTTCAGTTTCCACTTTCTCCAAAAATTCTTTTCTTTTTCTTTGTTTTAAAGTAGACAATGCTCCAAAAACTCTAAGGCACCATAGTATCGCCATCCATTTGTATTTGGTAAATCAGTTTATTATTCAAAATACCTTGATAGTTATATTTGTCAGGATAAAGAGCATTAAAATAAGTCTCCCACTCTTCGTCTTCATCCACCCAGAACTTATATTCATAATCCGGGAATTGTTCTTTAGAGCAACTGCAAATGCTTCTTCATAACCTTTTTCATCTTCTACATAAAGCAAAAATGCTAAGTCTCTTGTCCCATCTTAAGAAACCCGCCAATATGTCTTGTTTTTCTTTGATGATACTTTCAACCAAATCTTCAATTTGGTATAAAGTTTCCCTGCCCTTTGTTGGAAGACTCATTTTCATCAGGATTTTTAGCATGACAGAGAGTTGTATTCTTTTCGTATATTTCCACTATGGGTCAAACTCAAGCAGGGCTAAGCCTAAATTCAGTCTAACACTGCCAGTTGTCCATCAAACCATTGGCAAAGATATACTCCCAGTCCTCTATAGATTTCACCATCATCTTCATCTCCTACTAAAATTTCATCTAAAAAGTCCTTCAGTGTAGTCATCATCTAAATCATATTTTTCTTTAACCTTTGTTATCTTTTTCAGCGATTGCTTTCAAATTCTTCCCTCGCTTCTACTATTATAATCATTAACATTTTCTATACCATGTTCTTTTAAGAATTGCTTTCAAATTCTCTCTTTTACCACGCCTCTATTTCAGCATATTTTTCGTGGTTTTTCTTTCTTTTTCAATTTCCTCTTGGCACTCTTTTTATGACTTCCAGTGCATTTTTATCTTCCGGATCTAATTCTGCCCAACGCTGTGCATAATGGATGGCTTTTTCTTCCTGCATGTTAAAATAATGATAGCTTAAATACTGATAGCCATACGCCATACGCATATTCCATTCTGCCTTGTTTTGACCTTCTTTTCTATTAGACTCAAGGATTTCCAATGACTTTAATAAAACTCCATATCCTATTACGTATTCTGTCTTTATGCCATCGTCCCCTACAAGGGCAAAATTTTGTAAGGCACGAGTCAAGTTGATAAGAGATTTCATAATCTCTTTCTTCAGCCGGAATACTCTTTAACGCATTGATGCACTCTGTATGTTTATCTCTTTCTCTAAGTTCATCAATCTTTGCAAAAATTCTTCTCTGTTTTCTTTGTTGATAAACTAAGATCTGTTTTCATGGTAAATTTCTCCTTATCTCTTTTCCACTTTCCTGATGGCTCAAGTATCCATTTCTATTTTTAAAATTTAACTTTCCCATGCAATATCCATAATTTCAAAATTACTGCTAAATTTAACTGCGAGTATTTCATCACTTTCTTCAGGAGATATCATATAATCTACAATAATTACATTTTTCTCCATCTGCCCAAAGTCCTATATTTGTAACTTTCATACACTGTACAAATTCTTTTTACATCTTCTGGTAAATCAAGTTCTATCTCTTCTCTATGAAAATCTATGTATTCACTATCTTCTAATAAATATAGCTTCCAATGCTTTCCTAGCAATTTCATCATTGTTACCAAAGTTCGTTAAAAATTAGAAAAACATCTAACATTTCTGTCGTAATTTTAATTGATTTAGCATACCAAAGTGTTGTATTGATTCCATTTACCTCTTCTTCCCACAATACAATAACATCGTCACTAAATCCAAAACCATCGTGTAATCCATTTTTAAATCTAATTCTCCATCCATGATTTATCCATATTCTTCCTCATTTCAATTTTACTCTCTTCTGTTATCTTTTCAGCGATGGCTTCAAATTCTTCCTCGCTTCTACTATTATAATCATCATCATTTTCTATACTATGCTCTTTAAGAATTGCTTCAAATTTTTCTTTTTACCACGCTCTCATTTACATTTTCGCGGATTTTTCTTTCTTTTTCAATTTCCTCTTGGCACTCTTTTTATGACTTCGGTGCATCTTTATCTTCCGAATCTAACTCTGCCCAGCGCATTGCATAGGGGATGGCTTTTTCTTCCTGACATGTTAAATACTGATAGCCATACGCCATACGCATATTCCACTCTGGTCTATTTATGCCTTCTGCTCTAACAGACTCAAGGATTTCCAAATGACTTTAATAAAACTTCTTCTCCTATTTCATATTCTGTTCTCTATCATCATCACCTACAATAGCAAAATTTTGTAAGGCACTGAAATGTTGATAAGTGATTTCATAATCTCTTTCTTCAGCCGGAATATCTCTCTAACGCATTGATACATCTGTATGTTTATTTTTCTCTGTAAGTTCATCAATCTTTGCAAAAATTCTTCTCTGTTTTCTTTTTGTTATAAATAAGATCTCGTTTTCATGGTAAATTTCTCCTTATCTTTTTCCACCAAGACTCTTCTCAATAGGAAATCTTTAATGTTTTCTCTGGTAGAGCAACGCCTTTTACTCAATGTGATTTGATGGATATCCTCTTCAGAAAGTCCTATTGTTTCTCCATCTTTTAATTTCACATCATCTTGCAATATATATGATGCGATTGCAGATATAAATGATAGCAATTTACCTACATCTTCATTGGAATCTAAGATTTCAAGCTCTAATTTTCCAAAAATCTTTCATTCCGTAAGTAGGTAGATAGCCCATTTTCAGTCCTATATGCCTGAACCATACCCAGGTAAAAATTGGAAGCTCCCATCTCTAATCATCTCAGCAGATTTCATATAATAACTAGGCTCAAATACTACACCACTTGTAAATACGCCAATGGCTTTTTCTTGTTTGCAGCAAGTAAATATGATTTTTGTATAAAGCAAGCCTTTTACTATTAAATCTTCTTCATCCCCCAAAATCGCTACATGACAATGTGAGCCTGAGTGAGTCTTTTGTAACCCCACAGCCTCTTCCCACATCCAATTATTTTCTGCGTTTATTTCAGCTTCTTCATTTGGTACAGGTACAGGGAATTTACTGATTACAATTCTACATTTATCAATGTCGGTAAAGATTGTATCTTCATCTTCCTTATCTTCTTTCGGAATTTCAATTCCCAATCTGCTTTTAAATCACTGATGAGTTGCTCTTTGTCCCATACATTTTCTGAAAAGTAAAACGCTTCCACAAAAATCTTCCTTTAACTTCATTCTTCATTTTTGAAGTCCTCCTATATTTTATATATTTAAAGTATATTGTATCATTCGTTTTATAGGCGATAAATGCTTTAAAATATGAGCTTCTTTTATCTATAATTTTTCTCTTATTATAGCATAAATATATATCGCTTATTTTACAAGCGATATTTCTCAACATATATATTCCATCAATTATTTTCATTTTAGGCTCGTAGCTCCAATTCATTTTTGCCTTTTCAATATTTAAAGTTTGAGAATATCTCATCAAATAGAGAGTATATTTTAGAGGCGAGGCTCTTTTTCAATTCTAAAAATTTTATAAATTCCCTCCAAAGCACAAACCAAAGGATAAACAAATTTATAATTCCACTTACATATATTTTTCCTTGGCTTTTCATTTCAGCAAAAATAAATCTAAAAGTTTTTGAACTCCATAGGTTCATCGTTTGTTATATTGTAAATCTGCTCTTGTGAACTTTGTTTCAAGAGCGAGTCTAAGAGCATAGGCAACATTTTCAACACAGGTAATATCAGTCAGTTGCTTTCCTCCACGAACAATGGTATACCAATTTTATTGTTAAGCTCTAAAATTCTTGAATGATACTTGTATCTCCCACTCCAAACAGACCACGAGGGCGAATTATAATATAGTTAAGAGAGGAATTTTTAATTAAATTCTCAGCCATAATTTTACTCTTTTGATGTAGTAATTCAAATTATTTTCTTGAGGGGCATCTTCCTCTTTAATATTTATTTGGTCGTAAGGTGCAGAGTAAATACTTGGAGAAGACACGAAAACTAATTTTTAATTTTTCTCCCTCACAGACCTCAACAATATTTTTGTACCTAAGACATTGGTATTATAAAATTTTTCCCATCTACCCCAAACTGTTGGAGAGAGCGGCAGCGTGAATAACAGCCGAACAATTTTTGAAAGCTCTCAAGGATATCGCTTTTTATTTTCTATATCTCCCTTGAAAAATTTAACTTTTTCATTTTCTAAAGTCTTACCAATTTTTATTTCTACCTAAGGCAACGACTTCATAATTATTTTCAATTAATTCTTGAACAAGATATTTTCCTACCTGTTGCTCCTGTAACTAAACTTTCATTTTCTCTCCCTCAAAGTTTTCAAGATTTCTTCCTTAACTTTTCTTATCTTTAAAATATCCAAGATGACCACAGCTAACAATTTTTATCTGTCTTGTGAAAATCTAATACCCAACTGAAAAATATCCAAAGCACTCTTTTAAACACTATCATATTTTTAATTTGCCGTAGCTCTCTTCCAACATACTCAAGTGCAAACATAATAATATTTTTCATTGTTATAGCTAGATGTTGATAAAAAATTTTTCCAAACATTAAGACCCGAACTTTGAGAAATGATAATCGATATCTTTTAAATTTTTCATAGGCTCTAAGTGTCTCAAAATTTCTTTTTCAAAGTGTTTGTTAAAAAAAGTGTATGTAGATAATAAATTATATTTGACCAACTAGCCTTTAAAATATTTACATCTTTAAAATTTCCATATGGAAAAATCTTCATTGTAAGGAAAATTTGAGTGAATAATTTTTGTAGCCTTGTTCTTCGAGTAAATTTAAAAATTTTCATATCTATCTATGCTCTAAGGCAGCAGTTTTTAATATTGATGCTCCCACTTATACGAAGGCAATTTTTATCTTCTTTAAGTAAAGTTTTTGAGATATCACAGTCTCTCCAACTTTTTAAATATTCATTAAAGTTCATATCTTATCTTCCCATCAACAACTCTAATTTTTATTTCTCCATAAAATTACAGGTGGGAGTTATCAGAGTATAAATCAACATCAAGGGTAGAGCAAATTCGTTTATAAAAATCGTAGACTAATTCAAAAAGCCTTAGTTGGAAAGAAAACGGAAATAGATTTTTCTCTGTGAAATTTTTCTATTTTCATTCAGCACCACTATACGAGCCAAATAAAAATAGGACGACCTTGGCAATTAACAAATTAATAACTGTTAAGAAATAAGATATTCCTAAAAATAGACTGAAGATTAATAAAATTGTTGGCAAAAGAGTTGGCACAATAAAATCATAAATAAAAATCTTATGCTGAAACAATTTTTTTCATATAGACATTGCTAAATAAAAAGCCTATCTCTTCATCAGCAAAAATATATCTTCTAAAAACTTGGTACAGAATTTCTAACATTACAAAAATTGTTGTCTGCTTTATTCTGACACCCTTAGAAAGCAAAATTTTGGTAAGAGCCAAATCATCACAAAGCCAATATTTTATTTCTTCAAAGGCTGAATATTTTTAAAATATCCGTTTTTATAATGTAGAACATTCCATTTATAGTTTTATTTTCTCTCAAGAACGATATAGAAAAGTAGGTGAAGATTGAGTTTGAATTTATAAAACCTGAAATCAATTTTTGAATAGAAGCCTTTGATATTGTAGTTGAAAGGTATACCAGTTGCTATCCATTCTCCCTCATCTTTTTCATAGATTGACAGTTCATTCAATCTTTTTATATCCATAACAGAATCATCATCCAAAAATAATTGTGTAAGTCGTTTTTGATTTTATCCAAAGCCTGAACCAATTTAAAAATTTTTGGGGTTTATCTCCTGTGGGACATCGTCCATATACAAAACCTCAACCCTTTTTGAAAAATCTCTTTGATAAAAATATTTTTCACGATTTCTATTGCCACCTTATCCGATTTATCAACTAGCCAAAGAAAACTCATAGACTTTTGTATCTCTCTAAATTTGCTTGGTAAATCTTCTTCAAGTCTTGGATCACCTGATAAGATTGGTTGAACGGCAGTGTAATCAGCCTGATTGATTTCAGTTTTCTTCTAATCTCTCAATTTTAAAAATAATATAACAATGAAAAATAATTTTTGCTAAAAGTAAAATTATTGTTAATGCTCAAAAATAAAATTAAAAAATTATTATATTCATTTAACCACCCTCTTCAAGATTTTTCCTACAATTTTTAGTTGCCACGATATTGGTAATAAATTTAGTAAGAACATTGAAAATTTATTTCTAAAAACCAATTACAGAAAATCTTTTTCTTGTTGATGTCTTGATAAGTTTTTGTTTTGCTACTGACTCAGAACTCATCATAAATTTTTGTGAAGCTCCAAATTTTATTTGAATTTCTTTATCAAAAATTTGTATCAGTGTAGTCCAGGACAAACAGATAAAACTCTCACATTCTTATTTATATGACTTAACTCCTCATCAAGAGCCAAAGAATAATGCAAAAGAGCAGATTTACAGAGCTATATATGCCATATATGGGTGTTGGATATAGAGCTGCGTTGAACAAATATTTACTATAGTACCTGCACTTTGCTTTTAAAAAAATTTTTGAGAATATGTGAGTAACATTGGAGAAATAAAATTGACATTGATTGAGTTCAAATCTTCCTCTTCATTCAAAGCTAGAATATTTTGTAATTTTTCCCAAAGCCAGCACAATTTATTAATAAATCAATGTCATAATTGTATAAATTTTCTAAATTTTTTGCATCAGCTAAATCGTAAATTAAAATTTCATATTCAATCTTAGAATTTTCTTTTTGTAACTCTTCTTTCAAAAAATTTAATTTATCTTTTTGATCTCAGCTTAGAAGATAAATTTTTCTATATCATTTCTTTTAGCAAAAATTTTTGACAAATCTTTTTCCTATTCCAGAACTTCTGCTCCTGTAATTAAAAATTTTTTCATAGTTTCACCTAAAAAATATTTTTGAAATATTATATCATTTACTTACTATCAAATAAAAACCAGCTAGTTTTTAACTAACTGGTTCATTTCTTATAATTACTATTCTTTAATTAAAGAATTAATTTCAGCAATAATAGCATTAGATTCCAGCCCGTGAGCTTCGATTCCTTCTCTAAAGTTTCTCCAGATGCGATCATACAACCAACACATCCTAATCCATTTCTTTTGTAAAAACTTCTCACAACTACTGGATATTTTTTCTACTACTTCCATTATATCTATGTCTTTAGTTACCATTTTTATATCCTCCCTAATTTTTGATTTTATATAATCATTATAATAAAATTTACATTTTTTGTCAACAATTAAATTCCTTTTACTATTTTATCAATCTCAATTGCGACTTTTAAAATTTCTTCTAAATCTTTTTAAATATAACATATTATATCCATCAGATTTTGCAACTTCTGGGTTAGGATGTACTTCTGCAAAATATTGCGTCAACTCCCACAGCAAGTCCTGCTCTTAAAAAGTGGATAAACATATTCTCTATCCCCTGATGTTGCATTACCAAGTCCACCTGGTTTTTTTGAACTGAATGAGTTACATCAAATACAACTGGATAATTGAACTTTCTCATTTTCTAAAAAGTCCTCTCATATCTACAACCATATTGTTGTATCCAAATGTCGATCCTCTTTCACATAACATTATATTTTTGTTTCCAGATTCTTCCATTTTAACAACAATATTTTTCATATCCCATGGAGCTAAAAATTGCCCCTTTTTAATATTAATTGCTTTTTCCAGTTTCAGCAGCTGCAATTAATAAATCTGTTTGTCTACATAAGAATGCAGGAATTTGTAAAACATCTGCAACTTTTGCAACTTCTTTTACATTGCCAAGCTTCATGTACATCTGTTATAACTGGAACATTAAATTTTTCTTTTGTCTTAGCAAGCATCTTCATTCCTTCTTCAAGTCCAGATTACTCTATAAGAATAAATAGAAGATCTCATTTGCTTTTATCAAATGATGCCTTAAAAATATATTCTATTCCTAATCTATCACAAATTTCTTTTTATTCCACCAGCAACTTCTATCCATAATTTCTTGTGATTCCATAACACAAGTTACCAGCAATTAAAAACAAATCTTTTCTTTTCCACCGGAAAGTAATATTTCCAACTTTAACTTTATTTACATCACTTATTATCATTTTTCCACCATCTTTCTTCTAACAATTTCTCTTTAGCTATCTCTTTGTCATCAAAAATGCCATTTTGTTCCTACTATGTGATAAGTTTTCATGACCCTTACCAGTTATTAATATTATATCATCAGCGATTTCTATAGCTTTTTATTGCTTTTTCTCTATCGGGTTCAAAGATATAATCATTGTCCTTCAAAAATCCTTTTTACATCAGTAAAAATTTGTTCTGGACTTTCAGTTCTAGGATTGTCTTCTGTTAAAATTACAACGTCTGATAAATCTTCTGCAGCCTTAGCCATTATAGGTCTTTTAGTTCTATCCCTATCTCCGCTACAACCAAAGATTGTAATTATTCTATTAGCTGCTCTTATATTTCTTGCAGCTACTATAACATTTACAAGGGCATCAGGTGTATGGGCATAATCAACTATTACCTTATAATCCTGTCCACAATCCAGAGCTTCAAATCTTCCAGGAGCAGCCTTTATATTTTGAACTCTCTCTAAAATTTCTTCCATAGGTATTCCTAATTTTAGAACCAAAGCCGATTGCTCCCAGAGTATTATATAAATTAAAATCTCCTAATAAAAGCAAATTTAGTTTTTGTATTTATTTCCTTTTATATTTTTATTTCGATATAGCCGTCATCTAAATATTCTCCTTGTAGCTCACCTTCATCTATTCCATACGAAATAATTTCAGAGTTAGTTTGAGAAAATTCTGTAAATAATCTTTTTCCATAATCATCATCAACATTGATAACGGCATTTTTCTTTATCCTTTCAATTTTAAAAATAATTTTTCTTTTAGCTTGAAAAATAATTTTCCATATTCAAATGGTAATCTAAGTGATCTTGAGTCAAATTTGTGAACGAAGCATAATCAAAATCTACGACTTCAACTCTTCCTAATTCTAAAGCATAAGAACTAACTTCCATAACGACATAATTTATCTCTAAAGTTTTAGCAAATATTTTTATTAAATCTAAAGATTCAGGAGTGGTATTGACTGCATCAAAAGTTTCATCTCCAATTTTATATTCAATTGTTCCTATTCTAGTTATTGGAGTATCTCCCAATAACTTTTTCTATCATATAAGTAGAAGATGTTTTCCCATTTGTTCCTGTGGACACCAATTATATTTAATTTTTCTTTGCAGCCACTCAAAAAGTTTGATGCAATGTATCCTAACTTGTGTCTTAAATTTTCAACCAACACGTAGCTGACATTATGCTTAAGTTCAACTTCCTTGCTAACAATTATACAAGTTGTCCTTTTTCTACAGCACTGTCAATAAAAATTGTGACCATCAACATTTGCACCATCAAGAGCAACAAAAAATAAAAATTGTTTTTATTTTTTTCTTGAGTCGTATTCTATACCGTCATATTTTCTATCTAAGTCAACATCCTTCAAAACTTTAAATTCTATTCCCGAAAATATATTCATATCGTCTCCTTTATTTTTCAATCTGCCAATCTATCTCCCTAAACTTTCCAAAATTCTATTTATTTCACTGAAATGTTTACAACCAAAAATCCCTTACTTGCTGATAAGGGGCTTGGATGTACTCCCTTTAAAAATATAATGTTTTTGTATTTATAAATTTTTCTTTACTTTTTGCATTGTTTCCCCACAGCATAAATATAACAGGCTTTTTCTCTTTCATTCAATGCCTTAATAATATTGTCTGTAAATTCTTGCCAACCGATTTTGGAATGAGAATTGGCTTCACTATCCCTAACCGTTAAAGTTGTGTTTAAAAAGTAAGACTCCTGCTTAGCCCATTTTTACGAGATAACCATTATTTTGGAATATAAGTTCCTAAATCATTTTGTAACTCTTTATACATGTTCGCAAGCTGAAGGTGGAGTTTTTATTCCATAGTTCACAGAAATGCTAAGCTATGAGGCCTGTCCCTTTTGATGATAAGGATCTTGCCCCAAAATTACAACTTTTTACATCTGAATAAGAAGTCAGCAGAAAAGCATTTAATATATCTTTCTTCGGAGGATAAAACTAGAATATTTTTATATTCTTCTTCAAGAATTTTTCATATTTATAAAATACTCTTTGGCAAATTCTTTTTCTAAAATTTCTTTCCAATCATTTTCAATTTTCGACATAAATCCTCCTTATATTTTTAGATTTCATATATTTTATAGTTTTATATAAAAAAGCAAGAAAAAGGAAGATTTCTCTTCCTTTATTCGTCATCAAGTTGTTGAAATATTTTTCATATCATCATTTACATTTTTATTGTGATGTTCTCTACATAAATTTGCAAGTTCTAAATTTATATTTTTAATTTTCAAAAGCTAGATCTGGATGTCTTTCTAAAAATTTTATCTCCAATTAAAACTTTTTATTCTTCTTCGAATGAGACCTATATTTCCTTTTCCAGAGTCATATGCAACAAAGCTAATTTTTAAAAAATATTTTTATCTTTCAAAAATATTTTCTTTAACTCTTTGAAAAAGTTTATATGAATGTAATTTATCATAATCAGACATCTTATTAAAAATTAAAAATTCATCTTCCGATAAAATATTTTTATTTCATTATTAACTTCGTCATTGAACTTACAAAAATATATAAATAGACTTGTTTTTATCCTTGAAATTATCATATTAATTCCACGTTTCACTTAAAAGTCTTCCATTGTCATATTTTCTAACAGTATCTAAGCTTCCGTCTTCTCTATAAGTTTTCCAAACTCCATCTTTTTCTCCAAGATTTATATTTTTCCTTCTTCGGAAACTTTACCATTGCTCCAGTAGAATTTCCAATCTCCAGTACCATCTTCAAACATACTCTTATGTAAAAGTTTTCCACCTCTATCGTAAGCAACTATACCTTTTATTCTGTCATTCGTATAATAAACTATTGACTTCAATCTTCCATTTTCAAAATAAGATTTTTGTTGACCGTTCAATTTTCCTTTTGTATACATTTCAGATAGCAATTTTTATTTCTTTATTCTTAGCAAAAGTAAGCAGTCTCTCCATCTAACAAACTGTCTTTGTATTCTTCGTAAGAAACAATTTTATCATCGATTACAACTCAAAAACTCCTGTAAAAGGAACATCAGAATCTCCTTTGTAGGCAATTTTTATCTTTTTACTCTTCTGTCATAAAAATCTACTATCGAATTTTTATCTACTGTTCTTGTTGTTTCTTCTTCTGGTATATAGCTATCTTCAGTTTTTAAATTTTCAGCTTTATCCTCTTTTACAATTTCTTTTTGTTTCTTTTAACGACTTCTTTTTGTACTTTCTTTTATTTTTTTCTTTAACTTCTTTTGTAACTTTTTGTAGTTATTTTTGCTCCTATGATTTCATTTGAGATGTCATCAAGAGATTTAATTTCCTTTTACATCTGAAAAGCTAACTACTGAAAAACTTAAAAAGTATTGCAGTCAAAAAAATATTAATTTTTCAATCATTTTTACCTCGTTGTTTTTATTTTGAATAGTTTGGTGCTTCTTTTTGTAATTGTTATATCGTGAGGGTGGCTTTCAATCAAACCTGCTCCTGTTATTTTTACAAATCTTCCATTCAATTGTAAATCTTTTATTGTCGGAGTACCACAGTATCCCATTCCAGCTCTGATTCCACCAGCTAATTGGAATACAACGTCTTTAACTGACCCTTTATAAGCAATCCTTCCTTCTATTCCTTCTGGAACAAGTTTTTGAGTTATCAGATTCTCCCGCTTGGAAATATCTATCTTTAGATCCTCTCTTCATAGCAGCGATAGATCATTCCAACGTAAATTTTAAATCTTCTTCCTTCAAGAATAATTTCTTCTCCAGGAGCTTCTTTAGTTCCTGCAAGTAGCCCCTAGCATTACACAGTCTCCTCCAGCAGCTAGAGCTTTAACTATATCTCCTGAAAGCTTTATACACTCCGTCAGCTATAACTCCAACCTCTTTATCTTTACAATATTGATATACATCATTAACTGCTGTTAATTGGAACTCCTACTCCTGCAACAACCCTTGTTGTACAAATTGATCCGGGATATATTCCAACTTTAACAGCTGTTGCTCCTGCTTCGATTAATTCTTTCGCAGCTTCAGCCATAATATTTCCACCTATAATATCTAAGTCAGGGAAATTTTTCTGATTTCTTTTATCATATTGATAACACCTTGAGAATGCCCGTGAGCTGAGTCAACAGCTATGATATCAACTCCGGCTTTAACTAAAGCTGTAACTTTTCTATGGTATCAGCTGCAATTCCAACTGCAGCTCCACATCTTAATTCTCCATGTTCATCTTTTACAAGCATTTGGATACTGAATAATATTATCAATATCTTTTATTGTAATTAACCCTTTTAAATATCCTTTTTCATCAGTTATAGGAAGTTTTTCAATTCTATTTGCAAGTAAAAATTTCTTTTTGCTTGATCAAGAGTTGTTCCAACAGGAGCAGTGATTAATTTTTCACTTGTCATATGATATCTCCTACAGGCTGAGCAGACTCTTTTCTGTATTTTTATATCTCTGTTTGTAATTATTCCGATAAGTTTTCCATCATCTTCGATTACAGGTAAACCAGAAATTTTATATCTCTTCATTAACTCTTCAGCTTGATAAACTTTACTATCTTTATTTAAAGTAATGTGGGTTGCTAATCATTCCGTTTTCAGATCTTTTAACTCTATCAACTTCTGCTGCTTGTTCTTCAATAGACATATTTTTATGAATAAAACCCATTCCTCCTTGTCTAGCTAAAGCTATTGCTAAATCGGATTCAGTAACAGTATCCATAGCAGCACTTAAAATGGGTAAATTTAATGTAATTTTTGTAAGTCTTGTTTTCAAACTAACTTCTGTGGTAGTACATCAGACTTAGCTGGTATCAATACATACATCATCAAAAGTAATTCCTTCTTTTACAATTTTTCGTTCATTACTCCTCCCTCAATAATTAAAATAAATTTAAATTTTTGTTATTATATCATACTTTGATGGATTTTAAAAATAAAAATAAAAAGGTTACTGCAAATTTTTAAAACATATTTGCAGTAACCCTTTGAAAAATATATATTAAATTTTTATTTTGCACCAAGTGCAGCCATAGTAATGTAGTTGTATGGTTTATTGAAATGAGGTAAGAACATTACATCTAATAATTTTAAATCTATCAATAGTAATTCCTTCTTGAACGCTAATGAAAAACAAAATGAATTCCCTATCGAGATATCATATTTAGATGACATTTGAGCTCCAATTATTTTTCTGTTATCTTTTCTATAAACTATTCTTATATAAACTTCTTCATTATTGTGTTCCATAAATTCAGGTTTTTGTAAATCATGGAAAGTTGTTTCTAAAAGCTTCTATTCCCAATCTTTCAGCTTTTTTTCCAAAGTTAAACCTGTTGATACCATATTAAGTCCAAATATTGAAATTCCATTTTGAACCTTGAACTCCTATGCTTTCAATATTTGTTCCACAAACATTGTGAGCAGCAACAATTCCTGATCTAACAGCATTTAGTTGCAAGAGCAATGTAGTTTACATCATTTACCGAATTATCAAATACAGTGGCACAATCTCCCTATTGCATAAACATCATCAAGACTTGTTTTTGAGTTTTATCAACTACGTAAGCACCATTTTTGAATAAGTTTAATTTTTCTCTTCCTAATTCTGTGTTAGGTCTGAATCCTGCACATAAAATTACCATATCAGCTGGGAATTCTTCTTTTATCAGTTACTATCTTTCAACTTTTCCATTTCCTTTTATTTCTTTTCACTAAGTTGACCATATTTTTAAATCTATTCCATGAGTTTTGTAGTTGAACATCCATTTTGATCTCTAAATAATTTATCATAGTATGTAGATAAGCATCCGTCAGCTGCATCTACAAGATAAACTTCTTTTTCCCCAACGTTTAAATGCTTCTGCAAGTTCAACTCCGATATATCCTGCTCCAACGACTAGCAACTTTTTTAATATCTTTATTACTATCTAATTTATCAATGACTTCTTGTGCATTTTGGAATAATTTTACAAATTGAACATTTTTCTAAATTCTTTTTCCAACAATTGGTAAATCAATTGGCAATGAACCTGTAGATAAAATTAATTTATCGTACTTTTTCTTCATAAGATTTTCCATCTTTTCCTGTTGCATAAACTACTTTTATTGGCAAAATCTATATTAGTAACTTTAGTTTCCATATAAATTTTTGCTCCCTTTAGCTTCCAATTTCTTTCTTTTTGAAGAATAGAATAATCCTTCTGAACCTGCAATTTGTTCTTTCCGATCCATAATGCCATTCCACATCCTAAGAAAGCTAATGTTTGAGTTTGCATCAAAAACTACAACTTCATTTCCTTTGTAATTATCTAGCATTGTGTTAATACAAGCTGTTCCTAGCATGGTTTGCACCTACTACTACAATTTTTCATTTTTCCTAATCTACTCCTTTTTAATATTTCTATACTTAATTTATATAATTTATATTAAAATTTATTTGAGATATATAGTACTACTTTTTATAAATTTAAAAAGTACTTTTTAAAAAAATATTTCAATCTTTTTTAGTAAAAATTTCTTTGTTACCAAAGAATAAACGAAAAATTAAAGAGGCAAAAAGTAATTTTTAGGTTTCTATCCTTTTTAATTTTTAAATAAACTGTTTAAATTTTAAAAAAATAAAAATAGTATACATTTTAAAAATTTTTATAGTATAATACAGTCGAAAGGATGATATGTAACTCTTTTATATATGAATTATTCTTTAATATTGTGATAAAGTGATTCTTTTTAGTTCCTTTTTCTAATATTAAATTTCTATATGCTTTTTATAGATATATTCATTTATGTTAGTTAGTTACTTCATTATTCAACATTATATATTTTTATGGAGGTATTACAGATGAAAGGTACTGTAAAATGGTTTAACAAAAGAAAAAGGATTTGGATTTATCACTGGAGAAGATGGAAAAGACGTTTTTGCTCACTTCTCTCAAATCCAAAAAGAAGGATTTAAAGAATTATTCGAAGGACAAGAAGTAGAATTTGAAATTACTGAAGGACAAAAAGGATCTCAAGCTTCAAATATCGTTGTTGTAAAATAATGACTTTAAATATTAAAAGGTGGCATTGCCACCTTTTTGTTATTTTTATACGTCATTAATTTTTATATACCAGACCAACACCATCAGAAATTGGTAATTTAAAGGTAGAAATCAAAAATAATAAAATTACTTTTTCTTCTTTAATATTTTTCTAATTTTTTATATTTTTAAAATTATATAATTTATTTTTATTTTTCACGAATAAAAAGAATGGACAACTGAAATCCATTCTTTTATATTTTTAAATAAACTACATATCTATAGCTATTTATGAAGATTATTTTATCAATAATCAAAGATTGATTTATTTTTATCTTTATCTTTTTCTTTTTATCTTCTCAAGATATTTAAAAATAATTTCTTTATTATGTACTTTCTTTTTATAGAGATTTTTATTTAACTCTTCAATTTCTCCTAATAATAAATTAATTTTTGTTATTTATTTTCCTTTGAAAGTTTATCATAAAGTTCTTTCTTTATTTGTCCTGAAAAGTATATTTTCTTGTCAAATTTTCCAATTGAATTTCTGAATTTTTGTTGTTTCTTATAAAACTCTAATCTTTCTTGAATATTTTTATTAACATTATCAATATTTTTCTAAATCAATACTATTTAAGACATTTTCAATACTATTGATTACTGTGGAAAGATCTCTCTTCTTTTACTGCACTATACAACTATCCATACAGACATATGTTCTTTTGTCTTTTTATATCCCTTATTTGGATATAATTTTTCCCCACAATTACAGTATAATAAATTTCTAAAAATGGCAGGAAATGTTACTTTTTTCTTTATAAGTGTTTTTAAAGATTATTTTGCAAGATTTCTTCAGATATTATAGGTTCATATTCTCCTTTTAAATATTTTCATATGTTTTATTCTCTATTCTTTTTGTTTGAATTTTTGGAATTGTTGGTATTTTAATTTTTCCAGCATAAACTGGATTAGATATTATTCTTCCAACTTTTTATACTCAATATTATATATTTTTGCAATTTTTCCTCTTTCAACTCCTTCAATAAATAACTGGAATATATCCTTTATCATTTTAGCTTTTTCAGGGTCTACTATTAATTTTTATCTTTTAATATATAACTAACAGAGACAGGTCCACCAGTCCATTGACCTGACATACATAATTCTTTTAATCTATCTTTTTACTCTTCTAGCATCTTTCTTCCTCACGAGCATCTAAAAGATTTAAAAATTCTCAAAAATAAGTCATCTTCATTACTTGGATTCACCCAACCTCTGCTTATATTATACACTTTTAACATTATAATTTCTAAAAATTTTATATAATATGATGTTCTAATTCATCTCTACCTAGTCTTGAACTTTCATAAACTATAACTGTTTTTATTACTCCAGCTTTTATATCCTCTATAAAGTTTTAGATATTCTTCCCTTTTCATTTGAATATCCACTTTTTACATCTTTATAAACTTTATAATTACTAAAACCTAATTCATTAGCTTTTCTCCTCACATAAAGAAATCAAACTGTCAATATCTTGTTTGTCTGTTGATTCTCTACAATAAATAGCAGTTATCATATTCATAAAGTATTATCACCTCAATTTGCTAACACTTCTTCTTTTGCTATTTCCACATATGCAAGTAATATAATATTTTTCATCTTCAGAACATTTCATTTCTTATTACTTCCATTTATTCATCCTCCATCAATTCAGCATTTTTCATAAATATTTCCTACGACTTCACAAATATTAGCATAATCTTCTAAATCTAAAGAATATTCATCAACTTCTGCTCTAAAACTCCCATTTTCAAAAACAACTTTGAAATATTCTTCTCTAAAAGTTTCAAATAGAATATCTCCCTCATAAATTTCTTTTTCCTTTCATATCTTTTTAATCCTGTGTATTCTGAAAGTATATAACTTTCATCAGCATTTATTTCAACAGAATTATTTTCAAAATCTACTCTTTTCACTCATACATTTTTAGTATCTCCATAACCTAATCTATCTGTTTCATTTACAATAAATTTTCTTTTATCTATATCCCAAATTCTAAATTTAATCTCTCTCATCTTCTTCCTCCCATTCAGCAACTTCATCTAATGTCCAACCTGACTTTTTACAGTTATCACAATAAAATTTACTATATTTTTCAACGATCGTCAGATGTTATAATTTCCTGATTTTTATCAGCTTTCTCAATTAAGAACACACCTTTAAAGGTTTGATAAAATTTATCGCATCCACATTTTTACACTTCCACATTTTCAACCCCCAAAAATATTAGTAATCTAAAAGTTGTTCTGGGCAATATAAGTAAACTTCTAATATAAAATCTTCTGAAAATAAAAGGTCTATTAAGTCTAAAATAATACTCTTTATCAAGACCCCTCATTAAGTTCATTTCGTATATCATCACTTCATCTATATTCTTGAATCTTATCTCTTCAACAAGTTTCATTTTACTTCTTTTCTGTTATTCTCATCATTCATCTCCTCCTATTTTTATCCATTAAAACCTTTCCATTCCCATAACTCACCTTTTACAGTTTCTTGTTTTGTATTTTTATTTTTAGAATTCCTAGAAATTGTTCTTAATGTACTTTCCTTTTCTTCCTAATTTTATTGATAGTTCTTTTTAATGTCATATTTAGAGCATTTTCCCTTAAAAATTGTATTTCAGCATCATTTAATTCATAATGTCAAAAATACATTTTTGCAGTTAAAAATTTTTTATTCTACTTTCACTAGTATGGTATTTTTCCATTATTTGAGCTATAGAAACTCCATTGTTATAATCTATAACTATATTTTTCTTTATCTTCATTTTTAAGTATTTTTCTAGGATTTAAAAAGTTCTAAATTATTATCCTTCATGAGTTCTTTTTAATCCTTGTACAACTACTAATGAAAAATATTTTTCCAATTTACTAAAAGAATAGCCTTCTTTTATTTTTAATTTAAGATCAACTAAATCAATAAAATTATCTTTTTGATTTTATTTTTAAAACCTCCACCTCTAGGCTTTACCTTTACATTCAGTACATATTTGCTTAAATTTTGAATAACTACAATCTATATTGTGAGCTATTTCTTCGTATGACAAAGAAACATTTGAATTTATTAGTTCATTTAAATAATTTCTCTTTATTCCTCTTACTTCACTTAACATAAGAAATAATTTTTTTAGCTAATACTGAAGATTTTTCTTGAAGATTATCAATTATATATTGTCTTTCAAAGATTCTATTTCTTTTTCCTCAATAATTTTTCAGCTTCACATTCAAAAATTTTTTTTCCATAAAAGCTTTATTGTATGGTAGATTTAAATGATGAGCTACTTTTTCTATTTCATAAATACCATAAATATTAAATAATTCATTAAACAATTCCTTTTTGAAGATTTCTAACTATTGGTTCATCAATTTTTAATATTTTACTTAATCTAAAAATGACTCTTCATGAAAGTTATTTTTATACATTCTCTAAAAATTATAATTACTTAAAAGCAATTGCTGTTTCCATTTTAACCACCAACTATATTTTTGTATTTTTCTTTTACTCCAGATTTATCAACATTAACATAAATCATAGTAGTATTTATATTCTGATGTCCTAATACTTGCTGAATTTCTTCAACATCCATTCCTTTTTAGAGCCATCGTTGCGAGATGTTCTTCTAAATCTATGAGGATGAACATTCTCAACTTTTGCTCTAGTTGCAATTGATTTCAACACTCTTCTAAATCCTTCGGTTTCAATCTTTACTACCTAAAATTGATTTTTATAACATTTATACATAAGTCCATCAACTACCCATAAATGAGGAGTATTATAATTTCCTCTTTCACTGATATATATATTGCAAGTGCTGCAATTGTACTCATGAAAAGCAACTCCTTCCTTATTTCCTTTTCTAATAATTTTTATCTCATTTTTCAAAGTCAATATCTCTAATTTTTATATTGGCTAATTCTGTTGCACGTATAGCACTAGATATAAGTACTTCTAATATCGCTTTCTCTAATGAATTTTCACATGCTCATTCTAAGTTTTTCTAATTCTAATTGTGTAAAAAGCAGTTTTTCAGTTTTTGACCTTTAATATCACAGGATTATTACTAATGATCTCTTCTTCATTCAAGAAGAAAAAGAATTTAAAATTCTTCTATTATTATCTATTGAAACAGCTGTCTGTTGATCTCTTTTCAACTGCAAGATAAAGTCTAATATCATCAGTAGTAACATTTAAAAAGATTTCTTTTATAAATAACGAAAAATAGTTCTAAAAGCACTTTTATAGTATGTTAGTGTCTTATCACTAAGATTTTTCAGCTGTTAAAAAGAATCTTTTCCATAATTCTGCATTAGTTCTATCCGAAACTACTATTTCATATGAAACGATATCGTAATCTTTTAACTGAATAATTATTGTATTTTTAATTCTTTCAATATCTTCTATACTGAAATCATTGCTTCTATTTATTTCAAAAAGTAATTTGATTAATAATGTTATTCTTTATATCTTCCATAATCAACCTCAAATTCTAAACTTGTGTCACCACTAATGGCATAACTGAAAGTATCCCAGCTCTCAAAACATTTACCTGTTAAAAGCGTCTTCATTTTTACATCTAGCTTTTAGCACCAGCAAAAGTCAATTGGATATAAAGCCATCTGAATGACATTCTCGTCCAAATCACTGCAACTTATAAAAAAATTTTTATTTTGATAATTAATTCCTTTTTCTTTTAATACTGCTAATATTCCTAGTATTAAACAACCTGAACCCTATCTAGCATCCATTATTTTTATTCTGAATTTAATTCTTTTTATTAATTCATTAACTCTTGTTTTCTGCCATAAGTTTTGAAATATGAAATGGTGTAAAAATTGTCCTTTCATTTTATTATGAACTTCTAACTTATGATGAATTTTTCCTAAATAATCATCAATATCAAAAGTCAATTAATTCTACATTACATTCAATAAATACATTAATTATTCCTTCACCATATTTTTAACTATATTCTTGTATTTTTCTTCCCTATCTTCTGCTCCAATTTTATTGCAAGTATTTGAATAAGTGTAAAACATACATCTTACCCAATCAAAAATATTTCGTCATAGTTTTTGTTTATGAACTAAACTTTTGTATTTTTACTATATTATCAACAGAAGCTTCTACAATAATATTTTTACTTGAAACAGAATTACTAAAAAGCTTTTAAATTATCGTTCATTGTTTCCTCCCAATTTATACCAGCTATATTTATATCTTTCTAAATCATTTTTCTTTTTACTTACATAATGCTTTTTTTAATTTTTACATTTGGAAGAATAATCTATAACAGTACTTATTTGTAAAAGCACCTTTTATATATCTTTTAAAAGTTTTCTTTTTCTATGTTTTTCCTATTCATATTAATTCCTAACTATAAAATTATAAAAATTCAGGAATTGCTATATCTTGATATACCCAATTCATATATTTATTAGATAAATCAAATAATTTATTTAATTCTTTTTCATCAATTTCAATCTTTCTAGCAATCCCTCTCATTTTAGCTGTATTTAAATCTTTTAACATTCTAGCCCATAAACCAAGTGTTCCCATGAAAACCAGCTGGAAGCCTTTGTTTAATATCATCAAAGTTAAAAATCAAATTTTTCACTAATTCCATTGAGACATTTTTCAGTTTGCTTTTCAATCACATCTCTATAAAATAAGTTACTTTCAACATCTTCTCCTTCATCTTCAGTTTCAAAAATAATTATTAAAAATTTTATCTGCTATTGCTCTTGTCTTACTAATTAGCATCAATTTATCAAATTTGATATAACCTTGATTTTTCCTTAACTTCTTTATCCCAAACCTCTTTTATGTTTTTGACAAACAATTGAGATATTTAAAGAGTTGTAGCAAATTTTTGTAGCAAAAATTTTTCATCAGCTGGTTTTTAACTATTTCAATTATTTTTCTTTTCATTTATTTTTATTTCCCTTTTTTCTTTAGGTTTAGCTTTTCTCATTAATTCTCCTATTTTTATATGCTTGCTAAAGGCATTATTAAATAATAAAATCCTTCTGCAATATCCTTGTATCTCATAAGTTTTCTCCTATTGACACAGCAAACAAATTCAAGTAGAATAACCCTTGCGAGGGGCTTTTATTATTCTGTGAACTTCTATGAATTTGTTTGCAGTGCTTTATAATAAAAGCCTTTTTATTGGCTAAGTTCATCTAAAACTTTTTAAAAAATATTTCAAATTCTTCATTCTGTTTTTAGTTTAGCTATATGTTTCAATTCCAAAGCATTGCAACTGCTACATCATCAACTATAAGGCTTTTTATTATAATTAATTGTAGTTCTAGCCTTTTCAATCAAAAATTTTATATTCTCATCATCATCAAAGTTCATAGTTCCTCCAGTGAAAGTGCTGCATATTTTTAATATATTCTTCTAGCTCTTTTTATATTCAATTCTCTCTTCAACTTCTAACTTTTGCTCTTTGTTTCATTTTTAATTTTATTAAAAATTAAAGAATTTTTGATTGCTGGGAAGAAATTCTTTTTTTGTTTTTCACAACAGGAAGCAATAGCTTTTTATTTCCTGTGCTTTTGTGATGTTACTGCCTAAGATAGCCAGTACATCATCATATTCAAGCTCGTTACGAGTTAAGAACTTGATAGCTTGATCAGAAAAAGTAAATATTCTATCCCTAAAATCAGGAAATTCAGTAAACAACTGCCAACGTTTTTAAGAAAAACTGAAATCATATCTTTAGTGAAACCTGCATTCTCATACCAAGCCATAAAAACTTCCACTGGGTTTTAATATTTTTCAATATCAGCTAGAGAACTACAAATTTCAAATAAATTATTTTTATATTTTCTGAAATTATTTATTATTTTTGCTCTTGCTCTTCGACCTTAGCAATTTCAACTGCTGATATTTCGTAACTTCCGAAATCAAATCGTTTTACTTCAGAAGTTGAAAGAGCAATATCAAAGTGTTCCATAACATCGTTACTATTCATCGTCTATCTCCTTCCAAATCTTCTCAAACACCGATTTTATTTTCATTAACTTTTTGACTTCGACTTTCCCACAATAAAGTCCTTTTTCAATAAATTTTAAAATAACTGATGACTGAGCAATAGGAACTGCAAAGTTGAATACCAGTTCTAACAAAGCTTTTCTTTCAAAAACTATACCATTTTTCTCAACAGCAGTCCGTCCAACTCTATTTGGAACAACTGCTCGTATCTTAGAAATTTCAGTGTTTTTAATCATATTCAAAAATTGCTTGTGATGTTACACTATCCAAAAATGTCGGTATAATGATATGATCCGCAATCTCTATGAATATCTCATCAAGTCCTAAAACTGGAGAACCATCAATTACAATATTTTCAAAATCTTTTTCTAAGTTCATTTATTTTTAGTTTTTAAATTTTTCATCAAGATTTTTACCTAGTTTATAGCCTTGAAGATGCAAGAAAAGAAACAAATTTGGTCTTAGCTGGGTCAAACTATAACCTTTGTTTTCTAGCATATCTTCAAGCCTCTTTTTATTAACATCTTGAATTTTTATTCCTGAATAATTCAAAATGTTATTTTTGAGAAGTCTGATGTTAATATCAGAGTTTTTATTTTTCAATTAATGCTTTATATCCAGCAAGTTGTCAAAAGCTATCCAAGTTTTTCCAACTCCACCTTTATTATTACAAAGTACGACTCCCATAAATTCCTCCTATTTTTCTAATTGTTTATTTTTCTTAGCAAAATACAGCTTATGATTTTTGTCTGAGTTATGAATTTTTAAGCCATTTAATTTTTAATTCAAATAACGGCAATGCTTTATCGAGTTTTTCATTCACTAACATCCATTGTCCACTTGGGAACTTTTTGACAATTCCAGTTATAACTAGTTCATCATTTTTATTCAAAACCACAATAAAAATCATCTTGATAAATATACAGGTTGTTATCAGCCTTAATTCCTGTCGATTGTAGCCAAATAGTGTCTTTAAAATCTCATAACTTGGTGAATACCTTTAGCTACACCAACAACCGTTTGACTTACAAAAATCAATGCTCATAATTGTGTAAACACCTTTAGTTTTTATGTTATATTTTTTCCTCTAATCTTCATAATTCTCCTTTAACGTTTTTGTTGGATCAGAATAATATTCAGGAGCTTCAATCGATTTTTCGTGCTCCTATTTCCACAGCATCCCAAATGAAAAAGCAATTTTCCGTAATTTTTATATATTTATATTTATCAAAAATCAAATTGATCATTATCAGGAAATTTTTGGTTTAATTCTGCAAACTTTTTCCCAATTTTATTATAATATTCCAAAAGGCATATTAATCTTAGTCACTATTGATGCCATAATTTAGTCCTTTCATTTTCTTTCCGATTTCTCTGTGAATCATATTCATATTTGGAGCATTTTTCCTAATTTCCTTGAGAGTTAGGGATTGGACTACCTCGAATAATTTCTTGAATAATTTCTTCTTGTAACTAGATCTAACCGCTTGAATTTATCAAGTATTGTTTCAATTTTTCACCCTCCTTTCGCTCATTTGCTTTATCTTGTGATTTTTACTCTCTTTCTCAATTATTAGAACAGAATTGACTTCACAAGTCCCTTTAAATAAGTGATTAGAGAATACTGCAGCTATATTTTTAACTTCGGGTTTATTTTTCAAAAATCTCATATTGTTCCCGAAAATTATGTAGCAAGAAAGCAACAGAATTATTTTAATAACTCAATTACTTTAGCTTTATGTTTTTAGAGAAATCAATCCCCACTTCATCAAACCATTGTTTTATAAATCATCATCAAAATTCATGCTCATATGATTTATGATTCTTTATGATTTAATTCTTTTTATTTAAGTTATTTATTATATATTCTTTATTGTTGTCGATTTCAGACAATCTAGGTTTGTCTCTTTTCAGCAGACCAGTTTGTCTCTTTTACAACCTAGTTTGCCGATTTCAGACAAAACTAGTTTGCGGACTTACTAAATTTTCAATCATAGAATAATTTATCTTAAAAATATCTTTTATCGGAACTCCTTTATGTTCCAATATTTTTAAGTTCAATCAAATCTTTAATAATCTTATCTTGTTTATGTCTGCCAATTCCTGTAAGTTCTTCAATTTTCTCAATGGTTTGATAGAACCAGCCATCTTCATCAGCTAATCCATCAGAAGCTTCTATAAGAATTGTTAACAAGAAGGCGGATTCTATACCTAAACTTTTAACTATTTGTTTATTTAATGCGTAGTATTACTACTCATTAATAACTGTTTAAATGTTTTATCTTGCATCTTTTCTCCTATCTTTCAATAGAAGTTTATTTTAAAAATAAATATTGTATAATTAAGTTACAGTATTTTTATAAAAGGGAGAATTTAAAAACTTTAAGGAGGAGATATGGAAGAAAAAAATATCATAAGGTTATATATTCCCAGATGAATTTTTACAAAGAATATACAGACTTTCAACTCACATAAAGATTTTTATTAAAAGAAAGCTAAAGAAGAAGGAATTGAAATAATATTAAATAAAACTGAATATCGTTCAGGTGTATCAAATCTGCCTAAAAAGCTACACTTGAAGATATCAGATAAAATTGTTGATAATTTTCATAGCTAAACATAGTAAATTTAAGTCTCTGAAAAGAAATGATGGATACTGCAAAAAGTATCTATAAAGACCCACCTAATTTCACTTCCTAGATATTCTATTAAAGAAAAGTGTGGCATTACCTGGGCTTGTTGCCCCAAATGACTATGAACTAGAATGTAATATATGTCACAAACATATCACAATAGCTAAAGGGACTATTATTCCTAGATGTAACTGTAGCTCTATTTTTCAATCTACATGATTAGAAAAATTATCAAGTAATTTTTAATGTAATAAAGAAGTATTAAATAATTTATTTTATTTTTAGAAAGTTTTTATTAATTGTTGCTCCAATAATTATGCGGTTGTCCCAACCTCTTGTTTGAGCATAATTATGAGTGATAAAAACTGATTTTAAATTCTCCCTCAATATCAATAATAAAAATCTTTTCTATCAACTTTATTTTTACATAAAATCTTTTAATTTCATGGTTTACTAATTTTTTTAAGAGTTTAATACTCATTTTCCCTCCGTTCCACAAAACAATTCCCTCTTCTATAAAAATGCTAGTATATTCAATTACCAATATCCGATTTTAATTTATAAAAATCTTAAATTTTTATTAATAGTGTTTTTAAAAATCTATAAACTCTACTCCAAGTGTCAAAGGAGCAAGGTTCAATATTAAATGCTCTAACACAAGATGCCTATTCTCTATATTATTTTTAGCATCTTCCATTGATGTGAAAGCTGATAAGATTACATTATCATCATTAGTTACAACATATATTGTGAGACTAACTCCACCTCTCTCTTCTTAGGCATTTACCTCACCTGCAATTTTGCAAGGATAACCCTAGTTCTTTTTAATTCTTCAAGAATTTCTATAAATGTTACTTCTCCATACTTTTCAATCAATTTTTAAATCTATTGCTTTCATAAATTTTCCTCCTCTTTGAGAGAAAAACTTGCAAACAAGACTTATTTATGTTATAATTTATCTACAAATTAAGGGTTTTTAAAACTCGTGTCATGGGCTTCTGTGGTGGTTGTGTGCCATTTTTATTTCTTTGAACTTTCATAAATTCTTTCCAAGCTCAAAATACTCTTCTTTTTGTTAAATTCCAAACCTTAACGAATTCTTCAATTTCATCCGAGTTAGCACTTTGGAATCTTTCAATCAAATTTTTAATTGCTCATCAGATTTTAAATTTAACTTCCTTGTTCTAATAAAATTTTCCAAAAATTCTAATAAGTCTTTGTTTTCTATTTTCTCTCTCTCCTCCTGTAGTTGTATTTTGATACTGCAATAATACTATTAAATTAATATTAAGTCAAGTTTAAAATAGTATTATTTTTAACACTAGAATAAATAATCTTATTTTAGTATTATATTAGTATTAATAACCAGTGGAGGTAATAATATGGCTAAGAAAATAGCACTTCAATTAAGACTAGATGAAGAACTTCATCAAAAAGTTAAAGAAATCGCAGATAAAAATTAAGATCTATTAATGCACAACTTGAATACTTTATTTTTAAAAAGGAATTAAAGATTTTGAGGCAAGTCAGAAGGACTCTTAATTTCTAAAATCTTACTACCTAAATCTAATAAAATATTTCATTAAAAGCATTTTTGAGAGATCTAAGCTCAGATGCTTTTTGTTATATATTTATAATTTTGTTCAGATAATCTAATGCTAGAATTGTATTTATTATCTCATTTTCACCTCACATATATTTTCTTTATTCTGCTTTTTCTTTTGCTCTTATTCATCTTGCATTACTTTTTCCAGCTATCATTCCTAATTCAAAGTACTCATCTTTTATATTTTCAATTACTATAAAAAAATAATTTTTGAGTTCTTCAAATTCTTCATCAGTTAATTTATCTTCAAGTAGCTGATAACAGTCTTTTTCAATACTAGTATTAGAATCTGTATTTATATAGCCTTTTTCCTTTAATGCTTCAATAAATCTAACTATTTTCTTATTCTCCGTATTTTTCTCCTCCTAAAAATAATTTTTAAAAATTTTATAACTTATTATAAATGTAAATAATTAATTATAATTTGTTTATTACATCTTATAGCATTGTTATAACATATTATAAAACACATTATCCAAAGAACTTTTTGCAAATTATAATATGCATAATTTTAATAATTTTATATGCTATACTAAGCATAGCAACAATAAAATTTTATATAAGTAAGGAGGAATATAATATGCTAAAATCTAATTTGGGTCATACTATGCTTGACAACAAAATAAAAGTGTTGCTGAACTTTCAAGAAAAGTTGATATTAGTAGAGAAACCCTAAGAAAAATTTATAATGGACAACGACTAGAAACAGTTAGCTTTGAAATCGTTTGTAAAAATTATATGATTTCTTCAAGTGTCAAATCAAAGATATAATTGAATATATTCCAGATAAAACCAAGAGTAATCTTAATTTCTCAATAGTAAAGTCCACCCACTCGCCAAAGTGATTAACTGTGAACCTCACTATTGAAAGATTAAGAAAACTCTTTTTATTTTCTAATCAAGATATCCTAAAGTTTTCAAATTTCCGTTGACAATCTGCATAAATTGAATACCTTTGTTTTTGCAAATGTGATATATTTCTTTATAGTATATTTTGTTTTCCATTGAATTTAATATTATTTTTGTGAAAATATCTTCCAATTGTCTTATCAACATCAGTACTCCAAAATCAACTTTATCTCTTGAATTTTGCTTTTTATTCCAACAAGTGATTTACTAACTTACTATAAATCATATATAAATTATTTGAATTTTCACTTCCTTGTGATTTAGCATATTCTATTAAATCTTGAATAGCATCAGTTTCTTCTCTTCTTACTAATTTTCCTTGTTGCCTTGTTAATAGCCATTCATTTTTAGCTTTATCAACTATTGCTTGTTCCAAAACTTCAATATAATTTATGGTGCTCTTCTAACATGCTTAGATTCTCTCAACAAAACTTGCTTGGCTTGATTAAGAGTTAGGAAACATTGGTCTTTTTCTCCCTTTTTATCCTTATACTCAACGAGGGAAATTTTTCGCTCGTTAATTTCTTCTGAAAATTCATCTCTTATAACTTTTTAATAAATCTTTGTTTCTAATTCTACAAACTTACCTCTTTTAGCTTCTGCTTCTGTCAAAGTATTATTTTCCTTTATCTTTATATTCCTCCTGTCTAAATAAATTTATTTGTTCCAACAATTCCAAACTTGACAATGTGTTTTTTACTTCCATTTTAATTAACTCTTTCATAAAAAGACCTCCTTATATCACCTCCTAAATTTTTAAAAATTTTATAAATTAATATTATTATTTATAAAATAATATTATCTATTCTTGAATTTAATTTTTATAACTTATAAATTAATTTGTCAAGTAGTTAATCTATAAAATTAACTTTTGTTATTCTAAAATTGAGTAATTTTCAAGTATAATAGTCAATATAGAAACTAATAATTTATTTTTTGGAGGTGCAATATGTACAAATCTAAATTAAGATACCTATTAGCTGATAAAAAGTTGACTCTATAAAAGTCATTGACAGAACTAACAGGTGTTAGTAGACCACCACTTGATAAACTTATAAAGAAAAGACTTAGAAACTCTTTCGTTGGATGTTCTTGCTAGAATATGTAAATATTTCAATTGCAAAATTGAGATTTAATTGAGTATATTCAGATGAAACCTAAGAAATAGTTTAATCTTTCAATAGCACAGCCCACAAGTTAGAATATACTTGGGAAGTAGTTTGTGAACCATGCTATTCAAAGATTAATTATTTTTACTTGAGGGGCTAGGTTTATGATTGAAACCTTAGATATTTCTTTTTATAAGGAATTAGTTATTTTATTTTTACCTGGAATAATAGGTATGACAATATTTCTTCTTTTTATTTGTTCAAAAATAAAGCTAGATTTTAAAAAGAAAAATTGCTATATTCAATCATACTATCAATATTTTCTTATCTACCACAGTTTTGAGTTTTTAAAGAGTTGTTAAAACTCAAAACAAATTTTTAAATGAAGGAGTAACAAAAAGAATTTATTATTTGTGCTATAATAAAATCAATTCTTTATAGTTTTAGGAATTTTATTATGTAACTAGCTTTAAAATTATAGATTGGGTTTTTAATTTTTGATTCAAATATAGTTGAAGAAGAAAGAAACCTTCTTGATATAGTTTATAAAAAGATGAATTTTCAAAACATCTAACTCAATATGTAACAATACGACATAAAGATGGTAATCGCTATGTTGGAGTATTAGAAATTTACACATATAAAGATGATATAATTCACTTATTTTTATATGATGTAGATTGGTATAAACCAAAATAAAACTAAAGTTTACAATTCATACAAAAAGTATTGTTTTACATTTCAAAATAGCAGATATTTCTTTAGAATATATGGAGGGAAAAATGAGCAATGATATACTACTGGAAATGCAAAAAGTTAAATCTAATGATATGCACTTAAATCTCTATTTTTGGTATTGAAAGTGGTAAGATTTTAACAAGCACAAATGAAAAAACTTGCAAAAAGCTAATGCTGGAAACCAAAGCTAAAACCAAAACCTTAGTTAAAAGAAATCTTTTAAAAATTATATATCTAACAATTAATAAATAATTTAAAGAAGGTGTTTATTATGAAAATGGATCCTGACTGCATTAGAGACATATTACTTCAAACAGAAGAAAGGTTTGTTATTATTCCTTTACCTCATTTAAATTTTGATACCTATAAAATGGAAGACCCAGAACCTTTACCAAAAGAGAAGTATTCACATATTTATCAATATGACATGAAAAAAATTAATTTATCATGTTGAACTGGCTGCTGAAATGGATTTTATAAAAACTTAATGATTTAAAAAGATATTTATAAAATTGAAGATTTAACAGCACAAGGGACATTTATTTCTTGCTGACATCAGAAATGAAGATGTTTGGAGTAAAACCAAAAGACATTGCTAAAAACTGGAATATCTTCACTTGATGCTTTAAAACAAATAGCAGTTAATGTTGTTTCATCAATGATTACTAATTATTTTTCAAAGATGATATACGACCAATATCTAAAAATTAAATGTTCTTCAATTTTTCCATTTACATTTAATTGATAGTCTATTTTAAAAACTTTGAATTCCCACTATTCTTTGTCCATTAATCTCAATAGAAGGAACTGAATGAGTTCTTTCTACTGAGATTTTTATATCATTAGTAGGAATTTCATTATTTTTAGTTTGAAAAATTTATTTTTCTTCATTTCCTCACCTCATCAATTTTAATTTTTCAATAGTACGAGTCCACAAACAACCCGTCATAGTCATCAGTAGCATGTGAACCATACTACTCAAAGATTAATTATTTTTAGAAGAGAAATTAGTAGTGTAACTTAACATAGTTTTTATTAATTTAATTATTCTATTTATTCCAGGGATTATTGGGGTGATTTTTACTAAATTTATTTTTGTTCCTAAAATAAATAGGATCTTTCTGAAAAATATTTTTATTCAATTGTTTTTAGGAATAATTTCTTATATACCACAATTTGAAACCTTAAAAGTATTCATTAGAAGATATAGGGAATATTAAAAAAATTTGACGGGGTATTTTCTTTATCTATGTAATTTTTAATATCTATCTTTATAGTAATTTTTATATTATGGTTAAATCGTAAAGGTTATCTTAATAAGATACTTAATTATTTCAATTCGGGTTTAATTGATAATCAAAAATCTATTAGATACTGTTTATTTAAATAGTATTCAATATGCATCTGTTTATGTTACAATTCGACAAAAGTCAGGGTACTAGATATGTTGGAGGTTAGAATCCCTATACATATAAAAGGAACTGTATAGAAATTTTCTCTTTTGAATGCAGACTGGTATGGAGTAGAAGATACCAAACCTTACTACACTTTCAAAAGTATTCTTTTTAACTTTTTGAAGCAACTGACATCACAATGGTGAATACATAAAGGAGGACTTATAATGACTAATAAAAAGAACAAATACTAAATTTTGGGATTGGATTAAAAGATGGTTTAATGTATCTAAATTAAAACCTGTACAAATTTCGCCAGAAAAACAAACAATAAACCAATACCAGATGCCAAATCCAAAAATTGAAAAATATAGAGCTACTCAAATGAGGGGAGTGATAAATTTATATGGAACTAAATACAAGTCTAATAACATATTCTGATTTTTATTTTAGAAAAACCAACTTATTTAAAAAAGTATTGTTAATACTAGCGAATCCTAATGAAACACCAATAAATATTTCATTAGGTGATGCTAATCTAAAAACAAATATCATTAATGAATATTTTTGTAAATAAAGATAAAAACTTTAATATCTTGTAATGCAAATTTTTCAGAAAAATCCTTTTTATTGAAACATTTCTTGCAGAAGTAGCTATTTATTTTATAAGCCAACTCATTTAAATTCGAAAATGTCTTTACTGATAAAATAACAGTTACTTCATAGAAATGTTTCAAGTTATAAAACAATCTTTTGAAACTAAAGAATTTGATATAATTCCCTTTAGAAGACAGAGTTATCATTAATTTTTAATTGACAACTCTACTCTTATCTAAATCATCAGTAATAAAAATATTAACTTTTTAAGAATTAGGGAGTAGCTCTATTTAACATTTTAGGATCTCAGTCTATTTTTAAGTATTGATAAATCATTTTGTTGGATTGCTTCTATATCCTCTACTTCTCTCTAATCAATAATTCCTCAACTAAAGTCTCAGTTGCAATACCTGTTAAATCAATAGTAATTGTAGCAATACCAGTTCTTCTTTCTTCCATTTAAAACCACTCCTTTTTATATTAATAAATTGTTTATTTTCTTTCTTTTCCATAGAGAAAACCTATTTCTAAAAATTCATTCTTTGAAACTTCAACTGCTTTATTAAAAATAGTTTCTAATTCCTGTTTTTCTTCGATAGAAATATTTAGACTATCTACTAATTTTTAAAATTTTCATCAAATTCTCCTACTTTTGATTTAAATAGCCCTTTGTTTCCAATTCTTCCAAAAATTAATAAGATTAATGTTCATAATGTTTCCTCCCTTATAAATATAATATGTGATTTTAATTAATTTCTATTAATTATATATATTTTTAAAATAAATAAATTAAAAATATTAAATTTTATAAATTATTTCACTTAATACTATATTACAAATTTTTAAAGTTGTCAAGTATAATGATATACTAAGTTAATAAAATAAAGCTATTAATTAATCGTTTAATTTATTAGAAAAGAAAGGAGTTAGGATACTGAGAACATCAAGTGAAATTTTTAAAAAGGATTTAGAAAAATAGAGAAATGACTGCTGCAATGATGGCTGAAAAATTAGGAATATCTGCCGTAACTATGTCTGCTATAGATGTCAGCAGAAAAACTTTCTGAACAGATGCTTGAAAAAGAAATTAGAAACTATGTTTGCCAAAAAGATGATTTCATAGATTTATTAAAATCAGAAAGAGAAATGAATCTTCCTTCTTTTGCAAAAAGAAATTTGAAAAATATAATATTCAATCAGAATCAATAACAGACACAACAAACATTTCAGAAGTTTCAGAGAAGGGAAAAAGAAAAATTTTTGAATTTATAGAACTTGTTAAAACTTCAGAAAGAGCAAGAAATAATAGAGAAACTGTTAATATCACAAATCTATCTACTGAAAAATAAAGAAAAGCAAGAGAATATATAGAATTATTAGAAATTAAACAAGATATATTTATTTTAATAAATATAATAAAATAGAGATTTTAGAGTCTCTATTTTTATTTTTAAAAATACAATATATTGACATTGTAATGAAAAATACATTTATAATATAATTATAATGAGGAGGAATGATTATGAACATGACAAGAGAAGGTAATAGTTATTTAGGTGAAAAGGAAAAATCAATATCAATTTTAGACTTGAAAAAGATCTAAAAGATGAATTGGATATCCTTTGTGTGGTGAAATTAGCATGACAGTAACCACTGCATTTACTATCTTTGCCAAGAAGTTTGTTAGAGAAAGACGGTTGCCATTTTATAGTTGATGCAGACCCCTTTTTATAGTGAAAAATATGGAAAGATTAAAAAGATCTATAGAACAATTGGAAACTAAAGGTGGAACCGTACATGAAAATTACGGAGGTTTTTAAATGACTAAAGAATGGTCTGAGTGAGGGCTTGGGGAAGAATTCCTAGAACAATTAAAAGATAAAAATTTCTAAAAAGATTTGAGAAAATCTTAAAAGATATTGGAAAAGAAATGGCTATAAAGGGATAGGAAAAACCTGAGCCTTTGAAATTTGACTTTGCTTTGGCTATTGGAGCAGAAGAATTGATGATTATAACAGAATTGTTTATAAGATTGAGAATGGAAGAATAAAAATAGCACAGTGTGGTCTACATTATAATGACTAATTCTTAAAACCTTGAAAAGAGAGTATTAGACTCTCTTTTTTATTTTAAATAAAATATTATTTTTCTTGACTTTTAAAAAAACAAGTTATTATTATAAATAAATTAGTTTAATAAATTTAAGTAATAAATTTTAATTTTTAAAAAGGAGCTTTTTATGAATGCTTATGATCCTTACAGGTATTACATAAAAATAAGAGATGGAACTATAATTATAGAGGAAAGAATGTCCTAATATTATTGGAAAGTACTGTTTCTATAATAAAAATACTTTAAGTCTCAAAGAACTTTCTGAAAAATATAGAGAAGATCAAATAACTACATACCAAAAATATTAGAGGCAGGTGGTATGAATGTCCAAAACCAAATATTTAAACAATAAAGAGATTGGTCATAATTATTGTAGCTGTGAAATTATTTATATTCAGATACTGAAAAAGAATAAAAAGTTGCTAGTAGAAATCAAGTTACTTATTATTTTGAAGAAAAATGTTTAGAAATAAATTGCTCACATTGCAATAAAAAGTACCAAAAGTGAAGTTGTAAAATGTATGGATTAGACAGAGCTTGTATCTCTGTTGATGTTGAAACTGATATTTTGTATGTAAGGGAAAGAGTTAAAATAATATTTCCTCATAGTTTTTCAGAAAGTCTTTCTAATCATACAAATAATTACAAAATAGATAAAAAGAACATAAATTACATAAAATTAGAAGAAAAAGAAAATTAAAAGATTAACAACTATAAAAATAGATTTTTCTTATCCAAGATTTTTCAGTGATGATAATATTTATCCATTATCAAATGAAATTAGAAAAATAATTGTAGAAAAATAATCTAGTAAAATTAATAAATAGTTTAGTAGACTATGAAATTACAGCTGAAGCTGTAAGATATGAATATTTAGAATTTACTACTCAAGAAGTAGTTGGGAACTTTATAAATTTCATAATATTGTGAGTTATTTTTAAAAGCACTCACAAGAAAAATATGATGATTTAGATAAAGTTCAATATTATAACTTTAGTCAAAACGAAAATAAATTTTTATACAACAGATTTAGTTTTCAGCCAATGTCAGAGCTGGAAGATAAAACTTTATTCTAAAGCGACATGAAAACAATATACAAGGAAAGTTAAGGGAGCTATCCTGAGACTTGAACACAGATTAACTAAGAAAATTATAAAAATTATTTTGAATTTTAACTCAATAAAAATACATAACAATAGAAAACGTTAAAGATTGTATACAAAACACAATATCTCAAACTTTAGGGACAAATACTGATAGATGAAGTAGAAAAATCAGTAGAAGTTCTAAAAGAAAAATTTTTAAATTTTTAGATGTCAAGATCTCAGATTCTCTTGTGAGAGATAATTTAGAATGGATATTTGATTATAAAATACTTGATGATATTGTTACTAGTAGTAGCACAAAATGCTACAGGCAGATTGTTTTTTTATAGAAGTAAAAATAAAAGACATTCTAAATCATTCACAGCAAAGAGCATCTCCACAAAGAGATTTTTCTCAACATAGAGAGGCTCGAACTATTCTTCTGCAAATCTAATACTTTTCAATGTAAAAGTCAAATGTAGTACCAAAAATCATTTGGTATTTTTGCAAAAAGTAGGAAGAAAAACTTCCTATTTTTCACACTTTAAAAAATTTTTTCCTTTTATTATCAATACTTTTTATAGTTTTCTCGTGATAATTATGTGATGCACTTTCTAATCCTGAAAGTGAAAATATAATTATTTATTTTTATAATGCAAAAATAAAAAAACAATTTAGAAACAAGGAGGACTATGGAAATAACTAAAAATAAATTTAGATGTTTTAAAAAGAAAATCCAAAAATCCTAGAAAAAGTACAGATAGTCAAATTAATCTATATAGAAATTTATTAGATAGATTTGGTTGTGTGTTTTCAATAGTAGTTGATTCTAATAATTATGTTGTTAGTGACTATGCAAAAGTAGAAAGCAGCAAAAATATTAGAATTAACAGAAATTGAGTGTATTTACATTGAAAATTTAACAGAAGATGAAATACAAACAATAAGAATTGGAGAAGCAAGAGCAATAGAACTAGGCGAATGGGATTATCAAAAGCTATTTGAAGAACTAACAAAATTAGAGAAAACCTAGATTTAACTAGGATTTAATATTGATGAAATTGAAGCATTATTACCTGTTGAACTTTGATGAAAATGAAATAAAAAGAAGTAGATATTCCTGAAGTTGAAGAGAAGTATTTTTCAAAAACAAGGGGATATTTGGTTAATAGGAAAGCATAGATTGATGTGTGGAGATTCAACCAATTTAGAAGATGTTAAAAAATTAGTTAATAATGAAACTATGGATTTAATGGTTACAGATCCACCATATAATGTAAACTATGAGGGCAACAAATGGAAACAAAATTAAAAATGACAATATGACCTCTGAAAAATTTTATAGTTTTTATTAGAATTTTATAAAAATTCTTTTGAAGTGATGAGAGCTGGTGCAGCTTATTATATTTTTCTATGCTGATAGTGAAACAAAGGCATTCAGAGGAGCATTGGAAGAGGCGGGATTTTAAAATATCACAATGTTTAATCTGGGTAAAAATCAATTTGTTTTATCAAGACAAGACTACAACTGGAGACATGAACCTTGTCTTTATGGCTGGAAAGAAGGAGCAGCACATTATTTTTATAAAAAGATTTTACACAAGATACAGTAATAGAAAAAGATTTAAAAAACTATTGAAAGTTATAGCAAAAAGAACTAATTAATATTTTTAAAACAAATGTTAAGAGAGCAAGAAAGCATAATTAGAGAGAATAAACCTCAAATAAATGATGTTCACCCAACAATGAAACCAATCAAATTAATTGCTAGATTAATTCATAATTCTAGTAAAAAGATTGGAATATTCTTGATTTATTTGGTGGGTCAGGAAGTACATTGATTGCAGCAGAGCAGTTAAACAGAAAAGCATTTTTAATGGAGTATGATCCTAAGTATGCTGATGTAATAGTTAAAAAGATATAGAAGTTTAGGTAAGTTGGATATTATTTTACAAAGAGAGGAAAAGGAATATAAGTGGGAGGAAATAAAAGATGAGTTAATCAGTGAGGCATAGAAATGAGTAAGTCAGATAATTTTAAAGAAGAACAATTAGTAGTTTTGGAATTATATATAAAACTTGAAATTACTAAGTTTAGTACAAAGAAAAAGATTTGTATGATGAAATACAAAGAAAAATAAAATATAACAAGAATACTATTATCTCTTGGATTAATAGATATCTTGTTAAGTATAAAAGAAATCAGAGCAGAAATAGTTGAAAAACAAAATGCAAAGATATGCAACTTTGAGGGCTTGACAGAAAAACAAACTAAATATGTTATATACCGAATGTCTGGAATTGGGAAAGAAGAGGCAAAGATTAAAGCTGGATATAGTGAAAAAGACAAAAGTAGCCAACATAGAAAAGAAGTCCAAAAGTTGCAACTAAGATAACAGAATTAAGAGAAATCCTATTTCAAGATGCAGAACTAGGGATATTAAGTATAGCAACAAGATTAAATAAAATTTTTAAATAATGCAATAGAAGGAGTAGACATCATTGAATATATAGATGAGTCTAGTCCTGATGGTCACACAGTGCAGTAAGAAAGTACGAAAGGATAAGCCACTGCTAGCTGGAGTAGCAGCAACAAGAGCTTAACTCTATGCTTGGCTACAGAGTAGTCGATGAAGTGAAACTTAAAGCTACACTCAACAGTGAAAATGACACAGCTGTAAGTGATGATGACTTTGAATAATCAAAAGGTACTGTGACAAAAAATTTTTTTAATAGCGGGTGCGACTGGAGGCTCGGAACTTTTTCAAATACGAAATTTTTGATTTCCTTCAAGTTCCAAATTTTATATATACATGGGGAGAAAAAATGGAATTGAAAGAATTGACAGAAAAATTTTTTTAGATATTTTTGGTAGTTTAGAAGATTTTAAAAATAGATTCACTAAATAATTCTAACTGTGAAAAGTTTATAGAGTTAGTTAATGGAGACTTGGAAACTGATTATCTACAAAAATATGGCAATTTTTATATGGCAGATAGAGAAGATAAAAACAAGATTTTACTCCCAAGAGCTTAGGAAAACTTATTTCTGAGTTAACAAAATCAACTGCTGAAGAGTGGGTTTATGATATGTGCTCTGGAAGTGGAGCTTTTAACAATTCAAAAATGGTGTAGTAATAAAAACTTAAAAGTTTGTATGTGAAGAACTAGATACTAACCTAATTCCTTTTTCTATTGTTTAATCTAAAAATTAGAAATATTGAAGGTTATGTAATAAATGGAAATGTTTTAAATGGTGAGAGAAAAGCAGTTTATAAACTAACAAAAGGAAATAGATTCTCAGAAATAGAACTAAATATGTTTTTGATTATCCTAACTTCACTACAGGAATTAGTAATCCACCTTTTTAATTTGATAGGAGAACATAATTCTGAAATATCTGTTAAAAATATGAATTTTGTATTTGTTCTAAAAATGCTTGAAAGAGTAAAAGGAAAAAGTAGCTTTTTATTTTTACCGAATGGAGTAACAAGTTCTAATGAAGAAAAGGAAGCAAGAAAAATATTTTAGAAATAAAAATAAAATAAAAAGCTGTTATAGTTAATCCTGATTCTATGTTTGAAAGTACATCTATTTCGACTACAGTATTATTTTTGATAATTCAAATGAAATTTCTTTTTATAAATTGTAAAAGATTTTTACAGAAGAAGAGAGAAAACAAAAAGGAGAAGATCATACTAAAAATAGAGTTTACACAAAAGTATTGAAAACCTATTCTGATGAACAAATAAAAACTATTTTATCTTCAATACAAGATAAAAAAATATAGAAAAATTTTTCAAAAACATATAAAAAAATAGTGAAATTCAAGATGAAATTTGGCAACCAAATAGATATATAGATATAAAAATTGAGACAAAAAGAAAGTAGAAGCTATGAAGATATAATAAAAAGATTTACAAAGAGTTATAGCTCGAAAAAATCAGAACAAACTTACAATAAATGAAGTTTGGGCTAAAAGAATTAGGTTTTTAGAAATTTTTGAAAATGCTAATAGCGGAGATAAAAACTATAGATGAAATTAATAACACTATAAAAAAATGTTTTTAAATTTAGATATTACTTTAGAAAAACAAGATTACATTCGTTTAACAAAAAGTAAAGAACTAAAAATGGGAAAAACAAAGATAAAGAAGAATTAAGTTCTGCAATAACTATTGCATTACAAACTTGAAAAACGATGCTTCATTATTTCAACAATGAAGAAAATAGATATTTGAAAAGAATTAAGAGATAAACTTTTGCCTGATTTAATGAGCGGTAAATTAGAGCCAATGGAGAAATTATGATATTTGCAAATGAAAAACAATTATCAAAAGGTTCTTAATATTTCTGATAGGAGAGTTAGGAGTTATTCAAAGATTATAAATCAGAAAAATGGAAGCTATCCCTTTTGTAAAATGTGTAACTGAGTTTATAAACCAAACAAGAAATGGAGATATAAACCTAGTGACACAAAAACTCTTGCTGAAATTTTTAGGACTTAGTGAAAAAGACAGTTAAAGAACTTGCAAATCGTGGAGTATTAGAAAAAATACTAATGGTCATTTTGATCTAAAAGATAATTTGAAAAGATATTTAACAGTTACAGATGAAAAAGAAATAAAAAGGCAGTTGAAAGAGAGTACCAGCAATATAAACTTGAAATTTTACAGGACAAATATCACTTAGATGAAGATGTTAAGTATGTTTTGACTGATATTTTAATTAAATTTAAAGCGAAATTACAAGCAACAGCTGTAAAAATTGATAATGAAATTGATGAAATATCAGGAGCTGATAGGATAGATTATTTAAAAATACTTTGATAGATTGCTTGGAAGAACTGGCAAACTATAATCCACCAAGTAATAGGGAGAAAAAGCAAAAGATGTATGAGAGAACCAGGGAATTAATAAAAGAGTGTTTAAGAATATTGAGACAACCACCACTTGTAAGTATTATGGAGTGGGCTAATCAATATAGAGTTTTAGATACTACATCAGCAAAAAGAAGTTGGTAAATTCAATGTTGAAAGAACACCATATATGATAGAAATATATGAAAAATAACGAAAGGAGAGACTAAACAAGTTACATTGATGATGGCTGCACAATTAGCAAAGAGTGAATTAATCATCAATACAATTTTTAAGATATGCTCATTTAGATCCTTGCCCAATGTTAATAGTTCAACCAACTGATGAAATGGCTAGAAGTTTCTCAAAGGAGAGAATACAACCAGCTATAAATAACTCTGTACTTAACACAATTATTAAAGAACCTAGTAAAAGATTCTGGAAATACTGTTACACACAAAATGTTTCCAGGAGGATATATAGCTTTTGTTGGAGCTAATTCACCATCAAAATTAGCAGCAAGACCTATTAGAAATATATTTCTTGATGAAGTGGATAGATATCCAAAGAGTTCAGGAAACGAAGGAAGTCCTATCTCACTTGCTAAAAAAAGAACTTCTACGTTTGATGATATTACAAAACATATTATTACTGGAACTCCAACCATAAAAAGGTTCATCAGAAATAGAAGATGAATATAACAATTCAAGTCAAGCTGAATGGTATATTCCTTGTCCTAACTGTAAGAAAGAACAGACTTTTAAAATGGGGAAATATAAAAATTTGAACCTGATGGAAGCAATGTAAGAATGGTTTGCCCTCATTGTGGTAAAGCATTCACTGAAAAAGAGGGAAAAAGGGAATGAAAAAACTGGAAGATGGATACATAAATATCCAGAAAGAACAAAAATCTAGGTTATCACTTAAATGGATTAGCAAGTCCATTTTAGAAATTGGGAATCTATTGTTCAGGAGTGGCAAGAAATAAAAGGAGATGTTGAAAAACTAAAAAGCCTTTATAAATACAGTTCTAGCTGAAACCTTTGAACAAGAATATACAGGAAGATTAGATCCTAAGAAACTTATTAAGAGAACTAGGAAAAATATAGTTATATTCCTGATAAAGCTTTTAATTTTAACGGCAGGAGTAGACATTCAAGATAAGTGGATAGCTATTGATATTAATGTATGGGGGTCTTGGATATGAAAGCTGGGGAATGGAATACATAATCTTTAAATGGAGATTTAAACCAGCAAGAAATTTGGGACAGATTGGATAAAGTTTTGGATAAAGAATATTTTTACCAAAAATGGAGATAAATTAAAATTTATGCTACTTGTATTGATACTGGTGGGCATCATACTCAAAAAGTTTATGACTTTGTAAGCCCTAGACAATACAGAAGAATAATTGGTATAAAAGGACTTGGTGGAGAAAAATGTTCCAATTAATAATGGATTCAGAAAAACCAAAAATAAAAGAAATAGATTTATTATCTATAGGCTCTAATGCACTAAAAGATGTGGTTTCTGGAAGACTAGATGCAAGAATTAATGAGGAAGGTTACTGCCATTTTAATGGAGAATATGGAAAAGGATATGATTTAGAGTATTTTAAATCTTTAACTGCTGAAATAAAAGTTCAAGAGAATCGGAAAAGTAGTTTGGAAGAAAATCCAAACAAGAAATGAAGGCTTTGACTGTAGAGTGCTATGCAACAGTTCCATTTTTATATTTAGAATAGAACCTGAAAAATTTAGTAAATCTTAGCAGAGCAGACTTATTAGAACTATCAATTAATGGAGTTTTTGAATGCCAAAAGAAACAAGAAATAGCTATTGACAGAAAAAGGGGTTGAAGTATGAGGAATATAGCAAGTTTTGAAAATAAATTAATAGAAATAGAGAAGCTGAAGAGGATCTTATTCTATATGGTTCTGCCTAGTTCGTTGGTGTTGAATTTTTAAAAGAAAATCCAGAGGATATGAAAAATTAGCTGATTTAAAAAGAACATTATAAGATTGATGAAATTTTTAAATACAAAAATAACAGTCCAGGAGTGTGAAAGATATATAAGACTTTATTTAGAAGCAGAGGAAGCAGTTTTAAAAAGGTCAAGAATACACAATAGATGGGCAGAATTTAAAAAGAGCTGATTTGGAACAAATAAGAAAAAGGTCTGATTTGGTGGGAAAATAAAAAGCTCAAATAGAAAAGTGGAACAGGAGAAGGAATAAGATTTTTCCAAATAGTTCCTCATGAGTTTTAGGAGAAGGTATGAAAAAGCTAATATAAATAAATTAAACCAGGAATTAAAAACTGAAAAACTAAAATACCAAATAGAAAGCTATGAGGCAACAAAGAGAATTTCTTAATTATAGTCAATCTGGTGCTAGTACAACAAAAATAGCATTTAAGGGAATGTACAATTCCTTAGATACTACAAAAGATGACATTGAAGATAACAAAGAAATCTTAATGGCAAGGTCAAGACAACTTTTTATGGGAAATCCCATTTCAAGAGGAGCTATTCTCAAAAATAAGAACTAATGTTATTGGAGATGGATTAAAAACTAAAAAAGTAGGATTAATAATTCTTTACTAAATCTTTCAACTGATGAAGTTGAAAGAATACAAAAAGAAATTGAAAAATATCTGGACTTTATGGGCAGATAGCACGGAATGTGATATTCAAGGGGATTTAACATTTAATCAACTACAAGATTTAGCAATGATTACTTACTTAATGGATGGAGAATGTTTTTGTCAATCTTCCATATCATCAAAGACAAAATGAACTATTTGATTTTAAAAGTACAGTTCCTAGATTCTTATTATTGTGAAGCACAAGAAAGTAATGACTATTTGTATGAAGGAGTAGAAACTGATGAAAAAGGGAGTTATAAAAAGCATATCATTTCAGAGATAAGCATTATCAATATACTAGAATACCAGTATTTGACTCTACTGGAAGAAAGCAAATATTAAAACTAATGGAAAAAGAAAGGATAGGGCAAGTAAGAGAGTACCTCTTCTTGCACCAGCTCTTGAAAACATTATCTCAACTTTCAAGATTTTCTAATGCTGAACTTATGAATGCAGTTGTTAGTGCTATGTTTACTGCCTTTATAAAAACAAGATAATAATAAAAGGAAATACTGGGAAAATGGGTGGTGTTGGAGAAGGAGTATTTCAAAAACCTAATGGATATGGGAAAAGATATGAAGGAACTGAATTAAGTATGGGTTATGGGAACTTTGGAGTATTAGAACCAGGACAAGATTTGGTTTTCGCAAATCCAAACAGACCCAATTCAAGATTTGAAATGTTCTTTAATGCCCAATTAAAGCAGATAGGAACAGCCTTTAGAAATTCCATTTGAAGTTTTACTATCTTCATTCAATGCTAGTTATTCAGCTTCAAGAGCCCTCACTCTTGGAAGTAGGTAAGATGTATCGTAGAGAAGAAAATGGATGTCAAGGTCATTCTGTCAGCCAATTTTTGAGCAAGTAATTGAAGAGGCAGTCCCTAAAAGGTTATATAAATTTACCAGGATTTATAGATAATCCTGTTAAGAAAAAGCTTATTTAGGAGCTGAGTGGTATGGAAATTCACAAGGTCAAATAGAATCCTATAAAAGAAGTTAATGCTTCTATTTTAAAAATTAAACATGGATTATCTACTACTGAAAGGGAAGCAATGGAACTAAATGGTAGTGATTGGAATGAAAACTTAAATCAATTAAGTATAGAAAATAAAAGAGAAAAAGGAGGTTGGCTTTAGATGGAAATATTAAACCAGGCAAGAAAGAATAAAAATGAATTAAATATTCAAATATATGGTCAGATTGGGGAGTTTTTCTTGGTTTGATGAGCCTGTAAATGCAGATCAGGTATATAAAGAACTTGAAAATTTTTGGAAATGATATAGATACTATAAATCTTTATATCAATAGTCCAGGAGGTTCTGTAACAGAAGGATGTGCAATTTATAGTGCTTTGAAAAGACATAAAGCAGTAAAATGTTTATATTGATGGGCAATGCTCATCAATAGCATCAGTTATAGCAATGGCAGGGGATAAAATAGCAATGAGTCCTGTTGCAACTATGATGATACATAATCCAATTACAGCATTAGCTGGTGATGCAATAGAACTAAGAAAAACAGCAGCTATTTTTAGATATTATGAAAGATACTATTATTAATGCTTATAGTTACAAAATCTCATTTAAGTAGAGAAGAAATATCTGCATTAATGGATACAACAACTTATTTTTACAGCTGATCAAAGCTATTGAAAAAGGATTTGCAACAGAAAAATTGTATTTGATATTAAAAATTCTGAATTTTCAAACTTGGAAAACTTTAAAATAGACCAAAATAAATTATTAACAGTGGAGACACTGAAAAAAGGAGGAGAGAGCATGGGAGCAAAACATGCAGGAGCTAGAAAGCTCAAAATAAAGAATTAGTAGAAGATATAAGAAAGGAGGCTATAGCACAGGAAAGAAAAAGAATAAATGACTTAGATGCACTTAATGAACAAACACAAGGCAAATGTAAAGAAATTATAGATGCAGCTAAGGGAATCTGGTAAATCAAAAAGCTGATATTGTTGAAGATGTATTAGCAAAATTTATTGAAAACAAAGGAACAGAAGAAAAAGTTCCTGAAGCCAAAAATCCAGCTGATATTTTAAATACAGAAGAGAAGAAAGTAAACAAATAGAAATAGACAATAGAACACCTGGACAAACTGATGATACAAAAATTTGATAGCTGATATTGTAAAATATGGCAAATGAAGATTAGGAGGAAATATGAAAAGTAAAAAGAAATATGATGAAAACAAGCAGTTTGAAAAGAGATTTTACAGTTTCCATTTTACTACAGAAAAGTGGAATTTGAAGCTGGAGAATATAAAATGGGAGATTTGGTAGAACTCAACAACAGATGGAAAAGTTAAAAACTGGCTACTGCGGCTGAAATATATGGTGTAGTAACAGATGATTTTACTGTTGATAGTAATGATAAGAAAAACACTATATATTTAACAGGGTCTTTTTAATGAAAAATATGTAGATTTTAATGGTAAAGATAAAGCTGAAGTAAAAAGAGCAGCAGAAAAACTTTTTAATAATGATTGGATAAATAGGAGGAAATATGTCATCAAAAATATTTGGATTAATCGCATTAACAGCAATAATTGAACAAACAAAAACACCTAAAAATTTTCTATATAACTTATTAGTAGGGAGAAGAAAAGGCTGAAAAAGTACAAGAGTTAGAAATACATACTAAAGAAGCTGGAAGAAAGAAAGCACCTTTAGTTGGAAAAAGACAACAAGGAATATTTATAGTTAAAGACTCTTTTTGCGGTACAAAGAGTTAAACCAGCTTGGATAAAATTACAAACAGTCAATGAAGCAGAAGCAGTGTTTTGAACAACAATTTGGTCAAACTCCTTATGCTGATCCACAAGCAGTTGGAAAACAAATGCTAGCAGATTCTATGAAAGAATTTAAAAATATAGCATTCAGAACAAGACAATGGATGTTAGCATAGAAACTTTAAAAACTGGAGTTTGTCCTATGGAATCAGGAACAGAAGGTGTTAAATATGGAGATATTAATACAGAAGTTCTTACAGGAAATGACCTATTCAGTAGTCCAAACTGTAATCCTGATTGATTACTTAGAAAACAAACTGAAATTCAAAAAGAGACTGGAGTTGTAATAGATACAGTAATATTCTCCCTGATGTTGCTGGTGCATTCTTAAAAATGAAAAGGTTAAGGAATATTTGAATACAAGACATGCAAATTATGTTCTGTGTAAATGATTCTAAAAACTGAAAAATGATGATGGTAGAAAAGAAATAGCATATCTACCAACATTAGGTATAACAATATTTTCTTTTGTTGACTGGTATCAAAGATATGGAAACAGGTAATGAAGAACAAGTTGTTCCAGCTAAAAACTTCGCATAGGAGTAAAAGCTAAAAAGTTTTGCATTTAAATATGCTGCAATGTCTATAAGAACAGAACAAGGAAAAACCTGCTCAATTACTTGTTAAAAAAAGGAAGCTATTAGAAAATGGTATCCAGATTATAGTGAAGATGAAGAATTACAATACTTCTCAAGACCATTATGTATGCCTCGTGAAGATGTAAAAATCTTGGTTTATTGCAACTGTATTATAAAAGGAGTGATGAAATATGAAAAATGATAGCTATTAAAAATATAAGAGTTGAAGAAACATTATATAAATCAGGACAAGAATTTGAAATTGCTGAGGAAGAAACTCAAAGATTAATTGATTTGGGGAGCTACGTTGAGTTCGTTAGTAGCGAAATAGAAACAGCTGATAATGAGGAAACTAACTCAGAAGAAGAAACTAATGTTGGTGGATTAAAAGAGACAAAGACATCTAAAAAGGTACAAGAAATGAATAACACTTTTAAAGATGATATTGATAAGACCTTTTACAGATTTTGCTGAAAAATTGACCTCTCAGGGATAAAACTTAAGGCAGTACATAACAAAAGTGCAAAAGTAATCCAAAATTAACAGGAAAATTTAAAGAAAATCTTGACTCTACTACATTAATAAGAAATGGTTTAAAAAGTCTCTATTAAAACTAGAGACTTACCACCTTCTATTTCTGTTGAAGTAGGAGAAGAAATAAAAATTAATAAAATTTCTTACTATGTTTTTGATGTTGAAAAAGATATGGAATGACACATATATATGCACAAAAATATGAGGGATAGATATGTATACTCTTGAAATATCAGATGAAAGTTTACTTGATTGGTAAAGAATTTTCAGGAATGGATAACAAAATTGTAAAAAGAAGCTCTAAGAAAAGCTCTTAATTATGCAAAGAAAGAAGAAAAAAGTTTATAAAATCAAGATATTCTTTACAACACAAAGTTGATGCTAATTCTTTTAAAAATCAAAAACAACATTAACTGATGGTGTTCTTTTTAGGAAAGATACTAAAAGAAATAAAGTTTCTGAATTTGCAATATCTAAACCAAATCCTGGAAAGAGTGAGCAATATATAAAAACTAAAATAGTAAAACCAAGACCAAAAACATGACTTGAAGACATTATTTTGGGCTTTTTGGAAAAAGTGGTAATCCTAAACTTATGTTTAGAGTAGGGAAAAGAAAGGCATAAGATAACATTAGCAACATCTTTATCTGTAAGAAATATGGGATTACAGATTGATAATGAAAAATATATGAAGAAATTCAAAAATATTTTCAAAAAGTTTTAGAAGAAAGGATAGATGAATTATGGAGGAATAAATCCATTAAAAAGAAAAGTTTAGCATTAGAAAGTGCTATAGCATTTGCAGAAGCTAAAAATAGAAAAATTTTTAAATTTTTAGAAGTTATATTCAGCCTGATAATCTTGAAAATAGAATAAATAATGTAGGAAGTAATAAAGAAAATAAGTTCCCTTTTGTTATTATAAGACCAATAAAAATCTGTACAAAAATCAAAAAGTGGAATTACTTCAAAAATTGCTACATTCTTAATTAGGTTAGGAACAGAAAAATAAAGACTATGAAGATGGATTTTTGAAATAGCAGGAATAGCTGAATACTTAGTAGCATATTTCACAAAACATTCATCAGCAATTGAAAGAAAAGATGGATTTAGTTATTCAATAGATTTAGATACAATTGAATCTTACTTTAAATGAAGAAATGACTGGAGGAGATTATTGGGTTTATGATATTCTTTTTACAATTAAATATTCCAACATGTTCCACATACTAGCATATATAGAAGAAACTAAAAGAGAAGTTTCAAATGAAAAGGAGGAAAAATGGCAACATTAAAAAATGATAAAGAAAAGAGAACACAGTAGTAACTGAAACACAAACAGCACAGAAACAAATGTGAACAGTGAAACAGGTAACACAGAAGTGAGTTACCCAAAATGCAAGCAACTGCTGAAGTAAAAGATGAAGAAAATAAAACTTATATCTACATGGGTGAAGAACTTACAAAAGATGGTTTTATTTTAAAACATAAAGGGTTCTATACTTCTGAACAGTTAAATCAAAATAAAAATGCTATGTCTAACTATGAAGAAATAGAAGAAAAGTTCATAGATTTAGATGAATATAGCGAAGATAAATAGGAGGAAAATATCTAAATTTCAACATGATGTACCAAAGTTATAAAAGAAATGCCTTCAGGGTTAAAAATATTTGTAGAAACTCAAACTCCAACTGTAATAGTTGGAACAGGTACTGTTAATATGGGATATGAGCTGTGTTAATAAACCTGTTCTTATACAAAATGCAAAAAGATGCAGCAACATATTTTGGAGTACTAACAATATAAAAAGGATTTCACTATAAATGAAGCATTATATTTAGCTTTCAATGTAGTTTAATGTAAAACCTATTATTGTTATAAATGTTTTGAGATCCTAAAAAGCATAAAACTGCTCATACAGAACAAGATATTATTGTAAAAGATTTTAAAGCAACACTTGAAAAATCGGAATTATAAATGATGAAAATTTGATTGTTAAAAATGGCGAAACATCTACATTGATAGCGAAAGAAAAATATTCTTGTTCATTTGATAATGAAGGAAAGTTAATAATTACATTAGCAAAAACAGAAACTTCTGTTAGCAAAATTAGAAGTTTCATATAATTTCTTAGATTTAGCACAAGTAAAAAGAAACTGATGTAATTGGAAATATGAGATCCACAAACATTAGAAGCTAAAGGTGCTTGAATGTTTAAAAGAAAATATTCCCTAATTATTCAATGATTCCTAGTTGTGTAGTTGCTCCAGATTTTTCAACAGCTAAAAATAAGAGTTGCACTAGATGCTAAAGCATCTATTATAAATAGACAAATGGGCATCTATGTCAATTCCTGGAAATGCCTAACACAACAAAATATGGAGAAGTTATAGCATTTAAGAAAGATTATATAGATGCTGACCAAGCAATAACTTGGGGTTGTCCATATATAGAAGATGAAGTATTCCACTTTCTCAACAGTATGGCATTACATATGCAATCAATAGATGCACAATTTGATGGAGTTCCTTGATGAAAGTCCTTCAAATAAGAATATCAAAATGCAAGGTATTGGATACTATGAAGGAAATACATTTAAAAAGTTAATTTAGATGAAACTGAAGCTAATCTGTTAAATGAAAATGGAATTTCTACAATAATTAGACAACCAAAGTGGAACTGTATTCTGGGAAATAGAACCTCTGTATTTCAACCTGGTGGAGAAAACAGATCCAAAAGATGTTTGGATACCTGTTAAAAGAATGTTCAAGTATATCGGAAATACAATAATGCTAAAACAATACAGTTGAAGTTGATAAAGGGAATGACACCTTCACAAGCTAAAAGCATAGAAACTAATATTAATGTTTGGCTAAACTCTTTAACTAATGATAACAAGTTACTTGGTGGAAGAGTTGAATTAAACCTGAAGAAAATTCTGAACAAGACATGATAGCAGGAAAAATTCAAATGGCATATTTATCTAGGTGCAATCATTCCAGGAGAAAGTTTAGAATTTAGATTAGAAATATGATTCAAAAATATGTAAAAAATTATTATTTCAAAAATAGGAGGATTAAATGATTGAGATCGACAATAATTGAAGATGCAATTATAAGACCAATGGAACAGATGAATTGGTAGGAATAGCAACTATTACTTTACCTGATATAGAACATAAAAACAGAGACTATAAGGGGTTAGGTGTAATAGAAACATGAGTGAACCTATTCCAACAGCATTTAATGCTATGAAATTACAGTTAAAATTTATGAATAGATGTAAGGACATAGTATTTGAATATGGGAGTAATGTTAATTTAACAGCAAAAGCAGCAATATTAGTTGAAGATTCTGAAACCTCATGATAATGATAAAATAGAAGCAAGTTATTCTTTTTAAAGGGAAAAGAATTAAAACAAGTGGTGGAGATTTAGGGAAAAGCTGTAAAATGAAACAGAAGTAGAATTATCACTAACTTATTACAAAGAAGAGATAGATGGAAAAGTTATACATGAAATTGATGTCTATAACAGAGTAGCTATTGTAAATGGTAAAGATTTATATGAAAAAGTAAAAAGTATTTTTATCTTAATAGGAGGAAAAATGGGAGATTTTAATAAAGAAATAAGAGAGAGCAAATGCAGAAATAAATAAAAAGAAATGGAGTAATTGAAACAGAAGTTGATTCAGAAGAAGCGGATTAAAAATAAGCTGGTACAAGTCATAAAATTGACAGATGGAAGAGAAAATAACCTTTGATTTCGGAAAATTAACTGGAAGAAAAATATTAGAAACAAAAAGAGAATACAATAAATTAAAGAAAAAGAAGCTGCAATGATTGAGGAGTTAGATGATTTTATTATATTTTTAGTGGCTTCTTTTTGTAACGGGATCCCAACTACTTTCTTTACAGATTTACTTTATATTGATTACAACAGAGTGAAAAATAGAACTAGGGATTTTTGGGGGAAGATTAATAGAGGATTTAGAAAGGGAACAGAAGCTATTAGATGAATTAATAATAGTTATTAATAATCCATTAGGTTTGAATATGGAATGTCATACTCTTACCTAATGGAATGCGATGCTTATAGGATAAATTCTCTTTATGAAAACTATATAAATGTTGATGGGAGGTGAGACGAATGGCTAAACAAAGGGATGGAAATGATTTTAAAATTAAAAAGGTTTAATTGATAAAAATCTTCCAACAGAAATAAAGAAAACTAGCTACAGAAACTCAAAAACTTAGAGATCTGGCAAAAAGAATTGAAATCTAGTGTGAAATTATATGAGGAACAAAAGAAACTCGTAAAAGAAATAGATAGTGCAGTTTTAAAAATATAGAAACTAGAAAAGAATTGAAAACTTTAGAACAAGCCAAAAGATGGAAAGTTAACAAAGGAAGAAGCTTTTAAAATATAAAGTTTTAACAGACAGAGCTAAAAACTTAGAAAAACCTTAAAACTCAAACAACATCTTATCATAAGTATGGAATGGAAATAAAGAAGCTGAAAATACCTTTTGATGGGTTACAAAAAGAAATAGATGAGACGATAAGAAAAGAAAAAGAGTTGATGAAAAGAACAAGAAAAATTAAAAGCCCAGAGCACTATAAAAATGCTGTTGGAGGTGGGCAGCATTAAAAGAAAAAGTTAAGACAGGAGTTAAATATGTTGCAACTGCTGCAGTAGCTACAACAATAGGAGTTGGTGTGGCTTCTGCAAAAGAATATCTAGAATTTGACAAACAAATGATAAAAGTTAAAGCATTAACAGGAGCAACTGCTGAAGAGTATAGATGCTCTTAAGAAAAAGCAATGGAAGTTGGAAAACAACAATATTCACCTCTGAAGAGGCAGCAATAGGGATGCAAAAATTTGCCTTAGCTGGTCATGAAAACTAAACAAATAATACGAAGAAATCCCACCAATCTTTGATTTAGCAGCAGCTTCTGGAGAAGATTTTGTTATGATAGCTGATACGATATCGGATCGATGAAAAATTTTTAATATAAAAACAAGTGATATGGAGACATCAGTTGCAGATGTTTTTAGCTAATACTGTTTCCAAATACCAATGTAAAATGTTCAAATGATTAGTGAGTCTTTGAAATATGTTTCAAAATAGTGCAATGTCAGCAGGAATGGATTTAGAAACTACATCAGCAGCAATTGGTTTAATGGGAGATAGTGCTTTTAAAATCAGGACGTTCAGGAAGATATTTAGTAGATGCATTGTCGAAACTTCAAAGGAAGCTAAAGTTCAAAAGAGTATTATGGGAGTTAATGTCTTAGATGCTCAAGGAAAAATTTGTTGGTTTTACTAATGTGATGAAACAACTAGATAAAGTTATGGATAAAAATAATCCTTTTTAAACACAAGGGCAGCTAATAGAAATATTTGGAAAACAAGGTTCAGAAGCATTTATGAAATATTCTTATGGCTGAGAAAGAAATCAAATGGTACAACTTATAAAGGAGTAGAAGCATTAGAAAAATTTATTGAAGCTAATAGAAATGCTAGTTAGGTAAAAGCTAAGGAAATGTCAGATACCATTTTAGACAGTCCCTCTGGAAAATGGGCATTATTACTAGTCAGCTATTTCAGATGTAAAACTAAAAATAGGACAAGCTATTTTTCAAGTGGAGGAACTGATTTTCTTCTTTTGGTTACTGACTGGTTAAATGAGCTTTCCAATGTTCTTTCAGGGAAATTTCAATAATACTCAAAGCAAACCAATTTTGGCAAAATTTTATATTGAAAATGGGAAAACAGCACTAGAAGCAATAAAGAATATCGATTGTATATGGAATGTATTTAAAGTTTTTAAATACTATCGGTATTGACAATATACTTGTTTTATATCGGTTTTACAGCAACTTCGAAAAATTATAGCTTTTGGAGATGCTAGAGCATCTAATACAATAAAAACTGCAGGGGAATTTTAAGCATTAAAAGTAAGTACAGCTGCCTTAGATATTGAGTTGCTGCAATTATAGCAGGAGTTGTTGTCTTAGGGGTACATATTTATAAAAACTGGGATAAAATTTTAAAATTTTTCAAAAATTGGTCTTTATATGTTGACTGATTGGATGGATTATTAAACTTGAAGGGTAATCTATGAAAAATTATGAAAATATAAAAACAGCAGTAAGTAATACAATAAGTGCAATATGGGAAAGTTTAAAATCTATGGGAATGCTATTGTTAATTTTTAAAGAATACGGGTTATATATGTTAGTGAAACTGATTTGTTGGATTATAAAAGCTGGAATGATAATCTATGAAAATTGGGATAAGATATGCAGTAAGTAATGCAATAGTCACAATATGGGAAAGTTTAAAATCTATGGGGAATGCTATTGTTGATAAAGAATATGGGTTATAAGATATCAGGTCTGAATCGGTTTGGATTATAAAAGCTGGAATGACAATCTATGAAAATTGGGATAAAAATAAAATAAAAATTTCATCAATATCTGAATCTTTTTAAAAATACTATTAAAAATCTTGCTGAACAAATAAAATTATTCTTTGCAAATCCATTTGAATATATGTCAGATGCAATACAGCTGGTGACAAAAGGAAAAAGCATTAGATTTTGCAAGAAAAATACCAGGAATGAAATACATCATTGGAGAAAAAGAAAATATAGGAACTGCAAAAGCTACAATAAATGGAAGCTATATGTTAATGGACTAAATTATGTACCATTTTGATGGTTACATTGCTGAACTTTCATAAAGGGAGAAAGAGTTCTTACTAAAGATGAAAATGAAAGTATTTTTGGAAATCTAAGAAATAGAATCCACAATGCAAGTCAAAGGAACACAATCTCGAAAAGCACTTCTAAAACAGCAAATATGCTTATGAAATTAATAATACTTAGTTTTACAGGAGTATCAGAAGATACTAAAGATAGTATTATAGAAGAGTTGCGAGGAAGTTTGAATGAACTTAAAAGACAACTAGATAAAGGAGGAGAGAAACTTATGCAAGAACAAGTTTATAAAACAGAAGCTGGAGACATATGGGATCTAATTGCCTTTAAACTTTTTGGAAATGAAAATCTTATGAAAGAGTTATTAGAAGAAAATATTGAACTTTCTGAAATGTTATCTTTCCAGCTGGAGTTGAACTTTCTATTCCTGAAATAAAAGAAGATAAAAAGAGGTGTTGCTCCATAGCTGGTGTCTAAATTTAGTCAGGAGAGCCTCTCCTACCTTTTTATAAACAATAAAGATGTAACTGAAGAAATGTTGAAAACATATAGTTGATATGGAAATTGTGGACAACTTGGAAGGTACATTAGATGAAATAATAATAAAAGCTTAACAATGAAAACAATAGATTTCTAACAACAAACTGGGCTATTCCAAAAGGAACAGAAGCAAATAGGAATAAAAACTTTAAATTGGAATAGTGAATTTGAAGGAGAAAGTCACAGTGACATAGGAATTTTTAATATAGATATAAGGCAATTTAATAGAAAAACTGCAACATTTAAAGGAATATCTGACACTTGGTTCAAGAGATGCAAAAGGTCTAAAATATGGGCTAATGTTTCTTTAGAAACACTTGGAAAAGAATTTGCAGATAGATATAAATTAAAGTATTTTTATAAAGTAAAAAGAAAATATTACTTATATATAAAACAAGAAGAAGAAGAAGATTTCTCTTTTTAAATAAAATTGCACAAGAAGAAGGAGTAAAACTAAAAATATCTAGTGGAATCCTTATATTATTTGAAGAAGAAATATTATCAGAAAAATACAGCATTATTAAGTATTAGTTTAGATAATGTTGAAAGAGTTTGAAATAAAAAGGATAAATCAAAAATGATATTTATGATGCAATGAAGTAAAAATACTTTGATACTACAAAAAGAAGAAAAGGTTATTATAACAAAGCAAGAATTAGAAATGGACAAAAATCAGATAATTATAAAAAGTTTATTCTATAAAAATCCAGGGCTAAAAGTGGAGATTTAAAAAGAATTAGCACTCTTGAAAATATAAATAAAAAGAGATAGAAGCTAGTTTAAAAATTATGAGGATGTAAAGAATTATTCAGTGGTTGTATTATTTCATTATCTGATGCTGGAGGTTCACAGGAAACTATGTAGTTACTAGGTTACAACATAATTTCCCAAAATTTACTACATCTATTGAAATGTACAAAATAGATATGAAAGAGGAGAAAGAAAAAAATGATTTTCAGCATTGAAAGGAACAGTAGGAATTATCCAAAGTATTAATACAGCTGATTATACTGCTACTGTACAACTTCCTGATATAACAACCACAAATAACAGAAGGACTTCCAAATTCTATCTCCAGTAACATTAGGAAATAAAAATAACTTCTATTCCAAAAAGTCAATACTCAGTATTTTGTATATTTCTAGGAGATGATACTGAAAGAGGATTTATAATTGGAAGCTATTTTTCTGATAAAAATATAAGTAATTCTCAAGAAGATGAATACAAAATTGATTATCAAGGGTCAAGCCTTACAATCAAGGAAGATGGAAATATTGAATTAAAAGGAACTTTAACAAAAATAGATAGTGAAGTTATTATAACTGGAGATACTACAATAGATATGACCGTAACTCAAAAATGTGACAATTAGTGGTGGAATGTCAGCCAAGGTTTTGAAACTGAAAAAGCTACATTAAAAATGGGAAATTAGATGTTCAATCTATTGAATATAAGGAGATGAGTAAAAATAGAATGTACTAAGTAGATTAACAAAAGATTTTTCTAAATAATTTTACTACATTTGATTTTTCAAGCAATTTAGGAAGTTATGGAGATATTATCTTTACTGTTGCTCGTGGGAATGTTTTAACTCCTGATGCTATTGATTTAAGTATTTCATCTAAAAACAGAAGACATAGACAATCTTTGGAGAAGCTCCTTACACAGAGTTTATTCATAGAAATTTAAGAACTATTTCTTTAAATATTAAGTTGGTTTTATACATTAACTAATATAAATGAAGCAATACTAAAAATTGGATCTGTGAAAATGGAGAATATTATCCACTTATCTTAGGAAATAAGCCTCTATCAAAGTATGGATTTATGTTGACAGACTTTAAACAAGGGATAAAGAGTACAAATTCAAGTGGAGAACTAGAAATTGTAGATTGTTCTTTAACCTTAAAAGAATATATTCCAAAGCTAGATAGACTTTTATTACCTGCAACAAATAGCTTAACAACAGAAAAATAAAGAGAATACTAGAAATAATAATAGAAGTAATCAAAAGAATACTAAAAATAAAAAGGTTTTTAAAGAAAAATCTAAGACTAATGTTTATTCAAAAATAAAGATCATGGTTTGATGAATTAGTTGAAGATGATTTAAGAGGATATTAATAGGAGGGTATATGATAGTTTCAAATAATATTGTTCCTAAGCATTCTAAATTAATGGAATTATATGTTCTATTAAAATACAAAAAGAGGAACAGTACCACTCCACAGAGATTTAGGAATAGATACTAGAATGGTTGATAGACCAATTACAGTAATAAAATAGTATTTTTAATGACTCTACAAATTCAAGTTAGTAAGTATATAAAAGGTCTTACATTAAATAATGTTGAATGTAAAGCTACTGAAAAATGGACTTGAAATTGAATGTGAGGTTGAAATAGATGAAAGAATTTAATTTAATAGACTCTAATCCTGAAACAATTTTTAGCCGATGCTTTTAAGGTTTCCATGAAGAAATTACTGGAGAAAGATTAGAACTTTGTACAAAAAGAAGCTTATTTATATTCAACAGTTGCAGCATTATTATCAAACATAAAGGCAAATATGAATGATGTAGCAAAACAAAACTTCTTAAAATATTCAAGAGAAGAAAGGTTAGACTTGAAAGGTAATTTTTATGGAGAAAGAGGAGCCAGATTAAAAAGCTAACAAAGCAAGAACTACAATTAGATGTTATATTTCATTAGTTGTAGCAAAAGATGTTGTTATTGCAAAGGTACAAGATTTCTTTATAAAAATTATATGTTTTATACAGAACAAGAGTACAAAAATAAGAAGTGGGAAACTTATGTTGATGTGATAGCTGTTGCTGAAATTGCTGGTAATTTAGGAAAAAAATATTAGCTGGTGAAATTAAAGAAATTGTTGATAGATATGAGTATATGAAAGGAATAACTAATATTACAGATGTGACAGGTGGTAGAGAAGAAGAGGAAGATGAAGAATATAGAAGTAGACTGGAAATTATTCCGAATCATTTACTACAGGTGGTTCAGGAAGGTTCTTATGAATATTGGGTTAAGAAATCATCTAACCTGGTTACAGATGTCTTTATAAATAGTCCTAAAGCCTAACTATATTGATATTTTATGTTGTTAATGGACTAGAACATCTCTCGGAAGAAGAAAAACACAAAAATAAAGAATTATATAACTAAAAACAAAAATATAAAAGTCTTAAATGACCAGCTAGAAATAAAAGATCCAGTTTTTCATAACTATAATATTGATTTAGATTACTGGGTATACGATAATTCGTTAGTATCGAAATCAGAGATAGAAAAAGAATTAAGAAACTCATTAGAACAATATACTAAATCTTTCAAAATGGGAGAAAGTATAAATTTACAAGATATTATAGATATTTCTAAAAATGTAGAAGGAATAAGAAGGGTTGAAATAAAATCACCTCAAACTTATACAGGTCAAAAAGTTCCACTTAGCAAAATGTGAAACTATAACAATTTTATATAAAGGAGCAGAATCAAGATGAAAGAACAGAATTTCATATATGATGTTACAAATATAAGAGACCTTGCTCCTAGCATTTTAAGAGATGATAAACAGTATAAAAATAGTTTTAACTGTAATAGATGCACTTATATCTAAGCATATTGTTGCTAATATAGAATATTTAGAGTTTCTTGAAAGAATAGACACAATGGAAGAAAAAGAAATTGACCTTGTTGCAAAAAGAATTAAGTGTTGATTTTTATGACTTCTCTATGTCTATTGAAGAAAAAAAGAAAAAGCTTGTAAACTATCTTTCCAAATCCATTCAATAAAGGGAACAAATAAAAGCTATTCAAGATGTCTTAAATATCTTTTATGAAAAAGCTAATATATTAGAATTTCCAGAATTTAATGGAGAAAATGGAACATTTAAAATAGAAATTATGGGAACAACAAAGAATAATTTAGATATTATGATAGATAGGGTAGAAAAAACAAAAAGAAATCACAACATTTAACAGGAATTACTTTTAAAATAATTCTGTATCTCCATTATATGCAGCAACATATACGAGATATGGCACAAGAGTAATTTTATATCCACAACAAAGTTATTTTTATCTTAATAATTTAAATTTAGTAGGGAAAAATGGAAAAATATACTTTAGAAAAAAGAGGTGTAAAAATGGCTGAGTTTAATAGTCACATTATTACAAATGCTGGAAGAAATCTTTTATAGCAAAGAGCATTAGCAGGAGAGGGTAAAGTTATATTTACTAAAAGCAGCATTTGAGATCAAAAATATTCAGGAAACTTAAGAGAAGTTACTGAATTAAAAAATATTAGATTTAAATGTTATGAATATAAGAAATGATAACGGTACTGCTGTCTTAACAGTACAAATATCAAATCAAAAATGTAGATCAATCATTTCAAACAGAAGAGTTTGGAGTTTATGCAAAAATAGAAAATGATGTATCAGAAGTTCTTTATTCATATACAACTGCTGTATCAGCTGATACTTTTCAAATAATAGATTAGGAAAGACATATGAATCTATACAAGATATATACTATGGCAATTTCTAGTGATGTAGAAGCCGAAATATATGTAAGAGACGGAGTTATTTATTTAACAAGAGATATAGCAAATCAAGTTTATACTGAAACAGGGCTTATTCCAGTTGGAGAATTAAAGGGAAGAAGTAATTTTAGAAGCTAATAAACAATATCTTGCAGGAAATGGACATTGGTATAAAAATGTCGGAGGAGATAGAACTTGGAGATGAGTGACTCTCCTGACGAAAATTTTATTCCTATTACCTGGGAAGAATTATCAAAAGCAAATAGTAAAATCAAATAGCTCTATAAAAATGAAATAGTGGAAGCAGAAGAACGAGTTATAGGAAAAATCTTATGGAGGAATTTTTAAACGAAGCAGGGCAAAAATATGAGGGGAAAACTTATTATGATAAGAATACTAAGAAACTATTTCTGTAAGAGAAATAACACAGACATTAGTGCTAATATAAATAATTATATAGCTATGGATAGTAATTCACTTTTTGGAGAGATTGGAAAATTTATTCAGTTTTAATCTAATTAAATCTTCACAAAATAAAGGGTATAAATTCTACACTAAAAATTCTTTACGTTGGAAATTATATCGATGTATCCGATACTTTTTCTACTGTGAGATTTTGCTAATATCTCCAGCCAGATCTGAACTACAGATGCAGAAGCTAGATTTATTAACTATCAAGGTTTTGTTAATGGAAAAATACTAATTAATGCCTATTGGTTAAATGGTAATTCATTAGAAAAAGTATAGTGCCACGCCATCTAATACTTTACTGACTGCTAGTTGTGTTGCATTTGTTTATGGAACTTTTAAAATAATTAAACTTTTTAAAATAAGATTTTCCAGTTTAACCTATTGCAAGTAATGTAAAAGAAGCCATACCAGTTCTTATTTTTACTTTTTGTTTTATCTGCCCAGTCAATATTTACATTATAAGCTGGACTTAAAGCCTTAGTATCGTTATCCAACACTGCTATAAATGGCGTTTTGTTAAATAACTCGGGGAATATTATTTCTAAATCAGCATTGTTAAATTCTGAAATCACAACTATCGTCATTATTTTTAGGGTAGAAATTGAATAGCAAACACAGTTTATCTTATTGAATTTTTATCGCTGAACCAGTTTATGTACTCTCTTACACTGTATAAATTTTCCAAATAGCTAACTTCTTATAATATTCTTATTAAAATTTTTAAGGAGGAATATTATGGAAATTGTAGAATTTGAAGATTTAAAAAGGGAAAAATGTGGCAATTTATATGGAGTATTTGAATAGCTGTAAAGCGAGTAACTGGGAAACATGGAATACGACTTATAAAACTTATGTTAATAACTTTAAACTATTTTTAATTTGGTTACAAAAGAGGCATAAAAACAGATGCTTACTCAGTAAAGAAACATTAACGGAAATGCCTGTAATAATAGAAGAATATAGAAACTATTGCCGAGAACTGGGAAACAGTAAAAGAACATTGATGAACAAGACAACGGCGATAAGTTCATTTTTATAGCTGGTGTGTAAGACGGAATAAAAATAAAGTTTCATCCATTTGATAAGAAACTTGATGAGGCTAAAAATTCACTGATATTGATAAAGTTAGAAAAAGCTATTTTTGACCACTGAACAAATATTAACAGTGCGATTGTATATGCAAGTGGAGTCTAGAAAGTATGATTTACAAGACAGGATTTTATGGGAATTGTTCTTGGATAGTGCTTGTAGGATATCTGCTATTCAGAATTTAAAAATGGAGCAACTGGACTTAGAAAAACGGATACTTTACAGATGTAAAAAGAAAAAGAGGGCTATATAGTTAATGCTTTTTCTTTGATAAATGTAAAGAATTACTTAAAGAATGGCTAAAAGAAAGAGAAAATAAAGGAATAGATGTACCTTTGGTTGTTGTAACAAAAATACGGGAATAGATATAAACAGATGTCGCAAGAGCAATACGGGAAAGAATAAAGAAAAATGGGATATATTATAGGGATAGAAGAGCTTTATCCTCATACATTGAGGAAGACAGCAATTAATTTAATTAATAACTTAATTGGCTTAGGAATTGCCGCTAGTTATGCTAATCATAAAAACAGTGATGTAACTAGTAAAACATTATATAGCTAAAAATAATCCTGCAGAGTTCGAAATAGGATATTTTTAGCTAGGACTAGGTATTTTTAATAAAAATATAGAAATTACAAAATCTATTAAGATTTTTGTGTTAATTATTGTTATTTGGATAGTTATTTATAAAATTCACAGCTTTTTAGAATAGAATTTTATAAAAACACTCCATACTACTACATTACTACTTAATTTTGTAGAGATTTTGTAATTTATTTAAAAATATAGGAGGTAAAAATGAAAATAATTAATATTTATAAAAGGTAAGAGAAAAATAATTTCTATCTATGCCAATAGCTTAGAGGAAAGTAAAAAGAACCCAAAAAGTGTTACCAAGAATACACAGAAGATATGTATATAACTGATCAAGAATTTTCTAATCCAATAATTGACTCTAGTGGAGAACTTAGAGAAATGACTAGAGAAGAATTGGTATTAAAAAGGACAAGAAATTTTATTAAATGATGGCGAAATAATAAAGAATATAATTACAATAAAAAAAGCCCAGTGATTATCACAAATGGATGGAACAGAATGGACAATAAATTTAGATGAAGTAAAAGAGCAAAAAGAAACTTTTTCAAAAATATGTTGACTGAAAAGATAATGCTAACTAGAATATGAGGGACATATATATCAAATGCGTGAAAGGGATAGACCACATTTCACTAAAATAAAAATGTCACTGATATTTTAGAAAGTATTGAAGACATAGAAAGAATACTCATTCTTTTAGAAAAAACTAGATGCAGATATGGTTAGTAGAGATTAGAGAAAATGCAAAACGAGACTGAAATATCTAAAGATTCTCTTATACAAATGCTAGAACATTATGAAACAGAATGGAGTTAATAGATAATACTATGCTGAAAATTCCATACTGGAAAGTAAAAGAAATTTTATTATTGGCGAACTTTAGAACTGGCAGGCTTAATGCTGAATACAATGAAATAAATAAAAATTATTAAATGCTGAAACTATCGAAGAAATTGAAGCTATTAAATGGGAGGAATAATGAAAAAGTAGGAATTGTAATAGGACATAATGAACGGAGTGAAGGAGCATACAGTCCATTTTTAAAAATTATCTGAGTTTGATTATTGGAAAAAAGTAGCTATTGAAATAAGTAATTTGGATCAAGTATAGACATTTTATACTAGAAAATTTAGTAATAATTATATTTCTGAAATGAAAACTGTTATTTCAGAAATTAATGAGACATATCTATGATTATATTTTGAAGTACATTTTAACTCTTCTATTAACTCCTCAGCTTGTGGATGTGAGGTTTTATTCCACAAAGGTAATCAAATATACCGATGAGTTATCAAAAAGCTTTTTAGAAACAGTTAGTAAAAATATGACATAAAAATAAGGGGGACTATAGAAATATCAAATTCTAAAGAAAGGGAGGATATGGAATATGCAATACTAAAACCAAATTATATATTGATAGAACCTTTTTCGGAAGTAACGAACAAGAATGCGAAAAAGTTTAAAGATATAAAAAGAAATGCAAAAATTTATTGTGAATTTTATAAGGAGTTGATATTATGCCAGATGTATTTGATTTAAGATACTATAGCTATAACAAATGGATATTAAAAGCAAAATATATTTTTGAAGTTGCTGGAAAAGTTATTGAAGTTCCTGAGAACTTTTATAACAGATTTAGATAGTGTTCCCAAAATACTTTGGAATGTATTTGAACCATTCGGGAAGCATTATATACAAAGGGCTGCCGTATACATATGATTATTTGTATTCTAAAGACTGTATATACAAAAGAAATTACAAGGGCTGAAGCGGATGATATCTTTTTGTTAATTATGAAAGAAAGAGGAGTGCCTTTTGGAAAAAGACAGTTAATGTATAGAGCTGTCAGATTGTTTGGGAAGCTCGCATTTTAGAAAGGTGGAATAGTTATGGGTGGACTTTTATTGCTCAATTAGTAGGAATGTTTTTACAGCTTTTATTTACTATACTGGGAGTTTTATTAGCTTACCATAACTATTTAATGCGACAAATTAATAAAAGACTAAAAAGAAACATACTATATTGACAAAGAGAATTAGATTAGATGAGATAAAAGATGATTCAAAAAGAGCAAACGGCAGAAATAAAAAGCTATGATTGAAAAATTGGGGGATAAAATGGAAGCTGATTATAAAAATATAAACCGATCATTTTTGAATTGTAATGTGAGAAAAGGGTAGGCATCTTGCCTACCCTCTATCATTCATTAGAACAAAAATTTCAAAAATATGATCACTAAATATTAGTAAGTTCCAAGATATTTACGATGTTAGAGTAAAAGTACTATCATCAGTAAAATCAGTGTCCCAACTAATACAATTATTGGGAGAATCTCCTAAATAAATACTTCTACAGTATATTTGCTGCACAATTTAAATCGATATTATTTTCCATCACAAATCTATCAAAATATCTTAAATCTTCTCTGTAAATTTTTATTTCTTTTTCATCTTTAAACCTCCATAAAATAATGACTTTTTGATTGTGTTTCCTTAAGTGTGTGTATATTAACTTGAGAGCTAGAAATAAGTCAAGTTCTTTTAGCATAAAACACTTGTAAAGTGCCTAAAAGTTTTGTATAACTGATTAGGGAAATAAAAATATAAAAGAAAATAAAAATCAGTAGCGACAAAAAGTTAATAAAAATACATAAAATAGCCTAGTTCAAATCCTCTCACCGCCATAGACTTAAGAATTAAAGGTGGTTTGCGACACCTAAAAATTACTTTGACAGGGTATGACAGGGAAAGATTTTTCTGAGTAACCGATAAAATGCAAGTTATCTAATAATTTTTAGATAACTTTTTGTAAAATTAAAAGGTTCAAAAATATCTTGACTGAGACCTTTTAAAAGTATAATAGATATATAAGGAGGTGAGAAGATGTCCACTTTAAAGGAGATATTGGAGATAATCTTTTATATCTTATCAATCATTGTTCTTATTAGGCAATTGAGAAAATAAGATATAACAAGAGAAAGGAGGTTTTGAGAGTAATCCACTCCTCCCTCTCCTCTATCTTCCTTTAAAAAGAAAAAGGAGGGATAAAATGGAAGTATTAAGAGCTATAAATGACATATTACAACCCTATAACATTAATACTAGTTATAATTGTATTAATAAAACTAAATAAAAGAAATAAGCCCTCTTAGTTAAACTAAGAAGGCTCCAAAAATGTCCACTTTAAATTTGTAATTAATTATAACATTTATAATAATGAAAATCAAGGGTGAAATTATGAAAGATAAGATAGGAAGACCTCCAGCAAAAGATCCAATCAATCATAGTATAAAAATAGGATTGAATGAAGAATTATATGATAAAGTTATCGAGATATAGTAATAAAAATAGAACATCAATAGCTGAAACAGTAAGAGAAGCTTTTAAAAAATATTGTTGATAGAAAATAATTAAAAATAAAGCAGGATTAATTTCCTGCTTTTTGTTATCCAAATTCTTTAATTAATTTTTAGATAGAGTTATAGATTTCTACATATTATAAAAAGAATAAGTGCAGCATTTTTACAAAAATAAAAATATCTTTTTCTATCTTTCTCTCGTCTTGTTCACAAACTCTCACTATCTTTTTTTGTAATCCCACCTTATTTTTCTGCTCAATAAGCCTTTAAATGCTAAAATGCCAAGTATTATTTTGAAAATTCCATAACACCTTTTTGACTTATTTTTAAATGAAGGCTTCAAGATCATCTTTTTACCATAAAAGTTCTATATGTTTATCAAAAATGCTACTTCAAAAATTTGAAATATCATATTCAATCGCAATATACTGAATTTGCTCTTTTGAAAAATGTTTTACTTTCCATATAAAAACGGTCACATAATTGTTTATAAATATTTGCATCAGATTGTGAAAAATCTGATATGCTTACTCCATTCATCAAAAAATTATATAGTGTAGCTTTTTCTTTTTATTTTAGAAAATTTTACTCCAAAATCTTTTAAAAATCTTTATATGAATAAATATCCTTTAAATTAATTTTTGAGTAATTTTTTCTAATCTGATACTATTATTATTTTTGAAAAATAGTAATAATACTCATGTTCTCCTATAATATCTTTTTATTTTTCAAAGAATACATATTAATTAATTTTTCATAGATAATCATTTTATCAACTCTTTCTCATGTATGGAATTTTTGGAAAGGCTTGTGTATAATACCAACACCATCAGAAACAGGAAGCAAGATGAAATTGAAATTCTGAGTATAGGTATTCTATAAATTCATCAAGTCTTTTTGTAATTGTTTTAAATCTTTTTAGGACAATCTTTTGTATAAATATCCTCTAAACATAATATTATCAATAAAATTATTCCTCCATCATTTAAAAGTTTATATGAAGCTTCAAAAAAATTTTTGTATTGTCCTAGCTGCATCAATAAAAATAAAATCAAAATTGCAATTCAATTTTTCAATTTCCTCTGTAGCGTCACCTAAAATTTGATGAATATTTTTAGAGAAGATTTCTCAAAATTATCTTTTGCAATATTAAATCTTCCTTCATCAATCTCAATTGTAGTTAGACTTCCATTTCTTTTTGAATTTCTTGAGCCATTATTATTCCAGAATAACCAGTTGCTGTTCCAACTTCCAAAATATTTTTGATGTCCTTGTTGCTTTTTATTATAAATTTCAAGTATTCTCTAATTTCTTTTTGATATGATAGGAACATCATTTTCTTCTGCATCTTTTTCTATATTTTCTATTAATTCATTTATATATTTTGTATTTGTTAATTTTTCAGAAATATATAGATTAGCTTCTTTTTAATTCCTCTAACATTTTATTCTCCCTGTTTAGTTAATCTTATCATATAAAAATTATCCATTATTTTTCTTTATAATTTACACAAAAACCATCCTAAATGATCAAAATTTCCATTCACATTTTCAGGAATTTCTATTTTTCGACTTTAAAATCTTTTCTAGTTTTTTAAAAATTTTCAACATTCAAAGTATTTTCTTCATCGCTTATTGTGCAAGTACTATAAATCAAAGAACCACCAATTTTTAAAATATCGGCACTTGAATTTAAAAATCTCAAGTTGTGGTTTGGCCAATTCTTCAATATTTTCTTTATTTTTAGCATTCAAAATTTCGGGTTTTTCTAATTACTCCATAGCCACTGCAAGGGACATCAACTAAAATCTTATCAAATTTTTCTTCCTTGTTTATTGACATTTCTAGCATCCATAGCAATAGGTTTCACAATATTAACATCTAATCATATTGGTTTCAATGAGTTTTATTTTTATGTTGATGTATATCAGTAGCAATAATTTCTCCTTTATTATTCATACATTCTGCAAGCACCGCAGTTTTTCCACCTGGAGCTGAACAAAATATCTAGAACTAAATCATTCTCTTTAGTATCTAAAAATTTCGCAGCTAAATACGAAGAGGCATCTTGAGCAATAATCTTGCCATCTTTAAATTCTTCACTATTTATAACAAGTCCTGAATTTATATAATAAACACTCTCAACTTTTTAATGATTTCAATATCGTTTTTCTAAATATTCTTCAAACTCTTTTTCAGTATATTTTAGTTTATTTACTCTCACCGATAAGTAGGGCACTTCTTTTAAACTTGTGATAGCTGAATATAGATTTTTCTTTTTCCATATTGTTTTAATAAAAAGTTCATAAAACCATTTTGGAATAGAGTATAAAATTTCATATTTTTCTTCATCTTGCAATTTTTAATTCTAAATCTTTTTCTAATAAAAATTTTCTAAGTGTTGCATTTATAAATTTTGAAACGGGTACACCATATTTCTTTTTGTAAGTTCAACAGCTTCCCAAACTACCCCCATATTATCAGTTCTCATATAAATAATTTGATAAATGAAATTCTCAAAAGATTTCTAATCCATTCTTTTTATTTCTTTTTACTCTTTTTGCAATAAGATAGTCCAAAAAGTTTTGTTTCTCAATACACCATAAAAATTTCAGTGACAAATGATTTTTCTTTTCTGTTTAAGTTTAATTTTTAAAATTTTTCATTTAAAAACAATATTTGAATATCCACCTTTATCAACTTCAGAAATTAAATTGATAGCCACTTGTTTTACATTCATTTAAGTGTGCCTCCATAAAATATTTTAAAAATCATTATATCATAAAAATATTAGTTATAATTTTAATTTTATAAAATTGCTATTTTTATCAATTGGTGTAAAAAATAAAGCTAAAATTTAAATTTAAAGTGAGGAAAAATGACTAATAATGATTTTTAAGAAGATTAAGATATGCTCTTAATTTAAGAGATGGAGCAATGGTTGAAATTTTCAAATTAGCTAATGTTAATGTTACAAAGATGATGTTATAAATATTTTAAAAAGATATCGAGGATGACTTCAAAATAAATAATTCAGATTTATTATCTTTTTAGATGGATTAATTACGTATAAAAGAGGGAAAAAGAGGATGGTAGCATCCAGCCCCAAAGTAAAAAGTCACAAAAATAATTTAAATAATATTTTACTAAGAAAATTGAGAATAGCTTTAGCTTTTAAAAGCTACGATATGATTGATGTTTTTAAATTAGGAGGAGTTACAATTTCGGAGGGAGGAATTGTCTGCATTATTTAGAAGCGAGGAACACAAAAATTATAAAGTGTGGGGACAAATATATTCGTGTATTTTTTTAAAAAGGGCTTACAGAAAAAATATAGAGGGGACATAATTTAAATAAAAAGGGAAACGGTTATGAATATTGGGATAGATTTTCAGAAAATAGTTTGCTGACAATAAAAATATATAGAAGAAAAACGAGTATAAATCAATAATTTTGAAAAGCAACTTTTGATGATAATGAACTTATTCAGAGCCGTATGCCAATATAAAAAGAAAAATTTTGAAGAAGTTTTATCTAAAATAAAACGTGATGAGATAGTAATAAGAACTACAAAAACCAAATCAACTATATCCCAGTGATCAAGAATTAGAAGTAACGGAAGAATTATATAATATATATAGCTTATTGTCTTTTAAGTTCTGAGCTTGATGACTTCTCCATTTTGTACAAGACATGATAGAATATATCTTGAACAAATAGATGTAAAAGATTACTTCTCAGAAGAGGAATTTTAGTTAGAGATATAGGTTTTGAATATAGAAAAGAACAAGAAGATATGGCTCTATGCCGTTGAAAAAGTGTAAATGAAAATAAAAATTAATTGTTGAAGCAGGTACTGGAAACAGGAAAGACTTTGGCTTACTTAATTCCAGCAATTAGATGGGCTGTTGACAGAAAGTAATCATTGCAACAAATACGATTAATTTGCAAGAACAATTACTTTTAAAAAGACATACCTCTTGCAAAATCTATAATTAAAGAAGATTTTTCTTATGCTTTAGTGAAGGGGAGAAATAATTATGTTTTGTAAGAGACTTTTTAATGAATCAGCTCTAGGGAAAAATATTGATATAGAAACATATTCGATAGAGGCCAGGGAACAAATAGAATATATTTTTAAAATGGGGCATAAAACTAAAACTGGAGATAAGGCTGACTTACCTTTTGAAGTTTTACCAGAAGTGTGGGAGTTAATTCAAAGTACTACTGAACTTTGTATTGGAAAAGAAATGTCATATAGAAAAGAATGTTTTTATATGAAAACTAGAATGGAAAAATTAGAAGCTGATATTTTAATTTCTAATCATCATGTATTTTTGCTGATCTAAATGTAGAGCAGAAACTGATTTGATACGGGAATATTTAATTTTACCAAGATATGATATGGTAATTTTTGATGAGGCTCATAATATAGAATCAGTTGCAAGAAAGCTATTTTTCAGTGGAAGTAGTCCAAAAATATCTTTTACTAGACTTTTTAAATAGGATTTATCAGAGTAGAAAAAGGAAAATCTGCTCTTATAAGAGTTGAAGAAAGCATAGATGACAAAAGTTTGAAAGACACTAGTCAATATATTCAACTTTTTCATTTATAAAAGAAGAGACTCGATTTTTACAAAAATATATCTGATGAATATTTTGATGAGATTAGAAAAATGTACGATAGTAAGGCCGATATGCCTATCAGGAAGACTTTAAATAATTTTGAGATGACTAAGTCAAGATTTTTAGAAAATTTAAGAGATCTTTTGAAAGAAAAATGAATGGAGTTTTTAAATGATTTTAATGGCTTTTTAGTAATGTTATTGATGAAGAGAAAGATAAAAATCCAGAAGTTATTAACTTTGTAAATCATATAAAAATTTATAAATCTATATAGATAATTTTAAATTTATAAATGAATTTTCAAATGACGACTATATTTATTGGTTGGATATAAATGCCAAAAAGAACGAATGTCGTTTTAACTCGCAACACCGTTAAATATAGCTCAGAAATTGAGTTCAGTTCTTTTTGAAAATTTAAATAGACTTATCTTTTGCATCTGCAACTTTAAGCAACGAGATGGAAATTTTAATTATTTCAAAAATTCTTTGGGATTGAACGAGAAAAATGTATCGAGGAGATTATAAAATCTCCTTTTCAACTATGACGAACAGATGTCAGTCTATATTCCAAATGATATATTGATTCAGAAAATATAAATGCTTTCGTGACAGATGCAAGCAGATTTATTTTAGAAATTTTGACAAAAACTCAAGGAAAGGCTTTTTGTACTATTTACCTCTTATACAATGCTTAATCAGATTTATTATTCAATAGGATTAAAAATGCTGGTTTGAAGTCTTCTTAACGATGGAGAAAAACAAAGAAGTCAACTTATCAAAGAATTTAAAGAGTCTAAAAATCCTATCCTATTTGGTACAACTTCGTTTTGGGAGGGGTAGATGTACAAGGAGAAAAATTTGAGTAATGTAATAATTACAAAATTACCTTTTCTTGTTCCAACAGATCCTATAGTTTCAGCAATAAGTATTGAAGAAGAAGGAAGAGATTCTTTTACTGATTATCAAATTACTGCAGCTATTATAAAATTTAAAACAAGGTATAGGAAGATTAATTAGATCAGACAGCAGTATATTTTTATACTAGATAGCAGAATTTTTAAAAAGAAATATGGGACTTTATTTATCCAAGCTCTACCTAGTAGATATTAAAATATTGTCAAAAGATGATATAATAGATGAAATATAAAAAATAGAAAAGGTTGAATCATTATGAAAATTTACTCTATTTGGTTTTTAAATTTCTTTTTGATGTAGAAAAACTGAAGAAAATGAAGAAGAAAAATTTTCAGATAAATATTTGTTAAAAGAAAAAGTTTTTATATGGTAATAGTATTTTTCGTAATAGCTACTTTCATTCAAAATACCTATACTTTTAGAAATAATAATTACATAGTTAGGGATGTTGTTAAGTCCGATATTTATTCTCCTAAGACTATAGTTTTCGAGATAGAAGTGCTAAGGATAAAATTATTCAAGATTTAATAGAACAATTGGATAAAGACTATATTTATTCAGTGATGCCGCAGAAATTTATCAGGAACAATTTGATAATTTTCATAAAGAAATAGTGCTATTAAGAGGGCGAAATTTAAGTCTTTGATGATTATAGTGGATTTGAGAAAGGAAAAACAGGAAAATATTTCAGGCTTTAGTATTATGTGGCAGAAGATGAAAAATTTTTAAATAGTACTTTCGAAAGATTTATCGAAGTTTTATGATGCTTATTCGGCGGGGATTTATAAAGAAAAATTCTATTTCGTTTAAATGAGCCAGCTAAGTCTGAAATTGAAGCTTTAAATCCTTTTGAAAGGGAAGTTATAGAAAATTTTTAATACCGAATTATATCTAGCACGATGTAAAAACTAAAAACAGCTATAACAGAAAAGGTTTCTCAAATTAACGAGTCAATATGTAGAAATTAGGCGGAACTTTGATTGCAAAGACAGGAGAAATATTAACGAAAAGGAAAAATAAATATCTTAGAAAGACTAGGTATTTTTAATTATAAAATGAGTGTCTTAATTATAGGGTTTGAATATTATTTTTAATTGTTATTTTGCAAGATATATTTAATGTCGTTACTGTAAAAATTTTATAGCAAAGAGATTTTAGAGCAGAAATAAAATATAGAGCCTTATTTATTGCTTACAGGAGTAACATTACTAATTATCAGACTTGTTCCAAATGCTATGATTTATTTATTGCCTTTGGACACTATCTTTTATTGTCAATGTTTATAACAAGACCAAGATTTAGTATTTTTATAACTATGATATTACTTGCCTATATGTACCAATAACAGATTATGATTTAAAATATTTTACAATCCAATCGTTGACTATACTTGCAACTGGTTTTTAAGCGATGGGAACGCGTTCTGCAATAATTACAACGAGGATCAACAGCAATTCTACTTTACTTTATTTGATGTTTAGTTTCTTCTCTGTTGAAGAAAGCCTTTTGGGTAGCACTAAAATACTATTAGTAAATTTTTGCATCAGGTATGATATCAGGAATGTTGGACGATAGCTTTAGCTTCCATATTTTGAAAAACATTTAATATATTAACAATTTTTAGATTGATTGAGAGTCTCTAAGTGATCTTTTCTCTCACCCACTTTTGAGAAAATGATCAATAGAAGCTCCAGGAACTTCTTCAACACTCAATGGCTGGTAGCAACTCTTTCGAGAGAGAAACGTGTAGCAGTTGAGTGGAGGAGATCCCAGTTTTCACTCGTGTGGCTTGCCACTATCATGATATAGGACAAAACGTCCCCATTATTACGTCGAAAATCAAACGGATGGATCTACATAATGAAGTCTCTCCTTTTATGAGAGTAATGATAATTTTAGCTCACAACAAAAGAGAAGGTGCAGCAGAATGGCATATAAGATTCCTAAAGAAATTAGAGATATTATGTATGAGCATCAAGGGACTACCTTATTAGCTTATTTTACAACAAAAGTCAAACAAGAAAAATCCGAATATTCCAGAGGAAGAAATTTAGATACTCTGGACCTATAAACCACAAACAAAAGAATCGGCTGTTATTATGCTTGCAGTCCACATTGAGGCAGCTGTGAGATCTCTTTGATGTCCAAAGATCCTGTTAAGAGGTGGAAGAGATCGTCAGAAGAATTGTCGGAGCAAAATTAATGATAATCAGTTATCTGATTCAAATATTACTTTCAAAAGAAGTTGAAATTATAATTAATTCCTTCTTGAAAGCTTATTTGGGGCTATTTGATCACGAAGAATAAAATATCCAGGACAAAAATAAATTTTAGAAAGGAGAGAGATGGAATTAGTTGTGGAATTTTAATTGTGGACCTCGCCGATGAGAAATATAATATGTTTGTTGGATGAACCATATGAAGATAATTATAGTGAGTATATATAGTTTTGGAACTAGAAGAAGTTGAATCAGATGGGCCTCTGCCACTTATCTCCTATTGTTGACTAATAACAATCAAAATATACAAGTTATTAATAGAGATTTTAGAGATAAAGATGCTCCAACTGATGTAATATCTTTTGACTTATCACGAGACAGAAGATTTTAATACGTAGACCTCATGATACTAGGAGATATTATTATTTCTTTTGGAGAGGAGCCTGAAGAGCAAGCGGCCGACACAATCATTCTTTTAAAAGAGAATTTTTATTATGTTTTAACTCACGGAGATTTTACATATTTGGGTTGGCATGACCATATTGAAGAAGAAGATATTATGAGAGAAAGAGAAGAAAGCTATACTCTCAGCTTTTTGGCTATACTAGAGATAATTAATGAGGAGAAATTTATGAGATGTGGCTTCTGATACTTTTAATTCTGATGTCAGTAATCGGAACTTTAAATTCTTGTCGAAAAGATGAGAAGAGAAATTATTAATGTATATGTTGAGCCAGAAATAGAAAGATTATACTCAAAAATATTAAGAAGATATGATTAATGAGAATATAGAAATAAAATTGAATAGTCTCAAGTAATTTTAAAAGAGTTATGAAATAATTCTTGACAAATGATCCTTTTAAAGTTAAAAATATTAAACGTTCTTACAAAAGAATACCCTTTTATTGAGAGGACAGACTTTTGATAGTAGGATCGTAGAAAAATAAATGATGTTGATGAACTTATAAATTCAACAATAGCAATCTCTAGTGTATGAACTATTATTGGACACGTTACTGAGATATTTTATCTAAGAATCCAAATAGAAGTTGCAGAAAATTAATTACAGGGAAGATATCAAGTATTGAGAGAGTGTTGATTTATATGAAGTTGATTTTGCAGCGTTATAACAAGATTATCTTTTACCTTATTTATTCAGAAAATTTGTATATAGATTCAATAAAGAAGTAGGAGGAGAAAATAAAATAATATATAAAGCATATATATATAATAAAGATAAAGAGCTTAGAAAAATTTATAGCATCATTGAGGATGAGCTTTAAAGAAATAGTCAAATGAAAGTAGAGGATTGAAAAAGATATTAATTGCTACACTTTTCTATCAATGTTTAATTTTAGCCTAGCAGAAGAAGATATGAAACAACAAAATTTAAATGAACAAAGCCATTGAATCAGCAAGTTTTAAATACGAGAGCTATATACGATAATCTGGACTTAAAAGGGAAAATAGATTATGTATTATTTCAAAAAGGCATACTTTAGAGTTTATGTGCAACAATAACAAAGTGCAAAATTCGGAATCTTAATTGTGTGGCTATACTAAGCCATCAGCGAATTTAGAAAAGATTTTGTAGTGTAATAGATCATAAATTGGTGTATTCAAGTAAGTAGCTCATCTCTAAAAATTCAGAAGTTTAGAAGTTTCCTCTACGACTTTTCAGATGATCCAAACTCATATCAAAAGCTACTTAGGAGTTTTTCTAACAATGGGAGAGTATGAAGGAGCTGATGGACATCTCTTTTCAAGGCTTTAAAAGGCTTGGAAGAAAATATTAATGGAAATGCAGAAGAAAGAGCTAGAGGAAGTTATTCACGGAGGAGAAATTGATGAGGACTAGTATATATACGGATTTGCTGGAAGAAGTTTAGCGTCTCGGTACTTCCTTATCTCGAAAAGTAAAGAAATTTATAAGATTATATATATGGAAGAGTTTTATTTGTTTATGTGTAGTGATAGAAGATTATATGGATAATAGGTACTTATCTGAGTCTCAGCTAGCTCCTTTATTTGAAAGTGTCAACCTAAAATATAATTGAATATGAAATTCCTAGTCCAAAGCAGAAGAAAGTTCATCAGTAAAATAAAATCGCTGCAGGACAGTTGAGGAAACAGCTGAGCGTTATAAGAAGAGCAGAGACAGAGAAACCACGATATTTGAAATGCTACAGCAGACTGATAATCCAAACTGTTATGTGAGAAATTTAGCAAGAGGCATCACTTATAGATTTACTCTCAAAGTTGAACTCTATGTAAATTCTGATATATGAAACAAGAAGAAAACATATTTGGAAAATAAAAGTAAAATTGAAGAAAATGTTTCTAATATTAATTTAATTTTTCGGGAGAGAAGTGACATCTTTAGGACTTGGAACATAGATAATTTAGCTATTGACATTTTAAAATTGAAAGTACTATAATGAGATAAAACTTATTTTAGGGAGGAAGGATTGTACTAAGGAAAATTAGTAGTGAGGAAAATAGCAAATAAAATTGAATATATAACATCATCTCACTGTATTAGCTTAATTTTTATATGTAATTACATATTAAAATTTTTACACAGATAATAGTATATCTGTGTTTTTATTCGACGTTCTATAAAGTTGTCTATACTTTAATATTATTTTAGAGCCAGAGTAATGATAGAATTAAAAATAATTTCCTTTTATTTATTTTGCAAAATTTTGGAAGGAGCAAGAATGGAATATTTAGAAATTTTGAAAGATGCTGACAGATGATAGATATATGTACATTGTTGATGGAGTAATCTTTTCAATCGGTATCACTTTGTTTTCAGCAATACTTGAGTGTTATTTCTAGGACTAGCAGTTGTGAAAATTATCACATTGGTATCCTTTAAGGAAGGTAAAAGGTTTTGAAAATTTGAATCCTTTATCAAAAATTGCCTATGTATATATATTGATGTTGCAAGAGGACTCCAGTCGTGGTTCAGCTTATGATACTTGCAAATGCCTAGTTTTGTTGATGCATTAAGAGACACCAATTTTGATAATCGGAGGAATTGCATTCGTTTTAAACTCAGGGCATACGTTGCTGAAATAATAAGAGCAGGTATTGAAGGGTTAGATAAAGGACAAATGAAGTGCGGAGGAAGCTTTGGGCTAATGAGCTATGGGCAAACAATGATTATTGTACCTCAGGCAGTAAAAATAGTTTTACCGGCACTTGTAAGTGAGTTCATAACACATTATTAAAGAGACATCTGTCATTGGATTTATTGGAGGGTGGATCTCTTTTGAGATCTGCTAATATAATCACAAAGCCAAACATATAGAGGCGTTGAACCATTACTTGCCGTTGGATTCATATATTTAATTTTAACAACAATATTCACAGTGTTTATGAGAAAAGTTGAAGAAAGAGTTGAAAGCAAGTGATTAAGATAGAAAAACCTATATAAAAATTTTCGAAAGCTCGAAAGTTTTAAAATATGTTTCTACGACTCGTTGAAAAGGGAGAAATAATTTCGGGCCTACGTGGTCCATCAGGCGAGTGGAAAAGTCAACTTTTCTAAGGTAGAAATAAATAAAATGGAAGAGCCAGCAAAAGGACATATCTATATTGGATGCAGTATGGACTTGATGGATACTGATATCAATGAAAGTGAGAGTTGGAATGGTGTTTCAACATTTTAATTTATTTCCTAATATGACTTCAAGGTCTTAGGAAATTTAACTTTATCTCCGATGTTAGTGAGAGAGTAAAGAAGAAGCTGATACGCAATGAGTCTCTTTTAGAAAAAGTCGGACTAGCGATAAGGGCACCGTGTTTATCCAACACAATTATCTGGAGGACAAAAGCAAAAGAAAGGCAAGCGATAGCAAGAGCTTTGGCAATAGAGCTCGAGGTAATATTACTTTGATGAACCAACATCAGCCTCACGATCCTGAAATGATAAAAGAAGTGCTTGAGTGTTATGAGAAGTCTTGCTGAAGAAGGAAACCCAGCAATGCTGGTGTAACCTCGATGAAATGGGATTTGCTAAAAATGTTGGAAATAGAATTTTATTTATGGATAAGGGAGAAATTATCGTCAAGATTGTTCTCCAAAAAGATTTTGAAAATCCAACAAATGAAAGAACTAAAGATTTCTTAAATAAGGTATTAAACAAATAAAACATAAAAGTAAAATGAAAGGAAGGTAATTATTATGATTGTTAAATTGGTTGTTAAGGTCTGTGTTGGCTATGGTTTGGCATCTGTGAGTGCTTTTTGCAAATGCTGTTGTATAGTGTTGGAACAAATGCTGAGTTTGCACCATTTGAATATCTTGATAAAAATCAAATAGTTGGTTTTGATATTGATCTTTTAAAATGCAATTTCAAAAAGAAGCTGGAATAGAATTTAAAATTCAAGATATGGCTGATGGATTACTTCACTGCATTACAACAAAAACAGTTGATTTGGTTATAGCTGGTGTGACTACTGCAACTCCTGAAAAGACAAAAGCTGTAGCTTTCTCAAAACCATGCTAAAGCAAAACAAGCTGTAATAACTAGCAGGTGTCGACAAATCTTTAAAAGATTTTAAAGATTTATCAGGTAAAAAGTTGGAGTTATGTTAGGGTTTCACAGGAGATACTTGTTGTTAGTGAAATAAAAAGGTTAAGGTTGAAAGAGATTTAATGCCGCTTTATGCTGCAATCTTAGCTTTAGGCTTCAAAGGTAAAGTTGATGCTGTTGTTTTAGATTCAGAACCTGCTAAAAATATGCTGCAAATAACAAAACAATTTGTTGTTGCTAATATTCCAGCTGCAGAAGAAGATTATGCAATAGCTGCTAGAAAAATGATAAAGGAATTATTAAATAAAATTAATACTGCCTTAGATAAAATAAAAGCTAATGGAGAATATGATAAAATACTGGATATTTTAAATAATTAGGAGAATTTATGCAAAAATTTTTATGTAGCTACTGAAGAAGATTATCGGCTTTTATTAGAATACTTATTTTCATTGAAAGATGATGACTATAGAGATTTAATAAAAAGATAATTGCCTCTGATAAAGCAAGATTAATCAGAGTAAGAATTCCTACTGAGATATTTCTAAAAAATTTCTAGGTTTCTGGAAAAAGATTTTTTAGATATTTTTGAGAAAGTATTTATAGAAAATAGATTGGTATTACGAAGAAGAAATTAATTTTATGCTATGGTGATTAGTTATTCGAGATTATCTTATGATGAAAATTTACAAAGAGTTGAATTTTATATAAAATTAATGAGATAACTGGGCTGTTTGTGATATAGCTGATTCAAGTTTTAAATTTGTTATAACAAGAAAGATTTTTATAAATATCTTTCTAAAAACTAGATACTAAAAATATATGGGAACAAAAGATTTTATATTTGTGATGCTTTTGGAGTTTCTATATAGAAAAGAAAAATATTTGGAAGATATAAATCTGTCAGAAAAATTAAATCGGAAGAATATTATGTCAATATGGGAAAAGCTTGGCTTATCTCAATGTGCTATGTGAAATTTGAAAAGAAACTTATAGTTTTTAGAAAATACGAGTTTAGATAAATGGACTGTAGAATAAATCAATTCAAAAATTAGGGAATCTTTAAAAGTTACTAAAGAGAGAGAAGAAATTTTTGCAGTTTTAAAAAGATAGATTTTTAAATCTATCTTTTAATAGTAATTAAAGATAAAATTCAGAGCAAGTAGAGGGGTATAATTTTTACCAATAAGTTTTAAAAATATTGTTGTATCCTTTGTTTGATTGACAAAAATTTTTCTAATAATATATTATTATAGAAATAAAAGAAACGATACTCGTTTAGTAATCTTTGTAAAATAAAAAGGGGAGGAAGAATGGCAAACAATCTAAGTGTTATAGAAAAATTTACGTTCATAGCAAAAAGATATAAAGCTGTTAAAGTATTCTATTGGAATGGCTATACTTTTAATGATGGGAGTAAATGCCTTTTCTGAAGAAGTTATTTCGGTTTGAAAAATACTACTGTTAACCAAGTGATGAGTAAGCAAGAAATTAAAATCTACAGCTATAAAATTACAGGAACGTTTAAATGAATTAAAAGAAACAAAATGAAAAAGGTGTAGGTGGAGAAAAAATTAGAGACTTATTAAATTGATGGAACAAGGAGATCAGGTTATAAAAATCCTTGGTCATCATGGCAAGTTGGATTGGACATATTTTTATTATGATAACTGGGGGTTCTATTTATAGAGGAAAGGGAGATAAAAATCTAGTACTATACATAAAAAGAGTGGAACTTCAAAAAGATACAACCAAGACTCTAATCAAGCCAAACTTTTTAAGTAGTGGAACAACAAACATAACTTAGAAAATAGTATAGAACCAGAAAAGATTAATAGAAACAGCTGTCTCTATAAATGTTACTACTCCTAAGGTGTCAGGATTAGAAAAAGAACCATTAGGACCATAGGAGGAATACTCGTCATTTAATCCTATTACAACAAAAGAACCTCAGGCACCGGAAGTACACTACCTAAAATAGAAGAACCAGCTCCAAATTACCTATCCTGGATTTGAGTCCAACTATTTCTGATAAATACAGTTTTTGGAATGAAACAAGTGGAGGAGGAAATGGTTCCACTATGATGGATCAAATTTCTATAACTTCAGGTAAATTTAAGGCAACATCAACTAAGAGCCTATATAAAAAGGATTTCAAGGACAAGGGGGATATTCAGCAACTAGCAGTACTTACAAGAGGAGAACCACAAAGGACTATACCTGCTGACGGTTATCATCAAGCAAATTCAAGCGAAGATTCTTTTTCGGTATAAGAAATAGTGCTTTTATGCAATGGGAGCCAGGTGTTGAAATCTCTTGGTTTGGTGGTGGAATTAGTAGTGGAAATCAACTAATATATATCGAAACATCTAATCAGTCCGAACAAAATCTTGAAACTTTTAAATAATGGTAGGAGCCTTTTGCAGGAAGTGAAGGACTTTATGATGAGTGAAATCTTATAAAAATACAAACAGGATTAAAAGATGATGGAGATGGAGCAAGAGAATAAATTTTGCATAATAATAAAGGAGATATATTTTGGGGGATAGTGCAACACACGTTATCAACAACAACAACAATAGGTGAACAAGATTAAGTGTTTTCAATAACGAAGGAACAATAACTGATTGAATTTAGATAATAATCAATCAGGAGAAAATGGAAGTAAGAAGCAAGTTGTATACTTTTAATACACCTGATACAAGTAGATCAAAAGATGGATTTATGCAAATGGGTAAAAAGGTAAAATAAATTTATATGGTTCAGAAAGTCTTGCAAATGTACTTCACAAGTAGCAGTACAGATCAACAATATGTGAAAACAGGATTTATTAATAATGGTTTGATAAATTTATACGGAATAAATAGTTCAGGTGTTATGGTAAGAGAAGGGGAAAGTTTGAAAGCAGGAAGTGGACTTTACTTAAATAAACCTGTAAATATATATTCAGATGCTTCGAGAGAGGTTTATATAGCAGGAAATATAGCAAAATTGGATTCTAAAAATGCTATAGTCAGAGCCAATATTGAGTTGATAAAAATGATACAAAGGGTTTTGATTGGACAGATATACAAGATGATACAGTTCACCATTTGGAAAGTAATGGAAATTTACCAGGGAAGAGTACAGAGTTTGTAGATAATGCTGTTGGAATAATGTATACTAATAGTGATTTTAAAAACAAAGGTTCAAGCTCCTGAAATAACACTAGAAAAATTTTCAAAAGAGAGCATAGGAGTTTATGATACAAAAGGTAAATTAACAATTGAATCTGGAGAAGAAAGAAGCAAGATAAATATAAATGGTGGAGAGTAAATGTTGGACTATATCCAAAAAGGTGGAGCTGAATTTAATGGAATATTACTAATGGGGGTTCTGCATTAACTAACTGAAGGTGAAATGCAGCAGGTAAAGAGAAACATTGGAATATTTGCAGCTAATAGACATAAAAGCAACATTAAATGGGAAAACTTAAAACATATAATGATGCTGATTGAATCAAAAAGATACAATTGGTGTTTTTGCTGAAAAGAACGACAGTTGATTTAAAATGGAAGTAACGATATTAAATCAGGAGTTGGAGAAAGTGGAAATAGTATTGGTGATTTATGCAAATGGAGCTGGAGGAATGAGTTAATATTGCTAAACCTAATGAAACTAAAAATATCAATAGATGGAACAGGAAGGAGATTTAGGAACAGCGTTTATTTTGCAGGAAAACGGTGGAGTAATAAATGCAAATGGAACAGGCTGCTGATCAAGGAGTTACTATTAATATAAAGAATGGACTAGTGCTGTAGCTTCAGTAGAGACAAATTCGAAAGTAAATGTTCAAAATTCAAAATTAGCTATACTGGAAAAGAGCTATGCTCTTTATACTAATAATGGTGGGGAAAATAGATGCTCAAAATTCTGAAATAACTTTGGATGGAAATGCTGTTGGTTTTTCTCAATAAGAGGAATGGAACAGGCTTATATACTGATGTGAACTTAACAGGGGCTAAATTTAAAATTAATTCAAACAATGTAATTTTTAGCAGGATTTACAAATGGAAGTAGACATCAACTATCAAATTTCTATAATACATTGATTGGAGCTAGTGGTTTAAACTTCAATAATAATAGTGGAGACAGCAACTACATATAAAAATTGGAGTAATTGATGGATTGAATGGAACAAATTCATTTACATTAGATGATTTAGATAAAAAGTAGCTGTGACTGATAAAGGATTCAAATTCAGCTAAATATGCAAGAAATTTCTTAGTACAAAAAGTAGACTTGAAGTAAATAAAGATGTGTCTGCAAAAGCATAAGTAGTACAGATACAAATGTATTAGGAGTGTCTTATGTAAATGGTTTAGACTGAAGTTCTAATAATGGAGCATTGAGTGATGATGAGAACAATCATAGAATGTAAAATGATGTGAATATAACTGCAGATAGAACAGATGCAGGAGCTGGAGCAGTTGGTTTTATACATAAATTATGAGTAAACTAAATATTAATCTGCAACAAAAATAGATGTTGAAACAGGAGATAATGTTTAGCAAATAATGAAGCAATAGGTGTATTTGCATTAAATGGTTCTGAAGTAGATAATAAAAGGAACAATTACT
>BNJT01002568.1_pt1 | contig 117024 bp, 183 predicted proteins | sample 8540491 | NCBI WGS metagenome assembly BNJT01 (sample SAMD00202455, study PRJDB9452) | human saliva metagenome | host: Homo sapiens | reverse complement strand
TGATGTCTGTTTTTTTGTATGTAAAAAAAGGTATAATAAGATAGTTAGTGGAGAATTGATATGAATACATGTAAACACTTAGCGATTATCATGGATGGCAATGGTAGATGGGCCAAGGCACAAGGAAAACCTCGTACAGCAGGACATCTCGTTGGAAGTGATAATGTTCGTACCATCGCAATTGCGGCAGATGAGATGGGAATTGAATACCTAACACTCTATGCCTTCTCAACTGAAAACTGGAAACGAACAGCTGATGAAGTAAACTACATTATGAAATTACCAGCATTCTTCTTTAAGAAGTATATGCAGGAGTTCTTAGATAGAGGCTTCCGTATGCGTATTATTGGAGAATTAGATATGTTACCAAAGGCAACACAAAAGGTATTACGTGATGCTGAGGAAGAATCAAAAGATAATCATGGCTTATCACTCAACATTTGTATGAACTATGGATCTAGACGAGAAATCTTACTTGCGGCTAGAAAGTACGCCCAGGATGTTGTGGATGGTAAAGCTACACTAGATATAGAAGAGGAAGAATTTGATCAATACATGATGACAAAGGATTTCCCACCAGTTGATCTTTTAATTCGTACAAGTGGCGAACAACGTATTTCGAACTATTTATTATGGCAGATTGCTTATGCGGAGCTAGAGTTTGTGCCAGAATCATGGCCAGAGTTTACTCCAGAAGTATTAAAACGCTGTCTAGAGGAATATCAAAATCGTGATCGACGATTTGGAGGAGTTAAGAATGTCTAAAATGAAATTAAAAACAATTGTTGCGTTTGTGATTATACTTGTTGTAGCACCACCGCTCTATTTTGGTGGTGATTTATTACAGGCACTTTTGATTCTTGTTAGTGCATTAGGTTCTCTTGAGATTGCATCGTTAACTGACCAAAAGAAACATTGGTTCTTATCTTTGATGACATTAGCTGCAGTGATGGCTATGTACTATATCAACCGTTCAATGTTTCCAGCAATTCTTGCGATTTGGGTGATTGTATTATTTGTTACAGAATTATTGCGTAAAAATGAAAGCAGTGATTTAACGGCGTATACATTACTGATGTCTATTTTATTAGGTTTGGGTTTACGTTGTATCTCTGTTATTTATCACGATGGTGCCACAAAGGGATTTCAAACAATTATCTTTGTATTAATTGGCTGTTTCTTCTGTGATACAGGTGCCTATCTTTCTGGTTCTCTATTTGGAAAGCATAAGTTAATTCCGCATGTTTCACCAAATAAGACAGTTGAAGGTGCGATAGGTGGTTACCTTATCGGTGCAATTGGTGCCTTGTTATGGGGACTATTCATCACAACATATCTACCAAAAGAGCTTGTAATTACTGCTAGTTTAATTATTCCTGCAGTTGCGCAGATTGGTGACTTAAGTTTCTCATCAATTAAGCGTAGATTTGGTATTAAAGATTTCTCAAATATCTTGCCAGGACATGGTGGTATCTTTGATCGTGTTGACTCACTGATTTTTCTGTTTGATGGCTTTTTAATGGTTTGATGATCTTATGGGGTATTTAAAATGAAGCGTTTGATGTTATTGGGTGCCAGTGGTTCTATTGGTACCCAAACAATTGATGTTGTATTACAACATCCTGATGAGTTTTCACTTGTTGGATTAAGTGTAGGACATCGCATTGATATCTTAAAAGAAATTCTAGAGAAGATTTTTGTACCGCATGTCTGCGTATGTGAAGAAAAAGATATGAAAGAGTTATCTTCTTTATATCCTGATATTCATTTCTATTTTGGAGATGAAGGCTTTGATTACGCTTGCAAAAAAATGAAAGAGTATGATTTGTTAGTAAATGCTCTCGTAGGCTTTGTAGGGTTTTTTTACCTACGCTACATGCGATTCAAACAAGTCATCACATCGCACTTGCCAATAAGGAAACACTGGTTGTTGGTGGGGAACTGATTGATAAAGCTATCAAGGAATACGGTGTATCTTTGTATCCAATTGATAGTGAGCATTCCGCTATCTTCCAAGCACTACAGGGAAATGCACATAAAGAGATAAAGCGTCTTATCATTACAGCCTCCGGTGGTTCTTTCCGCAATCGAACAAGAGAAGAGCTAAAGGGACGTTACTGTAGAACAGGCCCTTGCACATCCTAATTGGGCAATGGGTGCGAAGATTACAATCGATAGTGCAGATATGATGAATAAGGGATTTGAAGTCATTGAAGCACATTACTTATTTGATATTGATTATGACCGCATTGATGTGGTGATGCATCCGGAGTCAGTGATTCATTCTATGGTGGAATATGTAGACCATAGTGTGATGGCACAACTTGGTGCACCAGATATGCGTTTGCCTATTCAATATGCATTAACATGGCCACATCGTTATCCACTTGATTTAGAGAAGCCATTAGACTTAACTGAGGTTGCGACATTACATTTTACAAAGCCTGATTTTGAAAGATTTCCATTGCTTGCACTAGCGTATGAAGCTGGTAAAAAGGGTGGCAATCTTCCAGCAGTCATGAATGCCGCAAATGAAGTTGCTAATGCAGCGTTCAGAAATAAACAGATATCATTTTTACAGATTGAAGATATCGTTATCAGGGCAGTACATACTGTAGCTTATCAAGCAGTTAATACAGTACAAGATTTAATTGATGCGGATCGTTGGGGAAGAGACTTCGCATATCAACAAATACAAGGAGTAAACCAATGACAGCAATTTTATTTATCGTATTACTTTCCATCATCGTAACGATTCATGAATTCGGACATTTCTTAGTTGCCAAAGCATTTGGTGTTTATTGTTTTGAATTCTCAATCGGTATGGGACCAGCTTTATTTACACGTAAAGGCAAAGAGACGAAGTTCTCTATCCGTGCATTACCTATCGGTGGTTATGTCGCAATGGCAGGTGAAACCGAAGGGGATGAAGCCTATCCTGATGTAAAGGTCCCTGAGGGAAGAAGAATTACAGACCAAAAACCATGGAAGAAGATTTGTATCATGCTTGCAGGTGTCGCAATGAATTTCTTGCTTGCATGGGTTATCTTCTCTATGTTCTTGTTAAATACTGGTACATTTACAAAATCAAGTGAACCAGTCATTGCTACGGTGTTAGAAAATAGTCCTGCTGAACAAGCTGGCTTACAGGCAGGAGACCGTATCATTAAGGTTACGAAAGAAGATGGTTCATCCGTTGAACCAAAGACATTCTTAGAGTTCCAAGCCTTCAATGGTGACAATAAGGGTACAGAAAGCTTTACCATCCTACGTGATGGACAAACATTAACGGTTGAAGTTACACCAACCTACAACAAAGAAACAGATAGTTACATGTTTGGTATTAGTGCGAAAGCAGGGAGAACAGGTTAAGATTAATCTTCTAAACTGTTGGTATTATGGCTTAGTTGAGATGCAAGTTATTACATCAATGACCATACAGGCATTATTAAACCTTGTACGAGGTAAGGGGTTGAATCAATTATCTGGTCCTGTTGGAATTTATCAGGCAACAGCGACCTATGCAAGTCTTGGTTTTGGTGCATATATGATGCTAGTAGCACAAATTAGTTTGAATGTCGGTATTTTCAATCTATTGCCACTACCAGTATTAGATGGTGGACAGGTTGTTATTACATTACTTGAATGGATTACAAGACGTCAGTTTAATGAAAAATTAAAGACTGCTATCATGATTGTTTGTTGGGTACTACTAATCAGTGTTATGATATTTGCGACATGGAACGATATTTCCAAATTATTTATAAAGTAGAGGAGATTAAAATAAAATGAAAACAATTCTTGTTACTGGGGGTACTGGCTTTATTGGGTCAAATACTTGTGTATCTTTGATCAATGCAGGTTATGACGTAGTTGTACTAGACAATCTTTACAACTCAAAAGAAGTCGTATTAGACCGTATTGAAAAATTAACAGGTAAAAAGCCAAAGTTCTATAAGACAGATATCTTAGACCGCAAGGGATTAGATCAGATTTTTGCTGAGAATAAGATTGATGCAGTCATTCACTTTGCTGGCTATAAGGCAGTAGGTGAATCTGTAGAAATTCCATTAACATATTATGAGAATAATATTACTGGTTCTTTAAATCTATATATGGCAATGAAGGAAGCTGGTTGTAAGACACTTGTATTCTCATCTAGTGCGACAGTTTATGGTTCTCCAGAATCCTGTCCAATTAGAGAAGACTTCCCAGTATCCACAACAAACCCTTATGGTTCTACAAAGTTAATGAATGAGATGATCTTACAGGATTTGAGTAAGTCTGATCCTGAGTGGTCTATTATGTTATTACGCTATTTCAACCCAATTGGAGCACATCCAAGTGGACTTCTAGGAGAAGTTCCAAATGGTATTCCTAATAACTTAGTACCATATATCGCACGTGTTGCGATTGGTGTAACTGAGAAGGTACGTGTATTTGGTAATGACTACAATACAGTTGATGGTACAGGTGTTCGTGACTATATCCATGTATGCGATTTAGCAGATGGTCATATCGCAGCTGTTAATTATGCATTAGAGCACAAGGGTGTTGAAAAGGTAAACCTTGGTACAGGTAATGGTTATAGTGTATTACAGGTTATTCAAGCATACAGCAAGGCTTGTGGTAGAGATTTACCATATGATATCTTGCCACGTAGAGCAGGAGACGTTGCGGAATGTTATGCAGATCCAACAAAGGCATTTGAATTATTAGGTTGGAAGGCACAGTACAATATTGATCAGATGTGTAAGGATTCATGGAACTTTACACAGATGAATCCAAATGGAATTGAATAATATGATAGGGCTAATCATTACTGGTAATGGTACATTTCCAGAAGGTGTAACAAGTGCAGTTGAGATTCTTTCTGGAAAGATAGAAGATTACGAAACAGTGTCATTTCTATTAGAAGAGACGGTAGATCAATTCATTAATAGACTACGTACTGCAATTGAATCTATGAAGCAAAAGTGGTAATATCCTTATCATGGCAGATGTTTTGGACAGTACAACATATCGTGAAGCTTGCGCTCTTGCAAAAGAGTATGCGGCTGAATGTAATATCGATGTAGTTGCTGGTTTGAATATCGGAATGGTTCTACAAGCAAGTATGGCAAGAAGCTATATTCATAACGTGAATGATTTAGCTTCTCTAGCAGTAGAAGCTGGACATAGCCAGATTGTAGACTTCGACGAAAAAGCAGCCGGATGAAGACATTGCTTAAATCAAATGATGAAAAATCTTGTTTTGTATATACAGACAAGATTTTTTTTCATTTGTTTCTATAAAAACATTTTATAAAAACTTGTTTTTCTTCAACAATTACTTAAAAAAATCATACATTTATAGGCTATACTATATTTAATGAATGATAAAATATTTTACGTAATGATAAATAGAACTACATCGTGGAGGGGGATATCATGATTCTAGGAATGTTGAAGAAAAAGTATCAGTGGTTCACAGTTATTATGGCAGTGCTTTTAGTGTTTTCAGTTGGCTCTTCATTACTATTAGTACATGCTGAGGATGAAGGCATTGAAGAAACATCAGATTCTTCAGAAAACACTCTTACATTACTGCGAGCACCATCAACAACTGAAATTTATCTAGATGGTGTTAGTGGAGATGACACAAACGATGGTAGTACTGCCACAAATGCAGTAAAGACATTTGAAAAGGCAAAGGAAATCGCAACTGCAAATCAAACTGTTACTACAATCTGGGTAACTGGTACCGTTCCAGTTTCTGGAGAGATATCATTAGCTGGTACAAATGCAATCTTAAAGCGTGAGCCTGCATTTACAGATTATTTGTTAGAGACTCAAGCAGATACTGTTTTCCATGATATTACAGTTGATGGAAATAAGGATAATATTACTGCGACTGGCTCTATCTATTCCTTAATTAGAGTAGCGAATGCGATTGCAACAATACAGGATGGAACAGTTCTGCAGAATAATGAAGTAAGACATTCCAATATCGGTACTGGTGGTGCGGTAATTATTGAGGCTGGTACTTTAAATATGACGGGTGGATATATTCACGATAATCAAGCAAACTGGGGTGGTGCTATTTATTTAGGTGGTAGAGCTTACTTTAATATGTCTGGTGGTGTGATTGAAAATAATCATGCAGTTAGCGATGGTAGTAAGATTGCGGCAGGTGGAGGTATCGCTTCTTGGTCTGCATACCTTGATGGTACAAATACTACAACGATTAGTGGTACTGCTATGATTCGTCATAATCGTTCTGATGAGATGGGTGGAGGGATTTCACTTGGTACTAACTCCGCATCTAATGGAAAAGATATTCTTGTTATGACGGGTGGAACGATTGATGATAATCGTTCAGGTACTGGTGGAGGTGGAATTTTTGTACAAGCTGGTTTTATTGGAAAAAAATGCGACTGCCACAATTTCTGGTGGATATATTACAAATAATATAATGACAGGAACAGGACAGGGTAATTTCGCTTTTGGTGGTGGTGGTATCTATGTCAATGGATTTAATAGTATGGTTCCATCATTTCAAAATGGTGAATTAAAATTAACCAATGCCTTAATAACAAATAATACGGCAGAGATGGAAGGTGGTGGCTACGCTTCCTGCCCAATTTCAAAGACTAAGATTTATTTGAAGAATGGTGTTGCCTTATACGCAAATACGGCAGAAAGCGCAAAAGAAATCTACATTCTTGCAAGTAACGATTATGGAGCACATAGTGGAGATCCTACTTATGAAATATCACCACTCATGCTTGGTGGTACAGCTTATAACTGGAAAGATGATGAAGGAAATGAAGTCCCACTTAATCAACTATCTGGACAACTACTCGCTATCAATGATGAATACCTAAGTCTTCATACAGATGTCGTACAAGATACAAATGCAGAAACACTTGCTAGAGTTGTTATATCTGGGAACTACTCCTTAACAAGAGGTGGAGGTATTGGCTCCAACGGTACAGTAGAAATGGGAGAACGTGATTTAACTTCCATTAGTGTAAGAAAAGAGTGGAAAGATATTCGCTCAAGTGGACTACCAGAGAGTATCGATATAGAACTCTATCGTGCGATTGCTGGTAGCACAGAATTACCACAATACGTGGGACATGAGACTATTGTTCCAGATTCTAGTAGTAACTGGAGTATGACATTTGAGAATCTTCCAAAGAATGATACAAATGGCAATACATTTATATATACGGTAAAAGAACGTCCTGTAGATGGTTATGTAGCCACAGTGACAGGTGATCAAGATAGTGGATATATCATTACAAACTCCATTCCAAGAACACCTCCGACAGCAGATTATTTTCATGTATGGTCGCTGATTGTGGTACTATCTATCTCTCTAGTTACTTTAATGACTTTAGGATTACAAAAGAATAGGAAAAAGAATAAATTAGTACAACAAAATAGAGAATAAAGGAAGTCAAATTGGACTTCCTTTTATTCATGAATCACTTATAAAAAAATATTGATTGATTGGAAGTGCAACTTATTTTTTTGACGAAAAAAATCAAAAAAATGGGAAAAAAAGTAAGAAATTTCACATTTTTTTCTACAATTTTTTTGTAACAAAAATCAAAAAAATTTTTAAAAAAATTAAAAAAATATGAAAATAATCGCATAAAAATAAGGATATTTAACACTTTTCGTAAATTTAAAACACGAAAAAAACACTTGAATAGGATTGCAAATGAAAATGGAAAGTGGTTAGAATACTGCCATGATGAAAAATACTATCAAAAAACAAATGGGAATGATTGTGACTGGTGCATTATCTGCAGTATTAGTTGCAGGTTCTGTATCAATAACACATGTAAAGGCAGAAGAAACTGTCAATCCGTTCACAAGTAACACACTACCAGTCATCACTGTAGATGCACAGGTAGAAGATCCTTATACAGCGATTAAGAACGAAGTCATTAAGCAACGTGCTTTACTCGGTGGATATGATTTGAACTATATCTCACTAGAAAAGAGTGTAGCTGATATTACTGGCTTTGATCGAAATGCAACAGGTATTCAAACTGTTACAGTGAAAGTCAACTTAGCAAGTACAGGGGATAAGGAGGTTGAAAAGAGGCTTGGATACTCCTTTGTACAGAAGGTTGTTGTAAAACTTACACAAGACAGTGCACCTGTAGTACAACTTAAGAGTGATTCCGTTACAGTAAATAACGGTGATACATTCAACGCTTCAAGTTATATTTCCTATATTAATGATGATTCTGGTATCTTACCTGTATTATCAGTAAGTGGCGAAGTAAATATGGATAAAGATGGCGAGTATCCAGTAACTTATACAGTTTCTGATACAGCTGGTCATACTTCAACTGCAGTATTAACAGTTACTGTAAAGACTCCTGTCGAGGTTGTAGCAGCGAAACAGGCTGAAGCAGAAACAAAGGCAGCTGAAATTACAGCACAACTTGAAGCAGTAAAGGCTATTACGGAACCAACAACAAGTTCAACAGCTGAAACAGCTACTACAACTACAAGTTTAGAAGCACAGTTAGCTGAACTTCAGAAGGAAATTGATTCAATTAAAGAAATTGGTAATAACGCAAACGCTGCAGTAGGTAGCAATGAGACAATCGATGTTCCTGCAACTCCAACAGTTACAGAAACACCAGCAGTTGTTGAAACACCTACAGTAGAAACTCCAGTAGCTACACCAGAGCCTACACCTGTACCACCAGCTGTAGTTGAGACTCCAGTAGCGACTCCAACACCAATTCCTACACCTACAAAGACAATGTACCCTAATGTACGTCTAAATGTTCGTACATCTCCAAGTACATCTGGCTCTATTATTACTACATTAAATGTAAATGATCCTGTTTACTGTACAGATACAGTTTCTAACGGATGGCAAGAAATCGTAATCAACGGACAAGTTGGTTGGGTATATGCCCAATATATTCAAAGCGAACAGTATGTAGCTCCAACTCCACAATATGGACAGTACGGTGCATACACTGATGCAATTAATCTTGCATTATCATTCGTAGGAAACACACCATATGTATGGGGTGGTGCATCTCCATCTGGATTTGACTGCTCAGGTCTTGTTAAGTACTGCTATGGTATTTCACAGAGAACTACATATACACAGCAAACATTAGGAACACACCGTTATGACGTATGGAATGCTCCAGCAGGTGCACTATACTTCTGGGGTTCTGAAACTGCACCATACCACGTAGCGATCGCTCTTGGTGGTGGTCAGACAGTACAGGCGATGAATGTAAAATGATGGTATTCAAGTAATTGGTATCTCATACTTTATGCCTTCCTATTATGTAATTATCGGACAATAAGACTCCTGAAAAGGAGTTTTATTTTTTTTGCTGATTTTGTGAAAAAAATACCTAAAAAAATGCTATAGTTTTTTTGAAAAAAACTTGTGAAATTGTGTGAAATGAGGCCTGAAAAAGTTGCAAAAATAGCACGAAAAAAAGTAAAAATAGAGACATGGTTAAAAATAAAATAAACAAAAAGCTCGGTAGAGTAGGTGCAGGATTATTATCCGCATTACTCATTGCCGGTACATATTCGACAAAAACAGTATACGCAGAGGACAACAAAACTACTACAGTTGAAAAGGAAAACACATTACCAGTCATTGAAGTTAGTCAGCAGGATTTAAATCCTACTGAAACAATCAAGAGCTTGGTAATTCAAGAAAGAGCTGCTTTTGATGGAACATATGATCTAGCAAATATCTCACTTGAAAAGAGTGTTGCTGATATTGAAGGATTCAATCGTTCCGTAACTGGTATCCAAACAGTTACTGTCAAGGTTACACTTGCAAGTACAGGTGATACAGAAGCACAAAAAACTTTAGGTTATTCCTTTATTCAGAAAGCTGTTGTAAATGTTGTCAATAGTACAGCACCTGTGATCAAGTTGAAGAACTCATCTGTTGTTGTAAATAACGGTGATACATTCAATGCTTCTAGTTATATTTCTTATATCAATGATGATTCAGGTATCCTTCCTGTATTAACAGTGGAAGGTTCTGTGGATATGAATACTGATGGTGATTATCCAGTTACATATACAGTTGTTGATACTGCTGGTAACAAGTCAACAGCGACTATGACTGTAACTGTTCGTACTCCACAAGAAGTTGTTGACGCAAGAATTGCGGAAGAAGAACGTCAAAGAGAAGAAGCTGAAAGATTAGCTGCTGAAGAAGCTGCTAGAAATCTACAAGCTGCATCAGCTGCTGCTAGATCTATTACTTCTACTTATGATGCTTCTAAGTATGATTCTAGTCTATATGCTGGTGGTATCGCTGCTGCGTTATCTCTTGTTGGTACTCCATATCAATGGGGTGGTACAACTCCAGCAGGATTTGACTGCTCTGGTTTAGTTCAATACTGTTATGGTTTAGGTGCACGCACAACTTATGCACAACAAGCACTTGGAACTCACCAATATGATGTATGGAATGCTCCAGCTGGTGCGCTATACTTCTATGGTTCTGATTCAGCTCCATACCATGTAGGTATTTCACTAGGTAATGGTACAATGGTTCACGCTGCTACTTATGGTACTGGTGTAACTGTACAGGATATCTCTGGTTACTTACCTTCCTATTACGTAGTACCTGGACAATAAGATAAACAAAGACTCACACGCGTGAGTCTTTTATTTTGTGCCAAAAGAAAAAGTCCTTTCGGACTTTATAAGATTTGGAATATAAAATACTTTAGATAACTTGTTTCATCCATGTTCCAAAGGATAGGGTGATCAGGATTTTGTTGGGTAACTGAAATCTGACGTAATGTTACACCACATTCCTTAGCACTTTCTAATAACATCTGTTCAAAGAGTTTTGTTTCCATGAATCTTGAACAGGAACAAGTAATTAAATAACCACCATTACGTAATACATTCATTGCTTTCATATTGATATTTTTTTATACCCATAATATGCGCTATTCACAGTCTTACGAGATTTTGTAAATGCTGGTGGGTCTAGGACGATAATATCGAATTCGTTATCTTTGAGTTGTTCAAGATAATCGAATACATCTGCTTGTACAAACTGAATTTTATCTTCAAGATGATTGAGTTTTGCATTTTGGTAACCTTGTTGTAAAGCAACGTTTGAAACATCGACGGCAGTAACTGCTTTTGCATTGCCATAGGCTGCGTTTAACGCAAATCCACCGGTGTGACTAAAACAGTCTAATACACGTTTATTGCGAGCAAGGTTACGTAATAATACACGATTTGATTTCTGGTCTAAGAAGTATCCTGTCTTTTGACCATTTTCAATATCTACCTGTAATTGAATGCCATTTTCATTAATGATTGTCTGTGGGGATATGTTGTTTGGGTTATAGTAGAATCCCTTGTAAGATGTTAATCCTTCTTTTTCTCTCACTTTGATATCATTACGTTCATAGATTGCTTGAATGATATGATCATTTTCTTTAAATACTTCTAGTAAGATGTCATAAATCATTTGTTTGTGTTGTTCCATACCAGTATTAGAAATTTGTGTTACTAATATATCGTTATAACAATCCACAACAAGACCAGGTAGAAGATCGGCTTCTCCAAAAACATAGCGACAATTGGATAAGTTATTCGGTTCTACTGTCTTGCGATAGTCATACGCAAAGCGAATGCGTCTTTCAAAGAAGGAGTGATCGATGAGTTCTGATTCATCTTTGGTTAAGATGCGACAAGTGATATGGCTAATTGGAGAGTAGAAGCCTGTACCATAGTATGTTCCATCATTAGAGATGATATTTACAATACCGCCATCTGGAATATTTTCATCTGCTTGTACTAAGTTATTGCGATACATCCACATTTGACCTTTTTGAAGCCAAGTTTCTCCCTCGCTAGAGATTGTGATAGTAGGATAGTTATTTTTCATAGGTACACCTCGGCATAATGATAAACGATATTACGTCAATTTACTAATCTTTCCATGGATTTTTTGGGAATGATTTGTAATAAAGAGTAGGAGGGTATTGTGAATGATTATTCGTGAAATGCCAAGTACAGAACGACCACGGGATAAGGGTTTAAGATATGGGGTAAGGTCTCTTAGTTCAAGAGAGCTACTCGCATTAATATTACGTACAGGTTCACAAGGAGAATCTGTATTAACGATGGCTGATAATTTATTGCAGATGTCGAAAGGGATTAAAGGTCTTGTACGGATGTCAAATGAAGAACTATGTAAAATTAAAGGGATTAGTAAGGTAAAGGCTCTACAATTACAAGCTATCTTTGAAATCAGTCGAAGAGCGTCCTTGGAAGCTGCTTATGAAGAGGAAATCATCGATAATCCAGAGCGTATCATTGAATGGCTACGAAATGAAATTGGAACAGGTAGCCAAGAGAAGTTTCTTGTTGTGTATCTCAATACTGCCCATCGCATTATTTCCGCAAAGACATTGTTTGTAGGAACTATCAATGCAAGTGCAGTATATCCCCGTGAAATATTTAAAGAAGCTTTATTGATTGGTAGTACAGATATTATGCTAGCACACAATCATCCTAGCGGTGTATTGACACCGAGTACACAGGATTTAGTAGTGACCGGGAAGTTAATGGAATGTGGCAAACTCATGGGTGTAAGAGTATTAGATCATCTGATTGTTTCCCAAACTAGTTTTCTTAGTTTTGCTAGAGAAGAACTCTTTGAAACTTGTATGGAAGCTTACCAATGTGCACATGGAATCACAACCTAATACATGGTAAAATAATAAGGATACTTTAAAGGGTAAATCAGAGTCATATTGCGGTAAGAAAAGCTGAAATAGACTATAATAAAAGAAAGTCTTTTATGATGATTGTGAAGAAGAAATAAACCTGATTTTACACAGGCGGGAGAATATAAAATGAAGAAATTATTACTGACAGATGGTAACTCAATGTTATTTAGAGCGTATTACGCTACAGCGTATGGAAGACCAATGACTACTTCAGATGGTACACCAACAAACGCTGTATTTGGTTTTGCGTCTATGATGCAAAAAGCGATTGATATCATTCAACCAGATGCAGTATTAGTTGCCTTTGATGCAGGAAAACATACTTTCCGTCATGAACTCTATGCAGACTACAAAGGTGGTCGTAAGCCAGCACCAGATGACTTGGTGCCACAGTTTAAACTCGTTCGAGATTTCTTGGATGCCTTTGCGATTACGTGGGTAGAGATGCAAGATATTGAAGCAGATGACTTAATTGGAACAATCTCTAAAAAGGCAACAGACTATCAAACCTATGTACTAACAAGTGATCACGATATGTTACAGCTTGTGGATGATACAACTTCTGTATTACTAATGAAAAAGGGTATTACAGATATGGATGTCATGACACCTGAAAGTCTAAAAAGGAACAAATGGGAATTGAACCACTTCAGATTATTGATATGAAGGGTCTTGATGGGTGATAAGTCAGATAATATCCCAGGTATTCCTGGTATTGGTGAAAAGACAGCACTCAAGCTCTTTAGAAGAATATGGTACGGTTGAAAAACGTTCTAGCAAATGAAGATAAACTTAAGGGTGCTTTACAGAAGAAAGTAATGGAAGGACATGAGTCTGCATTACTTTCTAAAAAACTTGCGACAATTCGTCGTGATGTTGATGTAGAGATGAGTGAGAAAGAGTTATCCTTTACACCTAACTACCCTCAACTTGTAAAGTTTTTTTACAGATGCTAGAGATGAACACACTCGCAAGACGTTTTTCTGACAAGATCGTTGCAGATGAGAGTACGGCAGAAGAAACAGTCGTGACTCCAAGTGAAGATAAGCGTGTTACAAAAGGTACCTGCAGAAATGTTAAAGGATGCTTGTGCTGTGTTTGTGGATGATGACCATGGGGCATACATGCATGCGACTATCAATGGCTTTGCACTATATAATGGAAAACAAGCCGTATACATTTCTTTAGCAGATGCAAAGAGAGATGAAGACTTGCTTGCATATCTTTCAAGCGACATGCCACATAAGTATGGATTTGATGTAAAACGCAATTTACATCTGGCACAAAAACGAAGGTTTAATACTGAATTTTCCATGATGATATGATGCTTGCGGCTTCTTTAGTAGACTCATCTCTAACAACCATCACAAAGATTATTGAACGTTATGGTTTTGATAATACAGTAAGTTATGAAGATGTATATGGTAAACCTACAAAGCCAAATCTAATGATTGATGAAGAAAAACAGTGCATGTATGCATGTGCATTTGCAAGAAATATCTTTAACTTGTATGCAGAGATTACACCAAAGCTACAAGAATACAATATGGAAAAACTCTACTATGAGATGGAGATGCCATCTAACAAGCGTTCTCTATCACATGGAAAGAGAAGGGATTCGTTGTGATATCGATATTCTTGATCGCATTGCGACAGAAACGATGACGAAGATTAGCGAAGCTCAAAAAGAAATTTATGCGATTGCTGGTAAAGAATTCAATATCAATTCTCCAAAGCAACTTGCAGAGGTCTTATTCGATGATTTAGGACTTCCTACTGGTAAAAAGAGAAGTACTGCAGCTGGTGAATTAGAAAAAGCTACAAGGCAAATCACCGATCATCGATTATATTTTTGGACTACCGTAAACTCTCTAAAATCTATAGCACTTACGCAGAAGGTTTAAAGAAGTATATTCAAAAGGATGGAAAGATTCATACAATCTATAACCAATCCGCAACACAAACTGGAAGGCTATCTTCAAGTGAACCAAACTTACAGAATATCAGTGTTCGTGATGAACAAGGAAAAGAGATTCGTAAAGGCTTTCTTGCCAGAAGATGGTTGTGTATTAATCTCTAGCGACTATCATCAGATTGAGTTACGTATGCTTGCACATATGGCAAATGAAACTAGTCTGATTGAAGCGTTTAAGGAAGGGATTGATATTCATACTAAGACAGCGATGGATGTCTTCCACAAGCCACAGGATGAAATTACATCTCAAGATAGACGCAGTGCGAAGACGGTTAACTTCGGTATTGTATATGGTATTAGTGACTTTGGTTTAAGTGAGCAACTTGGTGTAAGTCGCTATGAAGCTCATGACTTTATCGAGCGCTACTATGCGGCGTATCCAAAGATTCGCACCTACATGGAACAAATCGTCAAAGATTGTGAAGAGAAGGGCTACGTAGAAACTCTATGTGGTAGACGCAGAGAAATTCCTGAGATTCACGATAAGAATCATGCAACACGTGAATTTGGTAAACGTGCAGCGATGAACGCACCAATTCAGGGCTCTGCAGCAGATTTAATCAAGTTAGCGATGATTCACATCGATCAGATGATGAAGGATGCGAAAGTAAAGAGTAAGATGATTCTACAGGTACATGACGAACTTATTTTCAATGTACCTAAGGAAGAAGTTGAAGTAATGACTAAGCTTATCAATGATGGCATGGTAAATGCAATGCACCTACAGGTACCTTTAACAGCTGAATGTTCAATCGGTAGCGATTGGTACGAGGCGAAGTAATATGCCAGAATTACCAGAAGTAGAAACTGTCCTGCGTACACTAGAACATCAGATACAGGGAAGAAAAATCTTGGATGTGGATGTACGTTATCCAAAAGATGATTGAAAATGATGTAGAACAGTTTAAAACACAACTAAAGAATCAAACATTCAATACATTCATGCGTCGTGGTAAAATATTTGCTGTTTGGCTTAGATGATTGCATTCTCATGAGCCATTTACGCATGGAAGGAAGATATTATATTCAAGATCCAACGGAACCGACCAACCGTCATATGCATGTGATATTTCGTTTAGATAACGGTAAAGAGTTACGCTACATGGATACGCGTAAATTTGGACGTATGGAAATCCTCCCGTTGGATACGGATTTTAGCCACTTTCATGGCTTAGGACCTGAACCTTTTGATGAAGCGTTCAATGCGTCCTACATTCATGCATATCGTAAAGGTAAACGTACACCACTGAAAAGCCTACTATTGGACCAAAGTTTTGTGGCAGGAGTAGGAAATATCTACGCAGATGAAATTCTTGCGGCCTGCAATCTTAGACCTGGTAGGTCTTGTGCACGTATTACTCGTAAGGATGAAGAGAATCTTGTGATGCATACAAGACGTATCTTGAAAGCTGCGATTGCGGCCGGTGGAACAACGATTAGAACATATACATCTAGCTTAGGAGTCACTGGTAGGTTTCAAACGGATTGTACCGTGCATATGCAGAAAATTTGTCCTCGTTGTAAAGGGCAGATTCACGTAAAATATATAGGTGGACGGTCAAGTTATTATTGTCCACATTGTCAGAAATAGGAGTTTTATGAAGATTGCGATTACAGGAACGATTGCGGCAGGAAAAAAACAACTGTTGCGATTCTATTCAGAAGAAGAGGAATACCGGTATTTAATGCCGACCAATACGCAAAGCGTTCCTTGTATCAAGGTTCTGTTTGTTATGAAAAAATTTTAGAAGTATTTGGGGATGATGTAACTAGCACTAGCGGTGATATCGACCCAAAGAAACTTGCTGGAATTATCTTTTACGATAATCGTAAACGTGAACAACTAAACGCAATCGTGCATCCTTTTGTATTAGAAGGGATGCAGAAATTCTTTACAACAAACTCACACCAACCTATCATCTGTGCAGAGGTTCCTTTATTATTTGAAACTGGTTGGGAGAAATACTTTGATCGCACAGTGGTCGTAACTTGCAGTGAAGAAATCGCCATTCAAAGAATGATGGAAGAAAGAAATTACACACTTGAAGAAGCGAAGGCAAGACTTTCAATGCAGGTACCTGCAGAAAAACAGATTGCTATGGCAGATAAAGTGATTTATAACGAAGGTGACTTAAAGCAATTAGATTCACAAATCAACCGATGGTTAGGAGAACTTAGAAAGGACATCAGAAATGGAAAGAATGCCAACTAGTACATATCGCATTGATTTTAGTAATGGTATCTCTGAGGAGACTTTACTTTCACTTATGATGTTATATCAACCACTCATCGGAAAAGATGCGACAGTTTTATACTTAACTCTTATTGCGGAAGGCAAAACCCAAAAGGGTTTTGAGAAACATCAACGCTTACTAGTGCTAGCCGATTTGGATATTAACGCACTAGATAAAGCATGTACTAAATTAGAAGAGTATATGTTAATGCGAACATTTGTAAAGACGACAGAGTTATGTGATCAATACATCTATGTTTTAAATAGTCCAATTCATACAAAGGACTTCTTAAAGTCAAATGTATTTATGAATCGTTATGAACGTACTGTAGGAAAAGATGAGACAACAACTACAATGACACACTTAAACGCAAATAACGTTTCTTTACGTGGCTATAAAGAAGTTACAAAGGCAGTCAAGTTCTTGCCAGAAGATCTCTTAGATCGTCATATTGAATTTGATGCACTACAGCCACGTTATCAATTCGCAATGGATGATCAAACAATTAACTTTGATTATGAAAAGTTTATTGCGACGACAAGTACACTGGTATTCCCAGCTGAACTTCGCACGCAAGAGAACTTAAGTTTAATTGGTAAACTAGCGACAATCTATGGTTTATCTGTAGATAAGATGCGTATTTTAGTCAACCGTTGTATTAATCTACAAACGATGACATTTGATGGTGCTAAGCTAAAGATTTATGCATCACGTGCAGAATCTGATGTAAAGCCAGGTAGTGATCCATATTCATTGCCACCTGTATCTTTCTTACAGGCAAAGCAAGGTGGTGCAAAGGTTACCCAGTTAGAAAAGAGTATCTTAGAACATCTAGCGATTGATATGCATTTTAGCAATGAAGTGATCAATGTAATGATTGAACATATCTTAAAGATTTCGCAGAATCGCTTGAATCGTAACTTTGTGGATATGGTTGCGGCAGAGTGGGCTAGAGATGGTGTAACTACCAAACAACAAGCCCTACAACAACGTAAGAAGACAATACGTCAAACACCACAGGTAAATAGTGGAGTTAAGATTGGCATGCCTGAGTATATTCGCCAACAAGAAGACGGTACACTACCAGAGGGTACAGCTGCATCTACAGAACTAATAGAACGATTACAAAAACTACAGAAGGGAGATGAGTAATTCATGGAAGCACTAAATATCAAAGAGATTCCAATGACAGACGAGCAGAAACAAGAAACTCAATCACTCCAAAATGAATTACGTAAAGACCCTGTAGTTGTCGATTTGTTTCAAAGAAACAAACTCGATGAAAGATATTTGGACATATCCCCATGGAAGATTCATGCATGGAGAAAAAGTTATGAACCATGCTTGCATTGTACAGGCTTAAACCAATGTAAGCAGAGGGTGAAGGGATACTATGATGACTTAGAGGACAATGGTATCCTACAGACAGTACAAACACCATGTAAATATCAACAGGTATATATGAATGAGACAGCACATCTAGAGAAGTTTAGTGTAAATGATATGCCATCCAACATGTACGCAGTATCCTTTGCGAAAATCAACTTACTCAAAGAGACGGAAGAATACTTACTTGTATGGGAAGCTTGTCGTAGTGCGAATATTCATAATCAAGGACTATACCTACATGGCACGATGGGAAGTGGAAAGACACATCTTTCTGCCTGTGCCGCAAATGATCATGCTCGTAAAAAATGAGACAGTTGCCTTTTGTGCATTATCCGACATACTGTACAAGAGCTATCGCAACGATGAAGACTTCAGAATATAAAATCGAACTTGGTCGATTGATGCGTGCGAAGTTTCTAGTCCTAGATGATATTGGAGCAGAGAGCGTTAACGAATGGAATCGTGATCAGCTACTACTGCCTTTACTAGAGAAGCGATATACAGAAGGATTACCAACTTGGTTTACATCCAACTGTGATATTGAATCTTTAAAGAGAACACTTTCGATATGTTGGAAAAGGCAAGGATGATGAACTGAAAGCTGCTCGTATTGTTGAAAGAATAACGAGTATGACAAAGATAAAAAAACGCTTACAGGAAAAAGATAGGCGAAAAAAACATTGTAAAAACGCTTTAATAATACGCTTTAATAGTATAAAAATGATTACGATTCGGAGGCCTTTTAGATGGTTAGAAAAAAATTGGCGTTTTAACATCGGGTGGAGATGCGCCAGGAATGAATTCCGCAATTCGTGCCGTAACCAGAATTGCGCTCAGTAATGGGATTGAAGTTGTTGGTATTCGTGATGGATATCGCGGTCTTCTAGAAGAGAAGTTTCAAGTGCTAGAACGGACAGATGTTTCAGATATTTTTAAACCGTGGTGGTACGACACTTGGCTCAGCTCGCTTACCTGAATTTAAAGAAGAAGAAGTTCAAAAATCAGTGTGTTGCGAATCTGCGTAAAGCAGGCATCGATGCACTAGTTGTCATTGGCGGAGATGGCTCATATCGTGGAGCACTTGCACTAACGAATAAGGGGATTAATTGTATTGGTTTACCTGGTACAATTGATAATGATATCTCCGGTACAGATTTTTCAATCGGTTTTGATACAGCGCTACAGACTTGTGTAGAAAACGTAGATAAACTACGTGATACATCTAGTTCGCATCACCGCTGTTCCATTGTTGAAGTAATGGGAAATCACTGTGGAGATTTAGCACTCTATACTGCAATTGCATGTGGTGCAGAAATCGTCATTACACCGGAAACAGGGTATGATGAAACAGAGATTTTTAGAGAAGTTACGTTATCTTGGAGATGCAGTGAAGAAGAATCACGCAATTGTCATTATCTCTGAAAAGATTTGTGACGTAGATGGTTTAGCGAAGAAGGTTTCGCTACATACAAACTTCAGTGGTCGTGCAACGATTTTGGGACACATTCAGCGTGGTGGTTCTCCAACTCCGGTTGACCGTATGCTTTCAAGCAGAATGGGTGAAAAAGCCATTGATTTATTGATGGAAGGTATTGGTGGACATTGTGTTGGTATTATCGACAATGAAATTTGTTCAATGCCAATTCAAGAAGCGCTAGAGAAACCTCGTAAGAGTAGAAAGAAACTATATCGATTGTTTGATCGTTTAGTATAAGAAGGAGATGATTGCTTTGGAAAACAAACATTTATTTAAGAAAACAAAGGTAGTATGTACGATTGGTCCAGCTTCAGAAAATGAGAAGACACTTACAGAACTTGTAGGTGCAGGTATGAACATTGCACGTTTAAACTTCAGCCATGGATCACATGAAGAACACTTAGGAAGAATTAACTTAGTTCGTTCTGTAAGTGCAAAGACAGGTGTAAACCTAGCGATTGCGTTAGATACAAAGGGTCCTGAAATCCGTTTAGGCACTTTCAAGAATGATGTTGAAAACTACGAAATCGGTGAAATCGTTTATTTATCAAAGGCAGAAATTGAAGGAACACATGAACGTTTCCACATTCAATGCCCAGAATTATTCGATGACTTAAAGCAAGGACATTATATCTTAATCAACGATGGTAAGATGAAGCTTACTGTACTAGAAAACAATGGTCATGAAATAAAGTGCCGTGTTGATGTTGCAGGTCCTATCAGTTCACGTAAGGGTTGTAACGTACCAGGCGTTAAGTTAAGTATGCCATTCTTATCTGCTAAGGATGAGGCTGATATTCGTTTCGGTTGCCGTAATGACATTGACTTTATCTTCGCTTCCTTTACAAGAAGACCAGAAGATGTAAATGCAATTCGTGCAATCTGCGTTGAAGAAGGTAAACCACACATTAACATTATTTCTAAGATTGAAAACCAAGAAGGTTACGATAACATCGATGCAATTCTTGAAGCTGCTGATGGTGTCATGGTTGCTCGTGGTGACTTAGGTGTAGAAATTCCTACAATGTTAGTTCCTATCTATCAGAAGCACATTATTCGTCAAGCAAACATTATTGGTAAGCCAGTAATCACTGCTACACATATGTTAGATTCTATGACCCACAACCCACGTTGTACACGTGCTGAAGCAGCTGACGTATGTAACGCTGTATTAGATGGTTCTGATGGTGTTATGTTATCTGCTGAATCTGCAGCTGGTGACTATCCAGTAGAAGCTTGTGAAACAATGTCAGAAATCGCTGAAGAAGCTGAAAAGATCATCAACTACCGTACAAAGTTGGATTGGTTAAAGCAATCTACACGTAAGACAGTACAAGATGCTGTTTCTATCGCAATCAGTGATGCTACACTAACATTAGATAATATCGGTGCTATCGTTGTATTTACACAGGGTGGTACAACAGCTCGTCGTATTTCTAAGTTCCGTCCAAGCGTACCTGTATTAGCAGTTACATTTACAAAGGACATTCAACGTAAGTTATTAAGTTACTGGGGAGTATTACCAGTTTACTCTGAAGTTCAGAACCAGTTAACAAACGATGACGAACTTGCATCAACAGTTGCTAAGAACTATGGTGTGAAGAAGGGTCAATTAATCATCATCTCAGCAGGTTATCCAACAGGTGAAGGATCTGCGAACATGATGAAGATCGTAGAAGTTAAGTAATCATCTAGAAAAAGACGGTTAGCCGTCTTTTTCTTTTTTTATATGCATGCATAAAGAAAAGAGTCCAAATTAGGACTCTTGTGTTTTCTTGGTTGTTCTTGGAGTGCGTGCTGCGTTAGCTTTCATCTTTGCTTGAATCTCTGCAATCGCTGCTTTCTGATTCAAGATAACTGGAATAACAATCGGATTACGATTTGTCTTCTGGAAGAGGAAAGGTTCCAAGCAAGAACGGATACAGTTCTTTAATTCACCAAAGGTTGTACGTTGTTGCATCTTCTTCTTAAGAGAATCGTATACAAGTAATTCAGCTTCTTTGAGAAGGGTTTGAGAATCCTTAGATGTATACAAAGCCACGAGAGACGATAGATGGACGACAGAGAATCTTATTGTAGCGAGAATCGATTGTGACAATAACTGCTACTAGTCCATTTTCTGCTAAGATCTTACGATCTTTGATAACGGATGTACTTAGACCAGAGATATCATTACCATCAACGTAGATATCATCTGTCTGTACGCGTTCATTAGCGATAAAACACTTACCATCACGTAATACAACGACGTCACCATTCGAACAAATCAAGCAATGATCTTCAGGAATACCTGTTTCTTGCGCTGTTGCGGAATGTTGTTTTAACATCTTGTATTCACCATGGTATGGCATGAACCATTCAGGCTTGATTAGATTCAACATTAACTTTTGTTCCTCTTGTGGAGCGTGTCCTGTTGTGTGGAAGGAAGTTAATGGTGAGTTTGTGATAACGTTAGCTCCAACACGCGTTAATTGGTTGATGACACTACCAACGGAAGAGCCATTACCTGGGATTGGGTTGGATGAGAATAGTACTGTATCACCAGGGATAATTTTGATGAAACGGTGTGTACCATTGGCAATTCTACTCAAGGCAGCCATTGGCTCGCCCTGAGAACCTGTACATACGATACAGATACGATTTGAAGGAAGAGTATTTAACTCATTACCAGAGATGAAGCTACTATCAGGAATCTGGATAACACCCATCTTCTTACCGATTTCGCATACATTCTCCATTGAGCGTCCAAATACTGCAACCTTACGATTACATGCGACAGCTGCTTCTAGAATCTGATTTAAACGTAATACGTTAGAAGCGAAAGTAGAAACAATCATACGGCCTGGTGTCTTACGCATCTGTTCCATGATGGCACGTGCCACAGTCTTTTCAGATATAGAAGAGCCTGGAACAGAGGAGTTAGTGGAATCGCTCATTAGAAGGGAAACACCAACTTGTCCGATATACGCCATCTTTTGGAAATCAGCGTTTGTCCCAACTGGAGTCATATCAAACTTAAAGTCACCAGTTTCAACGATACGTCCATTTGGTGTATTAATTAATACACCAAGTGCATCTGGGATTGAGTGAACGACATTGAAGAATCCAATTGAGAAATGTTTTGTCTTAATACTGGATTCTGAATTGATTTCAGTAATCTTACATACACGAGTTAAACGATGTTCTTCTAATTTCTTTTCAATTAACGCTTTCGCAAAACGAGGAGCGTAAATCTGCTTTTAATCGAATTGTCTTTAAGAAGAATGGAATACCACCAATATGGTCTTCGTGACCATGGGTAATTACCATTGCGGCTATTTTGTTTTTGGTTTTTTTACCAGATAAGAATAATCTGGGATAACATAATCGACACCGAGTAAAGCATCTTCTGGGAAGAGTACACCGCAGTCAACAATGATGATTTCATCATCATGTTCAACGCAGTACATATTCTTTCCAACTTCACCTAAAGCCACCAAGTGCATAGACCATCGTATCTGTCTTATGATTAATCGATAAGTCGCTTAAATCAGGTTCAGTAATACGAGTACGACGAAGTGGGCGAGTCGTTTTTCTTACTGCTATTATTTTCAGTCATTATAAAAAAATTCCTTTCATTTATTTAATTATTGGTATAGGTAGTAGTTTTATTCGCCTACATTATAGCATTCTTCGATGAAAAAGAAAGAAGTCTCACTATAAAACAAGGGCACCTTCAATTGGTTTGTTTGGTTCTTTTTTGTTGATATGATCATAGAACAAAATACCATCCATATGATCTAACTCATGTTGTAATACAATAGCGATATAACCACGTGCACGAATTTCTACATCTTGGTTTTTGAACTAGGTCAAACGCTCTAATTGTTACACGTGCATTACGTACAACATAGCCTTCATGTTCATTTTTCAACAGAGAGGCAACCCTCGCCACTTTCAAGATATGCAGGTTGTACGGAACGAGAAACAATTTTAGGATTTACTAACATAAATTCATATTTTACAACATTGCCATCTTTATCTGTTTCATCAAAGGCAACGGCACACATTCTCTTCTTTACACCGACTTGGATTGCACTAATACCAACGGCTGGACGAAGGTTAAACTTCTTCGCTTTTTCTTCATCGGTGGAATCTTTTACATATTGCAACATATCACGCAATAAAGTTTCATCTTCCTTTGAAAGGGGTAATGAAACTGGTTCAGACTTTTTCTCGAATTAACGGGTCAGTATCTTTAACGATTGTATCATTATTAATTAACATAATTTTTACCTCAGCATACATTTTAACATTCTAAAAGCGTAATTCAACTAACACGCATTCATATAAGCGTTTAGTATCAAAAAATTTATAAAAATTAGTGATATTTGTGATGTTCGATGTGTGGATTTCGTGCAGTATGTTAAAATAGTACTTGTATGCAAAGAATGAAAAAAGAAAACGAAAAAAAGTAGAACCAATTCAGGTGAATGCTCCCAGCGAAGAAGAGAAAGTTCTTGAATCTACGTATGCCAAAAATCATCCGACCATTTCTTACATGCGGCGATGATTATTTTGATGTTGTTTGGCATCATCATGGTAGGTAGTGCTTCGATGGGTGTAGCTGGTGGAAATAATCGTTTTCTAGTGATTACAATTGTAAAACAGGTTGTCTATGCAGTTGCAGGTTATACTGCCATGACATTTTTAGCAAATCACTTCCAACTTAAAAAATTGAAGTCATCAACGACGTTCTTAGTGATACTTGCAACGATTGCAAGTTTGCTATTGTGTTTGTTATTTACTGAAACCAATGGTGCAAGAGCTTGGATTCGTATTCCACTTGGTGTAACAGAAGTTACTTTACAGCCTTCAGAATTTGCAAAGATTATTGCGATTTTGGTTATTGCCTTATACTTGGGGCGATAATCTTCATAGTTATAGTAAGAAATTTGATTTAATTAAACGACCACTCTTTATTGATGGTGTCATCTTATTTATCGTTTGGATTTTACAGTCTGACTTTGGATCGATGGCAGTTATCTTTGTGATTATCTGTGTATGTTTCTTGGTTCCAAATCATCCTCAATTAAGAGGGATATCAAAGAGTATTAACAATCCTATTCTATGGTTCCGTTATCTTTAGGATTCTATATCTTATCTCCATCTGGAGAACATCTCATTTCGAAGATGACATTCCTAAAGACATATCAGATTAAGCGTTTCGTATCTGCGATTAATCCATTTATGGACCAATATGGTACTGGTTATCAGTTGATTAGTGGTTTGATTTCCTTTGCGACTGGTGGATGGTTTGGTAAGGGTCTTGGTAACTCGGTACGTAAGTATACAAACTTCCCGGCTGCTAGTACGGACTATATCCTCGCTATCGTGGTCGAGGAACTTGGCTTTGTAGGCTTTTATTGGTTTACTTGCAGTCTATGGATTTATTATCTTTGTCTTATTACGTTATGCGCTCAAGATGCGTAGTGAAAAGGGACGTATTATCCTTGTTGGTACAGCAATGTATTTCTTGGTACATATGTTCTTTAATATCGGTGGTGTTACAGGATTAATTCCTCTAACGGGTGTACCGCTCTTGATGGTATCTGCTGGTGGTTCTTCTACGATGTCTATCATGGCTTGTGTTGGTATCTCTCAAGCAGTGATTGCCTCTTATAAACGAGGTGAGATTCGATGAGAATTATCGCTGGTGAATATCGTTCACGTAAGATAGAAACACGTTCTGGCAATGAGACGAGACCTACATTAGATAAAGTTAGAGAAGCTGTTTTTTCATCCCTAGGAGGGATGTTTGATGGTGGTATGGTATTAGATCTTTTATGCTGGTAGTGGTGCTAATGGTTTAGAAGCACTATCTCGTGGATTTGATTATGCAGTGTTTGCGGATATCTCGAAAGATGCAATTCATATCATCCGTAAGAATATAGAATCATTACGTTGCCAAGATAAGACAAAAGTCCTACATATGCCAGATAAGAAAGTATTATCACTTTTAAAGGCAGAAGGGCTACGTTTTGATTTGGTATATCTAGATCCTCCATATGCAAGACAACACAATGATGAGATTTTAGAATACTTATATGAAAAACAAAATGATTACGGATCGTGGTGTAGTTGTGATTGAATCCGCAAAAGAAGATGAATTTAAAAAAAGAGTTTGGCTCTTTAAAACCATATAAAGAAGCAACCTATGGTATTATACGTATTACCTATTATCGAAATGAGGTGGAAGGATGAAGGCTTGTTATCCAGGAACATTTGATCCAATTACAAACGGTCATTTGGATATTATTGAGCGTGCATCACGTTTGTTTGATGAAGTCGTTGTATTGATTATGGTCAATCCACGTAAGACTTGTTTATTCAACAGTGAGGAAAGAAAACAGATGGTTATCGATAGTTTGAAGTCTATTGGTAATCCCACAGAATGTGACTGTTATGATTGGTTCTGGTCTAACTGTAGAGTTTGCTCGCAAGATTGGAGCTGCTGTCATTATTCGTGGTATTCGTGCTGTCAGTGATTATGAATATGAACTTGGACAAGCAACTGCGAATATGATGTTGGCTCATGAGATTGAAACAGCATTCCTCATTGCTAAACCACAATATTCATTCCTATCTTCCTCTGTATGTAAAGAGATTGCCCTCAATGGAGGAGATTTGTTAAATCTAGTACCTCCACAGGTAGAAGGTCCTCTTAAAGAAAAGATGGCCCTAGTGGCTGAAAACTTAAAGAGTTTACAGGGGCAGATATGATACGTTGGGGAATTATTGGCGCTGGGAAAAATTGCCCAGCGTTTTGTTAAAGAGTCTTGCACATGAAACAAACAGTGAGCTTTATGCCGTTAGTTGTCGAACACTTTCGAAAGCACAACAGTTTGCGGATACCTATCATGCGCTAAAAGCGTATGGATCCTACGAAGAACTTTTACAAGATTCAAATATAGATGCAGTATATATTACCTTGCCACATGGCTATCATTATATATGGTCAATCAAAGCCATTAAAGCAGGTAAGGCAGTACTGGTTGAAAAACCAGCGGGTATAAACGCTTTTGAGATTGAAGGCATCATGGAAGTATTAAAACAACATCCAGTATTATGGATGGAAGCTATGAAACCTCGCTTTACACCACTGTATCAAAAGATTCATGAACTGATTGAAGAGGGTACTATCGGAGATATCCAAGAAATTCATACCGTACTCAATTCGAAACAACCACAAGAAGTCATTGAGAATAGTTACCTAAGTGATTCAGTATATGGAGGAGCTCTACTAGATTGTGGCTGTTATTGTGCAACATGGATTACAGAATATACCAATGGTAAGTTACGTATCGATCACATCGATGTAGACTTACAGGATGGATATGACTTACATACTAAGGTACAGATGTATATAGGCAATACACTAGTCACTTTAGAAACCGCAATCAATCAACCTGAGAAAAAGAAAGTATTGATTAAGGGTACAAAGGGTGAAATCCGAATTCAAGAATTGCATAGACCTACAAGTGCAGAACTAAAGACGGAGGATAGAGTAGAAATCATAGAGTGTCCATACCAAGTAGATGACTTCTATGGTGAAATATCACACTTTGTAAGCTTACTGGAAAATGGAAAACAAAGTTCTCCAATTATGCCTATCCAAAGTAGTTTAGAAACTGCTATGTTACTAGATCGTATCAAGGATGCGATGACACCAAATCCAATTGAAATATAATAGGGAAAGGAAAACATGAAACTGAAAGAATATTTACATCAATATGTACGAATCACTAACGATGAAGGATATTCTTTTGATGGATATGTAGCAGAGTTCTTTTCGAGGCGAAGATAATGAAGATGGTATCGATAGTATCGGTGTTTCAAAGGATGCTGAACATCTTGGCGGAATAGAGATTAGTGAGAATGAAATCGTTTCTATTTAGATAATATAATGACAAATATTTCTTCTGGGTAGTAGTAGAAAAGGAATTGAAATTAATGGACGAAAAAATTTTTCCTAATATCGGCTTTGTAGGTGTAAATTATCCGGAAGAGGAAGGTGGTAAATGGGAGATATTCCACAAGCGTTATACAAAAAGCAAATAATGAATTGAAACAGAGCTAAGGAATATTAAAACTTTGCACGCAGAACATCTAAGTAAGAAAAAAGAAATTGCCGGGATAGCAATCTATCTCGGCATTTGTGTATATGTTGTCATCAACAAATATATTATATCAAATTTTCCCCTAAAAATATTAGATGTAGTATTTACTACTGAAATTTGTATAATGAAATTGTAAAAAGAAATGTGAATACAAAGAGGGCGCACATTTGTATGAAAGTCAAACATATATCCATAATTTATATATTGCAAGGTACAAGACAGGAGTTTAAACAGATCATAAATTTGATTTCTATAGTGGATAGGAGGAGTTGGTTTATGAGAAAACCTTTTTTCATAGCTTCTTTGTGTTGTGCCATATTATTTATTGGTGGGTGTACAAACACTTCTGTATTAAGCGTGGATAAATTTGAAGTTCGGGAAGAAAAAAAGAACCTGATACTTCAAGAAGAATTTACATATAATGACGGAGAAAGTGATAGTTCCGAATTTCATCGGGTAGAAGATGATAAAGCATACATTTCTTTAGAGAGAATTTCTACTGATAGTACAACATCCTTATTTACAAATTCGATCGGATATATCAGTTTAGTCGATGGCAGCTACCATGAAATAGCTTCATTTGTTGATGAAGATTTACGGATATGGGATTATGTGGCTGATGATAATGTGATTCTTGCGTCAACATTTAATGGCGGCTTCTACGAAGTGATCTATAAAAAAATGGAGACGAAACAAAGCAGATTGAAAGAAATCAGATCGACAACGAATTTTCAAATTCCGATTTTCAAGCAGATAGGTACCGATATTTTATTTATCTTTCCTATGCTACCAACAGAGAAGATAAAGGTGTATGGACTGCTTTGAAAAAAATTGACCTTAAAACAGGAGAAGATCGGGTTTTGACGGAACACTTTGCCTCAGTAAAGGATGTTCCCGATTATACCTTGGAAATATCTGAACATCATCTGACGTACGGTATTGAAGAAAACGGCAAAAAAATATTATCTGCGATTGGAATGCTGATGAAGAGAAATTGATACAGATCGAAGTCGATTTCCCGGTTGGCAAAAGTCGTATGGTCAAAAGGGGATGAATATATCACTTCCGATGCGAAGCGTTCAGAAGCTTTTCTGTTAGATAAAAACGGTGAGAAGAAAGACAGATTCAATCACCTATTCAACCGGGTTACGAGCATTGGAAACGGTGTTTTCCATACTAATCATAAAAATGTGGTGAGGTATAATGAGGGAGTGTTAACGAACTATCAATATATTAATGGCAATATCAAAGGGGTTGTATTTCCTAAATATATCTAATATAGATAATCAAATTTATGTGTATTGGGCAGATTACAAGGAGCATATGATTTGGATAGACAAGTATATATTGGGGGAATAAATGATGAAAAAGAGAACACTCCAAAATTAGATGGTGTGTCGAAAAATATATTGTAAAGAAAGATGGGGGGTAAATATTGAACCCCATCTTTCATGCCGAAAATTTTCGGACTTTTTTATTAAAATTTAGCACTAAACTGTTGACAGTGCTAAATACTTGGTATAGTATATTAGCAGACATTGAAAAAGAGTGCTAAAAAGGAGGTGCTGGAAATGTTAACACCAAGACGAATAGAAATCTTCAAGGCGATTGTTGATGAGTATATTCGTACTGCGGAACCGGTTGGTTCACGTACACTACAAGAACAGTATGACTTACCATATTCCAGTGCGACCATCCGTAATGATATGCAAGTCTTAGAGGAAATGGGTTATCTGGAAAAGACACATACTTCCAGTGGACGCATTCCTAGTACGATAGGATATAAGTTCTATTGTGAGAACTTATTGGACATGGCTGCTGGCATTGATAAACGTATGGAACTCGCAATTCGTAATGCATTTGATGTGTCAAGTATGAACATTGAGGAAGCAGTTCATCAAAGCTGCGAAATCCTTAGTGAGATGACAAATATGACAGCTGGTGTAATCGGACCAGATGCTAATACGCAATGTCTAGAACATATTAAATTGTTCCCAATTGATATGCGTAATGCGGTATGTGTATTTATCACAAATACAGGACATACTGAAACAAAGAACTTCCACTTTGAAGATGATGTACCATTCAAAGATTTGGAAGCTTGTACAGATATCTTAAACAAGCGTTTAAAGGGTGTTCCACTTGCGGAAGTGCCTAGTCGTATGGAAGATATCAAACCTGATTTATCTAGTGTTGTACATCGCCACGATCTTCTCTTTACAGCGTTTGTTAGAGCGTTTGTGAAGTTTGCTAGTGAGAGTATTTACTTCTCTGGAAAAGATCGTGTATTATATCAACCTGAATTTGAAGATATCAACAAGTTAAAGCAATTGATGTTGATGTTCGATGATACGAAGGTATGGCGTGGATTAGATTCCAGTGAAAATGCTGTTGCGGTTACTACGACAAAGGGTGCACAGCTAACTTGGTATAACGATTTAGCAGTTGTACGTTCCAAGTTCCATGTTAATGACACGGAAAGTGGAGAACTGATGGTAGTTGGACCAAGCAGAATGAATTATGAACAAGTCGTAAATCTAATTGATTATGCGGCACGTTTGATTGAGAAGATGTATAACTCAGGAGGTGAAAGTGGTAATGAGTGAAGATATCAAGAAGACAGAAACTGAAGTTGAAGAAGTAGTTGAAAAAGAAACTCCTGAAGTAGTAGAGGAAGTAGATGAAGTTACAACACTTCAAAAAAAGATTACAGAGTTAAACGAGCAGGTAAATATTCTTAAGAATGAATATGCAAAAGCATATGCAGATACAGAGAATACAAGAAAAACGTCTACAGGCTGATTTTTGATAGCCGTACAAAGTTCATGATGAAGAACTTTGCATTAGAGTTATTACCTGTATTAGATAGTTGTGAAAGAGCGTTAGCTCAAGCAACATCAGATGAAGCATATCGTAAGGGTGTCGAAATGATTTATGGACAACTACAGAATGCTTTAAGTAAAGAAGGTATTACAGAAATCGATGCATTGAACCAACCATTTGATGGTAATTGGCACCAAGCATTGATGACAGAATCAAGAGAAAATGTTGAACCTGGAATTGTAATCGAAGTATTACAGAAGGGTTATCGTATTAAGGACCGTCTGCTAAGAGCAGCAATGGTTAAAGGTTAGTGAATAACTAGGAGGAAGATAAACATGAGCAAGATTATTGGTATTGACTTAGGAACAACAAATAGCTGCGTATCCGTTATGGAAGGTGGCGAAGCAAAAAGTAATTCCAAATCCAGAAGGAAATCGTACAACACCATCTGTAGTAGCATTTAAGAATGGTGAACGTATTGTTGGTGATGCGGCAAAGCGTCAATTAATTACAAACAAAGATACAGTATATTCTGTTAAGCGTTTAATGGGTACAAATGAAAAAAAGTAACATTAGAAGGTAAGGAATATACACCACAGGAAATTTCAGCAATGATTCTTACATATTTAAAGAGTTATGCAGAAGCTTACTTTAGGGTGAGAAGGTAGAAAAAGGCTGTTATTACAGTACCTGCATACTTTCAACGATGCACAGCGTCAAGCAACAAAGGATGCTGGTAAGATCGCTGGTTTGGATGTAGTACGTATTATTAACGAGCCAACTGCTTCTGCACTTGCGTTTGGTTCAGATAAAGAAACATCTAAGGAACAAAAAGATTTTTAGTATATGACTTAGGGTGGTGGTACATTCGACGTATCTATCTTGGATATTGCGGATGGAACATTTGAAGTATTATCTACAAACGGTGATACACACTTAGGTGGTGATGACTTTGATGAAGCTATCATCAACTGGTTAGCAGATAACTTCAAGCGTGAAAAATAACATCGATTTAAGACAAGATAAGATGGCTTTACAGAGATTAAAGGAAGCTGCTGAAAAGGCTAAGAAGGACTTATCTGGTATGGTACAGACACAGATTTCCTTACCATTTATCTCCGCTGGTCCTGCAGGTCCATTACACTTAGAAGCTACATTAACACGTGCACAGTTTAATGAAATGACAAAGGGACTTGTTGAAAGAACATTGATTCCAGTTCGTCAAGCATTAAAGGATGCAGGTCTAACAGCAAATGATATTCATCAGGTATTACTTGTAGGTGGTTCTACACGTATTCCAGCTGTTCAAGAAGCAGTTAAGAATGAATTAGGTAAGGAACCTAACAAGTCTGTTAACCCAGATGAATGCGTATCTTTAGGTGCTGCTATTCAGGGTGGTGTTATCGCTGGTGATGTTAAGGACGTATTATTACTTGACGTTACTCCACTTTCATTAGGTATTGAAACAATGGGTGGTGTTATGACAGTTCTTATCCCACGTAACACAACAATCCCAACAAGTAAGTCTCAGATTTTTCTCAACAGCTGCAGATAACCAGCCAGCTGTAGATATCCATGTATTACAGGGTGAAAGACCAATGGCACAGGATAACAAGACACTTGGTAACTTCCAGTTAGATGGTATTGCCCCAGCAAGACGTGGTGTTCCACAGATTGAAGTAACATTCGATATCGACGTAAACGGTATTGTACACGTTACTGCAGTTGATAAGGCAACAAGTAAGAAACAATCTATTACGATTACAAACTCTTCTGGTTTAAGTGAGGAAGAAATTGACCGCATGGTTAAGGAAGCTGAAGATCATAAGGCAGAAGATGACAAGCGTAAAGAAGAAATCGAGACAAAGAATCGTGCTGAAGCTTTCATTCACCAGATTGATGAAACATTGCAGAATGAAAATGCAAATGTAACTGAAGAACAGAAGGCTGAAGTGAAGAAGTTACGTGATGAATTACAGGAAGCTATCGACAAGAATGATACAGAAAGCTTAAAGACTAAGTTAGATGCTCTTGAAAAAGGCAGCAAATGACATGGCTCAAGCAATGTATCAAAGCCAGGCAGGTCAACAGGCTGCTGGTGATACTGCAGGTAATTCAACAAGCGCAAACGACGATGTTGTTGACGCAGACTTCCAAGAAAAGAAGTAAAGTTTGAAAGGAATGCGGGGCTTGTTTCCGCATTCTTTTAAGAGAAGAAAGGGTTAAAAGATATGGCTGAAAAAAGAGATTATTATGAGGTGTTAGGAATATCCAAAGGAGCAAGCGATGCGGAAATTAAAAAAAGCCTATCGTTCGTTAGCCAAAAAAATACCACCCAGATGTAAATAAAGAAGCAGGTGCAGAAGCCAAGTTTAAAGAAATTAATGAAGCTTACGAAGTATTAAGTGATCCACAAAAAGCGTCAGACGTATGATCAGTTTGGCTTTGCGGGAATGGATGGTTCTCAAGCAGGTGGAGGCTTCGGTGGTTTTGGCGGTGGATTTAACGCTGGTGGATTTGATGATCTCAACGATATCTTCTCCTCATTCTTCGGTGGAGGTATGGGTGGATTCAGCACTGGATCACGTCGTTCCAGTAATGGACCACGTAAGGGTGAAGACCGCTACATGCGCATGAATATCTCATTTATGGACGCATGTTTTGGTAAGACTGAGACCATCAACCTAACAGTTGAAGAACAATGTGACAAATGTCATGGTTCTGGTGCAGCTTCTCCTAGTGATATAGAAACCTGTCCAACCTGTCATGGTTCTGGTAGCGTTGTGACACAACAACGTACAGCGTTTGGTGTATTCCAATCACAGAGCGTATGTCCTGACTGTCGTGGTACTGGTAAGAAGATTCGTAAAGTATGTCCAAAATGTGGTGGTACAGGTTACGAAAAGAAGCGCATTAGCGTAGATGTAAAGATTCCTGCAGGTATTCAAACAGGACAGCAGTTACGTGTATCCGGTAAGGGTGAACGTGGCTATAATGGTGGGCCAAATGGTGACTTATACCTAGAGATTAATGTATTACCACACGAGAGTTTTGAGCGTGATGGCAAAGATATCTACCTTGATATTCCAGTTAGTGCAGTTGATGCGACATTGGGTGTTAGTGTAGATGTACCTACAATCCATGGCGATGTTACGATGAAGATTCCAGCCGGAACTCAAGATGGCACAAGAATGCGTCTAAAGGGTAAGGGTACTGTAGATCTTCATGGTGGTAGAGATGGTGACCAGATTGTTACGGTACGCGTTACTGTAGAAAAAAATCACTATCACGCAAAGAACGTGAACTATACGAACAATTACAAGAGTTACAAAATTCCAGTAAAGGTGAAACAGCCTGGGACAAGTTTAAGAAGAAATTCATATAAGTAATAGGCATCACCTATCAAAGGAGGTGTTACGATGAACATTGAGCAGATGACAGAAATCCTGCAAAAATATCATCATGCAAGCAGTACAGCTTGCACAAGAAAAAAACAAAGTCCTGATATTAAGCCTGAGCATATCCTCTATGCAATGGTCAATGACGATAGCCTAGAGGGTATTTGGCAAAGGTTACATATCAGTCAAGAAGAATTAAGAAGTTTTATCGAACAAGCACTAACAAGAATTCCAACAGTCAGTGGTTCTACACAACCGCAGCTATCAAATGATGTCATGCAAGCATATAACCATGCATTAAAACGCATGCAGAAACAAAACGATAGCTACATGAGTACTGTTACATTCTTACTTGGCTTGTTTGATTCAAAAGCTACAATTATCGAGCAAATCAAACAACAGTTCAATATCACAACACGTGATATTGAAAAAGCAGAAGAAGAAAGAAGAGGAGGGATGACGATGGATGAAAAGACCAATGAAAGTCAACTCGATGCATTAAGCAAATATGGACATGATTTAGTCAAAGAAGTAAAAGACGGAAAGATTGATCCAGTCATCGGAAGAGATGAAGAAATTCGTAGAGTTATCGAGATTCTTTCACGTAAGACAAAAAACAATCCAGTCCTCATTGGTGAACCTGGCGTAGGTAAGACCGCAATCGTAGAAGGTCTTGCATGGCGTATTATGCAAGGGGATGTACCACTTGGACTCAAAGATAAGAAAGTTAATTGAACTTGATATGGGTGCACTGATTGCTGGTGCGAAATATCGTGGTGAATTTGAAGAGCGCTTAAAGGGTGTACTCAAAGCAGGTACAACAGGCAGATGGTGGCATTATCTTATTCATTGATGAGATTCATAATCTTGTTGGTGCAGGTAAGACAGAAGGCTCTATGGATGCCGCAAACCTATTAAAGCCAATGTTAGCAAGAGGTGAACTCAAGTGTATTGGTGCGACTACATTCGATGAATATCGTAAGTATATCGAAAAGGATAGAGCTTTAGAGCGTCGTTTCCAAAAGATTATGGTACAAGAGCCATCTGTAGAAGATACAATTAGTATCTTACGTGGACTCAAAGACCGCTTTGAATCACACCATGGCGTACGTATCAAAGATGAGGCAATTATCGCAGCCGCAACACTATCTAATCGATACATTACAGATCGTTTCTTACCAGATAAGGCAATCGATTTAATCGATGAAGCATGTGCAACGATTCGTGTTGAAATGGATTCCATGCCTGCAGAGTTAGATGAACTATCTAGACGTATTATGACTTTACAGATTGAGGAAACTTCTCTCAAGGAAGAAACAGATCCTAAGGCCAAAGATCGTTTAGAAGAAATCCGTAAGGAACTTGCAGATCTTAAGGAAGAGCAGACTGCAAAATCTCTCTAAGTGGCAAGCTGAAAAAGAGTGAAGCAGATGCTATTAAGAACTATAAAGAAGAACTTGAGAAGGCTAAGCTTGCATTAACACAAGCAGAAAAACGCAGCCAACTATGAAACAGCTGCGACAGCTCAAATACGAAACGATTCCTAATCTAGCAAAGAAGATTAACGAAGCAGATGTTGAAAAAGCAGATGCGATGGTACATCAGATTGTCGATGAAGATATGATTGCGAAGATTGTATCGCAATGGACACATATTGAAGTATCACGCTTGATGAGTACAGAAAGACAAAAGATTCTACATCTTCCAGAAGCACTTGCAAAACGTGTTATTGGGACAACCAGAAGCTTTACGTCTTGTATCAGACGCAATCATGCGTTCAAAGGCAAATATCCAAGATGAAAATCGTCCATTAGGTTCATTTATGTTCCTAGGTCCAACAGGTGTTGGTAAGACAGAAGTTGCTAAGGCATTAGCACAACAACTATTTGATGATGAATCTAAGATTGTACGTATCGATATGTCTGAATACATGGAGAAGTTCTCCGTATCTAGACTAGTTGGTGCGCCTCCAGGATATGTTGGATATGAAGAGGGTGGACAGTTAACAGAAAGCAGTACGTCGTTCACCATACTCTATTGTGCTATTAGATGAAATCGAAAAAAAGCACATCCAGATGTATTTCAATATCCTATTACAGATTTTTGGATGATGGACGTATCACAGACTCTAAAGGGTGTAACAGTAGACTTCACGAATACGATTATCATCATGACAAGTAACCTAGGTAGTCAATATGCCTTCGATGATGACCCAGAACATCGTGAAGAGCACTACATGAGTGAAGTGCACAAGTTCTTTAAACCAGAGTTTATCAACCGTGTTGATGAAATCATCGTCTTTAATGCATTGGATAATGATGTATTAGCGCAGATTGCTGAGAAGTTCTTAGCACAGCTACGCAATCGTTTGAAAGACCGTGATATTAATCTGACTGTTAGTGATAGTGCAATGAAAGCGTATCATTGCTTGTGGTGTAGATCCACTTTACGGTGCTAGACCAATGAAACGTCATATTCAACGTGAAATTGAGACTGCAGTTGCGAAGGTGATTCTAGAAAACCCAGATATTAACGGTAAGACAATTCACGTCGATGCAAACGATGAACAGTATATCGTTACTGTAAAATAAAATAATGGAGAATACTAACTTTGAATTGGTTAGTATTCTCTTTTTTTATATGTCATTGATTATCAAAATTATGGTATAACTGAACTAACATCATTTATAAAAAAATTACCTAGGAGTACAAAGTATGAAAAAGTGATTAAACTGATTAGTATTATTCGTAGTTGTAATAGGGATTAATCGTATTCATCAGTTTTGTAAATCATAAAGATAAAACTAAAAAGATGAGGATGCCTTATTTCAAGACAAACGGGAAGATTGTTGAAATCAATGGACATCATCTGAATGTTTATCTATCAGGTAATCCTAACAGTGATTTTTACGCTAGTGTTTATGTCTGGGAGCAGGGACATGTTCACCAACTCTCGATTTTTAAAACTTTATATTCACTATTTGAAAAAAAGACTATCAAATAGCGGTTGTTGAAAAAAAGATGGTTATGGCTTTTAGTGATATTAGCGATATAAGTAGAGACATCGATACAATCTTATTTGAAACTAGAGAATCACTGACATCAAGCTAGGGGTGACAAATCATAAATACATTTTATTTCCACATTCTATGTCAGGGATTGAAGCACTCTATTGGGCAAATAAATATCCAGATGAAATAAAAGGAATTGTTGGATTGGATCCATCTGTACCCTGCAGCATATCAAAACACAAAAAAATAAATACGTTCTTGTTAAGTGCAGCGAAACTTTGGAGCGGATATAGGACTTACTAGATTTCTTCCATATCTAGTGGATTCCTCTTCTGCAATCAAAAGATGGAAACTTAACAGAGGAAGAAAAAGAATTATATCGAGTAATCTTCTATCGAAGAACGGCTACAACTTCTATGATCAAATGAAGCGAAAAACGATCAAAAGCAAACGCAAAGAAATTAGAACAAATAGATACGACTAATGTGCCCTATGTTATTCTTTATCTCAAATGGAGATGGTACTGGTTATTCAAAAGAAGAGTGGAGAAGCTTTTGGTGTTGGTTATTTAGCGAAACAAACAGAATGGCAAATATCAGTTTCTTTGGATTGTTCTCATTATGTTCATAATATTGCATACCAACAGATTTATGAGGAGAGTATCAAATTTATAAATCAATTAGTAAAAAGCAGTAAACCAAATTTGATTTACTGTTTTTGAGTTGCTACGCTAATTACTTTTTATTTAATTTTTCTACTTCGATAAAGGTAAATTTATCAATTTGTAAATCTTAATAAATACCCATTGGGATCTTGTATTAAGAACTCGGTTTGCGTTTCTTCTGTACCATTAACTTGATATATGCTTCTGTTTAGTTCTCTGTATATTTCTAAATTTAAAGTTTTCACTAATTTATACAGCCCTTCAATATCATCAACGGCTATTGAAAAAAATTAATTCCTCTTCCCAAAGGATATATTAGCTCGCCTATATTCCAACCATTGTCATGAATTTGTTCAAACATAAATTGACTATCTTGAAAAAGACATGAAAAACGAATTTTTTTCTTCAGGACGTTCGTATTCAATCTTAAATCCTAAGTCATTATAAAAACCTTTTGGTCTGTTCAATATCAAAAACCGATAACTCGGGAATCATCTTATTAAAAATCCATATTCATTCCTTATTGTGCATTTTTTTAGTACGTTTAGAATTTTTTTCTGTTTCATAGATTGCATCATCAACCTGCTGGCTAGCATTGTTGATTTTTGGATTGATACATAGAAATCAGAAATAAAGTTATCAAGAAGATAGTCTGTAAACTTTTCGCAAAAACTATCAATCTCGATATCAACTGTAATATAATCTCCTACATCTTGTAATTCACGTGTTAGATTCTCTAAAAGCAACCTTTGCATATCTGATTTCTTCTTGCGCTTTTTTTCAATATGATTATGCTTGATGATAGAGGTGATAAAAACCACCTGCGAAGATATCAAATAAACCCCAGTTTCTTGCTTTCTTGAGGAATTTTTTTGCTTGATACAAGTGTTGTAGTGCATCTTCGGCTGCGAAGATGGCTTCTGTAATATCGTTTTTCTAATGTATTCATAATTTTTAGTTTACTCCTGTTTATTCAAAAGAGAAATAGTCTTTACAGTAGATTTTTGCGTATCCAATTGGCACAACCTTCTTGGAAGTAGTGGTCTGCGTGGTCAGTCGCAATTTCTTTTAGACATGGCATTGCATTGCCCATCGCAACCTTTACACCCGCAACCTCTAGCATGGATAAATCATTTTCACCATCACCAATTGCACAGACTTGTTCTGGTAAGATATTCTCTCGTTCCATAATCATACGAAGGCCATTACCTTTATCAATCCCATATGGTTGAACCTCTAACCAGTTTGGATTGACAAAGAATACAGAGTACTTATCCGTAGGAATCTCTTTGGCAAGTTTTTTGAGCGTACCTGCAGTACCCGAGAAACAAATCTTGATAATATATTTATTTTCAAGGTTTTCAAGATTGAAATCGATATCTGCTTTTTGAATGTGACGATGTTGAATTAAGTCACGTACTTGCATGCATAGACGGAAGATAGTTAATGCGATGTAGTTCTTTTTTGAACCGGTTGTTAGAAAATCTTTATCTGTCGATGCCATTAAGATAACAGGGTACTTTTCCGCAAGTGGAAGTAGACCATGAATCTCTTCTTTTGTTAATACTGGAAGAGTGATGTGTTCATTCTCTTTTACAAAGTAAATGTCTTGGCCATTGTTGGAAACGATATAGTCATAGATATCATTTGGAAAGCCATTAAGAATACGTTCGTAATGACGGCCAGTACAGATTGCAACACGTGTACCTTGTGCTCTTAGCATACGTAACGTTTCTGTTGCGTATTGTGTTAAGTGCGCAGGACGTGCAAATAATGTTCCATCTAAATCTGTTGCAAAGAGTTTAATGTCTTTTTTTATCATAGATGTATTTTAGTTTGTTCAAAGAAGATTAGCAAGTAATACTGAATATATGTAAAATTCAAAAAAATTTGATGATATGCTTATTCAGATTTGCTATGGTATAATGAAGATTGTTATTAGTATGTGAGGAAATGAAAATGAATCAGCCATTATTCTACGGAAACTTATTAGTTACATTAGCATTCGGCGCATTTGCAGGTTTGATGTTTTATCGTTTAGCCAATACAAAGGGAAAGATTAAATATGCAGGAAGACAATGGGATGCGACTAAGATCACTCTCATCGTAATTGTAGGTTTAACGTTAGTTTCTTTGATTGGTAATACGATTACTGTTTTTTTGATATCTTACGTGTTATCGTTATCATCGTTGCGATTGTTGCGTATTGGTTAGCGAAAAGATGGTATTGGAGAAGAGGGTTATGTAACCAATGGTAAATTCCATGCATGGAAGGAACTCAGTGGTTATGATTATAAGGATGATAAAGAAGTTCTTTAATCTATATCTAACATCATCTTCAAAGAAAGAAAGCACAAATGTAGAACTTGTAGAGTATGAGTTCGAACAAAAAAAGCAGATGTACTAGCTTTTCATGAAGGAAAAAAAGTTGGCAATAAATATAAGCGTATGAAGAAGTGATTGTAATCAAGCAATCACTTTTTTTGACAAACAAGAAAAAGTAGATTATAATATATATAGTCAAAAATGACTATAAGGAGAAGCCATGGAAGAAAAGAAATGAACGTGGTGAAACACTAGAGGAATTCCTTGCTCGGTATGATGAAACACAATATAGAAGGCCGAGTAATACTGTTGATATGATTTTATTAACAGTATTAAAGGGGAAATTAAAGGTATTATTAGTCAAACGTAAGGATCATCCATTTATTCATGATTGGGCTATGCCTGGTGGTTTTGTGAACTTTGATGAGGATCTGGATGCTGCGATGAAACGAGAATTAGAAGAGGAAACCAATCTTTTTGATTCTACGTACTTTAGACAATTATATACATTTGGAAATGCGGACCGTGACCCACGTACACGTGTGATTACGACAGTTTACTTGTCTATGACACCAGCCGAAAATATTAAGATGACATCTGCTGGTGATGATGCGATGGATACAGGTTGGTTTACCATCCAAAAGATTACTATGACAACAGATGGTCATGAACGTAAGAGTATACTTATGCTAGATGAAGAAGAAAAAGGAATTCATCTACGCTATGAAATTTATGATACTGCTTGTGATAACTACGTACAGACAAGATCCAAGTTATTAGAAAGTTCTAACGCAAAACTAGCAGCAGATCACATCAAAGCAATTAATATGGCAATTGATGTTGTACGTAATCGTGCAGCTTCTACAGGTATTATGTTTAACCTGTTACCGAAGGAATGTACACTACGTGAAATTCAGGAAGTTTATGAGGCTATCGTCAATCACCCAGTTGATACAGGTAACTTTAGGCGGGATATTAAAAAGATGTTAGTAGCTACAGGTAATACAACGATTGTAAACGGTAGAAAAGTCGCAACCTATAGCTTTAATCCATTACTACCATTTGTAAAGGAGACGTTATAATGAAAGTACTTATCGCAATTGATATTCAAAATGATTTTGTATCAGGTTCTCTTGGCACAAAAGAGGCAGAGGCTGCCCTTGCAAAGATGGTTGAGGAAATCAATTCATCAAAATATGATATGGTCTTTGCGACGCAGGATACACATGATACAAATTATCTCAATACTTTGGAAGGAAAATATTTACCGGTTGTACACTGTATTAAAGGTACAGAGGGTTGGAGATTTCCGAAGAGTATTGAAGAAGCACTTCATAAACGTGGTGCTAAAATATTTGAGAAGGATACCTTTGGATCACTCAATCTAGCAGTGGAATTACAGAAGTTAGCTCCAGAAGAAATTGTACTAATTGGTATCTGTACAGATATTTGTGTTGTAACAAATGCTTTACTATTACGTACACATCTGCCAAACACAAAGATTATACTGTTTTAGCGCAAGCATGTGCTGCGACAACAATAGATAAACAAAAGGAAGCACTCGATGTAATGGCTTCCTGTCAGATTGAAATAGAAAAATGAGGAAATGATATGAATAACATTCAAGTAGAACCATATATCCCAGATGAAGATTATGACAATCCAGCGATGGTCACAGACTTCTATGAATTCTCCATGGCAAACTCACTATTCATGCATGGATATAAAGATACCATCATGGTATTTAACATGTTCTTTAGAGATAATCCAGATGATGGTGGATATGCAATTAGCTGTGGTCAACAGAAGTTATTACGTTTCTTAAAGAACTATCACTTTACAGAATTTGATATTCAGTGGTTATTAACCAAGGGTATGAGTCCAGAATTCTGCGAATATCTACGTAACTATAAATGGAAGGGTGATGTGTACATGTTGCGTGAGGGTACTGTATGTTATCCTCAGGTACCAATGGTACGTATTGAGTGTGATATGGTAGGTGCAGTCCTAATTGAAACATACTTACTACAGACGATGAACTTCCATTCCTTGATTGCCACTAAGGCAACACGCATTACTGGTCTAAGTAATAAGACGCCAAGAAATGTCATGGAATTTGGAACACGTCGTGCACAGGGTATGTCTGCAGGTAATGATGGCGCCTATGCGGCCATCTTAGGTGGCTGTATCGGTACTGCAAACTGTCTTGCGGAGATGAAGTATGGACCAGATGTAAAGGCTCTTGGAACAGTTGCACATAGTTATATCGAATTCTTCCCAACTGAGATGGATGCCTTCCGTGCTTATGCGGAAACATATCCTGATAACGTATCATTATTGCTTGATACATATAGTATCTTTGATTCAGGTCTTCCACATCTGATTCAGTTAGATGATGAGTTGATTGCGAAGTATCCAAATGATCCAAACAAACGTGTTAAGAGTGCACGTATTGACTCTGGTGACTTAGCACGTGGGTATAAGCGTTTACGTCGTGCTTTAGATGAAGCAGGCAAGTCATATATCAAACTTGTCGCATCTAATTCTTTAGATGAAAAGAAGATGGCAAATATGGAACTCTATGAACATGCAAAGTTTGACTATTATGGAGTAGGAGAAAAACTGATTACAGCTGCGACAGACCCTGTCTTTGGTGGTGTATACAAGTTAGTCGCTGTTAAAGAAAAGGATGGTAGCTATACACCAAAGATGAAGTGTTCTGATTCCTCTAGTAAGGCAATAATTCCAGGCAAACTAATGGCTTGGCGTGTATTTGATGAAGAAGGAAAGGGACAGTGTGATATTATCTCCCTTGATACAGAAGTGATTGAAAATGGTAAGCCTGTTGAGGTTGTTAACCTTGATCCAGATGCCTTTGAAAGACGTAAGACAATTATTCCAAGTCATGTTGAAAGAATTTTAATTCCACATATGTTAAACGGTGAGATTGTGTTAGATCTACCAGACATTCGTGCAAAGAAGGAATATGTAAAGGAACAACTTCAATACCGTGTTTGGGAATCTGAGTTACGTACAGAGATGCCACATAAAGCACTATGTAGACTTAACACCTGCTGTAGCTAAACTGAGAGAGGAGTTATATGAGAAACTCCATGGAGGCATCATTTGAGTTATCTGTTATTTGGGGGAGCCTTTAATCCACCGACGAAAGCTCATATCGAACTAGCAGAATATGCTTGCGAAAAAACAGGTGCTACAAAGGTTATCTTCATGCCTAGTAAAATGAGCTATATCGAACATGATCAAGCAAAGAACTTTGCATTCCATGATACAGAGCGACTAGCAATGCTAGAAACTATCTGTAAAGCACATCCAAAGCTTATTGTCAGTGACTATGAGTTAAAGGAAGAAAGTCAACCACGTACCTATCAAACGCTCTGTTATCTAAAAGAGAAAGGGTATGCTTGCAGGTTATTGTTTGGTTCTGATAAGTTACCAGAATTAAAAACCGGTTGGAAACATGTAGAAGAGATTGCTAAGGAATTTGGCATTGTATGTATGGCAAGATATGACGATGATTGTAAACAGATGATAGCGGATGATCCATATCTCTCTAGTCTTTCAGAATACATTGAAATTGTACATACACCAAAGGAATATCATCATATTTCCTCTTCTGAAGTACGTAAGCAATTTCTCATCGCAAAAGATGCGATACAAATACTACAGGATACATTACCAAAAGAATTACATGGTCTAAGTAGTTACCTTTTCAGCGAGGATAATCATGAAAAATAGAATGATAAAAGTCGGTACAGTCGTACCAAGGATGAAAGTAGCGAATGTCACATATAACGTTGCACAAATCATCCAAACAATGAATGAAAATGCGGATGCAGGATTTCCTAGTATATCCAGAATTATGTTTGACTGGATATACTTGTGGTGATCTATTTGGACAGTTTACACTGTTAGATGCAGTAGAGGATGGACTATTCAAAATTGCTAATGCGTCAAATAAACTAGAGGGACTAACGGTTGTGGTTGGTGCACCGTTGCGTTTTGAAAATCACTTATATAACTGTGCAGTATATATCTCAGAAGGTGTCATTGTAGGGATTGTGCCTAAGATTAATCTTCCGACATACAGTGAGTTCTATGAAAGTAGATGGTTTACAAGCGGTAAGAATATCGTTAGCCAAATGATTCAATTAGGTGATGAGTTTATCCCATTTGGCAGAAACGTACTAGCATGTGATAGCCGTAGTGGGGCTATCGTTGGTTTAGATATCTGTGAGGATTTATGGGTACCTGATAAACCAAGCACGCATGCATGTCTTGCGGGTGCCAATATCATCGCAAATCTATCTGCGTCGGATGAAATCATTGGCAAGCAGGACTATCGTCGTACAATGGTATTACAACAGAGTGCTAGTTGTTATTGTGCTTATTTATATGTATCTAGTGCAACAGATGAAAGTAGTACAGACCTTGTCTTCTCTGGTCATAGTATGATTGCTTGCAATGGGCGTTTGTTAACAGATTCCATCTTCCCAGAAGATACAAAGGTTGAAACTGTTGTGATTGATTTAGAGTCAATTGAAAAAGAATCGTCGTCACCAGACAACATTTGATTTAGAAGAAAATCATGATGACTATGTATATGTAGATGTTTCTATCAAACCAATTTGCAATCAAGATGAAATTACAGTAGATGAACTAGTTGATGCATTACGCAAGGAAGACTATATTGTGAATCGTAATCCATTTGTGCCAGTTGATGACGAAGAGCGTGGACGTCGTTGCATGAAGATTTTAGAGATTCAAGCAAATGGTTTAGCAACACGTGTTCGTTCCACAGGAATTAAGAATCTTGTGATTGGTATCTCAGGTGGTTTGGATAGTACACTTGCATTACTTGTATGTCATCAAGCAAGAAAACTAGTACCTGATATTCATATCATCGGCTATACATTACCAAGCCATGGTAATACAACTTCATACACATATAACAATGCCTTAGATTTAATGCGTGCATTAGATGTAGAGATGCATGAAGTTGCGATTGAAGAGGGTGTACAAGCACATCTCAAACAGATTGGTCATCCTGGTAGTTATCAAGGTGAAGGTGATACAACTTACGAAAATGCACAAGCCCGTATGCGTACTTACATCTTAATGGATGCCGCAAACATGGCAAATGGACTTGTGGTTGGAACAGGAGATCTTTCTGAACTAGCACTAGGATGGTGTACATATAATGGTGATCATATGTCCATGTATGCAGTAAACGCATCTGTACCAAAGACACTTGTACAGTACATTTGTAGAACTTATGCATATATTTGCAATCAAGAAAATCTCAAACAAGTACTCTTAAAAATCTGTGATACACCAATTTCACCAGAACTAACACCACATGATGAAAAATGGTAAGATTGCTCAGAAAACGGAAGATAAGATTGGTAAATACGATCTAAATGACTTCTTCTTATACTATGTATTACGCTATGGCTATTCACCAGAAAAGATTATGGTTCTAGCATTAACAGCGTATCCAGAGTTAGAGAAAGAAAATGTGCGTGAGGCAATGTTACGATTCTTCAAGCGTTTCTTCAGCCAGCAATTCAAGCGTAGTTGCTTACCAGATGGACCAAAAGTTGGCTCTGTTACACTATCTCCAAGAGGAGATTGGCGTATGCCATCAGATGCCAGTGCTGAGCTTTGGTTAGAACAAGTTAAGAAAGCCTAAGTCACTTCCAAATGGGAGTGACTTTTTTTCATACGAGAATATACAAGAAAGATGAAAGCATATTTCCACATTTCTGTAGAAGGATTACCTATAATGAAATTACCAAGAAGAAGATTACAAGAAGGGAGGAATTCAATCTTCTTACACTTTGTTCATACAATCATTGGAGGAATAATAAAATGAAAAAATGTATTTCAAGGCTATTTAGCGCATCAATAGCTATTTTAGTAGCCTCATCCAGTATCATTTCAGCGTATGCATGTACCGGTGTTATTATCGGTGGTGATTTAACAGAAGATGGTAGTACAATTTTTGGACGTACTGAAGACTTAGAAGTCAATCATAATAAGGTATATAAAGTCCATCAAGCAGGAGAACATAAGGCTGGTGAAACTATCAAAGACGTTTCTGTAGACCCAGACAACGGCTACTCCTTTACATTTACACATGATTCTTATCGCTATACATCCGTTAGTGATACAACACCAGAATATGGTAATTTTGATGAAACAGGATTTAATGAAAAGGGCTTAATTGCGGATATGACAGTTTCCGCAAGTGCAAATGATGATGTATTAGGTGTAGATCCTTACCTGGATGGTACAGATACAACAAAGCCAGTCGGTATTACAGAAGCGATTATTACAACAGCAGTATTAGGTAGTTGTGATAATGCAAGACAGGCAGTTGAATTTATTGCACAAGAAGTCGCAACAAAGGGTGCTGCCGAAGGTAATGGTCTTGTGGTAGCAGACCATAATGAACTTTGGTATATGGAAATCTATACTGGTCACCAATTTGTGGCAATGCGTTATCCACGTGATAAATATTCCGTATTCCCTAACTCATTCTGGTTAAATGAATGTAGATTAACCGTAGGGGAAGAAAAGGAAAACTATAATATTTCAGAAGATGGAAATTATATCTATTCCAAGGATATCTTCAAAGTCGCAACGGATGCTAAGACTTTCAAGGGAGATGAGTTAACACGTACGATTGATTTATATTCTTCTTATGCACTACCAGAACTATCTGAAAGTACTGAATCACGTGTATGTTCTGGTATTAAACAATTTAATCCGGATGCGAAGTTTGAAGGTGATGTATATCCATTCTTACAGACAACTTCAAAGAAGATTACATTAGCAGATGCAATGGCATTTACACGTAATCGTTTGGAAACGATTAACCAAGTAGCAGATGATCTAGGTCGTGGAAACCTATATCCAATTGGTAACCGTAATACGATGGAAGCACATATTTATCATGTGCCTTCAACAGCAACAGAAGAAAACCCAGGAACAATGTGGTTAGCATTAGGCTCACCATTAACTTCACCATTTGTGCCATATTATCCAAATCAGAATTCTGGTATTGCACAAGCACAAAATGAAAATCAATGAATTTAATGAAGATTCCGTATATTGGTTAGCAATGGATACATTATTCATGATTGAATACAATCGTGATGAATTCCAACCAATCGCTACTAAGAAGATTGAAGCACTCGAAAGTGAAGAACTAAAGAATGCTGTAACGACAATGTTAACGGCTGATGAAGCAACTACAAGAAACCATGAGGATGCGACAAAGGCATTTGAGACGATGAAGGAAATCCATGCGGAAATCCTTGAGAAGTTCCAAAAATATATCAAAGAAAACGACTATACAATCAAGTTCTTTGGTAAGCGTGCACGAGCAGTCTTTACAGGATCAGAAGTTTTAGTACCTAAAGATAGTGCAGAAATTGGTATGAAGTTAAGCGTGGCACCTGCTGAAGATATGATGTCTGGTGAACTTAATATTGTAGATCACTATGGAAATCCAGTTGAGGAAGTAAAACAAGACTTAACATATTCCATTCCTACAACAGCTTTTAATGGCAAGCCTGCATTTACGGATGGTACAAATGAAATTACTGCTGAAGTAAAGGATGATAAGTATGTCTTTACAACAAAGGCAACACACATTGCATATACAGTATCTGAAAGTACAGAAGCAACTTCAACACCAGAAACAACAAAGCCTAAGACGACACCACAGTCCATTGTATTACTAGTTGGAGCAGTTATCGTAGTAGCGCTTGCGGCACAAGTTATCAGAAAGAAATTACGCTAATCTTAAAAAGTCAGACTAAATGGTCTGACTTTTTTCTTAAGTTATTTGAGTGACTATTCATAGAAGAAATAGTTTTCATTCGTATTTGCATATAAAGAACTATAGTCCAAAAATATAGTATTTCTTTTTTTACTTTTTTTAATGAGTTTTTCTTGGAGTAAACGATTCATGACACGAATTACTTGGCGATAGCTAATGGATAGTGCACGTGCGCATTCTTGTAAATCAAGCGTAAACATTGTGTCTTTTTGAGTTTTGTGTGATAAGAGCACACATTTTTTTGTGTATGCTGTCTCTGTTCTATCGACGATTACATCGTCATCTCTTTTTAGTTAGGGCGGTAAGCCATCGTCTTACTGATATAACGTAAAAATGTATTATCATCCAAAAAGATGATTACGGTATGTTTTTAGTGAAATACAAAAAAACATAAGCATTCTGTTGAGGCGACAACACTAGTCATTGGTTTCATTTTCCAAAGGGAAGAAACCTCACCTAGAACAGTGAATTCCTTACTACCACCTAGATATATCACTTTTTCCACTATCACTCGTTACCAAAAAATTTAACTTCACCATCTAAAAGAAAAATAGATAAAGTCAGATATGATATTTGATTTGATGATTTTTTTCTCCCTTGTGAAAACGACATAATCTTATAATGTCTTTGACAGGGAATCCGAAATATTGAGAGAATTTAGTCTTCTTAAAACATTCTGTTAGTAAGTATCTGTTATCTATCCATTCCATGAACTTATTTTATATGACATATGTCACTTTCTGCAAAGACAATTTTTAATATTCGTTTAGAATGTTTGTATAAGGAGCTCCGAATAAGGAGATAGAAAGAATATGAAAAAAATATTTGTATCTGCAGTACTTTCTCTTTGCATTGCACTACTTAGTGGATGTGGCACAACGAAAACAAAAAGAAACTTCTTCTACAAGTGAAGATAAACCACTTGTTGTACAGTTTGTTCCAACAAATAACGATGGTTCAATGGAAGCAAAGACAAAACCATTCGCGGAGTATTTAGAAGAAAAGCTTGGTCGTAAAGTTGAAGTAACACTCGCTACTGACTATTCTACGATTGTGGAAGCAATGGCATCCGGTAAGGTTGATTTAGGTATTATGCCACCAGCTGCCTATGTACAGGCAAAGAATCAAGGTGCTGCAAAAGCTCTCTTATCTTCTAAATTGGTAGATTATGATCAAAAAACAGAATTACCAATTGAAGGTTCTTCAACTAACTCATTTAAAGGAGAAGTGATTGTTAGAGCTGATTCAAATATTCAATCTCTAGAAGATTTAAAGGGTAAAAAGATTGCTACACTAAGTCCTAACTCAGCTTCAGGTTATATTTATCCTGTAGCAGAAATGAAGGATGCTGGTATTAATCCAACAACTGATTGCACAATCGTAACAGTCAATGATATTCCTTCCGAAATTACAGCTGTTTTAAATGGACAAGTTGATGCAGCATTTGTATTTGAAGGTGCACGCTTTGTTTTCCAAAAGAAGTTTGAAGGAACAAATGATCTATTTAAAGATTTGAAAGTTTTATATTTGACAAAGGGTGATATTCCAAATGATGCGATTGCGGTATTACCAACCATGGATGAAGAATTACAGCAAAAGATTAAGGAAGTATTCCTAAATATGAATCAGGATGAGGCTGCAAAAGATGCAATGTCATTATGGAACCACACTGGTTATGTAGAAGCAGATGAAAAGGCATATGACACAATGTCTAACTATATCGAAAAGGCAGCAAAATAATAAATGATTGAATTAAGAAATGTTTCAAAGACATATAAAAATGGAGTGCATGCACTGGATCATGTAAATTTAAAGATTCAAGATGCTGAATTCGTTGCGATTATTGGTCTTTCTGGTGCAGGTAAATCAACATTATTGCGTTCAATTAATCGTCTCAATGAAATTACAGATGGTGAAATCTTGATAGATGGTAAATCAATAACGAAAGCGAACAAGAAAGAATTAAAAAAAGATACGAACACAGATTGGTTTAATATCTCAATCTTTTAACTTAGTTAAGCGCAATACAGTACAGAAGAATGTACTATCTGGAAAAGTTAGGAACCTATAGTACGCTTAAAAAGTACATTAGGATTATTTTCCAACAAAGACTATCAATTATGTAACGAAGTTTTATCTAAAGTTGGATTAGAGAATAAATTACATAGTCGTTGTGATGAGTTATCAGGTGGCCAACAGCAAAGAGTATCTATTGCAAGAACACTATTTCAAGAGGCAACTATCATCCTAGCAGATGAACCGGTAGCATCATTGGATCCTGTAACATCTAAGAAAATTTTTATCTGATTTAAAGAATATTAACGAACAACTAGGCATCACAGTTATCGTCAATATTCACTCAGTTGAACTTGCAAAGTTATTTGCGACAAAGATTATTGCTTTACAAGATGGCAAGTTAGTATTTGAAGGTACTCCGAAAGAACTTACGGATGAAAAATTAGATTTTATCTACAAAGGTATTTCTAATCTTGAAGAGGAAGTTCAAGATGAAGATTAAGGATACAGTCCATTATCAATGGTATAAACATGTAGGAACATTTTATAGTACTGGCGATATGTTTATATGCATGCATGCATATTACAAATGCAAATCTTGTTGAAGTTTTTTTCAAACACAAAAACAGATGCAACTATTTCTTGTAAAACTGCTTCATCCTGATTGGTCATATCTTCCATCACTTATAACACCTATTATTAAGACGATTCAAATGTCAATTTTAAGTACTTTACTAGGTGTACTTTTAGCAATTCCATTCTCTTTTCTTGCAACAACATTGATTACGAAAAATACTGTACTAACAGGTTGTATTCGTTTTGTAATGAATATTATTCGTACAATTCCCAATACACTATTAGCAGCTATCTTAGTATCGATTGTTGGTATTGGTGAAGTTACAGGTGTGATTACCTTAACCATCTTTACATTTGGCTTAGTATCACAGTTACTGTATGAATCGATTGAAACGATTGATACACTACCTGTTGAGTCTGCTGAGTCCGTTGGAGCCAATAAGTTTAAGGTTGCAGTATGGGCTGTTTGGCCACAAATATTACCAGCTGTGATCAGTTATACTTTTTACGCATTAGAAATTAATATCAGATCTTCAACAGTACTAGGGTATGTTGGAGCAGGTGGAATTGGTATTATCTTAAATACTTCTCTTGCGCTATTTAAGTATGATCGTGTATCAATCATTATCCTAATGATTTTGATATTAGTTATACTAGTAGATACAATCAGTGAATACGCAAGGAGGAAGTGTGTATGATAGGGACTCTTCGAAAGTATTCAACGATATGGATACTACTATGTATTCTAATATTGATTTTATTATCAGGTTATGGACTTGATTATTCAGCACTGAACAATTTTTTTCACCTTCTATGGTTGTGGATACAGTTAGGGGATTATTAAAACCTGATTGGTCATATTTCTTTGATGGTAGTGGAGAAGATGTATTCTCACTGATGATTCTGACTATTGCGATAGCTTTCGTAGGAACAGTGATTGGTACTATCTTTGCTTTTCCGCTAATGTTATTGGCTAGTCATAACCTTTGGTCAAGAAATATGATTGTACCAAAGATTGCTAAAATTATCTTGGATATATTGCGCAGTTTTCCTGAGTTAATATATGCAATCATATTTGTAAAGATGGTAGGCCCTGGTCCATTTGCTGGAGTTTTAGCGATTGGTGTTCATCAAATCGGTATGCTAGGAAAGCTATTTACTGAGGAGATGGAGAAAATGAATGAGGATGCAATTGAAGCGATGCATTCAGTAGGCGCAAATCCAATACAAACTTTCTTCTATGCACGTTTACCGCAGGTTATGCCAGCGTATACATCATTGATTTTAAATCACTTTGAAATCGGTGTTAGATCTGCGGCAACCCTTGGTCTTGTAGGTGCAGGTGGAATTGGTGCACCATTGATATTTGCAATCCAAGCAAGAAACTGGGATAAAGTGAGTATTATTTTATTGGTAGTTGTTGTGACTGTATTTGTATTAGATATAGCGAATGGATGGCTTAGAAAGAAGCTGAAGTAATGAGAATCTTGCAATTAAGTGACATACATTATCGCACCCACTATACAAATGAAGACGCATACGAAAGACTACTTTCTAAACTGGAAAGCCCATTAAAACACCTAGAAATTTGCTTGCAAGATGCACAACATCATGGAGAATATAACTGTATATGTTTGACGGGTGATATCTGTGATAATGGAAGCGTTGATGATTATCGTACTGTGGAAAGTATTGTTAAACAATACTTTCCAGAAGTCTTACTTATAGCAATCCCTGGAAATCATGATAATGATAACTACCAGCAAGTATTTGGAAATAAGAGTAATCGTACGTATCAAATACAGGATTATACGGTTTCTTGCATTAGATAATTCTGAGTATGGAAATGCAAATGGTAATTTCTCGGATGAGGATTTTTTGCATGGTTGGATGAAAATCTAAAGACACCTAGAAAAAGAAAAATCATCTTAATGCATCACCCTGTCAGAAAATATCCAGGAATTCCATGTTTCCCACAAGCCGAAAAAGTTTATCCAACACATTCAAAAACACGAATACAGTATTAGTCATGCAAGGTCATGTACATTGGAGTGAAGACTATACAATTGATAATACACATTTTAGCGTGGGTCCAAGTACAAGCTTTCAGGGAAAAAATAATACAGAAGATGATAGTGTTGCATTCTATGATGTGGCTGAGTATAAAAATCTATGATTTGGTTGATAACCATATATCAGCTAAAGCATATATGATTAAAAAAACCAACAAAAAGTATGTTGTTGGAAATTTACAGAAAATAAGATTCAAGAAATTGATGTCGATGTTGACACGGATGCATAATCCTGTTGATGGCGATATCTTTTTTCTTAGACATTGCAAAGTGATGATATAATCAATCCATGAAAACTTTAATTTGGGACTTTAACGGTACAATTTTAGATGATTTACAATTGTGCCTATCGATTGAAAATGAAATGCTAAAAAAGAGGGGGATGGAGAAGTATCCTGTCACAAAACAGGACTACCTTAATACATTCTCGTTTCCTGTAATCAATTATTATTACCATATTGGTTATACCTTTGATACGGAAAGTTATGAGGAAGTATCTCTTGAATTCAATCAAGAATATGATCGTCGCTTTGATGAGTGCTCTTTGATGGATGATTTTATTTCTACAGTAGAAAAGGCAATTGAAACTTGGATATCGTAATGTCATTCTATCTGCATCTCGTCACGATAAACTTGTAGAGCAGTGCAAGTTATTAGGGATTGATCAATACTTTGATGAAATTCTAGGGATTGATAATATGCTTGCGGCTTCAAAAGTCGAGATGGCAAAGATTTGGATGGAAAAGAGTGATGTAGAACCATCTGAATGTAAATATATTGGTGACACTGTTCATGATAAAGAAGTTGCGGAAGCACTTGGTATTTATGATTGTGTATTAATCGCAAATGGACATCAATCCTATGAAGTTTTACGTAAAGTAACTGATAACGTTGTATATACATTAAAAGAGGTGACATTATGAAGTATTGCCCAGTGAGTAAAAAGTGTGGTGGATGTGCATACATCGATGTCCCATATGAAGAACAATTAAAAATGAAACGCGAAGAGATGCGTAAGATTTTCCGTACCAAAGCAGTAGAACCAGTTCTTGGTATGAAAGATCCGTATCACTATCGTCATAAAATCTATGCAAGTTTTGCAAGAGATCGAAAGACAAATAGAATCTATGCAGGCATGTATGAAGAAAATAGTCATCGAAAAGTACCAAGTGAGATGTGTTTGATTCAACATACACTCGCAAATGAGATTCTAACAACCATCTGTAAGTTAGCAGAATCTATGCGTATTGAAACTTACGATGAAGATAGTGGTAGGGGTACATTACGTCATGCGTATATTCGTATCTCAAAAGCAACCAATGATGTTTTACTTGATGTTGTGATTGGCTCAAAGGGATTACCAAGTTCAAAGAACTTCGTAAACGCACTTATTAAGAAGTTTCCACAGATTAAAACGATTATTCTGAATTTTAATCGTGCGCGTACATCCATGATACTTGGAAAAGATGAAAAAGTATTATATGGCCCAGGATATATCACTGACCGTATTGGTGGATTAGAGTTCCGTATCTCTTCAAAGTCATTCTATCAAGTCAATCCAGAGCAAACGGAAGTACTATATCGTACAGCACTATCACTAGCCAAGATTAAAGATACTGATGTTGTATCTAGATGCATGTTGTGGCATTGGAACAATCTCTTTACTAGCGGCACAATCAGCAAAGCATGTGATTGGAGTAGAAATCAATCCACAAGCAATCCGAGATGCAAAAAACAATGCGAAGCACAACAAATTACTAAATACAGAATTCTATGCAGCAGATGCGGCAGAGTTTATTCAACGTATGGATACAAAACCAGATGTCGTAATTCTAGATCCACCAAGATCTGGAATGACACTACCATTCATGCATAAACTAGCACAGCTTTCTCCAGATAGAGTGGTGTATATCTCTTGTAATCCATATACACAAGTTACAGATATCGAACCACTTAAGAAAGCTGGGTATCAGATTAAGAAGATAGTGCCTGTGGATTTGTTTGGCTTTACACCACATGTAGAGTGCGTATGTTTGCTGTTTAAAGTACATAATAATAGTGGTGGAAAAAGGCTTGAAATAAAGAGTTTCTAGGAATTGAAATTAATAGCCTTGATTCCTAGATTTTTTTGATTTCTAGCTTTGTGTAAAAATTATCAACGCGCCCAATGTGATAGGGTCGAGTTGGCAGGATAGAAATGAGATAGGTGGAGTTGATAGGAATGTTGTATAATATAAATATAATGTTATTGAACTAGAAGGGGCTAAGGTGGTCAAACGAATATATAGAGAGTATCTTGAAGGATCGAGCCTTAAGCAGATAAGCATAGGACTTGAAGCTTATGGAATTCTTACTGCAGCCAATATGAAAAAGATGACGTCCGGAATCGATAAGAAAGATATTTAAGAATGAAAAGTATATGGGGATGCACTCTTTCAGAAGACATATACGGTGGATGTCCTAATAAAGAAAAAGGGTAAAGAATAATGGTATTGTTCCGCAATACTATGTTGAAAAATAGCCATGAACCAATTATCCCAAGAAATCTATTTATGCAGGTCCAGTAGGAAATGCTAGGAAGAAAAAAATCTTCATAGTGGTAAAGATAGAAAGAAAAGAATATACAGTAGTAAATATGCCGTATCTAGTATTGTATATTATTTCTATTGTGGATATATTTTTTTAGAAGAACTAATTGGCTTATCAGAGGTGAGAAATTATAGTATGGAGATGTTGCAATAGAATAGATAACGGCCCGAAAGGGTGTGATGCAGATGCAATTACTGAAGTTGAACTAAAGCAAATTGTTGTACGAGCGATTAATATCGTTCTGGATAACAAAGATGAGATTATAAGGAGACTAGAACAAAACATTGAGTCGGTTCTTTCATTAGAAGATAGCAATTCTATAGAATCCATCAATAGAAAACTCGAGGAGACCCAAGAGGAACTTCTAAAGCTGGCCAATGCACATAAGGATTACACAGAACTTGTAGCTAAGATTGAAAACTTAAGAGAACAAAAAAAGAAAGTTCATGTAGATAAGGCAGAAAGAGAAGCTCTTAAACTACGAATTGCTGAAATGAGAGATTATCTTGAAAATCAGATTGATGTAATTGAAGAGTATGATGATAGTCTAGTAAGACGGATGATTGAAAAAATTACATTCTTTGATGACTATTTTACTTTTGAATTTAAATCAGGTGTTAGCATAGACATTAGAAGATAGCAATTAAAGGCACCGTGGAGTGGATGTAAGGTGTTTTATCATCTGGTATAATGGCTCAAAAATGTGTTATAAAGAGAATATTAGAGTGATTGAGGGAATACAGAACGAGATACGCTCTGTGTTCCCTTTTTGAATATGTGAAAGATAAACGTATACATAAGGAGAGATGGCTATGAGTATAATCGACTTTAAAGAAATTGCTAAGGCAAACGGTGCAGACGGTAGACAAGATGAATTTGAGTTATTTGCACGTGATTTTTTTGAACTACTAAAAATTCAAAAATTGATGAAGGACCCGATCGAGGGGCAGATGGTGGAAGGGATCTTATTATCATAGAAAAAAAGGTCAGGGTTAATTGATGATACAGAAATTCGTTGGCTAGTTAGTTGCAAACATTACGCACATAGTGGTAAATCAGTAGGAGAAAATGATGGAAGTAAATGTAAGCGACAGATTAACGAAACTTAAATGCAATGGATTCCTCGGATTCTATTCCACATTACCTAGTTCGGGCTTAAGCAATACCTTAAATTCATTTAAGGACAGATATGAGATATCAATTTTTGACCACAAGAGAATAGAAGGAATTCTATTGAATGAACCTGGAGGGAAAAAACTGATTCAGAGATATTTTCCTGAATCATATCAAAAGGAACAAAAAAAGCATTAAGCCATCCATGATTTATAGTAAGTACTATCCCCTAAAATGTGAATGCTGTGGAAAAAGACCTTATAAAAAAGGGTGTTGCGGATAGCTATCAAGGTATTGTTGTGATGGCTGTTGATGGAAATCTAGGGCGAAGTCACAAAAATACAAACAGGTATATTGTGTGTGTAAAGGTGAGTGTGATCGTAACATGATGCAATCAAAATTTGAAGATCGTACGCTTACAAGATGGGAGGATATTTCTGATTTGGTAATTCCATTTGAATTTTTTTGAAGTGGAACATGGCAATAATGAATAATTTGCGTTCTGGAAGTGTAATATTTACAGATGAAGCTTATGAACAGATAAAAATATATTATTTTTAGCTATTGCCCAAGTAGTTATGCGCCAGCCAACCATTAAAGAAGTCAAGAGATCTAAATCCCTGATTGAATTACCTGATGGTATTTAATCATATCTTGACAAAGCCACATGATTATTATTAAAAAAATCTTATTTTGCATAAGTGTGCTACCAAACCCCTATTTTAATAGGGATTCTTCATATAGTAGCCTCTAAAAAGTCATTGTTTTGCGGTAATTTAGCGCAAGCTTTAATAGAATCTCAACCTTCTCTAGCTTGTTATGTGGTGGATTCATCATAAAGGAGAAGAGATTCAGATATCCCTGTAATTCTTCTCTGTTGAATCCTGAATGGGCATTTAGAAACTTCTTTAATAAATCACAATAATGATTGATCTTATCTAAGGGATTATCTTTATCGTTAAGTTCAGATAGATATGTCGATTTATATGATTCACTTTTTAAGATGTAATGCCTGCACAAGGACATGATGTGATTTTTCATCGTCATGAATCAAATGTGAATATGGTCTGATATGTTTCTTAAATGTCTGTACTGTTTTTGGTGTCCGATGTCTTGGCCTTTCCTTCTAATTTACAATACAGGTATTGTTCATCACACCCAATCCCGATACAATATTTATTCTTTGATAGACCTCTTAATTTCTGCTTACCTTTTGTGATGATGTCACTTTTGATAACGCTATAATATGTTTCATCTATCATGACACAGTCACTTAAAACGATATTCTCTTGATAATCACTCAATAACATGAAGATTTTTGCAAGCCAATATTTAGAAGTGGTTTCTGAGTTCTTATTTATCTTGGAATTCAAATTGATTGAACTATATCCAAATAGGTTTAATAAGTATTCGATCCATTCGGATATTGAAAGCTTATGGTCTTGAAATATAGTGCCTGTTGTAATCGTAAAATTCCTCTTGCAATCACTGCATTTATATTTCTGTAGACCATATGTGGTATGACCATTTCTCTTATACTTCTTACCATGGCAATACGGGCACGCTAGTGGAATGAACTTGTTTAGCAGTTCACTATAAACCGATATAATACTTAATTGAAAAAAAGATGAGAATACTCTTAATACCTTAAATGTGGAAGAAACTGATGAAACCCTTGGAATCTGTGTGACTGAAGATTTATATTAGTTTTCTGTTATTGACAAGTTTGCACAAACCTATTTAACATTAGTGGACATTTTCACCTTAACTTGCGTAACTAAAAAAATGTGTAAATGGTATACATATAGTCAAATCGTGCCATGTAGAAAATATCGTATTACTGAAAAAAAGAAGTGAAAGCAAAAAGTATATAGAAGAAAAATGAATAAATTAGTTACAACAGATACAGTTGATACACAATACAAAAATCCAGATAAACTAAATATCCGTATTCGATTACATCAACTTTATTCTACAAATAAAGAAGGTTTTAATCATTGGATTGTAAAACACTACGACATTAAGAAGGAATCTTCAATTTTAGAACTTGGATGTGGTACAGGTATTACTTGGAAAGAACATAAAAAATCTACTTCATGCTTGCAAAGAGGTTTATGTTACAGATTTATTTGAAGGTATGATTCAAGAAGCTAAAAACCAATATTGGAGAAAAATTTTAATATCCATTATGCGGTTGTAAATGCGGAAGAGTTACCGTATGAAGATGAAAGATTCGATATCGTCATAGCAAATATGATGCTATATCATATTCCAAATCTGGATAATGCTTTAAAAGAAGTTAGAAGAGTACTAAAAAAAGGATGGAAAAATTCTATTGTGCTACGTATGGTGAAAATGGTGTGGAATCATTCATCAACCAGATGTTAAATATCCAAATAGAACGTCAACATACATTTACCTTACAAAAATGGCAAAGACATACTTGAAAATTATTTTTTTCTAGTGTAGAGAAATTAGAGTATGTAGATAAGTTACTCATTAGCAATCGTTCTGATTTAGTCGAATATATCCAATCATTTAAGGAAATGAATGATTGGCAAAAATTATTCGGAAGAAGACTTATATGGACTAATTTCTGACTACGAAAAAAACAAGGAATTATAGAAATTCCAAAAAGAGTATGGAATGTTTGTATCTAGAAAGTAAGAAGATGAATGAGGTATCGTTCTTCGCTAGAAGAGCATATTAGAAAAACGTTAGAAGAGAAATATGAAAAAAGTTTTTATTTTATTTCAGGTTTTAGGTAGTACCAAAAGAATCAATTCAATACTTTGAAAAGGAAATGAATCAATTTGGTTATGAAGTACAATATATTGATATTCCGGGACAATACACAAATCGAGATGTAAAGATTCAGAGCGAACAGGATTTGATAGAGTGGTTAACCAAAGAAATCTCGGTTGGATCCAATCTGATTGCTTTTTTTCGATGGGTGCTGATATAGCGATTCGTTATCATTCTTACTTACAAGCAAGAAGACTAATTATCTTAGATGGTGGAATCATCGATTATGATTTGATGAATATAACTATGGAAGAAGATATTGCCATGATGAAATCCTATATTGAAGAAAATCAGCTAGATATGAACAGCGAAACAATATCTAAACTAATAAGTTTACTTCGGAAGCAATATATGGATATCTTTCATGTTGGTTTGGATACTGAAACATTATTACTGTTATCAGATCACCCTGACTTCGTATATGAATACAAGAAGAATAAAATTAATGTCAACCATGACAATATGAATCATATTGATATTCAATTCATTAAAGATACAAGTCATGAAATATATATTGAAAAAAGCCAAGAGAAATAGCCGAAAACTATCTTTGATTGGCTGCAAAGAATGAATCATTAATTTGCTTCCGGATACTATCAGAATTCAAATATATATATACCTTTATTCAAGTAAAGATAGAATAAAGGTTTTTTTAAGTTTTGAGCATTTTAATAAAGAATTTAAAGTAGGAGGTCTATAATCGGTAGTAGAGAGGAATCTAATTATGAATAAGAAAGTACAAAAATATTATTATTGGTTTTGGTAAGGCTGGTAAAACACTAGCAAATTACTTAGGTAATAAAGGTGAAAAAAACAATATTAGTAGAGAAGTCAGCTAATATGTATGGAGGTACATGTATCAATGTAGGATGTATTCCTTCTAAGTTTTTAGCAACTGCAGCTGATCGTAGAAGCTACAGCCAAGTTAATAATGAAGAATACTATAAGAATGCAGTTGTTAATAAGAAAGCATTAATTGCAAAAACTCAATAAGGCAAACTATGACAAAGTAGCGATGAATAGTAATGTTGAAGTCATTGATGGACTCGCTTCATTCAAGGACGAACATACAGTAAATATCCAGACGGCAAATGGAGTAGAGGAAATATCTGCTGATCGTATCTTTATCAATACAGGTGCTAAGCCATTTTATTCCTTCTGTAGAAGGTCTAGAAGTAGGTAAGAGAATTCATACGAGTGAAACACTTATGAATCTAGAGGATTTCCCTAATACATTAACAATTTTAGGTAGTGGTTTTATTGGTCTTGAATTTGCGGCTACATATGCGAAGTTTGGAACAAAGGTTACAGTTATCGATAAAGCAGAAAAAAACTACTTGCTAGAGAAGATGATGATGTAGCAACTGCTGTACTTGAATCCTATAAGTCACTAGGGTGTTGAATTTATCTTCGGTGCAGATACAAAGCATGTTGAACAAGATGAAAAATACAGTCACTCTATCTTATGAAGTAAATGGAGAAGCTAGTAAGATTACTTCAGATGTATTACTTGTTGCGACAGGTAGAACTCCAAATACAAAAGAACTGAATTTAGAAAAATGCAGGTATTGAAGTTTCAGAACGTGGATTTGTGAATGTAAATGAGCACCTACAAACAAATAAACCACATATCTTTGCGATGGGTGATGTAAACGGTGGACCACAGTTTACGTATATCTCTTTAGATGACTATCGTATTGTAAAGAGTTATTTAGATGGTAATGGTGTTTTATACTAGAAATGATAGACAGCCAATTGCATTCTCTGCATTCTTACATCCAACTTATTCCAGAGTTGGTTTAAGTGAGAAGGAAGCTCGTAAGGCTGGATACAATATTAAAGTGGCAACACTACCCGTGACTGCAATTCCAAAGGCTAAGATTCTTGGCAATCAAACAGGTATTTATAAGGCGGTTGTAGACGCAGATACAAATCAGATTTTTAGGTACTGTATTATTTGGTGAAGAGTCACATGAAGTAATCAATATTGTTGTAACTGCAATGATTGCAAAGCAACCATATACAGCACTTGCAAAATCAGATCTTTACACATCCAACAATGGCAGAATCATTAAATGATTTGTTTGGTTTAATTAAGTAGTTTCATTATTGAATATGTATTTTAACTATAGCTAATGCGAGTTGGCTATAGTTTTTTTATATTCATGTCAATTATATTTGACATGAATATAAAACATATGATACTTTATGTATATCAAATATATTTGACATTAATAGAGGTGAGTATGAATCGTGTAAAAGAATTTCGAGTCAAACTAAATATGTCTCAATTACAGTTGTCTAGAGAGATAGATGTATCAAGGCAAGCAATCAATATGATTGAAAATGATAAATATAATCCAAGTTTAGAACTATGTATTAAACTTGCAAAAAGCTTTACACACAGATTTAAATTCCTTATTTTTGGAATACTACAACAGGAGAACAAGAATGAAAAAGAATTTACAAATAGAATTTATTAAATATTTTTATGGCATCACAACAGAATTAGATGAGTATGTAAAACAAGAATTGTATAACTTTGGAAACAATATGTATATGTTATTTAGTTTTTGGAATGATTGGTGGTTGGATTTTATCTATTTGCTTTTAATCAAGATTGTCTAACACCCATTCTATCGATCAGTTTTATTTACTCTCAGATTAAACAAGAAGCTCTTATCATGAAACTAGGTTTAAATAAGATGGAGGTTACTGCTGATGAGGTTGAATCCACAAAAGAAAAAGATTATTGAGAAGAATATTCTTACATGTCTTCATTTCTGGTATCATTGCGGCAATGGTGTTCCATGGATTAATTCGTGGTGGATATATTATTTTTAAGGGTTTTTGATCCTTCGAGTAGCTTTATGGTACCAGGTATAATAGGTGCATTTGTTGCAATTGTCCTCACTGCATACATAATTTACTATAGTAATTTAAAAAAATATTATTGTGGTAGAGGAATAATACATTACTGATACATGCATGTATGTATATCTTTTATTTTTGAAGGATGTACTGAATTTTGATAGAATGACAATAACGGGAGGATAGCATATGTTTTATATATCAGTCATATTACTAGCTGCTCTGATAGCGGTTCAGATAGCAAAAGAAGTCTGGGATTCCTTCCTTGATGTTGTTCTTGTCTTTGGGTATCATAAGTAGTCTTATTGGATATAAGTTTGAAGATTATCAGTTTGCAGAAAAACTTCTCCAAAAATAGCACTACTAATCATTATCTTTATGGTGGGTTTGGTACAAACTGGAAAGCTGGAAGAACTGTTGTAATCGAATCATTAATTCTATCCACATTAGGAGTAATCTTTACGTCATTACTGACGGGAACATTGATTCACTTTATTCTTCGTTTTGACTGGATAGAGAGTTTCTTAATAGGTTCTATCATTGGCTCTACGGATTATGCGTCTGTATCAAATATCCTTTCTTCGAAGAATTTGAATTTAAAATATAATACAGCATCTCTTTTAGAACTTGAAAGTGGATCAAACGACCCAATGGCGTTTACACTAACTTGTATCTTCTTAGCATTAATCAAAGGGGAACAGATTTCTATTGGCACAATATTATTCTTCCAGATATTCTGGGGTATTCTGATTGGTGTCATTGTTGCTTATGTTGTTCGTAAATTCATGGAGTATACTGACCTTCAAAAAAGTGGATTTATTACCGTCTTTATCATTGCGGTTGTACTATTGGCTTTCTCAATTAGTGAACTCTTAAATGGTAATGGATACTTAACGGTATATATTCTTGGTTTGATTTTAGGTAATCAAGTATTTATTGCAAAGAAAGAGGTAACGTTCTTCTTTGATGGTGTATCTAACATCATGAATATCCTATTGTTCTTTATCTTAGGATTATTAGCTACACCTGCACATATCTTAGTAAATTTATTCTTTGCAATTGTCATTGCAGTTGTACTTATCTTTGTTGTTAGACCTCTTGTAGTATTTGGTTTAATGTTTCCATTTGATTTGAAATTAAATCAAAAAGTGGCTAGTATCTTGGGGAGGACTTCGCGGGGCAGCAGCGATTGCCTTTGCAATTATGGTGGTAAATCAATATAAATCAAGTTCTGTGGATATCTTCCATATTGTCTTTGGGGTCTGTTTAATATCATCACTCATACAGGGTTCCTCAATGAAATGGGTAACAGAAAAACTACACATGATTGATCCTCATAATGAAGTATTAAGAACATTTAATTATTATGTAGGAAAAGGCAATATTACTTTTGTAAAGTCGGTGGTTGATGAAGGTGGTATTCTTGCACATCGTCAGATTAAAGATATATCTTTAGATAAACATTTAATCATTGCGAAGGTAATACGTGATGAGAAACCATTGGTTCCTAATGGAAGTCTTGTATTAAAGCCAAACGATATTATTGTTTGGAGTGGAGAAGAATATTTTTGATCCAAATGGGCAAGATCTCATAGAATTTACGGTAACAGAACATCATGCATGGAATCATAAATATATTCGTGATTTGAATCTGCCAGATAATAAGTTGATTATTTCAATTAATCGAAATGATGAAATTATACCTGCAACAGGTAGTACACTGATTCAGACTGATGATCGTATATTATTATTTAAAGGAAAGAGTACAAAAATAATAAAAATGACTCGTATTTATCTTTAAACTGGAGATATGCGAGTCATTTATGATTGATGCTAAATATGATATTTTTTTCAATATAAATTCTATGAAAATGAGATAAGTTATTGAAACAAATCAATGGACCGATGGTTATGTTTATGGGATATTCATTACGTAGGTAATATAGAAATCTATTTATTATCTTAACTGTAAGGAATTGGTTAGTCCAAAAAAATATTATATTTTTTTATGACTAATGAATTTAAAAATATGGAGAATAGTATGAAATTGAAATTAGAAAATATTAAATCCGAGAAAGCACAAGAGTTAGCAAATTTAATCCGTTCATATAATCGAATTAATAGAGAACCGTCAAAGAGTGAATCCCTTAACATTTATATAGAAGATGATTGTGGTAATTTAATTGCTGGAATGGTAGCTGAGACTTTTGGGTATTGGCTTGAGATTGAATATTTGTATGTAAGAGATGATGTTAGAAGACAAGGTATAGGTTCAAGAATTCTGAAAATGGCAGAACTTGAATCATTCAATAGAGGGTGTAAGTATTCTTTTGTTAATACATTTCATTTTCAAGCACCAGAATTTTATGAAAAGCATGGTTATAAAGAGGTGTTTGCATTAAAAGAATATCCATATACAGGTAAGCGATACTACTATACAAAAGAGTTGTAATTTGATAAGTAGATTAGAAATTGGAACCGTGTACTGTAAGTACTAGGTATAATCATAAAAACAAAATGAAAAGATCTACTATTACCAGTAGATCGCTATTAAAATAAATCATTATTAACTTACTAACTACTATATGTTAAAAAACTATATATTAGTTAGAATTTATTCTACTAACTTGGCTTGTTTAGAAATACAACTTATAATCTTGAACGTATTATTCCAATTACGAGCAAGTGTAGGGGATAGAATAGGTAGAAAAACCATTTTGTTGAAAGTGGATTTGTTACCTGGCTTTCCATTATACAAATAGGTGATTGGAATGAAAAAGTATCACACCAATTTGCCAAACTTGAGTATACCATGTAAGACCTTGTTGCATGCATACATATGCAGAATAACCTAGACTTAGGAAAGAAATGCATGCATGACTCAATGCTTGTAAATCTTTATTTTTCTTTATTTATATAGAAAGATAAAGTAAATAATGGTCCGAAGATAAACCAATCTGTGAAGGTTGCTATATATAAAATGCTGATTACGATTGGTATCGAAAGAATTCCTAAGCACTTATGGTGTTCTACAACTTCTAAAAAGTAAGAAAAGAGCAAAGCTAATGTAAATAACATATTCCCAGTTGGAAACCATATACTACCACTCATGTAGTAGGAGTAGGGAATTTGTGAAATACCCGCAAAAATGATAAGTCGCAAGAAATACTTTTTTTACGATCTGAAGTATGTATAAAACCTTGTGCTAATGCAAAGCACATTGCTGGTGCTGCAATACGACCGATTAGTTTTAGAATAATATAGCCAATGGCATCTGGTGCAAATAATACAGATGCCATATGGTCAAGAATCATTGATAGTACTGCTAAATATTTGATCTTATGAATGTTCATTTTGTATTTTTTTCTTCTGATATACATTGTGAACAATATACTTACAAAAAGATGTACCCAAGATGAGTGACCATGCAAGAGCATTGAATGAATCACCTGTCTTAACACTTTCTCCATGTTTATTTGGAGTAACTGTAGTATCTGTAGGGTTGGCAGGATCTTCTACAGCAGGTGTAACGGTCTTGGTATTTGTGATAGTTGTTGTTAAACCATCTGCAGAAACGACAGTCGTTGCTTGATAGCCTTCAGGGATATTCACTTCTACAACTGACCATGTATAACTATCATCAAGCTGTTGCCAAGTGTATGTCCAAGCATTGGTATCATTTAGTTCTACTGGTGCACCATAAGGGTACCATCTTGTAATAACTGAACTTCAACAGAAGATTCAGAACCTTTTTCCCATAGTTTATTGACAGTGTGATTTACAAAAGTGGATTGTTTTATTATTAAACTTAAATCTTAGCAAATTATCATAATCTGTAGTAAAAAGTTCCATCAGGATTTTGAATTAGTCTTTTCTCCTACTAAGTCGTATAGTTCTCCATCAACTTCCATGTATCGAAAGTTATTATGTCCACCAAATGGATTAGGAATAACAGTATAATATACCTTAATGTTGTATACTTTTTGAGTCGAATTTCATATTCGGTACATTTGTTTGAACTTCTTCTAATGTAAATGTTACATATGATTTTGTTGGATCTAGTTGGTGATGATTCAAGTAGTTATCAACCTCGTATCCCAGAAAGAATTCACCATAATAATATGTAGGGTTACCATCACTGTCAAAGTTGGCAGGGGTGTTATTTTTTTGATTGTTGGACCGACAAGATTGCCTTCTGGATCTTTTTAATACAAATTCAAATTTATTTTTTTATATTCCTCTCCAGCAGGTTGACCGTCTACATCTTTGTCGATTGGGTTAGTAGGCATGTAACTAGCAGATACGTTTGTGAGTGCTAGTAGGCTGATTGATATAATAGATATAATTATTGCTATAACTTTTCTCATGTTCATATTTTTGTCTTACCTTTCCCTTTATTTGAAACGATGATAATATAGCATATCAATATTAAGGTGTATATATACAAAAATTAAGATAAACGTAAAAAAATAAGTCGAAAATATAATATCATGAAAAATTACTAAATATTTTTTTGTAAAGCACAATTATTATTGTTTGTCTAAAAAAATATATCAGATACTTCATGTAATTTTTAACTATTACAAATTAACTTTCTGTAAACAGAAAAAAATATTTTCAATAATAAAACAATTTTACTAAATAAAAAGACAAAAAAATGAATTATATTTTACAAATTATCCATGTTATAGTATAAGCGTTTCAAAGCACTCTTTTTAGTGTTTTTGATAAATTGGAGGGAGTAAGACAATGGGTATTACTGGTATTTTTGGAAATATAAGCCAAACAAAAACGTAGTAATGCAAAGAAACTATCGTTTAAACTCATGTCAGCACTATTAGGCTGTACATTATTTTTGAGTCCGATAAAGGTTTCTGCGCAAGGAATTCAAACAAGATCCATGGATAACCAAGTTAACTATACGTTAGCTGGTGAAACGGATGGTGTATTGGATTATGCAAGAACAGATTTTACAAAAAGAAGATAGTACAGGTATACATCTTACAGTAACGAAGTGGGCGAAAGCTTGCTAGTAGCTGAGGGTGGTACAGATAAAGGCCCATATAATGGAAGATTTTTACTAAATTTCTTTAATGATGAATTCTATAAAGAGATTGAATCCATAACAATTAATGGAACTGCGTTTGAGAAAAGAAGCAGAAGGTGCATTATGGAAAGTTCCGATTAACAATCAAACATTACAGTCTGGTTTGATTGGTGTTATTACAAATAGAGATATCGTAATTAAGCTAAAAAAATGGTAAAACACTCGATAGCTTAGGATTAGCATCCAAGAAAAATTGACTTTACAACAGTATGGGTTCGATCTGATGGTAAGGCTGATAAGGGTGGTTATGACAACGGATTTATTCTAAAGAATAATCCAAATGTGCCAGCACTTCCTACAAACTCTTCCAGCGGAAATGAAAAATTACCTCGGTACAGGTCTAAATTCACTTGAAAATGATGGAACAAAGTCAAAAGATGGTGATTTCTCTGGTGGTCATGCGGGTAAGATGGTATCTTATGATGCACAAACAAAGACAATTAAGTCTACTGTATCTTTTAAACCTAACCAAAAACTTCTTACAGGCTAATAGTGGATGGGTTCTTTATATCAATGAAGTAATTCCACAGGAATTATTACAGTATATTGATACAGATAATGTAACACTTGGTGTATCTACTCCAACTGGAACAATTAAAAGCTTCTAATCCTATCAAACTTGTGGTTGATCCTAATGGTAATGGTGTTATCTCTACTAAGGATACTCCAGAACTAAGTATTGTTGGTGGTGATTGGAATAAGGTTACTCAAGTAAGAAGTACGCTTGATTCCCAAGTATTCTACGGTGCATTAGGTCAAAGAAGATCTTTACACAATTGAATATAAGTTAAAGAGTAATGTAACAAATCAACAGTTTGCGGAGGCTTTGAATAACTATATTAAAAACGAACAACCAACAACTTGATTTTGAATCTTGGTTGACCGCTGACTTCGTTGATTCCACAAATGTGTTTAAAGGAATAAGAAAACCAGATGGTGGTAAACCAAATAAGATTATCCAGAATACATATTCAACTGCATTCTTACAAGTACTAGATACAGATAAGGATGGTTTATATGACTTTGTGGAAGATGAAATTGGTACAGATAAGTTCAATGTAGATACAGATGGTGATGGTGTACCAGATGGACAGGAATATCTCACTCGATCATACCGATCCAAAAGGATGCGAAATCCTATCTTGTAGTAAAACCAAATGTAACTACAACAAATATTGAAGCGAACAGTCCTCAACAAATCATTGGTACAGTTCCTAAGACAATTCATCCAAATCCTGCTGATACTAGTACAAATCTAACAGCTACAAATACAGATGCTGGAAACGTAATTGTAAAAGCATATAAGTATGTTGCGGATGATACAGACTACACTACACAACCAGTCAAGGCACAAACAACGATTCCTTACTCTGATTTAACAGATGGAAACTTCACTGTGAACGTACCGGCTGGAACATTCAATGATGGGGATAAGGTTATCCTTGTAGCATATTCTCCAGATGGAAATAATCCAATGGTATCTGATACAAAGGTAAATGTTGGTGCAATTAAGGTTACATTTGATACAAATGGTGGTAAGTGGTCAGATGGAACAGATACAGACAAAGTAGTAAATGCAGTAGGTGGTACAGCAACTCAGCCAGAAGAACCAACAAGAGATGGCTATCAATTCTTAGGTTGGGCTTCTAGTGCATCTGCGACTGCTGCAGAAGCAAATATCTTAACAAACATCACTGCTGCGAAAGAAGTATTCGCTGTATGGAAGGATGTTAAGGCACCTGAAATTACAACAATTTCTGATCGAGACAGTTGTAGAAGGTAATCCAATTAGTGAGATTACAGTTACTACTGATGATTCGAATGCGACAGTTACAGTAAGCAATCTGCCGAATGGTGTTACATATGATCCAACTACAAAGAAGATTAGCGGTACACCTACAGTTACAGACTGGACATCAACAGAAGAAACACGTGAATTCACTGTTACAGTAGAAGCGAAGGATGAAGCGGGTAACACATCTACAAAAACTTTCAAGATTACTGTACAACGTGATACTCGATCATGATGGAACACCAGACGTTACGGATCCGAGATGATGATGGTGATGGATATCCAGATACAGAAGAAGTAGCTAGAGGAACAGATCCAAAGGATCCAAACTCTAAGCCAACGACTTCTATCACACCTATCTCTGATCAGACAGTTGTAGAGGGTAATCCAATTAATGAGATTACAGTTACGGTTGATAATCCAAATACAACAGTTACAGTAAGCAATCTACCAAATGGTGTAACTTACAATCCAACAACGAAGAAGATTACAGGAACACCTGCAATCACAGACTGGACACCAACAGAAGAAACACGTGTGATTACAGTGACTGTAACAGCGACAGATACTGCTGGTAATCCAACAACAAGTACTTTCAAGATTACAGTACAAAGAGATACAGATCATGATGGAGATCCAGACGTTACAGATCCAGATGATGATAACGATGGATACACAGATGTTGAGGAAACTGCGAAGGGTACAGATCCAGGATCCAACTTCTAAGCCAACAACACCTCCAACACCACAGCCAACAATCACAAATCCAACACAGACAGTGATTGATGAAAAAACCAATTTCAAATATTGTAATTACTCCTGGCGATCCTGCATCAACTGTTACAGTTGATACAACAAAGTTGCCAAATGGTGTAACTTATGATCCAGCAACTAAGACAATCAGTGGAACACCTGATGTGACGGATTGAGGGTACAACAGAAGAAACACGTAAGTTTGAGATTCCAGTTGTGGTAACAAATCCAGATGGCACAACAGTAACGAAGACAGTTGAAATTACAGTACAACGTGATACAGATGGCGATGGTACACCAGACGTTACAGATACAGATGATGATGGAGATGGATATCCAGATACAGAAGAAGCAGCTAGAGGAACAGATCCAAAGGATCCAAACTCTAAGCCAACGACTTCTATCACACCTATCTCTGATCAGACAGTTGTAGAGGGCAATCCAATTAATGAGATTACAGTTACGGTTGATAATCCAAATACAACAGTTACAGTAAGCAATCTACCAAATGGTGTAACTTACAATCCAACAACGAAGAAGATTACAGGAACACCTGCAATCACAGATTGGACACCAACAGAAGAAACTCGTGAGATTACAGTGACTGTAACAGCGACAGATACTGCTGGTAATCCAACAACAAGTACTTTCAAGATTACAGTACAAAGAGATACAGATCAGTGATGGAGATCCAGACGTTACAGATCCAGATGATGATAACGATGGATACACAGATGTTGAGGAAACTGCGAAGGGTACAGATCCAAAGGATCCAACTTCTAAGCCAACAACACCTCCAACACCACAGCCAACAATCACAAATCCAACACAGACAGTGATTGATGAAAAACCAATTTCAAATATTGTAATTACTCCTGGCGATCCTGCATCAACTGTTACAGTTGATACAACAAAGTTGCCAAATGGTGTAACTTACGATCCAGCAACTAAGACAATCAGTGGAACACCTGATGTGACGGATTGGGGTACAACAGAGGAATCACGTAAGTTTGAGATTCCAGTTGTGGTAACAAATCCAGATGGCACAACAGTAACGAAGACAGTTGAAATTACAGTACAACGTGATACAGATGGCGATGGTACACCAGACGTTACAGATACAGATGATGATGGAGATGGATATCCAGATACAGAAGAAGCAGCTAGAGGAACAGATCCAAAGGATCCAAACTCTAAGCCAACGACTTCTATCACACCTATCTCTGATCAGACAGTTGTAGAGGGCAATCCAATTAATGAGATTACAGTTACGGTTGATAATCCAAATACAACAGTTACAGTAAGCAATCTACCAAATGGTGTAACTTACAATCCAACAACGAAGAAGATTACAGGAACACCTGCAATCACAGATTGGACACCAACAGAAGAAACACGTGAGATTACAGTGACTGTAACAGCGACAGATACTGCTGGTAATCCAACAACAAGTACTTTCAAGATTACAGTACAAAGAGATACAGACCGTGATGGAGATCCAGACGTTACAGATCCAGATGATGATAACGATGGATACACAGATGTAGAGGAAACTGCGAAGGGTACAGATCCAGAGGATCCAACTTCTAAAGCCAACAACACCTCCAACACCACAGCCAACAATCACAAATCCAACACAGACAGTGATTGATGAAAAACCAATTTCAAACATTGTAATTACTCCAGGCGATCCAGCATCAACTGTTACGGTTGATACTACGAAGTTACCAAATGGTGTAACTTATGATCCAGCAACTAAGACAATCAGTGGAATACCTGATGTGACGGATTGGGGTACAACAGAGGAATCACGTAAGTTTGAAATCCCTGTAGTAGTGACAAATCCAGATGGCACAACAGTAACGAAGAAGATTGAAATTACAGTACAAAGAGATACAGATGGCGATGGAAATCCAGACGTTACAGATACAGATGATGATGGTGATGGATATCCAGATGTAGAGGAAAACGCGAAGGGCTCCGATCCTAAGAATTCAAACTCAAGACCTGCAGCGATTATTACACCTGTTGAACCTGTAAGTATTTCAAATCAAACACAGACAGTCATCGATAAGACTCCAATTTCTCCAATTCTGATTGGAACTGGAAATATCGATTCAACAGTTACAGTTGACACAACAAAATTACCAAATGGAGTTACATATGATCCAAATGCATTCACAATCAGTGGAACACCAACAGTTACAGATTGGGGTACAAGTGAAGAGACGCGTAAGTTTGAAATCCCTGTAGTAGTAACGAATCCAGATGGTTCTAAGGTTACAAAGATTGTTGAGATTACAGTACAAAGAGATACAGATGGAGATGGTACACCAGACGTTACAGATACAGATGATGATGGAGATGGATATCCAGATACAGAAGAAGCAGCTAGAGGAACAGATCCAAAGGATCCAAACTCTAAAGCCAACGACTTCTATCACACCTATCTCTGATCAGACAGTTGTAGAGGGCAATCCAATTAATGAGATTACAGTTACGGTTGATAATCCAAATACAACAGTTACAGTAAGCAATCTACCAAATGGTGTAACTTACAATCCAACAACGAAGAAGATTACAGGAACACCTGCAATCACAGACTGGACACCAACAGAAGAAACACGTGTGATTACAGTGACTGTAACAGCGACAGATACTGCTGGTAATCCAACAACAAGTACTTTCAAGATTACAGTACAAAGAGATACAGACCGTGATGGAGATCCAGACGTTACAGATCCAGATGATGATAACGATGGATACACGGATGTTGAGGAAACTGCGAAGGGAACAGATCCAAAAGCGATCCAACTTCTAAAGCCAACAACACCTCCAACACCACAGCCAAGTACTCCAAGTACAAGTGGAAGTTCTTCAACAGTTCAGAAGACACCACAGACAAGTGATGCGACAAATCTATTTGGGCACGCAGCTTCAATGACATTCTTTGGAACATTGTTGTTAGTTCTTGCCTTCATTAGAAGAAGAGAACACGCTGCGAAGTAAAGGATAAAATGCTAAAAGAGTACTCATTTTTATGTGAGTACTCTTTCTAATTTATTAATAAAATATACAAAAAGAATAGGATTGGTTAATAAATTCTTAAAAAGTTATCTTAAGAAATTGTTAATCTTTTTCTAGATATTATATGATATTAGGGAATAGGAATGAAAAAGCTATTTTTGTAGTTGTATATGATGAAAAGATTGATTCCATCTATTTGTTTTGCTGTATAGCTAGGACATTTCATACATATTTGAGGGGAAAGGTTGGTTTTAAAAATGTTTAGAAAGAAATCGTTATTTTCAGTTTTACTAGCACTTATGATTTCGCTTTCTATGTTTCCGATTTTTTTAAATTGGATGCACATGCGGCGACAGTAAATGCAAGTACGATTGCCGAGCTTCAACAAGCAATTAATGATGCTACGGAAGCTACAGAAATTGTTTTAACTGCAGATATGCAATTAACTGCTACAGTTACAGTTCCTGCAGGAAAGGATATCACTATAAAGGGTGGTGTTACTCTTACAAGAACTAGTTCTGCAATTGCATTTGATATCAAAGAAGGCGCAAGTCTTACTTGGGAAGACATTATTCTTGATGGTGATGCAAAGGATACAAACTATAAGAGTGCTGTCATTAACAACCAGGGTAAATTAACCATTAACGGTGGTGAAATCAAGAATGTAAGATCAAACAGTCCAATGGTAGGTATCGTCACAGCAAAGGGTCCTAATGCAGTACTTACAATGAACGGTGGCTCAATTCATGATAACTATATGAGTAACCAGTTTACCAATGTAGTTAAAATTACAGAGGGTGCTTCCTTCTTCATGAATGGAGGAGACATCTCAAACAACACACTAGATTACAGTGGAAGTAATGGTCTAAAACTCAGCTGTTGGTGTTGAAGGTATTAAAGGTACTTCTACGATGGAGATGACCGGTGGTACTATTACAGGAAATACTGCAGAATATGGTGGTATTCTTGTAGGAACATACAGTACAAACTACACAATGCAGAATAACTTCAGCAATCCAGCACACTATTATTCAAAAGGTATTCTCAACCTCAAAGGTGGTACTATTTCTAACAATACAGCAGCCGTTTTAGGTGGTGGTATTGCAGTGAATGGTACAGGTATACTAACAATGGATGGTGGAACCATCAGTGGTAATAAGGCTCCATTTGGTGGTGGTATTGGTGTTGTCGACTATCTTACATCAGCTGATGGCAAGAGATTTGGTGAAGCTCGTTGGAGAGGATTCTTCCCAGCTGCCGCAACAATCAATGGTGGTCTAATCACAGGCAATGAGGCTACTATGACTGCGGTAACATCTCAAATTACAGATCCTAACGCTGAAAATGGAGTTGGTGGCGGTCTATATGTAGCTTCCAAGGAAGTTTATGTAAATGGTGGTGAGTTTACGAATAACACTGCAGGTAAGCAAGGTGGTGGAATTTACGTAGCATCTGTTCCATATGTATTACATATGGGTAAGACACTTGTTACAGGAAATACAGCTACTAAACTCGGTGGTGGTATGTGGTTATGTCCTACAGGTAGTGCTACAACAGCTGTTACAAACGGTGCATCTTTCTTTGATAACGTAGCTGGTACAGGTGCTGATAATAATGACACAAGTGCTGCTGGTGATGATGTGGCTTCTATCAATAAGCAAGATCCAGCAACACAGACTTTAATTCTTTCTAATAATGGTCTAGATAACTGGTTAGTGCACTGGTATGAAGATGGTAAGATTGATGAAGCTTATTTAGGAAATTCAGATGGTAGTCCTAGATATCCAAGTACAGTAAGTCCTGTTGTGGATAGAGGAACTCTTGATGGAATCACAGAAAAGATTGCATTAAAAGCAATTGTATCTGATGAAGGTAAGGCTGCAGCTAGAAATGCAGCTGAAGTTATCGTTACTGGTAACTCTGCACCTCGTGGTGGTGGTATTGGTTCTAATGGTTCAGTAGCATTCGGTACAGATCCAGTTAATTACGATAAGGTAGAACTAACAGTTTCCAAGAAGTGGGAAGCTACAAATACAAATCATGTAACATCTGTTACTGTTGGATTATTTAGAATTACTAAAGCTAACTTTGATGCAGTTGCATTAACAAATGCGGATGGAAGTGCACTTGATACAACAAGTATGAGTGAAAGCGAAATCTTCCAGGCAAAGGTTGACAAATTAATGACTTCTGGTGCTAATACATATGCACAGATTGACCAGGTTGCTTTGAGTAATGCAAACGACTGGAAGTTCAAGTTTGTAGACCTACTCAAGTACGATATGGTAAACGATGCACAGGATACAACAAATCCAAATATCTACTTTACAAGAGAAATGGATACAGACGGAAACTGGGTAGCAAATGAAGCAACTGCTACATTTGGAACTCAGAAAATTAGAGTTAACTATACAGCCACTATAAATGCTTCTGGTGCATATGATCAGAAAATTAGTAATGAAGAAGTTCAGTACAGAGATATTGAAGTTACTAAGAAGTGGGTTGGTGGTATTGCTAGTCAAGTTGAAGTACAGTTATATAAGGATGGTGTAGCAGAAGGTGCTCCAGTCATCTTAAATGCTGCAAACAACTGGACAACAACATATACAAATCTTGTAGTAAGAGATGCTGGTAAGACAATTGATAACGCTTATGAAGTACGTGAAGTTGGTGAATCTGGCAACGTTATCACAATTGATGGTGCGAAGTATCAAGTTACATATGGATTGATTGACGCAAATGGTAAGATGGAAATTACAAATAAGAAGGAACCTACTCCATCAACGCCAAGTGTTGAAACAGGTGATTCAAGTAATCTTCCTCTCAATGTATCCATTCTTGTGATGTCATTGTTAGTTGCAGCATTTGTAGCTAAAAAAAGAAGATAATTTTAAGTAAATAAACAATAGAGAGATGAGTTGGCTCATCTCTCTATTAAGTTATAATATTTCAATAAATTCTTCTTTACTTTTTGCGTGCTGTATGTAAGTGTGAAGGTTTTGCGTCTTCTTCTGGATATCCAACTGGGAAGATAGCAATTAAGTTATAGGATTCCATCATTGGGAATACTTCTTTAATCTTTTCTGGTTGGAAGTTTCCAATCCAAGTAGAGGCAAGACCTTGATCTTGGATTGCAAGCATGATGTGTGTTGCGACAATACTTGCGTCTACATCGGCAAAGTTCATAGAATCAGCTTCGCGTACCCAGCCTTGGTTTGCATCACTACCTACGATGAAGCAAGCAGGGGATGTATGAAGGAATTTCTGTTGTGTTACGGATTTGATTTTCTCTAGTGCTTGTGGTGATTGAATCAACCAGACTTTTTAATGGCTGAAAGTTATGTGCTGTAGGTGCTACAATCGCTGCTTGTTTAATAGCTTCTAACTTCTCAGATTCGATAGGTCTAGAAGAAATCTTACGGCAAGAATAACGTTCTTTAACTAATGTAGTAAAGTTCATAGTTGGTCTCCTTATCCAGAGTTTCTTAATCCAGTTGCGATACCGTTGATGGTAACGTGGATTGTCTTTTCAAGTTCTTCTGTGTATTGTCCTTGGCGGATACGCTTAATGAGTTCAATCTGAATGTAATTTAAGATGTCGAAGTAAGGAAGACGGTAATCTAAGCTTCCTCTTAATGCAGGTAAGTCTTGAATGAGTTCAGTATGATTTTCAATCTGCAGTAAGACTTTTTTAGTAAGTAGCCATTCATTCTCAATACGATCAAATACAGAGCGTATTTCTTCATCCTCACAAAGGTTACTATATTGTTTAGCAATATCCATATTGGACTTGAAAGCACCATGTCGGCATTCTCTAATAATGATTTAAAGAATGGCCATGTCTGATACATCTGTTGTAACTGTGCTAAGTTTTCTTCTGGGTTTTGGTCGATATATTGTTGCATTGCTGAACCAATACCATACCAGCCTGGCAACATAATACGATTCTGTGACCAAGAGAATACCCATGGGATTGCGCGTAAGCCATTGATATCTGTAATTGTCTTACGTGCTGCTGGGCGTGAGCCAATATTTAAGCTAGATATTTCTTTGATTGGACTTGCCGCAAAGAAGTATTGATAGAAATGTGGGTCATTGAATACTAAATCGCGGTAGATTACATTTGAGTTTTCTACAATTGGATCCATGATAGTGTAGTATTCACGTAAAGTTTCTTTACTTAAAACCATTGGGTTTACCATGCGGTTTAAAGTAGAAGAAATTAACATTTCTAAATTGTAGTAAGCTGAATCTCGATTACCATACTTGTTACCGATAACTTCTCCTTGTTCGGTTAGACGGATACGGTCTTTGATTGAACCGAATGGTTGAGAAGTAATCGCATCATAGGAAGGTCCACCACCACGGCCAACTGTTCCACCACGACCATGGAAGAATGTAATCTTCACACCGCATTCGTCACCGATGGCTGAAAGTTCACGCTGTGCTTTATATAAATGCCAGCCTGAAGATAGATATCCTCCATCCTTGTTAGAATCAGAGTAACCAAGCATAATTTCTTGGTAGAATTTTTGGTCATTTAACCACTTTCTAACAAGAGGGATATTTAAGTATGTACGCATGATTTCATTTGCGTTCTGCAAGTCTTCGATTGTTTCAAAGAGAGGTACAATCTGCATACGACTATGCTCGCTATCAACTAAACCAACTTCTTTGAGAAGGATTGCTAATTCGAACATATCAGAGATACTTTCAGAGTGGGAGATGATATGTTGACGAATCACATTTTCACCCATGCGGTCTTTCAGCTCTCTTGCGGTTTTGAAGATTGCAAGTTCCTTGGATAATAGTTCCGTTTTTTTGGTGTGTGTGTTGCGGACAAGATACGTGGATCATTTGTTAAAAGATCTAAAAGTAAGGTGCATTTCTTTTCTTCGTCAAGACTGCTGTAGTCTTGTTCGATATTTGCAGACTTCAATAGTTCAGCAACACAAGCCTCTAGAATGCTAGAGTCTTGACGCAGGTCAATACTTGCAAGATAGAAGCCAAAGATTTCTGTAGCTTGTAATACTTCGCTGAAGCTACCAGTTGTTAATATTGCATCATTATTTTCGATAAGCGATTTTTTAATCGTAAGTAAATCATTTTGGAACTGTTCAACTGTCTCATAACAAACTTCATGATTTGTGTTTTGTGTGAAGTTACTATAAGTGTTTTGTAGTCTTTCTAGAATATAGTGGAAAGCTTTACGATATGGCTCTTTTTCACGATATACAGATGTATCACTAGAAAGGGCGGCCATCTTTTCAACGTCGCTAGAGACGTGTGAGATACTAGATGATACTGCATAGTAGAAATACATTTCCTCAATCTTATGGATGTAGTAATTTAAGATTACTTCAGCTTGTGTTGTTGCAGAGATTTCTAGTGTTTCTGCAGTAACGAATGGATTACCATCACGGTCACCACCAATCCACATACCCATTGTAATAGGGGTAGCAGCACTTACATCGATACCGTGTTTTGCGGCTTCCTTACGATATTGTGCAGTAAGAGCTGTAATCGCCGGAATCAAAGAAGTATTGTAATAGTCAGTTACATTACGAATCTCATTCTTAACTTTTAACTTCTTTTCACGGATCATGTCCGTTTCCATGATTAATTCAATTAAGCGGTGGAGATTATCATTCCACTTACGCTTATTGATAGAACCTTCTTTACAGTCACGATCTTTACGTAATAGATGATGGATTTTATTTGTTAGATCCAGCATAGACTTACGCTGTACTTGTGTAGGGTGTGCAGTAAGTACTGGTACTACATTTAAGTTCTCTAAGATTTCCTTTGCGTTTTCACTCTTAGAGATAATATTCATTTGCGTAGAAATCTTACCTAGGTAATCTTGGTCAATATTATTTTGTAAATTAACTTGGTATGCTAGGTCTACATCTTCTGTAATATTGATTAATAAAGGTAAAAACTGAGAAATATCTAGAGATGATATCTAAGTCTTCATTTGATAATGAAGTGATTAAATCAGTTAACTTATCATATTCATGATTTGCGGATAAAGTTGAGAGCTCATCAATCAGATGGAATTTATCAGAAGGGATCATATTTTTGCGTTGCGGTATTCAAAAAGATTCTTAAGTATTTGAATTTCTTCTTCAATGGCAGCGATATTATTACTGTTTTCTAACTTCGGTAACATGATGATACCTCCTTTATAACGATAGAATTATAGCATTATTCCTATAGAATGGTGATATGACTTGACGAAAGCAGTGATTTCAATACCATTTGTTGTGCATAAAACTTTATAAAAGTGGCTAAAATACAGTCAAAAAGTGATACATTAGCGATAGAGCTAATGTATTTTGTTTCTATAGATATTAATTGAAGAGTTATTCAACTATGCAAAGGAATTTACAATGAAATATTTTATCAAACGTTTATTACGTACAATTCCTATTGTCATAGGAGTTACGTTCATTACATTCAGTTTAATTTATCTCTCTCCAAGTGATCCAGCACACATGCATTTCCATCAAGCAGGAGCTCCGGCAACGGAAGAGATGTTGGAACAGTTTCGCCATGAACATCACTTGGATGAGCCTTTCTTTACACAATATACAAACTGGTGGATATCTTTCTTAAAAGGAGACTTCGGTACTTCTTATCGGGATAGTCGTCCTGTATCAGAAAAAATTATCAAAGCTGCTCCATATACAATCTCGATTGCAGTGAATAGTATGGTCTTAACTTTAATTGTTTCAATACCACTTGGTATCTATTGTGCATATCGTAAACAATCGTTCCTTACAAAATTATTGGATATGATTACGCAAGTAGGAATATCTATTCCAACATTTATGATAGGTTTATTACTATTGTATTTATTTACTTCTGTATTCCATATCTTTAGTGTTATACCAAAAGATAGTACAGCTGTTATCATGCCTAGTATAACTATCATGCTTGGTATGTCGTTTCGCTACATTAAGCAGATTCAAAAGATTGCAAGTCGTGAACTAGAGAAAGATTATATGAAGGGTTTACGTGCAAGAGGGATTGGTACATTCTCGATTCTATTTCATACGGTTTTTACGTAATGCAATGGTTGAAGTCATTACACTAACTGCAGTTTCATTTGGGAGTCTTTTAAGTGGTGTTGCATTAATTGAAACAATCTTTAATTGGCCTGGACTTGGAAAACTATTGGTGGATGCAGTTGTTAGTAAAGATATCCCGATGATTCAAGCTGTTGTAGTTTGGCTTGTATTAGCATATGTTATTATCAATTTAATAGCAGATTTACTCTATGGAATCTTTGATGCACGGATACGGTTAGGTGGTGATACACATGAAGCTTAATCGTAAACAGTGGTTAATTATTGTCATGCTTGCAGGATTATTACTATGTAGTATTTTAATGGAATTAACCTTGTCGAAGGTAATTTCAGAATCAAATCTAGCAATTCGTTTACAAGCACCTAGTATACATCACTTTTTGGGACAGATGCTTTCGGTAGAGATGTATTTGTACGTACAATCGCAGCTGCCAATATTAGTATTCTTTCAGCAATCGTGATTGTGCTGGTAGCTGGTGGATTTGGTATCTTTGTTGGTATGGTGAGCGGTTATACAGGAGGCTTTTTGGATGAAGTACTGATGGGTATCTGCGATCTTTTTCTTAGCATTTCCACAGATGTTAATCGCGATTGCAATTGCAGGAATATTAGGGTGGTGGACTACATAATGCGATGATTGCCTTAGCAATTAGCGATTGGATGTTATTTGCTCGCTTAGCAAGATCAGCAACTTTAAAAGAGAAATCAGAATTATATGTTACTGCCGCAAGGTTTGCAGGGTTAAGTGATATTGAAATACTGCTAAAGCATATCCTACCAAACATTCGAAACTTACTAATTGTTACACTTACATTAAATTTTGCGAATATGTTATTGTCGTTAGCGGGACTTAGTTTTTTAGGAATTGGTGTTAAAGTGCCAACTCCAGAATGGGGTTCTATGATTAGTGAAGGAAGACAGTATTTAGCATCCGCACCATGGATTTCATTATTTCCGTGTCTATCTATCTTCATCACTGTATTTTTAATAAACCAATTCGGAAAGACTTTTAGTTATCAGGAGGGGAAACAAAATGAAACGATTGATTAAAACAATATTTATAGCTATGACATTAGCGATGTCTGCATGTACACCAACACAAAAAATCGGATGAGGCTGTAAATCGTAAAATCCACATTGGTACAGAACAGTTTACTGCATCACTTGATTCTGCTTTTAGAGTGGAATGGGTGGTTTACTGTCCGTTATGGAATTGGTGAAACCTTATTTAAAGTGGAAGATGATATGCAGATTAAAACCATGGCTTGTATCAAATGCAGAAAAATGTCGATATAAAAGACATGGAAGTTAACACTACGTGAGAATATCAAATTCTCTGATGGGACAACAATGGACGCCAAAAGTGTAGTTGATAATCTGCATCATATTGCACAAGAAAAATGCAAGAGCTGCTTTCTTGCAGGGTGCAGAATATGAAATTGATGGTTACACAATCACAATTAAGACTGTAGAACCACGTGCAACATTACTCTCTGATTTAGCTGATCCGATGTTTGCAATATTAAATTTAACTTCTAAGGAAGAGAGGACTACAATGCCAATTGGTACAGGTCCTTATAAAGTAAAGACATTTACAGCTGATCAAGAAATTGTATTAGAACCAAATACAAACTATTGAATGGAACACCAAAAGCTAGATGAAATTACAGTTACGAAGATGCTTGAAAAAAAGAAACTGCAATTCTAGCGCTTAAGAATCATGAATTAGATGCATATACGGAAATGAATCCAGAGGGAATTAAAGCAACTACAGGATAGTGGTGAATTTGATATTCATACAATTCCTTCTAGTCGTGTATATTCTCTGTATATGAATACAGAAAAACTTACGGATATATCACTTCGTAAAGCAATTGCAAAAAGCAATCGATAAAGAGTCTATCGCAAAATACTTATTAGATGGCACAATGACCGCAACAGATGGTCCATTTACAAGTGATTCTGAGTATGCATTACCAAGTTCTAATGTAAGCTCTTATAACGAAGCAGAAGCGAAACAAATCCTAGAGTCTGCTGGTTATGTGGATACTGACGGTGATGGCTATGTTGAAAAGGATGGTCAAAATATTTCTCTTACAATCGCATACTACAAACGTCTATCCCAAGAAGCGATTGCGACGGAGTTGCAGTCTGCACTGAAGAAGATTGGTATTCAATCTGAATTACAACTACATGAAGGAACTAAATATCTAACAAATAAAGAATATGATTTAGGATTCTACTCGATGGTTACAATGCCTACAGGAGATCCTGCATATTATCTTAATGCGTTACTATCAGAAGGTGGTACTGTTAACTTTTCTGGATATGATAACCATGCAATACAGGTATTATTAAAACAGTTAAATGATACTTATGATACAAAGCAACGTAAGGAAATCGTAAAGCAGATTGAAGAGATGTTATTAGCAAGTTATAGTATTACTTATATTGGATTTAATAACTTGATTTTCGCAACAAGAAAAAGAATTAAAGAACTTTGTCCCTCATGTTACAGACTACTATCAAATTAATGTCGATTTAGAACTTCAATCATGAGCCAAGCAATTTTAGAATTAAATCATGTGACTGCTGGATATGGTGATATAGAAGTATTGCATGATGTTTCACTTGCAGTTTATCCAGCAGAAGTCATAGGTATTGTTGGACAAAGTGGTAGTGGTAAGACAAGTTTATTAAATTGTATTCTTCAAATAGAACAAAATCTAAAAATTACATCAGGAGAAATTTTATATTTGAATCAAAATCTCCTTACTTTAAATAAAAAAAGAGTATCGTAGATTATTTCGAGATGAAATTTCGATTATTTTTCAAAACAGTAACTTTACACTTGTACCTACAAGAAAAATATCTAGTCAATTCTATGAAACTACCAAGGGTAGATTGACCAAAGAAGAGACTCGACAAAAGGCATATCACTTATTTGAGAAGTTTGAATTAAAGAATCCTGAACGTATATTTCATAGTTACCCATTTGAATTATCCATTGGTATGGCACAGCGTGTAGCGGTATCACTAGCGTTAATGAATGGTCCTTCATTATTACTTTGTGATGAGCCAACCAGTGCATTAGATGTAAAGAGTGCATATGAAATGGTGCGACAACTAAAGCAACTAAAAGAAGAAAAGGGCATGACTATGGTGGTGATTACGCATAACATTGCACTAGCAGCACAGTTATGTGATCGTATTGCGGTAATGCATCAGGGATGTATTGTAGAAGTACAAGACACAAAGACTTTAATTGAAAGTCCTATGCATGCATATACAAAACAACTACTAGCTGCTCTTCCAAAGACGGAGGATTTATGGAACGGTTAATACAAGTAGAGAATATCGTTAAAAGCTTCCGTGATAAAAAAACAACAGGTATTAGCAGTTGACCATGTTTCCCTTCACCTTGATGAAGGGGAGATTCTCGGTATCATTGGTGAAAGTGGTAGTGGAAAAAGTACAGTCTTGCGACTATTATCTGGGATTATGAAACCGGATGAAGGTCAAGTAATATTATTTGGTAAACCACTTGACACTAAAGATCATAGTCGCTTCCGTGATTTACAGATGATATTTCAAGATGCAAGAGCTTCTTTTGATAAGCAGTATACGATTGAACAAAGTTTGAATGAAGTGCGAAAACATTTAAATCCAAATGCGTTAGAGAATCGCTTCTTATTGCAGGAAGTTGGATTAGATATATCTTTTGCAAACAAGTATCCATATGAGATGTCTGGTGGGGAGTGTCAACGTGCAGCGATAGCACGTGCACTTGCATGCGATCCAAAAAGTATTGTTGTGTGATGAAATTACAAGTGCATTAGATGTCATCACACAAGAAAAAGATTTGTGGCTTATTCAGTCATCTATGTCATCAACATCATATCTCATCCATCTTTGTATCACATGATTTACCGTTAGTTAGTAATCTTTGTGATCGTGTGATGATTATGAAGGATGGTAAGGTTGTAGAAGAAGGTAAAACGAAGGATGTGATGCAAAAACCTCAACATCCTTATACAAAAGAACTATTAAGACATATATTAAAGTTAGAAGCAGCAGAATAGGTTCTGCTGTTTTTGTATGTAATCTTTTATCGTGGAATTTTCTTTTTATAGTAGAATAGAGTAAGAAAATGGAGAGACTATGAAAATCGTGCAATGTTGGTTAGAACATCCTGTTCGCAGGTTGGACCAGACTTTTACATACTTATATAACGATGAAGATATCGAAGTTGGTAGCCGTGTAACGATTCCACTCTTAAATCGTAGTGTTGTTGGATTTGTAGAGAGTATCCAAGATACAGATGAAACAAAGGATGAGATTGAAATGCGACTTGGTTTTAAGTTGCGCTATATTCAAGATGTAAAAGACCAAGAAAGTCTGATTACAGATGAATTGCATGATTTAGCGATGTGGTTAAAGGAAACGACGCTTTCAACAACGATATCTTGTTTTCAGACGATGTTGCCATCGAAGTTAAAACCTTCAACAAATGACAAGTCAATTGTAAAAAGAGAAGTGGGTAAAACTCACAGATAAAGAGGTAAATTTAACTCCAAAGCAGTTAGAAGCCTATCTTTACGCACGCGATCATCAGCCATTAACATACACAGCATTACGCAAGAATTATCCAGGACATGCACGTGCGCTGATTGAGAAAAATGCAATTCTTTTAGAAGAGAAAGAAAAAGAAGCATCAGATGATGTAAATATCAATATTGAATCTGCATTGCAGTTAACACCATTACAACAATCTGCAATGGATGAGATTAACACTAGTCAAGATGAAGTTTATCTTTTACATGGTATTACTGGCTCTGGTAAAACAGAGGTATATTTACAGTTAGCTGCACAAGCACTTGCACAACACAAGCAAGTACTCATTTTAGTGCCAGAAATTAGTTTGACACCACAGATGATTGCTCGTGTTTCTTCTCGCTTTGGCCATGCATTAGCAATCTATCATAGTGGCCTAAGCGACCAAGAAAAATATGAACAATACCGTAAGGTAAAGACTGGTAGAGCGTCGATAGTCGTTGGTACTAGAAGTGCAGTATTTTTGCCATTTAAAAATCTAGGCTTGATTGTCATGGATGAAGAACATGATAACTCCTATAAACAAGATAACCAACCAGCATATCATTGTCGTGATGTCGCTATCTGGAGAGGGCATTATCACCGCTGCAAAGTGATACTTTGGCTCAGCGACACCTGCATTAGAAAGCTATGCACGTGCTTTAAAGAATGTATATCACTTGGTTAGGATGAATGAGCGCATTAATCAAACTCTACCAAATATTCAGATTGTCTCGATCAAGGATAATATCAAGAAAAAAATGGGCACTACATCATCACAGATGATTTACAAAAATAAGATACAAGAGAGATTAAATAAACATGAGCAATGCATTTTACTATTAAATCGACGTGGTTATGTGACGCAATTACGTTGTAAAGTCTTGTCAAGAAGTTGTGAAATGCCCGCATTGTGATTTGGCAATGAGTTATCATCGTGATGTAAATCGTTTAAAGTGTCATACCTGTGGTACAGAGATTGCTGTACCAAAGGAATGCCCACATTGTCATAGCCGTACGGGCTTTACTACAATGGGTTTTGGCACGGAAAAATTAGAAGCAGAGGTACATGCATTATTTCCTAACGCTAGGGTATTGCGCATGGATGCGGATACGACAGGTAGAAAGAATGCACATCAAAAGATATTGCAAGCATTTGGTAGTCATGAAGCAGATATCCTATTAGGTACACAGATGATAGCGAAGGGTTTTGGATTATCCATATGTTACATTAGTTGGTGTAATCAATGGGGATGAGGGCTTACAGCGAACAGACTTCCGAAGTTGTGAGATGACCTTTGATCTGTTGATGCAAGCAGGTGGAAGAAGTGGTAGAGCAGATACGTCTGGTGAAGTGGTATATCAAGTATTTGATCCAAGTCACTATGCAGTACAGTGCGCTGCCAAACAAGACTATGAAGCCTTCTTTAAAAAGTGAGATGAAGTTTCGTCATACAGGGCAATATCCACCATATACATACTTGATTGCCTTAACAATTCAAGGTCGTAAAGATGATGCGGTGATAAAACAAGCTATGGCAATCAAAAACGAAATCGTTGGAGATTTTAAGACGATTGGTATCATTTCGTTATTAAAGATACAAGATTTATATCGCTATCGAATCTTACTAAAAGGTAAAGACTTAGATACGATGAGGCAATCTGTTGCAAAGTTTTTGTCTACGACAAAGATTGATGTGACAGGATTACGGATTGATATTAATCCAATGTATTTAGATTAAAGGAGTTTTTTATATGAAGGATTTATTAGAATATCGTAATGAATTATTGTGTGGTGAAAAGATTACACTTCGAGGTACAACAGCGGAAGATGAAGCAATCTTGGCGAAGTGGTGGAATGAAGAAACAATGTTGTTAGGGAATCGTTCTAGAATTGTCCCTACCTTTAAAGAAGAAAATTCATCGTTGTTTCATAGTTGGTCATCCAATCAGGCAAGAACTGGCTTTGGTTTAACAATCGAGAATAAGCAGGGTGAAGTAGTAGGTCATATTACTGCTTTCAATCTATCAATGCCAGAAATGATTGCGACAATCGGTATCTTAGTAGGACCTGAGCATCAAGGTAAGGGTTATGGGACTGAGGGCGATGCGTAAAAGCAATTCGCATCTGTTTTGAAGAATTAAATGCACATAAAGTAGAGTTAAATGTATTCTCATACAATGAAAATGCCATCAAGATGTATGAGAAGGTTGGCTTTTGTGGTAGAGGGCAGAAGAAGAGCAGCTTCCTACCACCGTGGTCAATTTTATGATGTTTTGACCATGGGAATCCTTCGTGAAGAGTATTTTTTTCTCGATAATTTCCTCAAATAATAGAACAAAATTTGAAGAAAAATCACGCTACGGCAAAATTGTTAAAAATGCCGATAAAAAGCGAGATTTTTTTCTTCTTTTTATTATTTTTATCTTGTATAATAATTACAAAGTGGTAGAATAGTGGTAAGAAATGGAGCAAAATGGAGGGAATATTCAGATGGTGATGTTCACAGGTGAATACAGACACAACCTAGATCCGAAAAACAGACTGATTATTCCGTCTAAATACAGAGACCAGTTGACGACAAAGATTTACGTTACGGAGTGGATGGATGGATGCTTGGCTGCATTTGCAGAAAACGAATGGAACGAGTTGGTGTCAAAACTAAATAAGTTACCAATCACAAATAAAAAAAGTCCGTGCCTTTGTACGTAGTATCTTAGGCAAGGCAGATGAGTGTGTGTGGATAATCAAGGAAGAATCTTACTACCACAGTTCCAGATTTCTGATCGTGGATTTGAAAAGTCTTGCGTGATTGTAGGTGCTTCTGATCACTTCGAAATTTGGCCAGAGAAAGTGTTTGAACAATACAACGAAGAATCAATGGGCGAATTAGAAGACTTTGCGGAAGACTTAACGGAGCTATTACAAGCATGAAGACACATCAGTCTTATTAAAAGAAACAGTGGATTCGCTCAATGTTAAAAGAAGATGGCATTTATGTAGATGGAACATTAGGTCGTGGAGGACATTCCGGTTATTTAATTTCTAAATTAAAAAAAGCGGTCATCTATATGCGTTTGATAAAGATAGTCAAGCGATTGCGGAATCTACAGAGAACCTAAAAGATGTGTTGTCTTATATCACGATGATTCACAATGACTTTCGCTCCATGAAGGAAGAACTTGCAAAAAGAGGAATTCATGAAGTGGATGGAATCATGATGGACTTGGGAGTTAGCCTCCACAGTTCTGATCGATCCTACAAGAGGATTTAGTTATCGATATGATGCACGTTTAGATATGCGTATGAATCAAGAACAACAGTTAGATGCATATCAAGTCGTGAATACATATTCCTTCGAAGAACTCTGTCGTATCTTACGTGAGTATGGAGAAGAGAAATTTACAAAAATCAATTGCAAGAGCGATTGAAAAACAACGAGTTATCCAACCAATTGAAACAACATTCCAATTGGTGGATATCATCAAGTCAGCTTTTACCAGATAAGGTGTTACGTCAAAAAGGACATCCAGCAAAACAGACATTCCAAGCATTACGTATTGAAGTAAATGATGAACTTGGAGCACTACAAAAAGGGTTGGAGGATGCACTGAGCTTATTAAAAGCCTAATGGTAGATGTGCGATCATAACATTCCATTCCTTGGAAGATCGCATGGTCAAAAATGTGTTTAAAGAATATTCATCAGCACCTTACATTGACCCACGCATTCCAATCAAAGCATCAGATATCAAACAAGCAGATTACAACTTAATCACAAAAAGCCAATCACAGCTACTGATGAAGAGCTAGAAGATAATCATCGCTCTCATAGTGCAAAAGCTACGAGTAATAGAGAGAATAGGAGAATAGGGGATATGGCCAAGATTGTTAAAAGAAAAAAACAGAAAAAAAATACTGCATTTTTAAATTTTTCTATATGGATGTTCATGATTTCTGCTACACTTTATTTGGCTAGTTCCATATTCTTAAGAACTTATAACAATGCCTTAAGTGCTCAGACCCAACAAATGGAAGCTGATATCGTGACATTACGTACACAGAATGATGCACTAAAGGTAGAAATCTTGAACTTAGGATCAAATACACGTGTTGATGAAATCGCAGCAAGTAACGGTCTAAGTAAGAAACAGGAGAATATTGTCACTATCACAGGTGGATCTAGCAAGACAACTGGAGATTAGAATGGCAAAAAGAAAGAAATACCGTAATGAAGTACGCCGAATATTGATTGTGACATTAGCAGCAATTTTGCTGATTGCTTCTAATGTCGTAACCATTGGAAAGGTTCATTTACGTTCTGGTACAGATTTGAGTATATACGCTGATTCTGCCAATACAGTTACTGGAGACAAGTTTGGCTTTGCGCGGATTTATATATGATCGTAATGGTCAAGTAATCGCACAGGATAATCGTACTTACGATATCGTTTGTGTATTATCATCTGGTCGTCAATCCATTGAAGGACAGATTGCATATGTAAAAGATAAAGAGGGTACCGCAAAGGTTCTTTCTGAAATACTAAAAATTGATTATGACAAAAATTATGGGATACTTCTCTCAGGATATCTATCAGACTGAGTTAGGAATTGGTGGACGTCGTTTATCCCAAGCAACAAAGGAACTCGATCGAATCTTATCATTTACCTGGCATTGAATTTACGGATTCAATTAAACGTATTTATCCAAACGGACAATTCGCATCTAACCTAGTAGGATTTGCTCAACAGGATGACTATGGTATTACCACTGGACAGATGGGATTAGAACTATACCTTAACTCGTATCTATCTGGTACGAATGGTTCACGGACATACCAGACAGACAAAGATGGTTATCGTTTACCTGGTATGAAGGATGAAGTAGTCAGCGCTGTAAATGGTGATGATGTTTATCTAACGCTAGATACTTCCATTCAACAGACGCTTGAACAATCCATGAGTATGACAAAAAGTCAATTTGGTGCAGATAATGTTTGGGGGCGGTGTTATGGAGATTAAGACTGGTAAGGTCTTAGCCTGGGGCCAATCAAACTCCTTCTGACCCAAATGTTCGAGAGATTACAGATTATACAAATAAAGGTGCACAGCTTCCTTATGAACCAGGTTCTACTTTAAAGACATTTACCTGGGCTGCAGGCTATCAATGAAGGTAAGTACAATGGTTCAGAATTAACAAAATGGTAACTCCTATTGTTATGGTACTGATAGCCAAAAATAATCCAATTCGTGCAACGGCAGATAATAGCCTAGGGTTGTGTTTTACAACGCATATCGTTACCAATATGGTTCTGTTGATTTTGATACAGGACTTATATACTCACTCAACTCTGTTGCTGGTACTATTCAAAAATGAAGTGATTACACCAGATACAAACCTAGAGTATCTAAGAAAGTTCGGCTTCTTTTTAATGATGTTGATACGGATGGCTTACCAGAAGCTACTGGTACATTAAACTTTACCTATCCATCAGATAAGCTTTCCTTATCCTTTGGACAGGGTTCTACGGTTACGATGTTACAGTTAATGCAAGCATATAGTGCTGTATTCTCTGATGGCACAATGGTAAAACCATATTTCGTCGATTCGATTCGTGATGGATATGACAATTGAAATATATCTATAAAAGCAAATAAGACAGTTGTAGGTCATCCAATCACGAGTGATACAGCAAAACAACTACAGAGTATTCTATATCGTGTAGTAAATGATGATAAGGGTTCAGGTCGTGGTTATCGTATCCCAGAATGCAAGGTGATGGGTAAGACAGGTACAACTGAATTGGCGGTTGATGGTAGTTATCAATCTGGTAAGTATATCTATTCCTTTTATGGGTGCTTTTACCGGCAGATAACCCACAGATTCTGGTTTATTATGCATACCAAATTGATTCAAGTGTACCAGTTAACCAGCAACCACAAGTAAACTTATTACGTCGTATTGCGATGCAATATGGCTTTGCACAGCAGACAGCTGAAAACACCAGAAAAATACAGCAGAAACGGTTTCGGTATATGAGATGCCATCGTTAATCAACCATAGTTTAAGCTATGTACAAGATACACTTTCTTCCTATGGTACAGAACTATACAACTTGGGGTGATGGAAATATCTGTATTCGTCAATATCCACAAGTTGGACATTCAGTGACGACGGGACAAAAAGGTATTCTTAGTTACCAATGCCAATACGATTTATATACCGAATATGGTAGGTTGGAGTAGGCAGGATGTTGCAGGATTCTGGCAAGCGACGGGATTAGATGTTAACATCTCAGGTGATGAAACATCCGTTGTAACTTCACAAGATATTCTGGCTGGTTCATACATTGAAAAAGGGAACTGCTATCTCGATCCACTTTTGGTGGGTAGTCAGGGAGTAAATATGTCAATATTTCAAATGAGTTTATATTTTGTACTGAGTCTGAGTATTGTGCTAGTGACGATGCCGTTTTTGATTCAGTACCTCAAAAAGTTAAGCTTTTAAACAAACAGTTAGTGAATATGCACTAGAGGATGATAAGAAAAAAGGCAGGAACACCTATTATGGGTGGTATCTTGTTTATCATCGTTCCAGTTGTATTAACTTTGATTTTCGTAAAGGGAATCTTTCACGACCTTGATACACTAATTGTACTATTAGCGTTTATGGGCTATGGCTTAATTGGTTTTGTGGATGATTTCAATCGCTGTACTCAAAAACAATGAAGGTTTAAAACCATTGCATAAGTTTTTGATGCAGGTGCTATTAGCGGTGATATTCTTCATGTTATACCGCTCACACGCGTCTTTGGAAATTATACTTCCAATTACTCGTATCGTAATACCACTTGGTATCGCATATTTCTTCTTAGTACTATTTATGTTTGCGGATCTAGTAATGCAGTGAACCCTAACAGATGGTATGGATGGTCTATCCTCAGGTGTAAGTATTATTGCCTTAGTTCCATATCTTGTAATTACTTTAAAACAAGAAAAGATTGGCTTAGCAATCTTTGTGGTTTGTTTGATTGGTGCTTTGCTTGGTTATCTTTATTATAATAAGAAACCAGCACAAGTATTCATGGGTGATACTGGATCACTTGCTTTAGGTGGTGTATTAGCTGCCTTAGCGATGATTACAAAGACGGAATTACTATTAATTTTTAATCGCAGGTGTACCAGTGATTGAAAACACTTTTGTGTGATGATTCAGATTGGTTCTGTAAAAATTAGACATAAGAAAGTATTCCCATACACACCAATTCATTATGCATTCCGTATTAAGGGTATGCCTGAAGTTAGCATTGTACGTATGTTCTGGCTTGTAGAGGCAATCTTAGCTGGAATTGGTCTGTTTATTGGAATTCGTTAATCCTAGATGAAAAATCTAGGATTTTTTGTTTTGAAAGAGATAAAAACAAGATATAATAGTAAAAAGTATTATCCATTCAAACAGTATCTTTTTATCATTTGAATGCTTTAGGAATAAGACTAATCATATACTTGAAAAACAGTATAGGATTTTGTTAAAATTTCTGTTTCAAATGGTTATTGAAAGATGTTTTTGGTATAATAACTAAGTTGTTAGGAGGAAGGCATGTCACAAAGTACTTTTTGATGTGAATCATCGATTAGTGGAACTGACGATGGTTCTCAAATTACAAAAATTGCAAAAAGAAGATTTGCCTACTCTACATATGTAAATCTTGAGGATTATCTGAATCATTTATGGCGTAATAAATCACCGCGAACACTCAATCAAGCTGTGGATGTTGTGGGAAATGTGGCTGCAAAATGATATTGTACGTTTCTTATCAACACAAGCTGTTATTGATGGTGCGAAGAAAAATCTTGAAGATTTTGCGGATGTCATTGGAGGGAATTAACTTATGGCAAAGAATACTACAAAGAAAAGTAAGCTAGCTGTTTTTGCGTTAGTTGTTCTATTGTTGGGTACTTTAGTTGGTACAACAATACGTTCGATTATCTCTGGCTTAAATCTTGGCTTAGACTTTACGTGGCGGTTTTGAAATCTTATATCAGGTAGAACCGTTAAATGAAGGCTCTACAGTTGATATGTCTGCTGTGATTAACAGTATTTCGAAACGTATCAACGTATTGGGTGTTAGTGAACCACAGATTACTGTTGAAGGTAATAACCGTGTTCGCGTACAGATTGCAGGTGCAAAGGATCTAGAAACTGCACGTGCTCTTATTGGTACAACAGCGAATCTAACATTCCGAGATGTAGATAACAATGAATTAGCTGATTCATCAATCTTACAGGAAGGTGGAGCATCCTTAGCGTACCAAGAGGGTGAACCTATTGTTTCTTTAAAGATTGCGGATAAAGAAAAGTTTGCGGCGATGACAAAGGCAATTGCACAAAAGGGCAATGGCACAAACATCATGGTTGTATGGCTAGATTGGCAAGATGGTGATACATACGCTGCTGAAGCTGCAAAGGCTAAGAAAGGTGAAGAGCCTAAGTATATCTCAGCTGCTTCTGTAAATAGTGAAATCAATGGTGACTGCGTAATCTCTGGTCACTTTACAGAAGATACAGCAAGAACCTTAGCAAACTTAATTAACTCTGGTTCCTTACCAGTTAAGTTAACTGAGCTTTCCAGTAACGTCGTATCTGCTTCATATGGTGCAGATGCTTTTATATGTAACAGCTCTTGCAGGTGTTATTGGCGTTGTGGTTGTAATGGCTGTCATGATTCTTGTATATCGTTTACCGGGTTTCATTTCATCTATCATGCTTGTATTCTATGTATGGGCCGTATTTGGAATCTACCCTTAATGGGTGCTGTATTTACATTATCTGGTATCGGTGCACTTGTGTTAGGTGTTGGTATGACTGTCGATGCGAATATCATTAACTACGAACGTATTCGTCAAGAGTTATACAAAGGTAGAAGTATTCGTGCTGCAGTTGCGGAGGGTGGCAAGTTATCCTTTTGGGGCAATCTTCGATGCACAGTTTACAACACTACTAGCCGCATTAATTATGTATATCTGGGGAACAGGTACAGTTAGGATTTGCTACAATGCTAATTATCACTGTTGTAATGACATTGGTTCTCAACGTAGGCTTCCTAAGTGGTTATTAACTCATCGTCGACTCTGGCATTTTGCGATGGCAAGCCAGAATTGTTCAGCTGTTAAAAAGAATCAAATTCCTGATGTATCAAAGGGTGAAAACAATTTTATACAGGTACATTCAAGTTTGATTACATGGGTAAAGCAAAATATGCAGTAGCCGCTAGCATTTCTATTATCGTATTATCTCTAGCGTTAAGTTTCTTTAACTTAGCTAAGGGAAATGGTTTCTTAAACTTAGGTATCGACTTTGCGTCTGGTACAAAGTTAACAGTTACTTCTGAGTAAGTTGTAAAATGTTTCTGATGTGGAAGCTGAAAATGGAAACATTAGGTTATAAGGACTTTTAGTTATCAGAGTGCTGGTGAACATACTGTTTACGCCACAACAAAGGCTTCTTTAGATAAAGAACAGTTAACAACAATTAAGAAGGCATTCGAACAAAAGTATGGTGTTGAACCTGGTGATAACATTGTTACTCCAGTAGTCGGTTCCGAACTTGTAAGAAGTGCTGTAATTCTGACAGTTGTTGCGTGGATTGCAATGCTTGCATATATCACTTTCCGTTATGAGTTTGACTATGCGTTTGGATGCTTAGTAGCACTTGTACATGACGTATTAATTGTAATTGCGGTATTTGGAATCTTAAGACTAGAAGTTAATATTGAATTGATTTCGTATTACTCACAATCATTGGTTACTCTATTAATAACTCTATTATTGTGTTTGACCGTGTTCGTGAAGAAGTAAACCTCACGTAATCGTATCGAACCTACAGAATATCGATGCTATCGCAAATGAAGCGATTGATGAAGCTATCAAGATGTCCTTGATGTCATCACTACAAACGATTATTCCTGTTATCTTCTTACTCATCATGGGTAGTAATTCCATCTTTACATTCTGTATTTTATCGATGTTAGTCGGATTAATTGCAGGAACAAGTTCATCTATATTCGTTGCGGCTTATGTATGGTGCTTACTACGTGAGAAGTCCAAGCCAAAAGCAAAAAGATTACAAAAACAAAAAGAAAGATAAGAAAGTTAAGAAAGAACTTTTGATGAATATACCATTTCTGGTATTAACGCTTAATCGAACAATAAGCAGCGGGCATACCGCTGCTTTCTTAATTTTGAGGAGGGTGTATGTTAGATGTAAAAGCTGTCCTATTTGATTGTGATGGTTTGATGTTTGAAACAGAACTCATCTCACAACAGATATGGAAGGATGAAGCCAATAAACTTGGAATTACCATACCTGAAGATTTCTTTATCAATATTACTGGTTCAGGTGAGAGGAGCTAACTCGTTATCTTTCATCCATTCCGAAGGGGATACACTTATTTGACGTGATGAAGAAAAAGAGATTTGATATTTCTTTTTGGTCATCGATTCAAAAAGATTGTTTGAATAAGAAGGGTTTGGTAACACTCTTTCATTGGTTGAAACAGAATGGTTATCTGATTGGTATCTGTTCCAGTAGCCATCGTACTTATGTGGAAGCGTTATTGTCGACGGTATCTACACCATTAGAGTATGATGCCATTGTTGGAGGAGACATGGTAACACACGCAAAACCTGACCCTGAAATATTCTTGGTTGGTGCTAAAATATTAGGTGTAAAACCATCAGAGTGTCTTGTTTTGGAAGATTCAAAACAGGGTATTACTGCTGCAAAAAGAGCAGGAATGCATTCTTGTTTTATCGAAGATACAATTAAAACCAGATCATATCATGAAAGAGATGATTGAATATCAAACAGAGAATTTAGAAGATGTCATTCAACTTCTAAACAAATAAGTAAGGAGGAAAGCGTATGAGCCTACAAGCATGGAGAGATGAATTTGCGAACAAGAATGTGGTGATATGGGAGTTATGGTCGAGTAGCGACAAGCTACATATCGTTTCATCTCGTCGTTTACTTCCTGAGCAGAATTTAACAATTGTAGAATCAAAAAGCTGGTCCATCTCTAGAGAAGGCAAAGGCCAATACGATTCATACATCTTGTCTTTGTGAAGCAGATGTTGATTTAAATAGTTTTGATTTAATTCTAAAGTCACCTGGTATTGTGATTCCTGACTTTATTGATACGTATAAGATTACAGGTGAAGCAGAGTTATTTATAAAACATTATCGTGACCATGTTGTTGGAATTACTGGTACAAAGGGTAAGTCCACAACAACATCACTTGTGGCTGCACTATTAAAAGAGAAGTATCAAGTATGCTTAGTTGGTAATATTGGTATTCCTTGTTTTGAAGCGATTGATGAGATGGAAGCAGGAGCGTACGCTGCTCTAGAATTATCTTGTCATCAGTTAGAAATATGTCGTTATTCACCTCAGTACGCTATCTTCTTAAATCTATATGAAGAACACTTAGATCACTATGGAACAATGGAGAAGTATGGTATTGCGAAATCTCATATTTTTACAAACCAAATGCAAGGCGATACCGTAATCATGCATGAAGAGATGAGTAACTTCATCAAGTTATCATTAAATACACCATACTTAATTGGCAGGGATATCACAGCGCATGGCACAACATTATGTATTCCAGGACATCAACTAGACGCATCTAGTGCGAAGTTAATTGGAGAGCATAACTATCGTAATCTTGCGGTTGCGTACTTTATTGCAAATAAGTTAGGTGTTAGTGATGAAAGTGTTATAAAGGCAATTGCAAGTTTTAGACCACTAGCACATCGCTTAGAGGACTTAGGAGAATATAAAGAAATTCGTTTCATCAATGACTCTATCTCCACAATTGGCCAATCCTGTATACAAGCATTAGAGTCAATTGAGAATGTGGATACTGTACTTGTAGGTGGAATGGATCGTGGTATTGAGTATGATGAAGTAGAAGATTACTTACATGCACGCAAGGATGTCCAGGTTATCTTTATGTATGCCACAGGGAAACGTATTTATTCTGAAATGGAACAGAAGGGCTTGTTAAGACCTGGACTATATCAAGTAGAAAATCTGAAAGAGGCTGTTTCTTTAGCCAAAAACTAACTCGTCCTCATCATGCATGTGTCTTATCTCCAGCCGCAAGTTCTCATGATCATTTCAAGAACTTCGAACATCGTGGAGATGTATTTAGAAAGTTGGCATTTGAAGAATGAAGTATAACGTTATTGATGTAGACGTATCTAGTCTACAAGAAAAATATCAAATCGGACTTTTGAGTGCGAAACTATTGAAGGCTTCTTCGTTAGATGATGAGGCTATTCATGAGTTATTCACTACAGATACTGCACTAACAACTAGTAAAAGCAGATTGTATTCAAAAAGTGCTGCAATCGTCTTTACAAGCAAAAGAGAATCATGAAAAGTCATGATTGCTGGTGACTATGATGCGGATGGCATTTGTTCAACAACAATTATGAAGATGACACTTATGAAGCCAAAGATTGAACATGGCTATTACATTCCAGATCGAATGAAAGAAGGCTATGGTTTATCTGCACATACGGTTGAGTTAGCGCATCAAAAAGGGTATCGCCTCATTATCACCGTTGATAATGGTGTAAAAGCACATGCGGCAATTCAAAGAGCTAATGAACTGGGCTTAGATATTATTATTACGGATCATCACCAGATTGATGAAGAGATAGATACTCCATACGTGGTTCATCCAAAACTATATGGAAAGTGAGTATTGTTATCTTTCTGGTGCAGGTGTTGCTTTGCAGATTGCACGCAATCTGATTGGTGATAATGATATTCAAACAGCGTTTGCATGTGTTGCGGCAATTGCGGATGTCATGCCACTATGGAAAGAAACAAGACGTATCGTAAAGCGTGGACTAGCTGTGTTAAAGCAGGGTAGACCTCGTAGTCTAATTAGTCTTTTAAATCCAGGCAGTGAAGTTGATATGACTTCTATTTCATTCTCAATTGTGCCAAAGCTTAATAGTCTTGGACGTATGAGTGATATTGCGAATGTTAACACGATGATTCCGTTCTTGCTTTCAAATAACGAAGAACAGATTGCACACTATGCTGCGCAAGTAAATCAGATTAACGAAAAGAGAAAAGAAATCAGTTCTTCTATTAGTGAGACTGCAATTAATATGATTGCAGATGAGAAGTTTCCAATCTTATATCAAGAAGATTTCCATGAAGGAGTATCAGGTCTTGTAGCGGGACGTATCGTTTCACAACTACATCGACCAGTGCTTGTCATGGCTAAGAGCCATGATACGATCAAGGGCAGTGGTAGAAGTGTACCAGGTTTTAATCTTTTTGATTTCTTTAAGGATTTTGAAAATTTAGCAGCTTTTGGTGGTCATGAACAAGCGGTTGGTATTTCAGTACCTATAGATAAGTTTGAAGAATTCTATCAACATGCACAAGAAAAGATGGCTGAAACTGGGTATGCATATATTGAACCAGTACAGGATGCGATTCGGATTGATGTAGAAGATATTAACTTTAGTAACATCATTGATATTGAATGCTTTACACCATATCCAAAAGAGATGATTGAACCAAATTTTGCGCTCGAAGGAATGAATGTTGTAGAGCGTAAAGAAACTGCGAAGATGGTGAAATACCTTATCGCAAATAGCAGTGGTGGTTTTGAAGCAGTACTCTACAAGAGTAGAAATCTAACTGCACCAATCTTAAGCCAAAACGTTTGATTGGTAAGTTATCGATTAACAGATGGCGTAATCGAACAACCTGTCAAATGATACTCGAAGATATTGTCTGAATCTGCTATACTAAAGAATGCATATTACAAAAATTATTTTGTCCGCACAGGAGGGGATTTATCATGGCATTAAAAATTGAAGATTACATTGCGTCTGTAAGAGACTTTCCAATCGAAGGAATTCTTTTCAGAGACATTACACCAATTCTAGAAAACGCAGAAGCGTTTAGAGAAGTAACAAATCGCTTATGTGAATACGCAAAGAGCGTTAACGCAGATATGATTGTTGGTCCGGAAAGTAGAGGGTTTATTTTTGGCTGTCCAGTTGCGGTTGAACTTGGATTAGGTTTTGTGCCTGTTCGTAAGCCAGGTAAGCTTCCTCGCGAAACAATTAGCTGTAAGTATGAATTAGAATATGGTTCTAATGAAGTTCACATGCACAAAGATGCAATCAAGCCAGGTCAGCGTGTTGTTATTATTGATGACTTATTAGCGACTGGTGGAACAGCAAAGGCTACTGCAAAGATGATTGAACAATTGGGTGGTGTTGTAGCTGGTTTTGCGTTTGTTATCGAATTATTTGGTGAAGGAATGGATGGACGTAAAGCGCTTGAAGGCTATGACATCTATGCAATGACTCGCCTAAGCGACAAATAAAATAGAATCGAAGAGTAATCTTCGATTTTTTGCAAAATAGTAGGAGGTGAAAATATGGCTGAACGTAAAAATCCAACAGTATCGGATGTGATGAAAGAGGCAGGCAATTATATTCGATTACCTGAAAATCTAGCTCTCATTGAAAAAGCGGCTTCGTATGCTTCTGAGAAACATGCAGGCATGTTCCGCAAGAGTGGAGAGCCATATTTTGTACACCTTGTAAATGTAGCATATATTCTTGCGACACTGCGTGTCGGTCCAAAAGACGATTGCCGCAGGATTCTTACACGATGTGATTGAAGATTGCAATATTACACGTGAAGAGTTGGCTCAAGACTTTGATGATGAAATCGCAAGTTTAGTTGAAGCTGTTACAAAGATTGGTAATTTAAACTTTAAAGGGAAAGATGATCCAGAATATCAAGCAGCCAACCATCGTAAGATTTTTATTGCGATGGCAAAAGACATTCGTGTCATTATCATTAAACTTGTAGATAGACTGCATAATATGCGTACATTACAATACTCAATCTGAAGCTTCTCAAAAGAGAATTTCAGCAGAGACGTTAGATGTATATGCACCAATTGCTCATCGTTTAGGGTATTAGTTCTATTAAGAATGAATTAGAAGACTTGTGTTTCTATTACTTAATGCCAGAAGAGTACTATCATATTGCTCATCTAGTAGAAAACGAAAAAGGCAGAACGTGATGCAGCTGTAAATAAGATGATTAAAGACATTTCAGAAATGTTAACAAGTCATAAGATTCTACTTCCGTATCTTTGGTCGTTCTAAACATTTATATTCCATTTATAAGAAGATGGCATAAACACAAACGTTTTGATGAGATTTTAGACTTATTGGCGATTCGCGTTGTATCTCAGACTGAATTAAATTGTTATGAAATTCTTGGATACATTCATGCAAAATACAAGCCGATTCCAGGAAGATTAAAAGATTATATCGCTGTACCAAAACCAAAACATGTATCAGTCTTTACATATAACGATTCTTGGCGAAGATGCGAAGATCTTCGAAGCACAGATTCGTACAGAAGACATGGATGCGATTGGGAACAAGGTATTGCGGCGCATTGGCGCTATAAAGAAGGTTCTCGCTATGATGCTAAAGCTGAACAAAAGGAAATTGAAGATAAACTAACTTGGTTCAGAGATTTTGCGCTGTATAGTGAAAGTGAAACCAATACATCTGCGACAGATTACATGGAGCTATTGCAGAAGGATGTCTTTGAGGCCAACGTATATGTAATGACACCTAAAGGAAGAGTTATCGACCTTCCAGCTGGTGCTACTCCAATTGACTTTGCCTATCGTATTCATACGGATGTAGGGCATACAATGGTCGGAGCGATTGTGAATGATACGATTGTCCCGCTAACAACAGAACTACATACAGGTGATGTTGTAAATATCAAGACATTAAAGGGTACAGGTCCATCTGAAGACTGGCTTAAGATTGTTAAGACAGCACAAGCTCGAAATAAGATTCAGTGCATATTTCTGAAGAAGGAATCAGAGAAACGTGAAGAGAAGATTGAAGAAGGCGAAAAGATTCTGATAGAAGAACTTCGTAAACGCGGTGCCGATCCAAAGGAATTTATATCGCAAAAAGATTGATAGTATCTCCACAGGATTCCAAGTATCTAACTACAATGACTTCATGTATGCAATTGCGGTGAAGTCGATTAACCCATCTTTAGCTGCTGAGCGTTTAACAAAATGTAAAACAACGTTCAACAGAAGATGGAAATTTATCACGTGACTCAATAAAGAGACAGTACACCGTGTTTCTAAATCAGACTAGTCGTACCTGGCGTTGAATCGATGAAGATGTCACTAGCGCATTGTTGTTTACTCAATTTATGGTGATGAAATCATCGGCTATATCACGCGAAATGAAGGTGTTAAAGTACACCGTGTAGATTGTCCTAATATTAGAAATGAGAAAAACAAAACTCATTCATGTAATGTGGGAAGATGCAGATGTCGATCGCATGTATGATTGTGACCTGAGTATTATTTTGCAAATGATCGTCCACACTTACTTACAGATATCGTAAAATACAATCTCTCAATGTAAAGTACAACTTGATTCAATCAATGTAACGGTGAATCATGAGACGTTAACTTCAACGGTTAAAGTATCAATGCGATTAAAAATTTAGAGCAGATGAATAACGTCTTTGCCAATATTCGTAAAGTCGAATCTGTGCTTAGCGTCGATCGTACAACACATTAAGAAAGCACTTGAGAAAAAGTAAGCGTAAAGGCTATAATACAACTAAATTCAAAGAAAGAGAGTTCTTGTTAGAAGACGATAGAGCGACAATGGTATGGTGCAAGCATGGCGGATTCTTACAAGATTGACACTCTGGAGAAGGTATCCTGAAAAATAGTAGGGATAAACGTATTCCACGTTACGGAAAGAGCGCATGAGAAATCATGAACTAAGGTGGTACCACGCATAAAGCGTCCTTGGATAGGGACGCTTTTATATTTGTTTAAGGAGGAAAAACTATGAGTTATCAAACACCACGAGGAACTTACGACATTTTACCAGACGAGATGAATCGTTGGCATCACGCAGAAGAAGTCATTCGTGAAACGACGAAGCGTTATCGTTACCGTGAGATTCGTACACCATACTTTGAAGAAACAAAAAGTATTCAAGCGTGAAAAATGACTCCAGTGACATGGTAAATAAAGAGATGTATACATTTGCAATGCACGATGATTCTTATACATTAAGACCTGAAGGAACTGCAGGCGTTATCCGTGCTTTTAATCAACATAAACTATATGGCTCAATGGAGATGCCCGGTAGATTCTATTATCTTGGCGCAATGTTCCGTCATGAACGCCCTAGCAAAAAGGGAAGACAGAGACAGTTTACACAGTTTGGTATTGAAAATATCGGTGCTAAATCTCCAGAATTAGATGCAGAAACAATTGCACTCAGGATATGACATTGTAAAAACAGATGGGTATCTCAAGTATTAAGGTATGTATCAATACACTTGGTGATGATGCATCTAGAACTGCCTATCGTACAGCACTTAAGGAATACTTCAAACCACATCTTGAAGAGTTATGTGGAGATTGTCATCGTCGTTATGAACAAAATCCTCTGCGTATTTTTAGACTGTAAAGTAGACCATGATAAAGAATGTATGCATACAGCACCAAAACTTGCGGATTACTTAAATGAAGAATCCAAGGATTACTTCAACCGTGTGCTTGCATGTTTAGATGCACTAGAGATTCCGTATGAAGTTGATGATCATCTTGTAAGAGGTCTTGATTACTATACACATACAGTATTTGAAGTTGTATCTACAAGACCAGATAGTGGTACAGGCAACCATCTTTTGCGGGTGGACGTTATGACCACTTTGTAGAGTATTATGGTGGTCCTGAGATGTCAGGAATTGGTTTTGCGATTGGTATGGAAACGCTTAATTAATTTAGCTGCTGAGGAAGGACATGACTTTGGTGATGAAAATCCATGTGATGTGTATGTTATCGGTTTAGGTGATGTAGGAGCATCTGTCTTAAAGACAGTGCAACAGTTACGTCATGCTGGATATAGTGCAGAAGCCAATCTTGTGCAGCGTTCACTCAAGGCACAGTTTAAGAGTGCTCGATCGTAACAATGCAAGATATGTAGTGATTCTGGTGAAGATGAAGTTAAGAACAATACAATGAATGTAAAGAATATCTCTGATAAAATCACAGGTCACAATCAAACAAGATGAATTATTAGAGACACTCAAACAATGGGAGAATAAATAATGGAAAGAACACATGAAAATGGTACTTTACGCTTAGCGAATACTGGGTGAAAAAGTTACGTTAGTTGGCTGGGTTGCGAAGCGTCGCAAACTTCGGGATCACTTGTATTTATTGATTTACGCGACCGTAGTGGTATCGTACAGTTAACATTTGATGAAAGTATTGCAGATGCTGTAAAGGATGTTCGCAATGAATATATCTTGCAGGTGACAGGTACAGTTGAAAAAAGCGTAAGGATGCTAATCCAAAGATTGCTACAGGTGAAATTGAAATTCATGTTGAATCTGTCAACATCGTTAATAGCGCAGAAACAGCACCGATTACAATAGCGGATGATACTGATACAAGTGAAGATACACGTTTGAAATATCGTTATCTCGACTTGCGTCGTTCCGTATTACAGCAGAATATGATATTACGTCATAAGGTATGCATGGTTGCTAGAAATGTGTTGGATAAACAAGGTTTTGTTGAAATTGAAACACCAATCCTAGCAAGAAGTACACCAGAAGGTGCGCGTGACTATCTAGTTCCATCCCGTATCTACAATGGTAAGTTCTGGGCACTTCCACAATCACCACAGATTTATAAGCAATTATTGATGATTGCTGGTATGGAAAAATACTTCCAAATTGCTAGATGTTTCCGTGATGAAGACTTACGTGCAGACCGTCAGCCTGAATTTACACAGATTGATATTGAAATGAGCTTTGGTGATGAAGATACAATCTTTGCGGTTGTTGAAGACTTAATGCAAAATATCTTCAAGGAAACAAAGAACTATACATTAGAAGATCATTTTGTGCGTGTACTATGAGCAGAATGCATGAGACGCTTTTTGGTACAGATAAGCCAGATATGCGTTTTGGTAATGAGATTCAGGATATCACTGCTGTATTTTGAAAATACAGAATTCCAGGTATTTAAGAATACAATTGAAAATGGTGGAATCATCAACTGTGTGAAGTTTGAAAATGCGGCAGATAAGTATAGTCGTAAAGGGTTAGATCAATTACAAGACTTTGTAAAACATGGCTTTAAAGCAAAGGCACTTGCATACCTCAAGATGGAAAATGATGTATTAACAGGCTCTATCGCTAAGGTGTTGAGTGAAGAAGAAAAGGGAGTTAGTAGAGAAGCTAGGTCTCTGTTAATAATGACTTAGTACTAGTGATTGCGGATAGTGCAAGAATTGTACAGGCATCTTTTAGGTGCACTACGTGTACGTTTAGGTCATGAGCTGAATCTTATTCCAAGTGAAGCTACTTACAAGTTCCTTTGGGTAACTGACTTTCCAATGTTTGAGTACAGCGAAGAGGACGAACGCTGGGTAGCAGCACATCATCCATTTACAGCACCAAAGGAAGAAGATGTAGATAAACTATTTACAGATCCAGGACATGTTTCTTCACGTGCTTATGACTTAGTATTAAATGGATATGAACTATTATCTGGTTCTATTCGTATTCATAGTCAAGAATTACAGGCTAAGGTATTTGAAAGCGATTGGACTATCACTCGAAGATGCAAAGGCTCGCTTTGGTTTCTTCTTAGATTCTTTCCGCTTATGGAACACCTCCACATGGTGGCGTAGGTATTGGTCTAGAACGTTTAATTATGGTATTAGCTGGTACAGATAACATCCGTGATGTAGTAGCGTTCCCAACAACAAATAGTTCCTTTGACTTAATGAGTGAGGCACCAAATGTTGTTGATAAGAAACAATTAGATATTTTAGGTATCGAAATTTCAAAGCAAGAAAAATAAAAGTGTCAAGACTATTCTTATTTCTCTCTGGTGCTATAATACATGTACCGGAGGGAACATATTTTTCCTACAATATGATATAAGGGAACTCTGATTGCGTAAGATGGAGTGAAAAACTCGTTACGAGCGAGGATCCAGAAGTTTTACCAAGAGTACCCACCTCTACAGAAGAGGGAACTATATCTACCTTCGGTCTTAAGTTTAGATTAAGTCAGTTATCAAACTGGCTTTTTTTGATAGAATAGAAGGTGTTGAAGGAGGAATTCAATGATGAAGAAGTTAATGATGCTTGTTCTATGTGCATTTATGCTTGGTTGCACTCCAAAGGAACAATACAAATTAGACTATGTAACAGATGGAACAATCTCAGAGTTTACAGAGATTACAGACAAGGAACCATCCATTAAGGAGATTTCATTACCATCGGCTATTACATTCTTTGAAAATAAATATTCAGGTGTAATGGTATTTACGAAACCTGACTCACGTTATAGTCAAAAGGCATTTGCAGTATTAAATCAAGCCGCAAAGGATGCTGAGGGTTACTGTTTACTATGTAGACGTAAGTAGAAAGTTCTACAAGACAGATGAAGAGTTTATGCAGTATCGTGAAAAAGGTTGAAGAGTTTATCGACGTAACATACTTAGAGAATCCAAAGGGTGGAACATCTCTCATATTCCAGATGTTATGGCAGTAAAAAGATGGTAAAGTTGTAGATTTCACGTTGGTGTTTTGGAAGACTATGATATCGATGTAAATCCAGAAATGACAGAAGAACAGTACAAAAAGATTTTACAACATCTACGCTGATTTAATCAAATTGGCAACTGCAAAAGATGCAGCTAAATAAAACACTGTTTTAGCTGTTGCAAGCATGTACAAAAACACGTTAAAAATAACAGGGTACATGAAGAATAGGTGGTGTAATTTTATGGAATTTTTGGAGTTCATTAGATTCTTCATTGCTGGCGGATTAATCGGCACATCGTAACATTCTTCTTAACAAGAAAATATTTCGAGAAGCAGCTTAAGGAAAATCCACCAATCAATGAGAAGATGGTTCGTGCAATGTTTATGCAAATGGGACGTAAGCCAAGTGAGGCACAGATTCGTTCCGTTATGAAATCCATGAATCAATAAAAGAAGTCTTAGGACTTCTTTTTATGTATACAGTGACATAGAAATAAAACAAATGACAGCTTATTTATAAAAACAATGTTAGTCGATTGTTTTTCGTTGTAAAAATCATGGAAAAAAATAGCGGAGAATAGTGTATTTATTGCGCAAATGTCTATTATTTCATATGTTTTAGTTTTATAATATATAGAGGTATTATGAAGGAGGACATATGAGTACTGAAAACAAAAAAAGTTTTTCGAAGCTATGGATGGTAATACCGCAACTGCCCACGCCGCGTATGCTTTTTACGGAAGTAGCCGGTATTTATCCAATTACACCGTCATCGCCAATGGCGGAAAATGTTGATGCATGGTCAACAGCAGGTCGTAAGAACGTGTTTGCATCGTTAAGGTTGTGGAAATGCAGTCTGAAGGTGGTGCTGCTGAGCAATCCACGGTGCATTACAGGCTGGTTCTTTAGCTACAACATTTACAGCTTCACAGGGTCTATTATTAATGATCCCAAATATTTACAAGTTAAAGGGTGAAATGTTACCAGGAGTTATCCACGTAGCAGCTCGTACTTTTAGCTACACACACATTAAGTATCTTCGCGATCACTCTGATATTTATGCTTGTCGCCAAACAGGTATTGTTCAGATTTGTTCACACTCCGTACAGGACTGTATGGATTTAGCTGGTGTTGCACACTTGGTCGCAATTGATCAACGTGTACCAGTAATGCATTTCTTTGATGGTTTCCGTACATCACATGAAATCGATAAGATTGAAGTGATGGACTATGACTACTTAAGAAGCTTAGTTAACCAAGAGAGTTTAGAAGAGTTCCGTGCTTTAGCTCTAAAACCCACATACAAACCCAGTTGTTCGTGGTGGGACACAGAACGATGATATCTTCTTCCAGGCTGCTGAAGCTCAAAATAATCACTTCGCAAATATTCCAGCTGTAGTAGCTGATTATATGAAGAAGATTTCTGAGCATACAGGTCGTAACTATGCACCATTTACATATGTAGGTGCTCCTGATGCTGAACGTATCATTATTGCTATGGGTTCTGTAACAGATACAATTACAGAAACAATTAACACACTCGTTAAGAGAGGCGAAAAAGTAGGTTTAATTAAGGTTTACTTATACCGTCCATTCTCTGTTGAGTTCTTGAAGTCTGTTCTTCCAGCAACTGCTAAGAAGATTGCTGTATTAGACCGTACAAAGGAACAGGGTGCTCGTGAACCATTATTCTTAGATGTTGTATATGCTTTACGTGATCTTTGAGGATCTTACAATTATCGGTGGACGTTATGGTCTATCTTCTAAGGATACAAACCCATCTCATATCAATGGCTTATTTTGAAGAATTAAAGAAGGATTCTCCAAAAGAAGAGTTCACACTTGGTATTGAAGATGACGTTACAAATCTTTCTATTGAACCAATTGATATTACAGTTGATGCAGACTATACATCATGTATTTTCTATGGTTTAGGTTCTGATGGTACTGTTGGTGCTAACAAGTCAACAGTTAAGATCATTGGTAATAATACAGATCTTTACTCACAGGCTTACTTTGCATATGACTCAAAGAAGTCTGGTGGTGTAACTCGTTCTCACTTAAGATTTGGTAAGAGTCCAATTCACAGCCCATACTACATTGATAAGGCTGACTTTATCTCTTGTTCATTAGATAGTTACTGCTTCCAGTTTGATATGGTTCGTGACCTTAAGGAAGGCGGAACATTCTTACTTAATACAACTATCCCTGCAGAAGAGATTGCAGATAGATTACCTAACCGTATCTTAGCAAGACTTGCTAGACGTCATGCGAAGTTCTATATCATTAACGCAACTAAGATTGCACAAGATACAGGAATGGGACGTTTCACAAATACAATCTTACAGGCAGCATTCTTCCGTCTAAATGAACAGATTATGCCATATAGCACATCCTTAGAATTGATGAAGGATTCTGCTCGTCATACATATGCTCGTAAGGGTCAGGATGTTGTAGATAAGAATATCTTAGCTATCGAAACAGGTGCTTCAGGAATCGTTGAAGTGACTGTAGATCCAGCATGGGCTGACTTACAATTTGATAAGTCTGTTAAGGGTTCAACTGGTGATGCATTCTTTGATGAATTCGTAACACCAATCAACCACCTACAGGGTCAGGATATGCCAGTATCTTCATTCTTAAACTTCGGTGTAACAGATGGTACATTAAACCCTAACGTTGCATTTAAGGAAAAGAGAACAATCGCAACACTCGTTCCTGAATGGGAAGCTGAAAAGTGTATCCAGTGTGGTAAGTGTGGATTTGCATGTCCTCATCGCTACAATCCGTCTCATTCTTAATGAATGAAGAAGAAGTTGCTACAGCACAGAAGATTGCTGCTGAAAACAACGTTGAATTAACATTGAAGGATCCTTCTCCTGCATATAAAGGAGCTAAGGAAGCTAACCTCAAGTTCAGAATCCAAGTTTCTACACAGAACTGTGTAGGCTGTGGTGTATGTATTACAGTATGTCCTACTAAGGCATTATCACCAGCTGACGTTAAGACTCAGTTAGGTCAAGAGCCAGTAGCTGATTATCTATACAAGCACACAACATATAAGAAGGAATTTGGTAACAACAATACTGAAGGTGGTATCTCCTTGATGAAGCCTTACTTCGAAGTATCTGGTTGCTGCCCAGGATGTGGTGAAGCTCCTTACTACCGTTTAGCTTCTCAGTTATTCGGTAACGATATGTTAGTTGCTAACGCTACAGGTTGCTCAATGATTTACTGCTCTGCTACTCCAACAAACCCATTCGTACAGGATGAAAATGGTGAAGGTGTTGCTTGGGCTAACTCATTATTCGAAGATAACGCTGAATACGGTTATGGTATGGCAATTGCTCAGTCATACAAGAGTGCTCGTATCCTCAAGATTATGGAAGACAACCTTGATAAGGTTGGAAGCTGACTTGAAGGCATCATTCTGAAGCCTATATCGCTGCTAATGATGACCGTGATGTTCAAAGAACAATCGTTAACAAGTTAGTTGAACAGGTTAAGGCTTCTTCTAACCAAGAGGTTAAGGAATTACTCAAACTTGAAAGAGATCTTGTTTCTAAGTCTGTTTGGATCATCGGTGGTGACGGATGGGCTTACGATATTGGTTACGGTGGATTAGACCACGTAATGGCTAATAACCTAGACGTAAACGTATTAGTACTTGATACTGAAGTTTACTCTAACACAGGTGGACAATCTTCTAAGTCATCTCAGGCTTCATCTATCGCGAAGTTTGCTTCCGGTGGTAAGCAAGGGTGCTAAGAAGGATATCGGTCGATCTTCATGGAATACGGTACAGCTTATGTTGCACAGGTATCTATGGGTGCTAACCAGTCACAGACAATCAAGGCATTCAAGGAAGCTGAAAGTTATAAGGGACCATCAATTATTATCGCTTACTCACCATGCTTAGAGCACGGTATTAAGGGGTGGATTGACTAACATGCCTAACGTTCAGAAGAATGCGGTTGCTTGTGGTTACACAGTTCTATACCGCTTTTGACCCAAGACTTGAGAAGCCATTACAGATTGACTCTCGTACTCCAGACTTCTCCAAGTTCACAGAGTTCTTACTCAACGAGGCTCGTTACTTCAACTTACCTAAGGTATTAGGCCAAGAAGAAGCAGATAAGTTATTCGAGAAGGCTCGTAAGGATGCTGAAAAGCGTTATAAGAGACTCTTATTCAAGAAGAGAGTTCAAGACGAAGAAACTTCTGAATAATTAAACTTAAAACATATCCTCTTCTATTTAGAGGGATATGTTTTTAGTTATAGAATCATGGTGGTATACTATAGCAAAGTGAGGTAGATATGAAACACTTTCTATTAAGGACTAGACAGGCACTCTTTAGCCCAATACAAAAAAATACAGTTAAACTTACAGCCTACAGATGATAAAGGGTGAACATGCATTATTAGATTTAGTAGATGTTTTAAAAGAAAAACATATGAACCGATATATGATTGTTACAACAGCTGGATTTATCAAAAGAAGGACATTACAACCATTCTTCGAAAGATTAGATAAAAGTCGTATTGCATATAGTATCTTTCATGATGTAAAGCCCCGATCCAGATATTTCAGATGTCGAAAAACTAAAGGAATATTATATAAAAGAAGGTTGTCAAGGACTCATCGCAATTGGTGGGGGTTCTGTCATTGATTGCTCAAAAGCTGCGCTAGCTTGTGTACAAACTAGTCATCTTGATGTAAAGACAGTATTAGAGACAGGAAGAGTATCTAAAATATTACCATTATTTATTGCTGTACCTACTACTGCAGGTACCGGTTCTGAAGTCACTGCAGGTGCTGTAATTACTGATCCAATCAGAAAGCGTAAGTATGCACTAAGTCATTTATTTCTAATTCCAAAATATGCTGTTTTGGACGCTTCACTGTTAACTACATTACCAGCAAAGATGACCGCCTATACTGGTATGGATGCTTTAACGCATGCAATAGAAGCGTATATAAATCATTTTAATAATCGTAAGACAAAGAAATATGAATTAGAGGCAATTCAGTCTATTTTCCAATACTTACTACCTAGTTTTTTAGATGGCTCAAATATACAATATCGTTTGGAACTTTTAGAAGCCTCTTATAAAGCTGGAGTGGCGATTACCAATAACTATATTGGCTACGTACATGCAATTGCACATGGTATTGGAGGAATGTATCATTTACAACATGGTATGATAAATGCCATTATCTTACCAATCGTATTAGAAGAATATGGGGACACAATCACAAAGAAACTAGCTCATATTGCGGATATCGTAGGCATTGCTGGTCATACAGATAAGCAAAAAGGCAGAATATTTTATCAAAAAAACTAAAAAGAAATAAACAGAAAATTAGGCATTCCAACATCAATACCAGAGATACAAGATGCAGATATACATTATCTCTGCGACTGGTGCAGAGAAGGAGGGAAAATCCTACATATCCAACGCCAGTCACTTGGAATGTTGAACAATTTGAAAAAGTAATTCGTAAGATCAAATACGGGTATACAATCTAAGTAAATAAAAAGCTATGACACATATAAATGTCATAGCTATTTTAAATGATTAAGCACGTCCAGAGTACTTACCATCAGCAGTAGAGATTTCGATTACTTCTCCTTCGTTGATGAATAATGGTACACGAACATTTAAACCAGTTTCTACAGTAGCGTTCTTAGTAGCGGATGTTGCTGTGTTACCCTTAACTGCAACTTCGCATTCTGTAACCTGTAAATTAACCTTATCTGGTAATTGTACACCTAAGATTTCTCCATTATAAACCTGAATGTTTACCATTGAAGATTCCTTAAGGAAGTTCTTTTCCCATTCTAGGCGGCTTGCTGGAATTTCGATTTGTTCATATGTCTCTGTATCCATGAAGATTAAGTTTGCACCATCGTTATAGAGGTACTGCATTTCTCTCTTATCGATGAAAGCTTCTTCTACACGGTCAGAACCAATTAAACTTAATTCCTTAACAACACCTGTTCTTGGGTTCTTAACTTTAACAGCGACCTTCATTTTAGCCATAGCTGTCTTATTACGGTCAACTGTGATTGCTTGGTATAAATCACCTTCCCAAACGAAACACTGACCTGGTTTAATTTCTGTTGATTGAATCATGAGATAGACTCCTTTCATTTCCGCATATAATTTTCTCTTAATATTGGCTTTTTACAACCTTTTCAACCGAAAAAAAGTAAATTTCTTGTGAGTTTAGATAAGTATTTTATTTATTTGAAAAATTCAAAAATGGTTTAATTGATTCTGAAACTGTGATTAAGTTGACTGTATCATTTTAGAAATGATATAATGATGACGGAATAGAATGCTTCGTAGGTTGGGGATATATGAATTTTTTTGAGAAAGTTTCATGGTTTGGACTCATTACAATTGGTTTAATTTTAGAAGTGATTATTGTACGAAATCTATTTTTATTCTTTACAGCACATTTTGTTTGGATAGAGGTAGTACTCCGACTACTTAGTATGATTTTTATCATCAATATTATTAATAATTCACGTCATTTATCTGCAGATATGCTGTGGATTTTATTGATTATTTTATTTCCTATTCCAGGAACAGTATTATTCTTATTGTTGGGTGCGAATTTAATTACATCTAAAACTTTTAAACAGCTAATTAAGAGTACGGCTGAGTCCAAGAAATACTTTGTTCAAGATGAAACAATTTTAAAAGAACTAGATGAAATCGCTCCTCAAATGAAGGGTGATTTTTCATTACTTATCTAAGACAGAAGGATATTCTATCTACCGCAATTCTGATTTTGATTACTATCCTTTAGGAGATATTGGTTATCCTGTGATGCTAGAGGAAATGAAGAAGGCAAAGAAATTTATCTTCTTAGAGTACTTTACAATTGAAAAAGGAAATCTTTGGGAAGGTATGCATACAATCCTGAAAGAGAAAGTTGCTCAAGGCTTAGATGTACGTGTGATGTATGATGATTTGGGTACGATTCACTCTCTTCCAACAAGCTATGCGGATATGCTTGAACGTGAAGGAATTAAGTGTGTCCGCTATAACAAGATAAATCCATTCTTAGGTGCAGTTATGAATCATCGTGACCATCGTAAGATAATGGTAATTGATGGAATAGTAGCGTTCTCAGGCGGTATGAATTTAGCAGATGAATACATCAACCAGAAGATGGTCTTTGGCCATTGGAAGGATAATGTAATTCGTGTTAAGGGTGAAGCAGTTTGGTCATATACTGTACTCTTCTTAACAAACTGGAATGCGATTCGTAAGACAGATGATGATTATACAGTATTCAAGCTAGACTCTGCTACCGAGTATACAGATGGCTATATTTCCCCATATGGTGAAACACCATTTGATAAAGAAAACACCGGGCAGAATGTCTATATGAATATATTGAATCGTTCTAACAAGTATGTATATATCTGTACACCATATTTAATTATTGATACTGAATTAGAGAATGCACTAATCTTAGCAGCTAAACGTGGTGTAGATGTACGTATTATTACGCCAGGGATTCCAGATAAGAAGATAGTTTGGAATATTACAAGATCGTTCTATCACAATTTGATAGATGGTGGTGTAAAGATTTATGAGTACACACCAGGTTTTATTCATGGGAAAAGTGTTTTGTAAGCGATGATATCGTTGCGACGGTTGGTACAATTAATCTTGATTATCGCTCTCTATATTTACATTTTGAAAATGGCACTTACCTATATGGTTCTAAGAAGGTATTAGATGTATGTGATGATATGTTAGATACCATCAGTAAATCGCACCAGGTTCAAAAGGGTGAAATAAAAGATGGATTGTTACGTAGATTACTTATTGGTGTAGTGAAGTTATTTGCACCATTGTTATAAAAATAAAGGAAGATATTTGATTCCTCAATTATCTTCTTTTTTGTTTGTAATATATGTTGATTCACTTACTTGAGTTAACATATCTAAGTCTTCAGATTTCATTTCAACGTACTTATTGTAATAGTATAGTGCATGTGCATAATAGGTACAGAATAGTCTATATTGTGCAAGAATGAACACGATAAGGATAGCTATAAACATTGCGATAATTAATGGAATCATTGGTGTAGTAATTGTATCTAAAGCACTACGGTCTTCAAGTGCAACTAATGGGATAAGAACAGAAGCACCAAATATAGTTTTTAGAATAGGGAATATGATAACTAGAGTGAAGAGTAGGGCCGCTAAGCATATCCACATGTAGTGAATATCTATTTTAATCATGTCTTTGAATGAATCTATAGCTTGTTTTATGCTATGTCTAATTGCATCTTGATATGCGTGTGGTGGATAGATATAAATTGTAAATGCAATAAAAAAATTGTTAAATAGTAAAAGTACTAATTTAGAAATTATTAATAAAAAAATATTGTAGATATAGTACGCAAAGTAAATTATCTAAGAATGCTATAAAAAGAAGAGATACATAAGATAATCAGCCATTTCTCCTTTACAGGCTCAAAGAGATCAATTAGTTTGGTGTAAGAACCTTGTACAATTCTGTAAATTTGCATGAGGATTAGATACATGAAAAAAACTGAATTATAATTGAACTAATCAATGATAGCAGGAAACTTGATTGTTCAACATCAGTGAAATTAAGTGGACTAATAGTACCGTTCATAATCATTTGAACGGGCCTAAAATCAGAGAGGATGCTCATTAATAATTGTAAAAACAAATACAAAAAGAAAGTACTTCCATAAACTATTCTTCCGAAGATGATGCACATGATTATAAAATTTATTATTGACGAAACATATTTTTACTCTCGCTTTTCTATGAATTATGAAATATGCCTAAATTAATCTTCTATATGTATATTGTATCACTTAAAAAAATGACATATATAAAACAATTTTTAATCACAACAAAGTAAATACCTTACTATTTAATAGTCTTTATATTAGAATAGTAGGGTATTTTATTATTTATGAGGTAGAACTATGTCACTATTTACGCAAATGATCCAACTACAGATGCAAATCCTATTGATGCTAGGCATCGGTTTTTCTTGCGTAAAAAGGAAATTGTTACAGCAGAAATTCGTAAAGGATTATCTACACTATTAATTAATGTAGTTTTACCATGTACAGTAATTCTGTCTTTTTATGAACGATTCAAATGTAAATTCAGATTTATTAATGGCCTGTTTATTGGCTGTTATCATATCTGCAATGATTCAGACAGTCTCCATTGTTGGAAGTAAGTTTCTTTTTCAGAAATATGAAAAAGACGGATGCTAATGTATTAACTTATGGCATGATTGTATCTAACTCAGCTTTTATTGGTATTCCTGTGATTCAAAGTATCTATGGTAGTGAAGCAATTATGTTTGCATCTGTATTCCAGATACCAATTATTATAACGATGTGGACAGTCGGTTTATCTTTATTTAAACCAATTGATCACAAGCATGCTTTAAAGTCTGTGTTTAAAAATCCATCTGTTGTTGCAGTATTGATTGGATTTATCATTATGCTTACAGGCATCAAGTTTCCGGTATTTATTACCAAAACAATAAGTAGTATTGCGGCATGTACAACAGCAATCTCTATGTTTTGTAGTAGGATCAATCCTAGCAGAGATTGAATGGAATAACCTATTAGATAAGAAAGTCCTATTCTTCTGTTCTATACGATTAATTGCGTATCCTTTTATTGTATTTATTGTACTAACATTCTTAAAGGTTCCGACATTAATTAAAGCGATAGCAATTATTATGACAGGTATGCCAGCTGGATCTACAGCAGCAATTCTTGCAGAACAGTATGGATGTGATGCTAAGTTTGCAGCAAAGCTAATCTTAGTATCTACAGTATTATCTGTAATCACAATTCCAATTCTATGTTTAGGTTTATAACAATGTAGTACAATTATCTCATCAGTAACTTTTATACTGAGTCAAATCAGTTTGATTGTTACAGCGAGGGAAATATGAATAGACATAATAATCAGTATCTTGGAGCGATCATTGGACATGCAGTTGGTGATGCAATGGGCTTTCCCACTGAATTCTCAAAGAGGGAAGAACTATTACAGAATCCAGTGATTGAAATGATTGATAGTCCAGATGTGGGTCAACCTGCAGGATCTTGGTCAGATGATACTGCAATGGAAATCGCAACAATCGATTCGTTCATTCAAAAGAAATGTTTTGATTATAAAAGACATCATGGATAAATGGGTAAAGTGGATTAGCAAATCGGAATACACACCAACAGGTGTAGCTTTTGATATTGGTAGAACTTGTTTGAAAGCTATTAAAAAATATTGTAATGGTACGCCACCATTGCAATGTGGATCTACATCTATGAATGAAAATGGAAATGGTTCACTTATGAGAATCTTGCCAGTTGCTCTATATGCATATTCAAATAATCTTGATGATATTTCAATTCGTAAATTAACAAATGAAGTCTCATCCTTAACACATGCACATGAAGTCAGTAGGTTGGGTTGCTATATCTATGTGCAGTTTATAATATGCTTGTTAAAAAGGAAAAACAAAAGAAGAAGCATACAAACATATTCAAGATTTAGACTATTGCTCATTTTACAATGGATTCTATAAATCGATATACTAGGATTTTAGATGAACAAATTGAAGTCCAAATACTTGATAATATAAAATCCTCGGGATATATCGTTGATACATTAGAATGTGCAATGTGGATTTTCATGAATGCACAACACTATAAAGAAGCTATCATTGCGTCAACAAATATTGGTGGAGACACTGATACAATAGGTGCAATTGTTGGGTCAATGGCTGGTATTTATTATGGATTTGAAGATATTCCATCTAGTTGGTTAGAGAAACTACAAAGAAAAGATTATCTGATAGAACTTGTGGATAGATTTGAAAAAGTCTGTTAATGAGTAGTTAATGAAACTGATAATTATATAGAGGTTATTTATGAAAGAAATCATTCAAAAGAAGTTAGAAGAAATTGAGAAACAAGAGCATGTAAAAATTATTTTAGCAATCGAATCTGGAAGTAGAGCTTGGGGTTTTGAATCAGCGGATAGTGACTACGATGTAAGATTTATTTATGTTCGTGAACCAGAAATGTATCTTAGACTCGATTCTGTTCGTGATGTAATTGAATGGCAATTAGATGAAGTATTCGATATTAGTGGATGGGATATTAAGAAAGCATTGCAATTATTATATAAATCAAATCCAACGCTATTTGAATGGATCAATTCTCCAATTGTTTATAAGGAAACAAGAGAAGGAAGAGAGTTAAGAGAACTATCAAAAACAATATTTTGATGTTAAGAAGAGTGTTATGCACTACTTAAATATGGCATCAAATACTTTTGATAATTATCTGCAGGATGAAAAGCGTTAAGTTAAAGAAATATTTTTATGCATTAAGACCTATATTAGCGTCAGAGTATGCATTAGAAAAACAAAACACAACCACCCATTAAATTTAATGATTTAAAAAGATATGGCGCTAGAAGATAATTTAAAGACTGAAGTAAATCATCTATTGGAAAATGAAGATGAAATCTAAAGGAAACTGAATATATTCCTGTAGTGATCATTTAAATCAATACATCGAAGAGAATATAAATAAAATCAAAAATTATGCAAATAGCATTGCTGAATTAAAAATGTGACTGGGATAAACTCAATCAGTACTTTTTAAAAATTATTAAAAATATTAAAGTAATTAGTAAATGAAAATATAAGGCTCTCATATTATATAAGCCTTGTATTTTTTTATATTTAATGATGAATGATATTTAATTACAAATAGTATATTAAAATAA
>BNJT01000800.1_pt1 | contig 117135 bp, 182 predicted proteins | sample 8540491 | NCBI WGS metagenome assembly BNJT01 (sample SAMD00202455, study PRJDB9452) | human saliva metagenome | host: Homo sapiens | reverse complement strand
TGGAAGTTACGCATTACAAAAGGCATTAGAAGAGAAGTTTTCCGAGCTTTATGGAAATACAGAGGGGATTCGCTATTTCTTTTCTCCGGGAAGAGTAAATCTGATTGGAGAGCACACCGATTACAACGGAGGCCATGTCTTTCCTTGTGCTTTCAAGTATGGGAAGCTATGCGGCAGTAAAGAAGAGAGAAGATAAAAACTTCCGCTTTTACTCCTTAAATGTGGAGGGAGCAGGGGTGATTTCTGCGGGAGAGAATGATTTTACCCCTCTAGAGGATAAGCAGTGGGCTGCTTATTTAAAGGGGGTTATTTGGGCTATGGAAAAAAGAGGTCTGGACATTCCCTGCGGTCTGGATTTAGTGCTTTACGGGAATATTCCCAACGGCTCCGGACTTTCTTCCTCTGCATCCTTAGAGGTCTTGATGGGAAGCATTTGTAAGGAGCTTTACGGACTTTCCGTAAGCTTCCCGGAACTGGCTTTAATCGGGCAATACAGTGAAAACAATTATAACGGGATGAACTGCGGAATCATGGATCAGTTTGCCAGTGCGATGGGAAAGAAGGATCATGCGATCTTTTTGGATACTGCCACCCTGCAATTTTCCTATGCTCCCATAGTTTTAAAGGATCATTGCATCATTATCAGTAACACCAACAAAAAGCATAAGCTTATCGGATCCGCCTACAATGACAGAAGAAGAGAGTCGGAAGAAGCACTGAAAATTTTGCAGAAATTCCGTCCCATTAAGAGCTTGGGAGAGCTTTCCGATGAAGACTTCTTTGCTTTGGAAAAGGAAATCTCCGATCCGATCATTCGTAAGAGAGCAAAGCATGCAGTCTTGGAAAACAACAGAACCATTGCGGCAAAGAAAGCTTTGGAAGAGGGAGATTTGCATCGTTTTGGAGAATTAATGAATCTTTCCCACGATTCCCTTCGGGATGATTACGAGGTTTCCTGTGAAGAACTGGATACTTTGGTGGACGGGGCAAGAGCTCTTCCCTATGTCTACGGCTCCCGTATGACAGGAGGCGGTTTCGGCGGATGTACCGTTACTCTTTTGGAAAAGGACAAGAAAGAGGAATTCAAGAGAAAAGTGGCGGAAAGCTATGAAAGAAAGATTGGTTACCCCTGTAGCTTCTATGAGGCAGAGGTTTCTGACGGTCCCAGAGAATTATAAGGAGGCAATATGAAGATTTTAGTTACCGGCGGTGCAGGCTATATCGGTTCCCATACCGTAATTGAGCTTCTGGCAGAAAATTATGATGTGGTGGTTTTTGACAACTTCTATAACTCCAGCAAAAAGGCTATTGAGCGGGTGAAGGAAATCAGCGGAAAGGATTTTCCCTTCTATGAGGCGGATATGCTGAAAAAAGAGGACATGGAAAAGATTTTCTCCGAGCACCCGGATATTTCCGCGGTAATTCATTTTGCCGGCTTAAAGGCAGTGGGAGAGTCTGTTGTGAAACCTCTTCTGTATTATCATGATAATCTTTTAGGAACTCTAAATATTCTGGAGTGTATGAAAAAATACGGCTGCAAAAACTTTATTTTCTCTTCCTCCGCAACAGTTTACGGAGATCCGGCGGAGATTCCCATTACGGAAAACTGTCCCAAGGGAACCTGCACCAATCCTTATGGATGGACGAAGTGGATGCAGGAGCAGATGCTTTGTGATGTGCAAAAGGCCAATCCGGATTGGAATGTGATTCTTCTTCGTTACTTTAATCCTATCGGTGCCCATATTTCCGGAAAGATTGGAGAGGATCCCAAGGGAATCCCAAACAATCTTCTTCCCTATGTGGCCAAGGTAGCCTCCGGTGCTTTGGAGAAAATCCATGTTTTCGGTCAAGACTATCCCACCAAGGACGGTACTGGTGTAAGAGATTATATTCATGTGGTAGACCTGGCGAAGGGGCATGTGAAGGCGGTGGAGAGATTATCGAAAAAAATGACGGCGTTTTGGTATGTAATTTAGGAACCGGAAAGGGCTATTCCGTTCTGAAATTATTCATGCCTTTGAAAAAGCCTGCGGAAAGACTCTTCCTATGTGATAGAGGAAAGAAGGGCAGGAGATGTGGCTACCTGTTATTCCAGTCCCAAGAAGGCGGAAGAGGTTCTTGGCTGGAAGGCGGAGAAAGACATTTTGGAAATGTGTCAGGACAGCTGGAGATGGCAGTCTCAAAATCCTAACGGATATGGAGAGTAAGGGAAGATGGTAGAGGAATTATTACAGGACTTTGTGGCTTATGGTGCTTATTGTAAGCTGATTGAGGAAGCGGACTTTGTTTATATCTACAACAGTCTGGCTACTTTACTTACGGTAGAACCTAAGAATTATTCTTATGAGAAGATTCAGGAAAAGCTTCAGGGGATTTCCAGAGAAAGCATTGAAGACGGTTCCTATTTGGAAAGTTTACTTTCTAAGCTATTATCCTTAGCCTTGGAAAAAGGTGTTTTAAAAGAGGACAATGTGGTGGAGCGGGATCTTTTTGATACCAGAATCATGGGGATTCTTACAGATCGTCCAAGCCATGTGCAAGAAAAGTTCAGGGAATTTTATCAGGACTCTCCTAAAAAAGCTACGGAGTATTTTTACGAGTTCAGCCAAAACAATGACTATATTCGTCGCTACAGAATCCGGAAGGATATTCATTTTCATAAGGATACAGACTACGGTCCTGTGGAAATCAGTATTAACTTAAGTAAACCGGAGAAGGATCCGAAGATGATTGCCCTCCTTGGAAAGATGCAGTCCTCTTCCTATCCGGCCTGCATGCTTTGTAAGGAAAGTGAAGGCTATGGGGGCAGACTGGATTTTCCGGCAAGGGAAAACCATAGAATTATTCCGCTGAACCTGGCAGGGAGGAGTTTTATTTTCAATATTCTCCCTATGTGTATTATCCGGAGCATTGTATCGTCTTTCATAAGGGAGCATAAGCCCATGCGGATTTCCGGGAAATCTTCCCAAGCTTTTCTCCTTTGTAGAACAGTTCCCCCATTACTTTGTGGGCTCCAATGCGGATCTTCCCATAGTGGGAGGCTCCATTCTTTCCCATGAACATTTTCAGGGAGGCAACTACAGCTTCCCTATGGAAAAGGCGGAAGTTGAAGAATACTTTACATTGGAAGGCTATCCGGATATCCAGGCAGGGATTGTGAACTGGCCCATGTCCGTGATTCGCTTACGGGGAAAAGAATTCTGCTGAGCTTTCTTCCTGTGCTACGATGATTTTGGAGCGTTTCCGCCTTATTCGGATCCGGAAGTTTCTCTCCATGCCTTTACGGATGAGACTCCCACAATACAATTACTCCCATTGCCAGAAGAAGGGAGAGGATTTTGAACTGGATTTGGTGCTTAGAAACAACTCTTTGCACAGAGGAACATCCTTTGGGATTGTTCCATCCTCATGAGGAGTATCACCATATTAAGAAGGAAAAATATCGGTCTTATCGAGGTGATGGGTCTTGCGAGTGCTTCCTGCAAGGCTGAAACAGGAACTGGAGGAGCTGGAGGCAGCCCTGGTTTCCGGGGAAGATTTTTCGGAAGAAAGAAAGCCTTCAGAAGCATGCGGATTGGGGTGAGGAGATTTTAAGAAAAATATCCCCATCTTTCTTTTGGAGAATGTCCATGAGATTGTACAGGAAGAAGTGGCCAAGATTTTCATGGAGGTTCTTTCCTGTGCAGGAATTTTTAAAAGGGATGCAGAAGGAAAGGCAGCCTTCCGTCGTTTTACGGAAGTGATTTCCAAAGTATAATTTTAGAAATAGATTAATAGAGCTGTAAGGACAAGCTCAACATAGGGCGGTAAGGACAAGCTCAACATAGGGCGGTAAGGATAAGCTCAATATAGGGCTGTAAGGATAAGCCCAATATAGGGCTGTAAGGATAAGCCCGGGAAACAAAAAGGAGAAAAATGGCAAAGAGCTATAATGCAGACAGTATTACTGTTTTAGAGGGATTGGAAGCGGTACGAAGAAGACCGGGAATGTATATCGGTTCCATCGGAAGCAAGGGCTTAAATCATTTGATTTATGAAATTGTGGATAATTCCGTGGATGAGCATTTGGCAGGATATTGTACGGAAATTTCCGTAACGCTCCATAAGGACGGCTCCTGTACGGTACGGGATAACGGGCGTGGAATTCCTGTTGACCGGCATAAGAAGGGAATTTCTGCGGAAAGAATCGTAATGACGACCCTCCATGCCGGAGGAAAGTTTGATGATAGCTCCTATAAAACCTCCGGAGGCTTACACGGCGTAGGTTCCTCCGTAGTGAATGCTCTGTCCAACTACATGCGGGTCAGGGTTTATCAGAATGGAAAAATTTACGAAGATGAGTACGAAAGAGGGATTCCCAAGACGGAGTTGACTGACGGCCTCTTGCCGGTAGTGGGAAAAACTAAGGAGACCGGTACGGAAACCACCTTTATTCCGGATGACAGCATTTTCGAAAAAACCCGTTTCAAGGAGGAGTGGCTGATGTCCCGCCTCCATGAAACTGCTTACCTGAACCCCACACTTCATCTTCATTTTCGGGATGAGCGGGGAGAGGAAGTTGTTAGCAGAGATTACTTTGAGCCGGAAGGTCTTCATGCCTTTGTGGCGGAGCTTGTAAAGGACCAAAGTAAAATTGTTTCCCCCATTATTTCCTTCAAGGGAAAGAGCGGTAAGACAGAGGTGGAATGTGCCTTCCAGTTTACCGACAGCTTCGAAGAAAATCTTCTGGGCTTTTGTAACGGCATCTATACCCAGGAGGGGGGAACCCATATTGTGGGCTAAAGACCAAATTTGCCCAGCTGATGAATTCCTATGCAAGACAATTGGGTATTTTTAAAGGATAAGGATCCGAACTTTACCGGAGCGGATACCAGAAACGGTATGGTGGCGGTGCTTTCCGTAAAATATCCGGAGCCGGTTTTTGAGGGACAGACCAAAACCAAGCTGGCTTCCTTAGAAGCCGCTAAGGATGTTTCCTCCGTGGTGGGGGAAGAGCTGGAGCGATATTTCGACAGGAACTTGGAAGTGGTGAAAGCCATTCTTTCCTGTGCGGAAAAATCCGCCAAGATTCGAAAACAGGAAGAAAAGGCCAAGGGTAAATCTCCTGTCAAAGTCCAAGTACAGCTTTGATTCCAACGGAAAGCTGGCTAATTGTATTTCCAAAACTCCGGAGGAGTGTGAAATCTTTATCGTAGAGGGAGACAGTGCGGGAGGCTCGGCCAAAACCAGCAGAAACCGTCATACCCAGGCCATCCTTCCCTTAAGAGGAAAGATTCTAAATGTGGAAAAGGCCTCTATTGATAAAGTATTGGCCAATGCGGAAATTAAAACCATGATCAATGCCTTTGGCTGCGGTTTTTCCGAGGGCTTTGGAAATGACTTTGATATTTCCAAGCTTCGTTATCACAAAATTATTTTGATGACGGATGCGGATGTGGATGGAAGCCATATTGACACTCTGCTGCTTACCTTCTTCTACCGCTTTATGCCGGAGCTGATTCAAGAAGGGCATATCTATGTTTCCATGCCTCCCTTGTATCTGGTGATTCCGGACAATAAAAAAGAAAAGCCTCAGTATCTTTATGATGAAAAGGCTCTTCTGGCTTATCAGAAGAAGCATGGCAGCTCCGGCTATGAATTAAAGCGCTTTAAGGGACTTGGAGAAATGAACCCCAAGGAGCTTTGGGAAACTACTCTGAATCCGGAAAACAGGGTGTTGAAAAGAGTGGAAATTGAGGATGCCAAGCTGGCGTCTCAGGTGACCAGTATGCTGATGGGTACGGAGGTGGCTCCCAGACGAGAGTTTATCTTCACCCATGCTATGGAAGCGGAAATCGATGCATAGAAAGGCTGAGGAAGAGAGAGTATGCCAGAACAAATCTTAACCACGGAATTTTCCGAGGAAATGCAAAAGTCCTACCTGGACTATTCCATGAGCGTCATTACCAGCAGAGCCGTGCCGGATATTCGGGACGGTTTAAAGCCTGTGCAAAGAAGAGTCCTCTTTGATATGGGAGAGCTCAGGGTTTTTCCATGACAGACCTACTTTCTAAAAGTCTGCCAGAATCTGCGGTGATACCATGGGTAAATATCACCCCCACGGAGACAGCTCCATCTATGAAACTCTGGTGGTTTTGGCTCAGGTCTTTAAAAAGAATCAGGCTTTGGTGGAGGGACAGGGAAACTTCGGCTCCATTGAAGGAGATTCTGCTGCGGCACCCCGATATACGGAGGCTCGTTTGGAGAAAATTTACGGAGGATGTCCCTATTGCAAGACCTGGCTCTATCCGTTCCTTTCCAGCCCTAACTATGATGGGAAAATTAGAGGAGCTGGTGGTGCTTCCTGCAAAAGATTCCTTTATTTTCTTTTAAACGGTTCTGAGGGAATTGCGGTAGGAATGACCACTTCCACACCTTCCCATAATTTGTCCGAAGTAATTTCCTTGATTCTGGCCTATCTTAAGAATCCGGAGCTTTCCCTTACGGAAATGCTGGAAATCATGCCGGGACCGGATTTTCCCACAGGAGGAATCGTAGCCAATCAGTCCGAGCTGGAAGAGATTTACAAAACAGGACAGGGAAGACTTCGTTTAAGAGGAAAGCTCTCCTTTGAGAAAAGGAAGGTCGTTCCGACAGAGATAAGCTGGTGGTAACGGAGATTCCTATACCATGGTGGGCCAGGGCATCAGTAAGTTTATGCAGGATGTGGCCAATCTTTGCGAGGAAAAAAAGATTAATGATATTCTGGATATTTCCAACCAGTCCAATGAGCAGGGAATTCGTATTGTTCTGGAGTTAAAGTCCGGAGCGGATATTGAAAAAATTGAAAATATTCTTTATAAAAAGACAAAACTTGAGGACAGCTTCCCGGTAAATATGTTGGCCATTGCCAAGGGCAGACCGGAAACCCTTTCTTTAAAGAGAATTTTAGAGGAATATCTTGGCTTCCAGGAAGAAAGACTGGAGGCTAAGTTCTCCAAATTACTGGAAAAGGAAGAAAGAAAGCGGGAAATCGAGGAAGGTTTGATTTCCGCCGTGGACTCTATTGATGCCATTATTGCCCTGCTTAGAGGCGCAAAGAATCATAAGGATGCGAAAACCGCTTTGATGCAGGGAGATTTATCTGCCATCCAATTAAAAGAAAGGGATGAAGTTTTCCGAAAGACCATAGAGGGATTTTCCTTTACGGATTTACAGGCCCAGGCCATTCTGGATATGCGCCTGTCCAAGCTGATCGGTCTGGAAATTTTGTCTTTGCAAAAGTCTCATAGAGAAAGCCTGAAAAACATTAAAAACTATAAGGAACTTTTGGGCTCCAAAAAGGTGTTGTATGCTTATTTGGAGCAGGAGCTTTTACAAATCCAAAAGGATTACGGGAAGGAAAGAAAAACGAAAATCTGTGATGCCCGGGAAGCGGTATATGACGATACTGCCATTGAAGAGATGGATTTATATTATTTGCAGGATCGCTTTGGCTATGTAAAGTGTGTGGACCCGGGAACCTTCCAGCGAAATAAGGAAAGCATCGAGGCGGAGTATGCCTATGTACTGCCCTGCAAGAATACGGACCGCCTGCTCTTCTTTACGGATTTAGGAAACATGCATCAGATTAAGATGCTTGATGTTCCAATCACGAAGTTTAAGGATAAGGGAGTTCCTCTAGATAATCTAAGCAAGTTCTCCGCAGAACAGGAAAGAGTGGTGGCAGTCTTTATTCGAAAAGGAATTAGAGGAAGAAACCCCTGCTCTTTGTGACGGAACAGGCCCAGATTAAAGAGGGTGAAAGGGAGAAGAATTTGCCACCCAGAACCGTCTGGTACAGGCCACCAAGCTGGGAGAAGAGGATAGACTCTTAGCGTAATGCCTGTGGGAGAAGAGGATATTGTTCTGGAAACAGAGGATTCATACTTCCTTAGATTTTCCTTAACAGAAGTACCTTTACAGAAAAAAAGACGGCGAAGGGTGTAGTGGCTATGAGTTTACGGCCCAAGGACTATGTTAAAAAGGTATATTCTCTTGCTTCAGAGGAAAATGTGGAACTGGAAAGTAAAACTCTGAACCTGCAAAGACTAAAGCAAGGCAAAAGAGGCGGAAAGGGTGTAAAGCATAGTTAGGGAAAATGCTTATTTTCAAAGCCCGGCCATGCTACAATAAAAACAGTTATTGAGGAATTGAGGGATAAAGAAATGGAAAAAAATTTAAAGTAGGTATTTTAGAGCAACAGGAATGGTGGGACAGCGTTTTGCAACTTTACTGGCTGAACACCCATGGTTTGAGGTGGCTTGTCTTGCAGCCTCTCCAAGATCCAGCGGATTAACATATGAAGAAGCGGTAGGGGATCGTTGGAAGCTGGATGAGCCTATGCCTGAGAAATTAAAGAAGATGGTGGTTAAGGATGTTTCCAAGGTAGAAGAAGTGGTAGAGGGACTGGACTTCGTTTTCTCTGCTGTGGATATGAAGAAGGAAGAAATCAAGGCCATCGAGGAAGCCTATGCCAAGGCGGAGGTTCCCGTGGTTTCCAACAACCCGCTCATCGCTGGACAGAGGATGTTCCCGATGGTAGTGCCTGAGATTAATCCGGATCACTATCAGCTGATTGAAAAACAGAGAAAGCGCTTAGGAACCAAGAGAGGCTTTATTGCGGTTAAGCCTAACTGCTCTATCCAGTCCTATGCGCCTGCTCTGGCAGCATGGGCAGAGTATGAGCCATACGAGTGTGTGATTTCTACTTATCAGGCGATTTCCGGTGCAGGAAAGAACTTTGAGACTTGGCCTGAGATGGTAGGAAACATCATTCCTTATATCGGAGGAGAAGAAGAGAAGTCCGAGAAGGAGCCTCTTCGTGTATTGGGAACTTATACAGAGGATGGTATTAAACTGAAGGAAGGACTGGTTTTAAGTGCCCAGTGTATCCGTGTTCCGGTATTGAACGGTCATACTGCTACAGTTTCCATTCGTTTCCGGAAGAAGGTTACAAAGGAAGAGCTGATTTCCGCTCTTAGAAATTACAAGGGCTTGCCCCAGGAGAAGAATTTACCCTCAGCGCCAAAGCAGTTCATTCAGTATTTGGAAGAGGACAACAGACCTTCCGTTCTTGCGGGATGTGAATTTTCGAAAAAGGGAATGGAATTTCCATCGGAAGATTACGGGAAGACCATCTTTTCGATTTCAAGTTTGTAGGGACTTAGCCACAACACCCTAAGAGGGGCAGCCGGCGGTGGAGTGCTCCGCTGAAACCTTGGTTGAGCTTAGCTATATTCAAAAAGATAAAAATCTAGGGGTTGTGAACAAAGGGGACTTGCCATCTTTTTCACAACCCTTTTAGGAGGCTTGCTATGCGTATTGAAAAATGTGGGAATTTTGTAGATGGAGAGAAGTTCATCGCTATATTTCTGGAAAAACAAGAACGGCGTCCAGGGCGGTTTTTCACCGACCTGGTGCATCTGGCTTTCCTTTCTTTTTCCTGATCGAGCGGAAAATTGGTGGATGTGCTTTTTGGCCTGTTGAGCACTGGGAAGATTTAATGGAAAACCCGGGACATATGGGTGAGGTGGTAGGAAGAAATGCCAACCGTATTAATGGAGGACAAATTTTCCAGCTACAGGGAAAGGATTACCATCTGTTTCTTTAAATGATAAGCAGCATAGTAATTCGCCATTCCGGCCCGGAATATTTTGGCAGAAGACTGTTTCAGGCCAAAGCAAAAGGGGAGAATGCAATTTGCTTTTTCCTTGTTCTCTAAAGATATGGATCAGGGCTTTCCCGGAAACATGGATTTTTCCGTGACCCTATGAGTTAACGGAGGACAATGCCCTCGCATATCCGCTATAAGGGGAAGTTCGGATAAGGATACCCTAATGAACTTTACCAATCATGCCTACTTTAATCTGTCCGGTCATGACCAGGGAAATATAGCGGAACAAAGGGTTCAGTATTTTGCTTCCGATTATACGCCCTCCGATGAATACTTGATTCCTACGGGAGAGATTCGATCCTGTTGCAGGAACCGCCTTTTGATTTTCGGAAGGAAAGGTCGATATTTTGAGAAGGCCTTTAAGAAGGATCCGGAGCTTTTAGCGGCAGGGGGCTATGATCATAACTTCTGTGTAGACGGAGAGGCGGGAACCCTTCGAAAAAGCAGCTCTGGCTTATTCCAAGAAAACAGCAATTGAAATGTCGGTAGAAACGGATTGTCCGGGAATTCAGTTTCTATACCGCCAATTTTCTTTAATGGCGGAGGATATGGGAAAAGGACGGAGTAGCTATGAACCCTCATAGCGGATATTGCTTTTGAAACCCAGTACTATCCCAATGCCATCAATGTTCCTGACTTTTCTTTCTCCCATTGTATCTGCAGGCTCTACTCTACCGTTCTGAAACCATCTATCGTTTTCGGCAAAGATTGATTTAAATAAGAGTTTCATGACTAAAAACGGATATAGGAAAGAAAAATTTATATATAGCGGAGAAAACCTTCTGTAGCAAAGCAATTTGCTGAAGCTTTGGGGATAAATGCACCAACTCCGCGGAAGACGAGGCATATTGAAGCCGGAGAGCATATCTTTACCTGGTGTGTAGGACATCTGGTCAGCATGAGCTATCCGGAGGTCTATGACGAGAAATACAAGAGCTGGCGTATGGAAACCCTTCCCTTCCTTCCCAAGGAATTTCTTTATGAAGTAATTCCTTCCGTTAAAGGAGCAATTTCAACAGGTTACAGCCTTATGGAAACGGGGAAGATATCGGCTGTATTTATGTCTGTACCGACTCGGACGGGAGGGAGAATACATCTACCGTTTGGTAGCTTCTTTTGCAAGAATTTAAAGGCGGAGGAAAAGGCGAGTTTGGATTGATTCTCAAACCAAGGAAGAGATTCTTCGAGGAATTCGGGAAGCTAAAGTCGGAATCCGCCTATGACTCATTTAGCCAAAGCCGCCTATTTACGAGCCAAGGAAGATTATCTTATGGGAATCAATTTTTCCAGAGTACTGACCTTAAAGTATGGTAGAGCTTTGGCGAAAAAGCCTTGGTAAGGAAAAAGCGCCCTGATTGCAGTGGGACGAGTAATGAGCTGCGTTTTTGGCTATGATTGTGCAAAGAGAGTGGGAAATCGCCGATTTCAAAAAGACTGTCTTCTATAAACCCTATGGGGAGATTTTTCCCTGGAAGAGGGAGGAGAAGCCGGTCTTCTTTGCGAGTTTCGAAGCAGGGAGGAAAGTCCTTATTATAAAGAGAAGAGATTTATACAAAAATATAGGCTTTCTGCAAAAGGAAAAGGGAGAGGAATTTTTGGGGAGTATTTTCCCCTCTACCTAGAGAGGGAAGAGTTACTGCTCTGAGAGAAAAAGAAGGAAAGCAAAAAAATCCTCCTCTTTTATATAATCTGATGGAACTGCAAAACGAATGCTCAAAGTCTTTAAAGATTAGCCCTGACGAGTGCTTTAAAGCTTTGTACAGGAACTCTATGAAAAGAAAATGTGTACCTATCCCCGTACCGATGCCAGAGTTCTATCTACAGCAGTTGCTAAGGAAATCAGTAAAAATATTCAAGGGCTTCTGTCTTTTTCGCCCTATGCAAAAGTATGCCAAAGAAGTTTTAGCTATGGATAGTGTAAAACTATAGCTCGTTCTCGGTATACAGATGACAAAAAAATTACAGATCACTATGCGATAATTCCCACAGGACAGGGAGGGGGGCAGTATAATTCTCTTTCCTATCAGGGAAAAAGGGTTCTGGATTTTATTATTCGTCGTTTTCTATCCATATTTTACCCTGCTGCAGAGTACAAAAATTGCTTTGGAAATAGAAGTCTTTGGGAGAATGCTTTACCGCCAATGAAAAAGTGCTTGACGAAAGGAGGGCTATCTTTTGTCTCTACCAAAAAGAAAGATAAGACAAAGGAGACCACACACGGGAGCTGCCGAGAATAGTAACGGAGAAGATTCTGAGGAAACCGAATCATGTAGACAGGGTAGCGGAAAACGGGAATCCTAAACTCTCCGAACTAAAAAAAGGAGCCAAGCTTTATTTGCAGGAACTCAAGATAAAAGAGGGAGAAACCCAGCCTCCCAAGCGTTATACCTCCGGAAGCATGATTTTAGCTATGGAAAATGCGGGAAAGCTGATTGAAGATGAAGAGCTTAGGGCTCAGATTAAGGGATCCGGATCGGTACATCCGCCACAAGAGCAGGAATCTTTAAGCAAGCTGGAGAAAAATGAATATATTCATTTGGAAAAAAAGAATCAACAATTAAGTCCCAGTGAGCTGGGAGAAAAAGATTGTGCAGATTCTGCCAAATCCATTCCAGCTTTTACTGAAATCCCACCCTTACCGCCTCCTGGGAAAAGGGATTATCCATGTAGAGGCGAGGGGAGATTTTCGAAGAAGAATATATGCGAAAGCTGGAAGACTTTGTGGAAAAATACCAATAAGGTAAAGGGCTTATAGAGTATAGAAGTTAATCAGGTTTTCAAAACCTATATCCGGACTAAGAGAGGAGCAAAGATGAAAAAGAAGGACTTTAGAATGTAAAGGCTTTTTATCCATCCTTAGAGGAGCCTTTTACAAATCACTTTTTGAAGAATGCCAATATCCATGGGAGGCTTTACCCAAGATAAAGACATGGATTTCCGCTAGGCAGGAGAAGCTTCTGAAGGCTTTCAAGAGGTAAAAAGGAGTTTTTATCCATGAAACGGTTAAGCTTTTACCCAAATGTGTATCTGGGAGAGAATATCGTTATTATGGCAGGCTGTGAGCTTCGTCCGGGAGCCTTTTTACGGGAAAATGTATTTGCCGGTGAAGGCTGTGTTTTAGGGAATAGCTGCGAATTTAAAAATGCTGTCCTATTTTCTCATGTGCAAACACCGCATTACAACTATGTGGGGGATTCGATCCTGGGAGAGTACTCTCATCTAGGGAGCAGGGGCACTAACCTCCAATGTGAAATCTGATAAAAGCCCTGGTAAAAATCCATGCGGAGGATGGAGAGATTGAAACAGGATTGAAAAAATTCGGAGCCATTGTGGGAGAGCATGTTGAAGTTGGTTGCCAGTCTGTTTTAAATCCCTGGACCATCCTTTTGTTCCCATGCCAACATTTACCCCCTATCTCCGGTACGGGGAATCATTCCTTCCGGACATATTTACAAGGATAAAAATAATATTGTAAAGAAAGAAGAACGATAGGCCATTAATTCGGGAACTCATGCATTTTATTAAAAGAAATACAATTAAAGAAAAAGTAGAACTAAGGAAAGATTGTTTTTAGGATGAGAGATTGTTTTTGGAATTATAAAAAGAAGCAGAAAAAGACTTGAAAAAAAGAAAAACTCTGTACTATCGTCTTAACGAAGAAGAATAGTTGCTAGTACACTGTCTATATGGACAAAAACAGGAAAGGAAAAGCCATGAACGAATTTGGAGAGAATGTAATTATTTTAGATCATCCTTTAATCACCCATAAAATTTCTATCTTAAGAGATAAGAATACCGGAACCAATGAGTTCCGTCAGTTGGTTGAGGAGATTGCCATGTTAATGGGATTTGTGGCTTTATCCGATCTTCCCATGACAAAAGATGCCCGTTGAGACACCCTATTGAGAAGACGGATACCCTGGTAATTGCCGGAAGAAAAACTTGCGATTGTTCCCATCTTAAGAGCAGGGACTTGGATGGTTTCCGGCCTTACTGCCCCTGGTTCCGTCCGCAAAAATCGGGCATATCGGATTATATAGGGACGAAACCACCCATAAGCCGGTGGAATATTTCTGTAAGTTACCAAGCCCTATTGAGGAAAGAGTAATAGTGGTTTGCGATCCTATGCTGGCCACCGGCGGTTCCGGAGTAGATGCTATCAGCCAAATTAAAAAGCATGGCGGAAAGAAGATTAAGTTTGTATGTATTATTGCAGCTCCGGAAGGAGTAAAGAAACTCCATGAAGCTCATCCGGATGTACAGATTTATGTGGGCAACCTGGATCAGTCAGTTAAATGAAAATGCTTATATTTGCCCGGGACTTGGGGATGCGGGAGATAGAATTTTTCGAACCAAATAAGGAGTTTAACAAAATCAAGAAGCTTCTATTTAAGGAACTTCTGAAGCTTTTAGAAAAAGATAAGACGGCACAAAAAAAGGAGAGACTTTCTCTCCTTCATGCCGCCAGCCGGACTCGAACCGGCACGGTTTCCCGCTTGATTTTGAGTCAAGTGCGTCTGCCATTCCGCCACGGCGGCAAGAACAGAAATTAGGTTACCACTTTTTTCTTTTCTTTGCAAGTCCTTTATAGAGAAAATGGGAGAAAAATGAATTGTTTAGAGACCAGAAAATATATTACAGATTTTTGCAAGGAAATTTGGATGAGGAGCAATGCGAATCTTTTTAGAGCATATGGATTCCTGTAAAGAGTGTCAGGAAGAATTAAGGGTTACCCATATGATTTATGAGGGTTTTGCAGAGTTTAGAAGGAGAGACGGAAGAACTGCAAATTGAAAAAGTCATATCAAAACCTGATGGAAGAGGCCCACTTTTATATTTTTCCAAAATCATTTTTAGGGGATTACGCATCGTGGTGCACTCCATTCTATTTTTGGGCAGTTTTCTTTTCTGCCTGGTACAGTTTGTATGGCTTTTATAGGATAGGAGATCAGGGCTTGAAAAGAGAAAAACTTTTGTTGATTGATGGCCATAGTATTTTTAAGCAGAGCCTTTTATGGGGTTCCTTTTGAATAATAAGGAGGGAATTCCTACCAACGGTATCTATGGCTTTTTAAATATTTTGTTTAAAGAGATTGAGCTGGAAGAAACGGAGCATGTGGCGGTAGCCTTTGATTTACCCAAGCCTACATTTTCGCCATAAGCTTTTTCCGGAGTACAAGGGAACCAGAAAGGGGATGCCTGAAGAGCTAAAGGAACAGGTTCCTTTGCTACAAGAGCTTTTACGGAAAATGAATATGCCGCCCTCATGATGGAAGGCTTTGAAGGGACGATATTCTGGGAACCATTGCCAAGCAAATGCAGGAGCAGGGAAAAGAAGTGGTAGTGGTTTCCGGGGATAGTGATCTTTACAGCTTTCTGATGAGCATATCAAAATCAGTATTCCCAAAACCTCTAAGGGAGAAACCAAGGTTTATTCCTATTACCCCTAAGGATGTGGAGGAGGAATGGGAGTCAGCCCTCTGGAGTTTATTGACTTAAAGGCTCTTATGGGAGACAGCTCTGACAATATTCCCGGAGTTCCGGGATGGGAGAAAAACTGCCACCTGGATTATCCAAAAGTATAAAAGTATTGAGGAAGCCTATGCTCATGCAGAGGATCCTGAATTTAAGGTGCCTAGAAAACCAAACGCAGGAAAGGACTTGAAGGAGCACTATGACTTGGCAAAGCTTTCCAAGGAGCTTGCCACCATCAATATGAAGGTTCCCATTACTTTGAATTTTTCCGATTGCAAGTGGGAGAACTATGCCAATCCGGAAAGTAATGACCTGATTCGGAAATGGGAGTTCCGTTCTCTTTATTCCCTGCTTTGAAGAGACGGGAAAAAGTGTAGAAAAGAAGCTTAGCCTTCCTGAATGGAAGGATGTGGAAGACCCTACCTGGCTAAAATTGCCTTTAAAGATGCGAAGAAACAGAAATCGGTAGGAATATTTCTTCAAAAAGAGAAGGCGGATGAGGAACTATACTTTTACCTTTGCCTTTCCGATTCCAGACTTTATCGCATGCCCCTTTCTCTTTGTGAAGAGGAACTAAAGGCACTTTTGCAGGAAGGAGAGTATTTCACCCTGCAGCTGAAGGATCAATACCATCTTTGGGAAGGATTTTTAGAGGGAAAGATTCATGACCCATCCTTAGGCGCTTACCTCTTAAATCCCTTAAAGGATTCCTATGGCTATGATGATTTAGCCAGAGACTATATGGATATGGTATTGCCGGGAAGAAAGGAACTTCAATCTCCTTCTGAGGAAGGATTGTACTCCGCCTTTGTTTCCAAACTTGCTGCAGATAAAATTTTTCAAGAACTGAAAGCAACAGAACAATGGGAATTATACACTGATGTGGAAGAGCCTTTAGTGCCTGTACTTTTCCGTATGGAAAAAGCAGGAATACTGGTGGATAAGAAAGCCTTACTCTCCTATGGAGAAGAACTGAAAAAGAAGATTGCCGAATTACAGGAAGAGATTTATGCCATGTCCGGGGAAGAATTTAATATTAATTCTCCTCAACAGCTGGGCGTTATTCTCTTTGAGAAAATGCAGATTCCCGGAGGGAAGAAAACCAAAACCGGATATTCCACCGCTGTGGATGTTTTGAAAAATTGCAGGAGGATTACCCTATTGTTGGAAAAATCATGGAATACAGAACCTATTCCAAGTTGAATTCCACCTATGCAGAGGGCTTAAGCAATTATGTGGGGGAGGATCAAAGAATTCACGGAAGCTTCCAGCAGATGGTTACGGCAACAGGAAGGCTATCCTCTACCGAACCCAACCTGCAAAACATTCCTATTCGTACCGAAATGGGAAGGGTGTTCCGTTCTGTCTTTATTCCCAAGGAGGGTTCTGTTTTTCTGGATGCAGACTATTCTCAGGTGGAGCTTAGACTCTTAGCATCTCTGTCTAAAGATGAAAAGCTGATTGAGGCCTATCGAAAGGATGCGGATATTCACAGAGTAACCGCCTCCGAAGTTTTCCATGTTCCTTTGGACTCGGTTACTCCGGAACTTAGAAGAAATGCCAAGGCGGTAAATTTTGGTATTGTTTACGGTATTTCGGCCTTCGGTCTTTCAGAAGGTCTTAGTATCTCCAGACAGGAAGCCAAGGAATATATTGAGCGTTACTTTGCAACTTATCCTAAGGTGAAAAGAATACTTAGACGGAGAAGTAGCCTTTGCGAAGGAACACTCCTATGTAAAGACTCTTTTTGGAAGAAGAAGACCCTTGCCGGAAATCCATGCTTCCAACTTTATGAGAAGAAGCTTTAGTGAGCGTGTGGCAATGAATGCCCCTATTCAGGGAACTGCTGCGGACATAATCAAAAAAGGCCATGGTACTGGTGGACCAAAAGGCTTCAAGAAAAAACAATGTAAGAGTCGCATTGTCCTTCAAATCCACGATGAATTATTACTGGAAGTGGAGAAGGAAGAGCTGGATACTGTGAAGGAAATCCTGGTCTCCGCGATGGAAAATGTAGTTTCCCTTCCGGTCCCCTTAATTGTAGAGGCTACTGTGGGAAATAACTGGGATGAGGCTCATTAAATGGAAATCGAAAAGAAAGACCTAATGCCCTTAAGTTTTTTTAAAAAGGAAAGATACACAGCTTCTTTTCAAGGCATGCGCTATTTCATGGAAAAAGAAGAGGAAGGGAGTAACTAAGCTCTTAGTAGCCACCTGGCCGGAGCCCTTTGCCTTTTTCTCATACGAAAGAGGAGGAGAAAAGCTTACAAAACTTTTCCCTTTACAGAGGAAGGCATTGAAGAAGCCAGAGTCTATTTAATGGAAGAATGGGAAAGGCGAAAAGGGTGAAAAAGAGATATTATTGCCGTCATCGGAGGGATTGCCAGCGGAAAATCCACCGTACTTTCTATTTTGGAAAAGGAATTCTCCTATAAAATTTTGGGGATGGATGAGATTGCTAAAGCCTTATATGGGGAAGAGGCAGTTTTAACGGAATTGAAAAAGCTAAGCCTGAAAGAGGTATTTACAGAGGAGGGGAAGCTTTTCTTTCCGGAACTTCGCAAGCTCCTTTTTTACTGAGCCGGAGAGGAAGAAGATATTGGAAAACTATATTCATCCTCTGGTATTTCAAAGGGTTTTTGAAGAAATAAAGAGGACAAGAACTCGGTGGAAAAATTAGCGGTGGAAACTGCCCTTCCCAACCGGAGCTTCTCTCTCAATGTGATTTGATTTTTATTTGAGGTTTCGGAAGAGCTTTCGCTGCACCCGGCTTCAGGAAAGTCGGGGCTTAGAAAAGACTGAGGCTTTAAGAATCATCAAAAAAGCTAAAGTTTGAGGGCTTTCGGGAGAAAGCACATTTTATTATAAAGACGGAAGATAGTATAGAAAGAGTAAGAGATGAGATTTGCCAGTATTTCCAGTGATCTAGCGGAAATGTGAGTTTTGTTTCCTCAGGAAATCACCATATCCTTTTAGATGCAGGGGTGGGGATTCGAAGTATAGAGTCGGCTTTAAGAAGCCTGGATATTTCCTGCAAGGAACTGATGGAATTTGTGTTACCCATGAACATATCGATCATATCAAAAGCGATTGGAAGTCTTTGCAGAAAGTATAGTATTCCTGTATATGCCAGTTTAGGCACATTGCAAGGAATACTGCTTTGTGATGCCGTGAAGGAAATTCCCAAAGAACTTTTACGACCGATTTTAAAGGATGAAAGCTTTTCAATAGGAGATCTTTCGATTTTACCCTTCAGCGTATACCATGATACCTTGGATCCTGTGGCCTACAGAGTGAGTTGTGGGGATAAAAGCAGTAGCGGTAATCACGGATTTAGGCTGTTATGATGAATATACAATTTCCCATTTACAAAATCTGGATGTTTTGCTGTTGGAAGCCAACCACGATGTTTCCATGGTGGAAAAGGGTCCCTATCCCTTGATGCTAAAAAGAAGAATCCTATCCAATGTGGGGCATCTTTCTAATCAGCACAGTGGGGAGCTCCTAAAAGAAGTATTGCATCCCGGCTTAAAGAGGGTATTTCTTGGTCATCTTAGTGCGGAAAATAACAATCCGGACTTGGCTCTTGCTACGGTTAAGAAGCAGGTAAATGATTCTGAACTGGATATTTCCTTGGCAAAGCGTTCCGGTTTATCGGATTGTGTGGAGTGGTAATGGAGAATGAAAAGAGATTTCTTTACAGTTTCGTAAAGAATAGGGGAGGATAAGCCGAAAGATGGCTTTGCAATAACAATGATAAACGGAAAAAAAGTAGCGGGAGTAGTTAGTGAGTTTAATCCCTTTCATAAGGGACATGAATATTTGCTACAGGGAATTCGTCAGGATTTTAAGGCGGACTATATCGTGACGGTAATGTCCGGGGATTTTGTACAAAGAGGAGAGCCGGCATTTTTCTCCAAGTTTGAAAGGGCGGAAAAGGCAGTGAACAAAGGAATAGATTTGGTACTTCAACTCCCCGTCCTTTATTCCTTGGCCTCCAGTGAATATTTTTGCTTACGGAGCCATAAAAGATCTTAGAGGAGCTAAGCTTTGTGGACATTTTGGTCTTCTGATCGGAATCCTATGATTTGGAAAGCTTAAAGAAGCTGGCAAGATTTTTTTCTTCGGGAAAAAGAAGGAAAAAGAAGAAGAGTATCAAAAAATTAAAGAATTTTTGTAGCCCAAGGAAATTCCTATCCAAAGGCCAGAGAGATGGCCTTGGAAAGTTTCTTTCCCGGGAAAATATCCTCTAATGACGGTTTGGGCATTTCTTATTTGATGGCCTTGGAAAAGCTCTCCTCAAAGATGGAGGTGGGGATTATTCCAAGGAATTTCCACCTTGCTTCTGCCCACAGCATTAGAAATGATATAAGAAATAGCTGCGGAAAAGATTGCGATCACCGCTGTTATTCGGAGATGGAAAGGCTTTTATCCCTTCCTTCGTTATCGATTGATGGAATTAAAACGGGATAAAACACCTTTGGACAGCTTTTTTGATGTAGCTCCGGACTTAGCCAAAAGAATAGAAAGTTCTTTTGAAAAAAAACTTCCACTTTCTGAATGGATACAATATTTGAAGGGGAAAAACTATACCTATAGCAGAGTAAGTAGAGCACTGCTCTATATCCTTTTGGATATAGGGGAAGAAGAGGCCAGGGAAGAAATGGAAAAAGCTTCTTCTTATTATAGGGGTATTGGCCTCCGGCACTTTAGGAAGAGACTTACTTTCTTATCTTCCGAAAAACAGCATTCTTCGCTTGGGAAATAGCCTTAAGGAACATCCGGACTGGGAAGAAGAAAGGATGATGAAATGGGATTTGTTTGCAGGACAGTTATTTTTCAGGAAATCTATTTGACAGGAAGAGAAGAACGGCGTGAAAAGTTCATAAAATTGTGATATACTGAGGGCACTAAGGAGGTAGTAAGAATGAAGTTAGTATACGCCATTATTCGTAATGACAATGAAGATGATGTGACTTCCGCTTTAATGCAGGAAAGGATTTACGGTTACCAGACTTTCTTCCACAGGCGGTTTCTTAAGAAAGGGAAGTACGACCCTGATGATTGCTCCTGCAGGATGAACAGTTGGAACATTGCATCGATATCATTAAACAACAAAGCGGAAGTCGTCAGGAAATCACCGTAAACATGCCCTATGTCTCCGGATCAAGCCTCGATGAATTATACTACCATGCCTATGAATGTGGAAATTGGCGGAGCAACTATTATGGTAGTTCCTCTAGAAAGATTCGAAAAATATTAAATATTTTTAGTAAAAAAACGGGAAGTACTGAATAAAGTATACAAAAATATGCAATGTTCTGTGCAACTTCCCTTTTTTCCTCTCTCTTCCTTTGCTATAATAGAAAGGAAGAGTTTTATTATGTGCTGAAAAGGAGAGAATATGTCATTCATTGAGGATGTAAAAGCAAAAGCTAAGGCAAAACAAAAAACCATCGTATTGCCGGAGTCTGAGGATAAGAGAGTACTTCAGGCTGCTGAGCAGATTCAGAAAGAAGGATTTGCCCGCTTGGTTCTTCTGGGAGAGAAGGAGCAGGTAGAAAAGGATGCGAAATCCTGGGGAGTGAACCTTTCCGGAATTGAAATTGTGAACCCTAAAACTTATGAGAAATTAGAGGACTATGTAGCTACTTTAGTAGAACTTAGAAAGTCCAAGGGCATGACGGAGGAAGAGGCCAGAAAGCTTCTGACTGAGAGCAATACATATTTTGGTGTAATGATGGTGAAAAAGGTGAGGCTGACGGACTTGTTTCCGGAGCTAATCATTCTACTGCGGATACCCTTCGTCCATCTTTACAGATTTTAAAGACTAAGCCCGGAACCAAGCTGGTATCTGCTTTCTTCGTGATGGTAGTGCCGGATTGCGAATATGGGGAGAAGGGAACCTTTGTTTTCTCCGACTGCGGTTTAAATCAGAATCCAAGTTCCGAAGAACTGGCTGCCATTGCAGAGTCTTCCGCAGAGTCCTTCCGTTTCTTGGTAGGAGCAGAGCCTAAGGTAGCTATGCTTTCATTCCACCATGGGATCTGCAAAACACGCGGATGTTACTAAGGTACAGGATGCTACCAAGATTGTAAAAGAGAATAATCCGAATCTTTTAGTGGATGGAGAATTACAGTTGGATGCCGCCTTGGTTGAATCCGTAGCCAACTTAAAAGCTCCGGGTTCTAAGGTGCAGGACATGCCAATACCCTTATTTTCCTGACCTTAATGCAGGTAATATCGGCTATAAGCTGGTACAAAGACTCGCTAAGGCTGAAGCTTACGGTCCTATGACCCAGGGAATTGCAAGACCGGTTAACGATTTATCTCGCGGATGTAATGTTGCCGATATTGTAGGTGTAGTTGCGATTACTGCAGTGCAGTGCCAACTTTACGATAATAACTAATCATTGGGAGGACGTATGAAAATTTTAGTAATCAACTGTGGTTCATCTTCTTTAAAGTATCAGCTGATTGATATGGAAGGGGAGAATGTAATGGCTAAGGGGCTTTGTGAAAGAATCGGTATCCCCGGTTCTAAGATGAAGCATGAAGTTCCCCGATCAGGAGCCTTACATTGTGGAAACAGACATGCCGGATCACTCTGTAGCGGTTAAGCTGGTTTTTGATGCCTTGACCGGAGAGCACGGTGTTGTAAGTTCCGTAGATGAAATCGGAGCAATTGGACACAGAGTTCTTCACGGCTCCAACAAGTTTACACAGAGTATCATTGTAAACGAAGAGGTTAAGAGTGTTATTCGTGAGTGCTTTGACTTAGGACCTTTACACAACCCTGCGAACTTAATGGGTATTGAAGCTTGTGAGAAGGTAGTTCCCGGCAAGAAGAATATTGCAGTTTTTGATACCACCTTCGGAATGACCCTTCCGGAGAAGGCATATTTTTATGCCATTCCTAAGGAATACTATGATAAGTACGCTATCCGTCGTTACGGCTTCCATGGAACCAGCCATGCCTATGTTTCCCGGGAGACTATTCGTTTTGGCGGATTAGATCCTGAAAAGGCAAAGGTTATCGTTTGTCACTTAGGAAATGGTGCATCCATTTCTGCATCTATCGGTGGCAAGGCTGTAGATACTTCTATGGGACTTACCCCGTTGGAGGGTCTGATTATGGGTACCCGCTCCGGAGACATCGATGGCGGTGTAATCCAGTTTATTGCTAACCACGAGAATAAGACTGTGGATGAGGTGTTAGACATTCTGAATAAGAAACCGGCGTATTGGGAATGACAGGTATTTCTTCCGACTTCCGTGATATTGAAATTGCTGCTGAAAAGGGTGATCATATGGCTGAGGTAGCGTTGGATGCTTTCCGTTACCGTGTGGCTAAGTATATCGGCTCCTATGTGGCAGCGATGAACGGTGTGGATGCAATTGCCTTTACCGCCGGTGTAGGAGAGAATGATAAGGTAACAAGACAGATTGTAATTGATGAACATCTCTCTTACATGGGGGCAAAGATTGATCCGGAGAGAAACAATGTTCGTGGAAAACAGCGTTTGATTTCTACCGATGATTCCACTGTAAAGGTGTTCCTGATTCCTACCAATGAGGAGCTGGCTATTGCCAGAGATACAAAACGCTTAATTGAAGCCTAAATCCAGCTATAATTTTTCGCTTTTCTTTAGATTTTGCTTGCATTTTACGGAAAACTAGTGTATCTTAACACGAGTGTGTTTTTCTAATGTAAAGCATAGCCCAAATTCACCGATTCAAACTCGGTTAAGACAGGAGGTGTAAATATGTCTATTTGTCCAAAGAATAAATCATCCAAAGCCCGCAGAGATAGCAGAAGAGCAAATTGGAAGATGGGTGCTACTAACCTTGTAAAAGTGCTCCAAGTGTGGTGCGTTGGTTATGCCTCATAGAGTTTGTAAGGCTTGTGGATCTTATAATAAGCGCGAGATTATCAATGTAGAGGACTAAGAATTTAGGAGCTTCGGTGGAAGCTCCTTTTCTTATGGTTTTGTAACTAACTCAAGCGGATAAGGATCATTGTAGTCTTATATACAGTAGGATTTATGGTACTTTCGTATAGAAATAGTATATTGGCTTGAGCTCTCTTTTCTGTTTTTAGGGAAAAACAAAAATAATTCCTAAAATTACTAGACTTGTGCACAATCTAATGATAAACTACCCTTCGAGCATAAGCTCAACACTTAAGTTTAAAAGAAAAAGGAGAGAATATCATGAAGAAATATGTTTGTGTAGTATGTGGTTATATTTACGATCCTGAAGTAGGAGAGGAAAGCGCAAATGTGGCAGCAGGAACAGCTTGGGAAGACGTTCCTGAAGATTTTCTTTGCCCATTATGTGGCGTAGGAAAGGATCAGTTCGAGCCATCAGAGGAGTAAAAGATGTATTCATGCAGAAAACTTAAAGATGATTTAATATATGTTGGAGTAGAAGATAGAAGATTACACCTGTTTGAGAATTTGTTTCCTTTAGACAGAGGTGTAAGTTATAATTCTTACCTTTTACTGGATGAAAAGACAGTTTTGTTGGACACCTGCGATCAAACCGTTTCTCGTCAGTTTCTTGAGAATATTGAGTTTTTCGTTGGCAGGAAAAACACTGGACTACCTGGTCATCAATCATATGGAACCGGATCATTGTGGAAGCATACAGGACTTGTTCCTTAAATATCCAAAGATTTCCATTATTTCCAATGCTAAAACTTTTCAAATGCTGGAGCAGTTTTATCAGATGACTATTCCTGCGGATAGAAAGGTAGAAGTGAAAGAAGGAGATGAGTTTTCTGTTGGAAAGCATACGCTAAAGTTTTTGTTTGCGCCAATGGTACACTGGCCTGAGGTTATGTTTACCTATGACATGACAGATAAGACTTTATTCTCCGCAGATGCCTTCGGTGTATTCGGTTGTAACAATGGAAATATTTTTGCCCATGAGCAAAAGTATAAAGAGCAGGATTTTCTGGATGATGCCAGACGGTATTATTCCAATATTGTGGGAAAATACGGTCCTCAAACCCAGGCTGCTTTAAAGAAAGCCTTGAGTTTAGAGGTGGAAATGCTTTGTCCTTTGCATGGACCGGTGTGGACAGAAGATTTGGCTTTTATCATTGACAAGTATGACAAATGGTCCCGTTATATTCCGGAAGATAAGGCTGTAGTGATAATTTATAATTCGGTTTACGGGAATACAGAATCCGTTGTGGATCATTTGGCTTTAGAGCTTGCAAACCGTGGCATCAAAAACATTAAGGCCTATGACGTTTCTAAGACGGATGTATCCTATTGTATAGCGGAATGCTTCCGTGCCAGCCACCTTGTCTTTGCAGGAACAACCTATAACAACAATCTATTCCCGAAGATGGAAAACCTCATTACAGATATGAAAAATCTGAATGTACAGAATCGTAAGATTGCTATCTTGGAGAATGGAAGCTGGGCTCCACAAAGCGGTAAGTTGATGAAGAAAGCCTTTGATGAAATGAAAAACATGACTTATATCGGAGAGATTTTTGACTGTGAAGTCTGCAACGGTAGACAGAGCGGCATTAGAGAATCTGGCTGATGAAATAGCACATTCCGTATTAGGGGAATAAATAAGATATCACGCATTAGGCGAGGGATACTTGCTAAGAATTATGAACGGTTGTTCTTTGTGAAATTGCAAAAGAATAGCCGTTTTTATTTTTCTAAAATTCTATCTATCCTACATATAAAAAATTCTTCCAATCCCAAATTTTCTTGTAAATAAGGCATAAAAGTGCTATAATTATTCTGTATTTTTAAGCAAAAAGTGGGAGGATTATGAAAAATATATTTCTTTTTCTTCTTCTCTTTTTCCTGACAAGTTTAAGCTCTTGTAAAAAAATCCCGAACCTGTTCAGTACAATGTGAATAAGACGCCGGAGTTACAGCAATATGAGTCTGAGCTACAGGCAGAGTCGGCTTATGCGGAATCTATGGCTCAAGAAAGCTTGCTGGCTAAGGAAAAAGCGGAAGAGGAGGAAAAAAAGCAAAAGAAGCCTTTAATTTGGAAGAAAAAAAGACCATTAATAAGGATAGAGTGAAGGTAAAAGGGCATTTATATTACCGATCTAACTGCCGGTTCCCCAAGATGGATACTATCTTATCAAAGATTAAGGATACCGAATTAAACGCGCTGGTTATCGATATTAAAAATGACAATGGGCAGATAGTCTATCAGATGCATTCAAAAAATAATCAGGAAATTTATAATGCAACAAATATTGTTAAAGATATGCCTGCTTTGATTGAACGCTGTCATGCCCAAGGGCTTTATTTGATTGCCCGTTTAGTTTGTTTTAGAATCCCGCTATGGGAGAGCTTCGACCGGAATGGATGAATCAAAAGGCGGATGGAAGCTTGTTCAAAGACAATAGCGGAATGAGCTGGATTAATCCCTATAAAAAGGAATATTGGGATTATATTGCCGGTATTGCCGAAAGTTGTGCAGAAGACGGCTTCGATGAAGTTCAGCTGGATTATGTTCGTTTCTGTACGGAAAAAGGGGATGAAAGAGGTTCAGTATCCCGAGGAAAGTGATGTAAGTAAAACACAGATTATTACCGAATTTGTTCGGTATATGTCTGATCGCTTGTCGGATAATCAGGTTTTTTTCTCCACGGATGTTTTTGGAACCATCATCGGTTCTTATGTGGATAGTACAGCAGTAGGGCAGGATTATTCGGAAATGGCCGCAGCTGTGGATTATATGTGTCCCATGATTTACCCTTCTCACTATGGAGCAGGAAATTTTGGGATAGACTATCCGGACACCCAGCCTTATCAGACGATTTATTCTGCCTTAAAATCTTCTCAAAAGGAATTAAGTCTGGCGAAAAACAGGAGATTCCTTTCAGGCTACGGTTCGTCCCTGGCTACAGGGTTTTACCGCCTCTTATTTACAACATTATATCTCCTACGGCAAAGAGGAATTTCGCGGACAGATTCAAGGCGTTTATGACAGCGGATATGAGGAATGGTTGTTTTGGAATGCCGGCAGTAATTATGATTTTTCCTATTTCTACACAAAAGAGGGAGCTGCTGTAGAGCAGGCAGCGGCTGAAAAGCGGAAGGGAAATGATGGACAATAAGACTTTAGAAAAAGACTTTATTATAGCAGAAGAGTTGAAAAACTCCCGGCCATGCCGGGAGTTTATTTAATGCATGGTGCTATGGATGAAGTCATCTATGTAGGTGAGGCAAAAGTTTTAAAAAACAGGGTAAAACAGTATTTTCAGAAATCCACCAAAAAAATCCGTAAAAATCCAGCAGATGGTAGCACAGATTCAACGCTTTTGAGTATATTGTCGTGGACTCTGAAAATAGAGGCCTTGGTTTTGGAATCCAATCTGATTAAAGAATACAAGCCCCGATACAATACTCTTTTAAAAGATGATAAGGCCTATCCTTATATTCGTCTGAGCATTGAAGAGCCATATCCAAGACTTTTGCCTCCCGAAGTAAAAATAAAGGCATCCAAATATTACGGTCCCTATAGCTTCCATGGAAAGGGTCAATGAAGTTATTGAGTTGCTACGAAGGACCATGCATATACGAAATTGTAATAAAAGTTTTTTTCGGAGGCTAATCCCTTGCCAAGACCCTGCATTTATTATGATATGGGACAATGCTTGGGTCCTTGTGTTTTAGAACAGACCAAGGAAGAGTACAGAGCAGCCATACCCAAAATTACTGAGTTTTTATCCGGAAAAACGGAAAGTACAGTGAAGGAATTGGAAGAGAAAATGATGTCCGCTTCGGAGAATTTGGACTTTGAAAAGGCCATGGAGTACAGAGACCTGATTCAGGCTATTCATAGCCTGCAAAAATCAACAAAAAAATCACTGCTTTGGATGGAGAAGATAGAGATATAATCGGACTAAGAAGAGACCACAGTGATTGTATCGTTCAGATTTTTCTTTGTGCGGGATGGAAAAAAATTATTGGAAGAGATCATCAGTTTTTACGGATTGATGAGGAACAAAGTGACGGAGAAATTTTGGCCAGCTTTTTGCAACAATTTTATAATGGAACTCCCTTTATTCCCAGGGAAATTCATTTGCCTGTAGAGCTACTCGGAACAAAAAGGTTTTGGAAGAGTGGCTAGCTATTTAAAAAAACAAAAAAAGTCTATATTCTGGTTCCTAAGCAGGGAGATAAGGAGAAGCTGGTGGAACTTGCGGGGAAAAATGCCGGCATTTTGATGCTTCGTTATGTGGAAAAATATCGATTGGAAGAAAAAAAGAGAAAAGAAGCTTTGGAGGAATTAAAACAGGCTTGTCATTTGAAAAATCTTCCAAAGCGTATTGAATCTTATGATATCTCCAATACCTCCGGCGCCCTTACAGTGGGATGCATGGTTTGTCTATATGGAGGGAAAGGAAAAACCCAATGAATATAGAAAGTTCAGGATTCAAAGCATTGTAGGGCAGGATGACTATGGTGCCATGAAGGAGATGCTAAGCCGTCGTTTTTCCCATGGCTTAAGAGAACAGGAAGAGAATAGAAGAGAAGGGAAGGAAGACCAACTGGGAAGGTTTTCACAATTTCCGGACTTGATTTTAATGGATGGAGGAAAGGGGCAGGTAGGAATTTGTGAGGCTGTTTTGGAAAGCCTGGGTATTTCCATTCCTGTATGCGGTATGATTAAGGATGAACATCATCGCACCAGGGCACTGCTCGTGGACAATCAGAATATCCTCTTTCGGAAAGAAGTGAATGCTTTAAGTTGCTTACTCGCATTCAGGATGAAGTGCATCGCTTTTGCCATCACCTATCACCGTTCCTTACGAGGGAAGGAGCAGATTCATTCTCTCTTGGAAGATATTCCGGGTATCGGTCCGGTAAGAAGAAAGGCTCTGATGCGCAAATTTCGGAATTTGGAAGGCATTGCGGCGGCAGGCTTAGAGGACTTGCTTTCCTGCCCCGGTATGGACGAGAAATCTTCCCGTGCAGTATTGCACTTTTTGAAAAACAGAAATAGAATGGAAGAAAAAAATAAATAACTTTATTTTTTTACGAAAATACCAGTTTTCATGCGGGATATTCTATTTTTTTGTTTTCTGTTTTTTTCTAAAAGAAAATAAAAAAAGCAATGATTTATATAGTATAAGAATAAATACTTGTAAAAACCGAGTTTTCGCCGTAGTATTATTAAAGAATTAACAATCTCTTTGTAGGAAGTATGAGTAGCAAATTATCGTGTCAGGCGATAATAAAATTATTCCATAGCATCAGCAAGTTGAAGAAGGAGATGGGAAAAGTGGTTAAAACAATTTTACTCAGACAGCACATCGGTGCTCCTGCTACACCGGTGGTTAAAGTAGGGGATTCTGTGAAAAGAGGTAGCTTACTGGCTGCACCGGAAAAGCTGGGAGCCAATGTGCATTCCAGTGTGGATGGTGTAGTAAAGGAGATTACTGAAGAGGCTGTAATCATTGAAGCTTCTGAGCATCAAAGTGATTCTTTTGAGGCTATTCAAGGAGAGAGTCAGCTGGATTTGATTAATGCTGCAGGCGTAGTGGGAATGGGCGGTGCAGGTTTCCCTACTGCCGTGAAGTTAAACATCGATTTAGAGGGTGGTTATATTCTTGTCAATGCTGCGGAGTGTGAGCCATTGTTGGAACATAACATGAAGCAGATTATAGAACAGCCTGAAAAGACTATGCGCGGTATTGATTACTGTATGAAGGTGACTCATGCTTCAAAGGGCATAATTGCAATTAAGAAGAAGCATGAAGAGGAAGTGGCGGTTCTCCTTTCCTTACAGGAGAAGTTCCCCAATATTATGATTCATCTGCTTCCGGATATTTATCCGATGGGAGAGGAAAGAGCGGTAGTTCGTGAAGTTCTTGGTAAACTGCTACCTCCCACATCCCTGCCTTCCGAAGCGGATTCCGTGGTAATTAATGTGGAAACCTGCCTTCGCATTGCAGAGGCAATTGAGGATAAGAAGCCTTGCTTCTTAAAGAATATTTCCGTTGGCGGAAAGCTAAAGAAGGGAACTAAGACCCAGGTCTTTATGGATGTTCCTGTAGGCACCACTGTAGGTGAGCTTATTGAGATGGCCGGGGGGATTGACGGGGAATACGGAGAGATCGTTTTAGGAGGTCCTTTCACCGGACATGCTGTAGAGCTTTCTACTCCGATTACCAAAACCAGCGGTGGAATCCTTGTTACAGAGCCTTTTAAGGATTTAAAGGGAGCAAAGATGGGTATTCTTCTTTGTGCCTGTGGTGGAAACCTGGAAAGAATGGAAGATTTGTGCAAGAAGTACAATGCCGTGGTTACGGATGTACAGGCTTGTAAGCAGGCTGAAGATGTTCGAGGAACACTGAAGTGCCAGAACCCCGGAAACTGCCCCGGACAGGCACAGAAGATTTTACACTTTAAGAATGCAGGATGTACGGATGTTATCATTGGAAACTGTAGTGACTGTACCAATACGGTAATGGGGTCCGCGCCTAAGATGAATCTAAATGTGCATCACCAGACAGATCATATCTTTGAAACCGTTGGTATGGAGCCAATGCGTTACCTTACCAAGTCAAAGGTAGTGGAGCAGTTACCGATAGATAACAAAGGCCGTCAGATTCCTTTCCCGAAGGAAGAGGAAAAGAAAGAGCAGGCTGTGGAGCAGGAATTCAGCTTTTCTACCATGCTGGATGATGGATTATTCCATATCCGTGTGGAGGAAGGCCAAGATATTCATATAGAATTTTTCATAAGAAAGGAAGCAAAATATGTCTATTTCAGCAGAGTATGCAGAAGAGCACAAAGAGCAGTCCCGCGGTGTTATGCTGTAGGGCGGAAGGGGGAATTGAACTCACCCACCATAACTTGGAGGATCCTGAAATCTTTGATGATTTGGTAGATCAGGGATTGCTAAAGTTGGATGGTTGCTTGACCATTGGGGACGTTTTAGGAGCTAAGCTCTTAAAGACCAGCGATTCTCTCACACCTCTTACAAAGGACCTGGTAGAGCTAACTGAGAAGCCGGCAGAGCCGGCAAAGGCTGAAGAAGCTCCCGTAGCTCCTGCAGTTGCAGCAGCGGCAGCTCCCGTAGGAGCAGTTGCAGCGACCGGCCTTGGAGGAAGCTTGAAGATTCACATCGGTGAAGGTAAAGGGAATTGACATTCAGATTCCTGTAGGAGCTTTTAGGCGGAGTTTCCGCAGTTCCTGTAGTATCTAATGCAGCACAGGCTGTAGCAGGTAACGCAGCTGTAGCAGCTCCCGGAGCAGCAACTACTGAAGAGGAAGTTATTGTTCGCAGTCTTACCAGAAAGCACTTCAAGATTACTGAGGTTAAGAGAGGGCCTGAGACCAAGTTAGAGGGTACCGTTCTTACCATTCGTGAGGGTATTGAGCAGGAATGTATTGATTCTCAGCATCTTGTAGTAGACCTTAAGGTCGAGATTATTACGCCGGATCAGTATCATACCTTCTCCAACACCATCATGGATGTTCAGCCTATCGCTACTAAAGAGGGAGATGATGAGGTAGGAACCGGAACAACTCGTGTATTAGACGGTGTTGTTATGGTGGTATCCGGAACAGATGCTAACGGTGTTCAGATCGGTGAGTTCGGATCTTCCGAAGGATACCTTGATGAGAATATTATGTGGGGTCGTCCCGGTGCTCCTGACAAGGGAGATATCCTCATTAAGACCAATGTTACCATTAAAGAGAAGACCAATATGGAGCGTCCGGGACCACTGGCTGCTCATACCGCAACAGACCTTATTACCGATGAAATCCGTAAGGTATTGAAGAAGGCTGATGAGAGTCTTGTAGTGGATACAGAGACCTTTAACCAAGTAAGAAGACCCGGTAAGAAGAAGGTTGTTATCGTTAAGGAAATCATGGGACAGGGAGCAATGCATGATAACTTACTCCTTCCTGTTGAGCCTGTTGGTGTACTTGGTGCTAAGCCTAACGTTGATATCGGAAACGTTCCGGTAGTAGTTTCTCCATTAGAGATTCTTGATGGATGTATCCATGCATTAACCTGTATCGGACCTGCATCTAAGGAGATGTCTCGTCACTACTGGAGAGAGCCGTTGGTATTAGAGGTTCTTCATGATCATGAAGTGGATTTAACCGGTGTTGTATTGGTTGGATCTCCACAGATTAACGCTGAGAAGTTCTATGTATCCCGTCGTGTAGGTATGACCTTAGAGGCTATCGGACCGGATGGTGCATTTGTAACCACTGAGGGATTCGGAAACAACCACATTGATTTTGCTTCTCACATCGAGCAGATCGGTAAGAGAGGAATCAAGGTTGTAGGTATGTCCTTCTGTGCTAACCAGGGTGCTCTGGTTGTAGGTAACAAGTACATGACTAGCATGGTAGATAACAACAAATCTGAAGGCGGAATTGAGAACGAGATTCTTGCTAACAACACCCTTTGTACTGAGGACGCTATCCGTGCATTAAGCATGTTGAAGGCTGAGATGGCAGGCGAAGAGGTGAAGAAGGCTGAACGTAAGTGGAATCCAAACGTAAAGACCCAGAACATTGAGTTGGTTTCCAATGTTACCGGAAAGCCCATTGAGCTTGTTGAGAATGAAACTTCTCTTCCAATGAGTGATAAGTTCAAAGAGAAGTACATGAACGCATAAATATGGCTAAATACACAGATAAGATTATTTACATGGAAGGCATTATCGTGGAGGTTCATGATGGTGCCGTGGGGATTGACTTAAAAGGTCGTTTGGGCTTTTTAAAAATTCCCATGCGGATGCTCATTTCCGATTATGAAATTAAAGTCGGTCAGGAGGTTGGTTTTAATATGAGTTTTATTGAGCAATTAAGTCCGGATGTAAATGAAAAATACATTAGTAATATTCAAAAGCGCCAAGAGCCGTAGAATAATTACATAAAAAATTTATGAAAGGAGAAAGACATGGGTAATACTGTAGTAAAAGGGATGCAGTCTGAAATCTTCGTACCTGTTACTCCTCCACCTGTATGGGCTCCTGTCACAAAGCCGTTAAAGGATATGGTTATTGCCATTGCAACGGCCGCAGGTGTGCACCATAAAGATGACAAGCGTTTTAACCTGGCTGGTGATTTTACCTTTAGAGTTATCAAGGATACAATGCCTTCTAGCGAACTAATGGTATCACATGGTGGTTACGATAACGGTGACGTTAACAAAGATATCAACTGTATGTTCCCAATTGATCGTCTTCATGAGTTGGCTAAAAGATGGTGTAATTAAGGGGGTAGCTCCTGTACACTTCGGATTCATGGGCGGTGGTGGAAACCAGGAAAAGTTCAAAAAAACGAGACAGGTCCTGAAATTGCCAGACAGCTGAAAGAGGAGGGCGTAGACGCCGTAATCCTCACCGCTGGCTGAGGAACTTGCCATCGTTCTGCCGTGCTTGTGCAGAGAGCTATTGAGGCCGCAGGAATTCCTACAATTATCATTGCTGCGTTACCTCCTGTCGTAAGACAGACCGGTTCCCCCAGAGCAGTTGCTCCTCTCGTTCCGATGGGTGCAAATGCCGGAGAGCCAAACAACAGAGAAATGCAATACAATATCGTAAAGGATACCTTAGAGCAGCTTGAGGAAATCGAGTCTGCAGGTAAGATTGTTCCTTTGCCATATGAATACGTTGCGAAGGTATAATGCCAAGAAATGGAAGCATGATCTTCATGCTTCCATTTTTTTCTAAAATTTCCTTGGAGGATAGAATGAGTGAAGAAAGAGTATTGAGACAGTTAGCGATTAAAGCTTTTCATGTTCGTGCTGTTTTCAGAGGAGAGAAAGTCTCCTTGAAAAAAGAGGAAAATAAAGAATATAGCTTGGTGATCAATCCCAATCGTTTAAAGGACTTCGCTAAGCAGGAAGAGCTGATTGAAGATTGCAGTCTAAAAATCATTCATAAAAATGAAAGACACATTCCCATTAATTCTATTATGGATATAATGCCTATTTCTACCAAAGTATTAGGAAAAATAGGAGAGGGAATTAGCCATACTTTAACCGGAGTGTATGTAATCCTTACTGCTACGGATACGGAAGGAAATTATGTCTCCGCTTTTGGTAATTCCGACGGATTTTTAGATGAGCAGGTGGTATTTGGCCGTGCCGGTACACCGGGACCTGAGGATATCATCATTCTAATTGATGTGGTATTACAGGCGAAGGCCGGATATTCCAGACCTGGGCCTGATGCCTGCCATAGACTATGTGATCATTTCTGTCAGGAAATTCGCGAAGTATTGAAGAAAACCAACGGTTCCTTCTGTACGGAGCGTCATGATTTTAAGGATGTAGAACGTCCGGGTAAGGATAAAGTGGTTTTGGTGAAGATGGTTTCCGGTCAAGGAGCTATGTATGATACCAGATTTCTTCCGGATGAACCTTCCGGATTTATAGGATCTCATTCAATTATTGATATTACCGGAGCGCCGATGATTATTTCTCCCAATGAGTATCGTGATGGCGCTATTCGAGCATTATATTAAGAAGAGGAGGAGCTTATGGGAATTGGACCATCAACCAAAGAAACCACCCTGCATCATTTTCGTGACCCTCTGGTAGAAGAGCTTTGCGATGATACTGACTTGGACTTTGTAGGTATTATAATCGCCGGAATTCCACAGGATAACGTTAATAAACTTTTTACCGGTAGTCGTGTAGGTGCTTGGGCGGAAGCCCTTCGTGTAAAAGGGGCAATTGTCAGTGAGGACAGCTGGGGAAACAGCAACGTGGATTTTGCTCAAGCCATTGAAGAAATCGGTAAAAGAGATATTGCGGTTGTAGGAGTTTCCTTTGTGGGAACCCAGGGTGCCTTTGTAGTTACGAATCAATATATGAATACTATTGTGGACTTTAACAAGAGTGAAGAAGGCATTGAAACCAACGTTGTCGGGGAAAATAATATTGTTGCCCAGGATGCAAAGAAGGCAAAGGCACTTCTGAAGCTGAAAATGAGAGCAGTTAAAAGATAAGCACCTTAGAAAGAATTCCTAAATGGAACATGGGGGATTCTTTCTTTTTAACCTTTTAAGGCAATCCCTCGATTTTCCTATGATTATCTTGTATGATAAAAAGCTATGTAAAAATAAGCGAAAAATTTACTTTGAAGATAATGTACGTAGCATGAGAGTAAATTTGAAATAGAATATATACTGATTAGCTTAAATCCGGAACAAATCTTTTGGAAATACTATGGAGTAAATAAAACTTATGGAGAGTACGCAGAATCTTGATGTTCAACAATTATCCAATGTAGAAAAGTCTGAGGAAAAGAAAGAATCAAAGCATCTGATTATTGGAACTGCAGGGCATATTGATCATGGAAAAACCGCCTTAATTAAGGCATTAACCGGATATGACGCGGATCGACTGGAAGAAGAAAAAAAGAGAGGGATGACCATAGAACTGGGCTTTACCTCATTAGCTCTTCCGGACGGTCAGAAAATCGGAATCGTGGATACTCCCGGTCATGAAAAATTTGTAAAAACCATGGTGTCCGGAGCTGTGGGTATGGATTTGGTTATGGTGGTTATTTCCGCAAAGGAAGGCATTATGCCCCAAACCAGAGAACATCTCAGTATTCTGTCCCTTCTTGGAATCAAGAATTTTATTATTTGTTTAACGATGATTGATCTTGTTTCTCCGGAAGAAGTGGAGCAAAGAAAAGAGGAAATTACCGAGTATCTGGAGAAGCAATTTTCTTTTACCGTACCGATTTTTCCCCTTTCTTCTTTTACCAAAGAGGGGATTCCCGCATTAACACAATATCTTTCTACCTTGCATGAATTTATTCAAGGGAAGCCGGAACAAGGAATTTTCAGAATGTTTGTGGATCGGGTGTTTTCCATTGCCGGGGCGGGGACCGTTCTTACCGGAACGGCAATGTCAGGACGAATAGAAGTTAAAAAAGAGTATGCCCTCTATCCGAAGAATTTACCGGTTAAAGTCAGAAATCTGCAGGTTCATGGAAAGACAGTGATTTTGCGGTTGGCGGAGAGAGAGTTGCCGTGAATTTGTCCTCGGTAGATAAGTCTCTTTGTCAAAAAGGAGATGTACTGGCAGAGAAGGATTTACTCTATCCCAGTGCCTTATTGGATTGCAGAGTTCAGGTAGATAATGCCTTAGAACAATCCATAAAAAAACAACAGAAAGCTGGAACTTCTTTTAGGAACAAGACATGTGCTCTGCAAGCTTGTTTGCTTGGAGGGGGAGGAAATTCCCAATAAGAGCTCAGCCTTGGTTCAGTTGCAGTGTGAAGAGCCTGTTGTAGCCTTAAGTGGAGATCGATTTATCCTAAGAGATGAATCTCAAAAGCTAACCATTGGCGGGGGAAAGGTGATAGATCCTTTGCCAAAGGGCAGGCATAGAAGAGGGCGTTTTCAAACGGAACGACTGAGAAGCTTGGAAGATGCGGAGGAAGGCATTTTACTCCAAAAATTTTTTTCCACAAGAAAAAAAGGCAATTTTCTGGCGCTTTCCGCCGTTCGAAAGGCTTTTTCCGGGTATGGCAATATCGAAAAAGACCTTAAGAGAGAAGGAAGAAACAGGAGAAATTATCAGCATCCTTTTGCAGGGAGAAAAAAATATCTGATTCTTAGAGAGGATTTGGAAGAGAAAGAAAAAACAAATTCAGTACTATATGAAGGATTTTTATAAGAGAAATCCTTATAAAAATCGGAGAAAAAAACTTCGGTATTGTACAGCCGTTTTTCAGCTCCTACAATAGAAACCTTTATAAGGCGCTTCTGGAGTATTGGCGTGAAAAGGAAATTTTCCGAATATCCTACGATATTCTTGCCTTAAAAAGATTACAAGATGAAGAAGGATGAAAAAAATACACCAAAATTGCCAATACTCTGATTACTTTGATGCAAAAGGCTAAATTCTCCTTCCCCAAAATCACGGAACCCTTATGGACAAAGGAAGAAGAAAAAAATTTTATGGGATATTGTGGCTTGCTTAGAGGATAAGGGAACTTTGGTACAGCTTGAGGGAGAATACTATACTTTGGGAAATTTATTTTTCCAAGTTAAAAGCGTTTACCCTGGAAAAATTACAGAACAATGGAGAAATTACCGTTGAAGACTTAAGAGAGGAGTTTTCCCTATCCAGAAAAAACAGCAAACTGTTCTTTAAGGCCTGTGATCGACTGCATATTACGAAAGATACGGGCTTTTGAAAGTGCAAGGAAGCCTATCCTAAGCTTGACGAGACTGACTAGGGGTTATAAAAATGGCATTCGTTAAGAAAGAAAGTTCGAGGTGAAAAAATGGCTGAGATATAATCATGCTGCCGTAGAAAAGAAATGGCAGGAGTTTTGGGAGAAGAATCCCATTAATCCAAAGGATGAGAAAAAAGAAAAATACTATTGTTTGGATATGTTTCCTTACCCCTCCGGTTCCGGACTGCATGTAGGACACTGGAGGCTATGTGATTTCCGATGCCTGGTCCCGTTATCAGGGTCATTAAGGGAAAGTATGTCATTCATCCCATGGGCTGGGATGCCTTTGGTTTACCTGCTGAAAACTATGCCATTAAGATGGGCATCCATCCCTCCATTACCACAAAGAAAAAAATGTGGAGAACATTAAGCGACAGTTACAGCAGATTAATGCCATTTACGATTGGGACATGGAAGTGAATACTACTGATCCCAACTTCTATAAGTGGACCCAGTGGATTTTTGTGAAAAATGTTTGAGAAGGGACTGGCTTATGAAAGGAGTTCCCTATTAACTGGTGTCCAAGCTGCAAAACAGGACTTGCCAACGAGGAAGTTGTGGACGGTAAGTGTGAGCGCTGCGGTACTGCTGTTACAAAGAAGAATTTAAGACAGTGGATGCTGAAGATTACTGCTTACGCAGATCGATTACTGGATGATTTACAGGAATTGGATTGGCCGGAAAAGGTTAAGAAGATGCAGGCGGAGTGGATTGGTCGTTCCTATGGCGCGGAGGTGGACTTTGCCTTAGAGGGTAGAGAAGATAAGATTACCGTCTTTACCACAAGACCGGACACCCTTTACGGAGCTACCTTTATGGTGCTTGCCCCGGAGCATCCTATGGTTCAGAAGATTTGTACGGATGCCCAGAGAGAAAAGGTAGAAGCCTATATTTCCATGGCGGCCAATAAGTCCAACGTGGAAAGAATGGCGGTGAATGATAAGGATAAAACCGGAGAATTTACCGGAGCCTATGCCATTAATCCTTTAAACGGAGAGAAGTGCGCTATCTGGATTTCCGACTATGTTTTGGCTGACCACGGAACAGGTGCCATTATGTGTGTACCTGCCCATGATGCCAGAGACTTTGCCTTCGCCAAGAAGTTCGACCTTCCCATTGTGCAGGTAATTGCCAAGGACGGAAAAGAAGAAGTATTGGAAGAGGCTTATACAGAGGCTTCCGGTATTATGATTAATTCCGGTGAATGGAATGGAAGAGAGTCCTCCGAGTTAAAGGTGGAAGCGGCAAATGAAGTGGAGAAGAGAGGCTTTGGTCGGAAGACTGTAAGCTTTAAGTTAAGAGACTGGGTATTCTCCAGACAAAGATACTGGGGAGAACCGATTCCCATCGTTCACTGTGAAAAGTGCGGAAATGTAGCGGTACCGGTGGAAGAGCTTCCTTTAAAGCTTCCCGAGGTGGAAAATTATGAGCCTACCGGAACGGGAGAATCTCCTTTAGCCGGCATTACAGACTGGGTAAACTGCACTTGTCCAAAGTGTGGAGGTCCTGCAAAGCGGGAGACCAATACTATGCCACAGTGGGCAGGATCTTCCTGGTACTTCCTGCGTTATGTTGATAATCATGATGACAAGGCTTTGGTCAGCAGAGAGAAGGCTGATAAATATTTGCCGGTAGATATGTATATCGGAGGCGTGGAGCATGCGGTATTACACCTTCTTTACTCCAGATTCTGGACCAAGTTCCTCTATGATATCGGTGTGGTAGGATTTAAGGAGCCCTTTGTAAAGCTCTTTAATCAGGGAATGATTTTAGGACAAAACGGTATTAAGATGTCCAAATCCATGGGAAATGTAGTTTCTCCCGATGATCTGGTTAGGGATTACGGCTGTGATGCCCTTAGACTTTATGAGCTTTTTGTAGGTCCTCCCGAATTGGATGCAGAATGGGATGACAGAGGTATTGACGGAGTATACCGTTTCCTGAATCGTTTCTATAACCTGGTAGAGGAATCCAAGGATAAGAATATCAATCCTACAAAGGAAATGATTCGTGTACGGCATAACTTGATTCATGATATCCAGCTTCGTTTTGACAGTTTTAACTTAAATACTGTAGTTTCCGGCTTTATGGAGTACAACAACAGTCTTCTGGATCTGGCGAAGAAAGAAGGGGGCGTGGATTTGGAAACCCTTCGTACCTTCTCCGTGCTTTTGGCTCCATTTGCCCCTCATATCGCAGAGGAGTGTTATAATTTGGGCAAAGGGAGAGGGCAGCGTATTTGCAGCCGGATGGCCTGAGTATGATGATAAGGCTATGGAGGCGGATGAAATTAAGCTTCCATTGCAGGTAAACGGAAAAGTAAAGGCGGTTATAGAGGTTCCCAAGGATTTAAGTAAGGAGGAAATTCTTGCTAAGGCAAAGGAATGTCTGGGAGACAAGTTGGGCGGCACTCTGGTAAAAGAAGTGTATATCCCCGGAAAAAAATCGTGAACTTTGTTGTCAAATAACGGAAGATTTTTTCTTACAATTTTGTAAACCCCTATAGATTTTTTTTAGGATTCTTTTCTATACAAAATGAAAAAGATTATGGTATGATAAAAAGGTGCTGAAATCAGCACCTTTTCTTTATCAATAAAATATGCATATACAAAGGATGGAATATGGTAGCCAGTGAAAGAAGATTATCCAGAGGAATAAGTAGAGCTAAGGGTGGTTCCAGAAGCAGAAACGCCCAGTACAGCTATAGCTATAAAGGGGCAAGAAGTGGAAGAAGTAGCGGAAGAAGCGGTGGAAGGCGCCCCAAGAATAACAGTCATTTCCCGATTATTATTGCGGCAGTTGCTCTTTTGGGTAGTGCGGCTGCAGTATATGCTTTAAGCCGGAATGCCGGCTTTTTCATGAGGCGGAGACAACGGTAGCGGAAACGGAGTATATTGACCCTAATGCAATCCATGAGGATTTATACCTGGATTACAGTGCCTTTTTAAGCCGGGGGCTGAACTTTTGAATTTGAAAGGAATGACGAAGGAACAGGTTGTAGATTTTTCTGAAGCAATCCTATTCCTGGCACTTAGTGGTGAAGAACGGTAATCCGAATTTGGATTCTTTCTCTATGCCTGAATTTCCTAAAAGCAGAAGAGAATAAGAGTGAGGATGGTATAGACGATCAGGGGAACCGAAGAGGTGGTAAAGGTTAAAAATACCTTATCTGATGTGAGCATCCGACCAAGTAAGACGGAATTTGAAATTCCCGATGTTCTTTCTGACAGTATTACAGACTTTGTAGATCAGATTTATACGAAGTATCAGGAGGAAAAAGACTACAGAAAGTAGCACGGAAGAAAGTTCCACCGAAAAAGAAAAAGAAGAAGAAAAAGAGGAAGAGACTACAGCTGAAAGTTCCACTGAGATTCATGCGGACTATATTCTGCAACTTCCTGACTTTTCCGATAAAATTACGGATTATGTAAATCAGCTAGCCATTGTTTGGAAGATGTCCCCCAAGAATGGTGATATTACCAAATATAATAAATCCACAGGAGAGTTTGAATTTGGCGGCAGTAAGGACGGTTATGCGGTAAATGTTGATGATACTGCTAAAGGAATTTTAACTGCTCTAAACAATAAGCAATTTTCTTCTGAAATCACCACAGAAGGGGAGAAGATTGCAGCCTCCACTGCATCCATTAAGGATCAGTACAAGGTTATTGCCAGCTTTACCACCAAGACCACCTCTAACGAACTGAGAAATACCAATGTTCGTCTTTCCGCAGAAGCAGTAAACGGTACAGTTCTTCAGCCCGGAGAAGAATTTTCCTTTAACGGGGTTGTTGGACAGAGGACTGCAGAGAAGGGGTACAAGGCTGCAGCCGCGTACAATCAAGGTGAAGTGGTAGAAGAGGTAGGAGGAGGAATCTGTCAGATTTCTTCCACTCTTTACAATGCGGTATTCCGTTCCGGTTTAACCACAACCTATCGCAAATCTCATACCTTTGCGCCTAACTATGTTACTCCGGGGACGGATGCGACAGTATCTTGGCCCGGACCGGATTATAAGTTTGTCAACGATTCCAAGCATGCCATCGGTATCCGTGCCTGGTATTCCAACCAGACTGCTACCGTCCAGATTTATGGACTTCCTGTATTACCGGAAGGGGTAAAGTGGGAATTGGAATCTGAAAAAATAAAAGACCTTCCTGTACCTGCTCCTCAGATCATTACTCCACAGCAGGGAAAAGAAAGCAACGGTTCTGCAGGTTCTGAATGGCAGGCATATAAGATTATCACAAAGAACGGTAAGACAGAGAAGGTAAAAGACCACTATATCAGCTACAAGGGACATACTCCCAAGAAGTACAGTGCGTCTGCAGTAGAAAGCAGTACTGCTGCGGAAAGCAGCAAGGCGGAAAGTACGGCAGCAAGCAGTGCAACTGAAACCAAGGCTAATGAAACAAAAAGCTACAGAAAGCAAGTCTACGGAAAGCAAGTCCTCGGAGACCAAGGCAACAAGCAAGTCTTCAGACAGCCCCATCGTTTCTAATGATGGCCCGGTAGGAAACAATAATGTGGCAACTACAGAGGAAGACGTGATTTCCGGAGGTCCGGGAGCCTAGAAATATTTATAGGCCATGGGATATAGGGAAAAAGAATATTTAAATATTAATTATTGTTCTGTTTAGGGAATGAAAAAGGGAAGAGCAGTTTAACTCTTCCCTTTTTGTACTAAATCAAAAAACGGTAATTGTTTTCCTTGATTTTTAGTAGGTGGATGGATTAGTATTCTCCTGTATGAATTTCCCAAATAGGGAAACTATAGCGATACTATTTATTTCATTATAGGAGGAAACTTATGGCAAGAAAAAAATGAAGACCATGGACGGTAACCAGGCTGCTGCACATGCGTCCTATGCGTTCTCAGAAGTTGCTGCTATTTTTCCCAATTACTCCTTCTTCCGTTATGCCTGAGCATATGGATGAGTGGGCAACTGAGGGAAGACAGAATATTTTAGGTGAGGCTGTTCAGGTTACTGAGATGCAGTCCGAGGCCGAGTGCTGCAGGTGCGGTACACGGTGCTTTGGCAGCCGGAGCCTTAACCACAACATTTACCGCTTCTCAGGGTCTTTTACTAATGATTCCTGATATTTATAAGGTTGCCGGAGAACAGCTCCCCGGTGTATTTGACGTTTCTGCAAGAGCAGTTGCCAGCCACGCCCTTTCCATCTTTGGAGATCACTCCGATGTTATGGCTTGTCGTCAGACAGGTGCTGCTTTACTTTGTGAGTCTTCCGTTCAAGAAGTTATGGACTTAACTCCTGTTGCTCACCTTGCAGCATTAAAGGGACGTATTCCTTTTATTAACTTCTTTGACGGATTCCGTACTTCCCATGAGATTCAGAAAATTGAAGAGTGGGATTACGAAGACTTAAAGGATATGGTGGATTGGGAGTATGTTGATGCTTTCCGTCAGAATGCATTAAACCCGAATCACCCTGTAGAGAGAGGATACGCTCAGAACCCTGATATCTTCTTCCAGGCAAGAGAAGCTTCCAACCCTTATTATGATGCCCTTCCTGCTATTGTTCAGGAGTACATGGACAAGGTTAATAAGAAGATTGGTACCAACTACCAGCTTTTTAATTACTATGGTGCACCGGATGCAGAGCATGTAATTATTGCTATGGGTTCTGTAAACGAGACCATTGAAGAGACTATCGACTATTTGGCTGAGAAGGAAGGCAGAAAGCTTGGACTTATCAAGGTTAGACTCTATCGTCCATTTGTAGTTGACGCTTTCTTAAAGGCTATTCCAAAGACTGTAAAGACTATTTCCGTATTGGATCGTACCAAGGAGCCCGGATCTTATTGGTGAGCCTTTGTATTTAGATGTTGTAGCAGCTCTTTCCACTAGCGAGTTTAAGAATGTAACAATTCTTTCCGGAAGATACGGTTTAGGATCTAAGGATACTACTCCTGCACAGATTGTAGCAGTATACAACAACACTGATAAGAAGAGATTTACCATCGGTATCAACGATGATGTAACTCACCTTTCTTTACCGGAAGGACCATCCATCGTTACCACTCCAAAGGGTACTGTAAACTGTAAGTTCTGGGGACTTGGAGCTGACGGTACTGTTGGTGCGAACAAGAACTCCATCAAGATTATCGGAGATAACACAGATAAGTATGCTCAGGCTTACTTCGATTATGACTCCAAGAAGTCCGGCGGTGTTACCATGTCTCACCTTCGTTTCGGAGATCAGCCTATTAAGTCCACATACCTGATTAAGAGAGCTAACTTCGTAGCTTGTCATAATCCTTCTTACATGACCAAGTTCAACATGGTTCAGGAGCTTGTAGACGGCGGAACCTTCTTATTGAACTGTACCTGGTCTAAGGATGAGGTGGAGAAGCATATCCCCGGACAGGTTAAGAAGTATATGGCCGACCACAATATCAAGTTCTACATCATCAATGGTGTTAAGATCGGTATTGAGACAGGAATGGGACCAACCCGTATCAACACCATCCTTCAGTCCGCATTCTTTACCTTAACCGGAATCATTCCTAAGGAGCAGGCTAACAAACTTATGAAGGATGCTGCCGAGAAGACTATGGTCGTAAGGGTGAAGATGTTGTTAAGAAGAACTGGGCCGCTATTGATGCCGGTGCAAATGCCTTCGAGGAAGTAGAAGTGAAGAAGGAATGGAGCAACTGCCCGGATGAGGGACTTGAGTTCAAGACTAAGACTGTAGGAAGAAAGGATGTTTTGGATTTCGTAAACAATATCCAGAACTCTGTATCCGCACAGGAAGGAAACAATCTTCCCGTTTCTGCATTCTCTGATTATGTAGACGGTTCTACACCATCCGGAACTGCAGCTTACGAGAAGCGTGGTATTGCGGTAAATGTACCTGCTTGGAATCCTGACAACTGTATTCAGTGTAACTTCTGTTCTTATGTATGTCCTCACGCAGCAATCCGTGCATTTGCTTACTCTGAGGAGGAGGCAGCTAAGGCTCCTGAGGCAGATCAGCAGAAGGCTATGAACGGAATGCCTAACTACAAGTTCGGTATTAAGGTTTCCGTATTAGACTGTGTTGGCTGCGGATCTTGTGCAAACGTTTGTCCCGGAATGAAGGGCGAGAAAGCTCTTGTGATGTCCCCAATCGAAGACAATCTGGATCGTCAGAAGTACTTCGATTACGCAGTAGAGCTTCCTGAGAAGCAGGAGGTTATTGCGAAGTTTAAGGAGACCACCGTTAAGGGATCTCAGTTTAAGAAGCCACTCTTCGAGTTCTCCGGTGCATGTCCCGGATGTGGAGAGACTCCTTATGCGAAGTTAATTACCCAGCTCTTCGGAGAGAGAATGTACATCAGTAACGCTACAGGATGTTCTTCTATCTGGGGTAACTCTTCTCCATCCACTCCTTACACCGTAAATGCTAAGGGACAGGGACCTGCATGGGATAACTCTCTCTTCGAGGATAACGCAGAGTTTGGATTTGGAATGCTTTTGGCACAGAATGCTATCCGTGGAAGATTAAAGAAGCAGGTTGAGAAGCTTGTAGAAGACAATAAGGATGCAGCTTTGGTTGAGGCGGCTAAGGAATACTTGGATACCTTCTCCATCGGTGCTACCAACGGAACAGCTACAGATAAGTTAGTGGCAGCTTTGTCCGGTAAGACAGATGCGGTTTCCGTAGATTTATTAAAGAACAAAGACTTCCTTTCCAAGAAGAGTCAGTGGATCTTCGGTGGAGACGGTTGGGCTTATGATATCGGTTTCGGCGGACTTGACCACGTTCTTGCCTCCGGTAAGGACATCAATGTGATGGTATTCGATACCGAGGTTTACTCCAACACAGGTGGACAGTCTTCCAAGGCTACTCCTACCGGTGCAGTAGCACAGTTTGCTGCCGGCGGTAAGGAAACTAAGAAGAAGGATCTTGCAGGAATTGCGATGTCCTACGGCTATGTATATGTAGCACACATCGCTATGGGTGCTGACATGGCCCAGACAGTTAAGGCTATTTCCGAGGCTGAGGCTTATCCGGGACCATCCTTAATCATTGCTTATTCTCCATGTATCAACCATGGTATTAAGAAGGGTATGGCTAAAGGCGCAGACAGAAGAGAAGCTGGCTGTAGAGGCCGGATACTGGAACAATTTCATCTACAACCCACTTGGTGGCGATAAGAAGTTTACCTTGAATTCCAAGGAGCCAAACTTCGATGCTTACCAGGAGTTCTTACAGGGTGAAGTTCGTTACTTATCTCTGTCCTTAAAGAATCCTGAGCGTGCAAAGGCTTTAGATCTGCAGAATGAGCAGGAAGCTAGAGAGCGTTATGAGAAGTTAAAGAGAATGGTTGAACTTTACAACAACTAATTTTCAAAAGATAGGAAAATGAGGGAGGGCTTTAGGCCTTTCCTCTTTTTCTTATATCGGAAAAAAATGGTAAAAATATCACCATTTGCTGTAGGAATTATGGGAGGGTCAAAGTGAGAAAAAGTAATTGTGGCGGTGGTTGGAAGACCGAATGTGGGAAAGTCCACCCTTTTTAATACGATTGCCGGGAAGCAGATCTCCATTGTGCAGGACACTCCCGGAGTAACCAGAGACCGTATTTATGCAGAAGGAAACTGGTTAAACTATTACTTTACTATGGTTGATACCGGAGGAATTGAGCCGATTTCCGATGATGTTCTACTAAAGCAGATGCGTTCTCAGGCAGAACTTGCCATTGCCACCGCAGATGTGATTATTTTTGTTACCGATGTAAAGTCCGGTGTGGTGGATGCGGATTACGAGGTTGCGGAAATGTTACGCCGTTCAAAAAAGCCCATTGTACTTTGTGTAAACAAGGTGGACAGCATTAAGAAGTATGGAAATGATATTTACGAATTCTATCAGCTGGGCTTAGGAGAACCATTCCCTGTTTCCGCTGCCAACCACTTAGGTCTGGGAGACCTGTTGGATGAGGTAGTAAAGCATTTCCCAAAAGAAGGTTTGGAGGAAGAAGAGGATGGCACTTTAAAAATCGCCTTGATTGGAAAGCCCAATGTGGGAAAAAGCTCTTTAACCAATAAGCTTTTGGGAGAAAATCGAGTAATTGTTTCCGATATTGCCGGAACCACCAGAGATGCAATTGACACGGAAGTTACCTATAACGGCACGCCCTATATTTTTATTGATACAGCCGGCTTAAGAAGAAAGGGAAAGGTAACGGAGGATATTGAACGCTATTCCGTTATCCGAACTGTGGCTGCCGTAGAGCGGGCAGATATTTGTATTGTCCTCATTGATGCAGTGGAGGGGATTACCGATGGAGATACCCGTATCGCCGGTATTGCCCATGAGTCCGGAAAGGGCGTTATTATTGCTGTCAACAAGTGGGATTTGGTGGAAAAAAGACGATAAAAACCATGCAGGAGTTTACGAAGCAGCTGAAGGAGAAATTTGCTTACATGGATTATGCGGAGTATCTCTTCATTTCTGCGGAAACCGGGCAAAGAATCCATAAAATTTATGATTTGGTGAATATGATTCACGATAATCAGGTGATGCGTATTAAAACCGGTGTGCTGAATGAAATTTTGGCAAAAGCAACTGCCATGAAACAGCCGCCTTCCGACAAAGGGAAGAGACTAAAGCTTTTCTATATTACCCAAGCTTCCGTATCTCCTCCTACCTTTGTAATCTTTGTCAACGATAGGGAACTGATGCATTTTTTTCCTATACTCGATATATTGAGAACCAGATTCGAGAAAATTTTGGCTTTAGAGGAACTCCTATTCGATTTATTATTCGGGAAAGAGGAGAGGACTAGGCCATAAGGAATTGCCTTTTATTGTAGTATTTGTAAATTTCGGGAATGAAAGAGAAAAAGGAGAGAATAAACCCGGCATGAGTATCGTTCAGCTTTGTATTTCTTTTATTGTGGGATATGCCTTCGGGAACATCCCCAACGGCTACCTCTATGCCAAGTCCAAAGGCATAGATATTTATCAACAGGGCTCCGGAAATCCGGGAAGCACCAATATCTTACGAACATTAGGGAAAAGAGCCGGAATTACGGTTCTGTTGATGGATATTGCAAAATGCATTGTTCCGATTTTTCTAATGATATTATTTTGGAAACCGGGAAACGAAGATCAGAAAACTTTGATTTTGATGCTTACAGGAATCGGAGCTATCCTAGGACACAATTTCCCAATCCTTCCCGGGGTTAAGGGAGGGAAGGGCGTGGCCTGTACCGGGGCATTATTGATCGCCTTAGCTCCATTATATACTTTGGGACTTTTATGTTTTTTTATCCTAGTGGTGCTTATCACCAAATATGTTAGTGTAGGTTCCATCCTTTCCGTCTTCGCCTTCTTTTTTTCTGTTCTTGTTTTTGGAAAAAGCGGCGTAGTATTCCCCTTTTCAGAGGCAATCTATCTTCCTATGTGCGGTATTAGTTTATTTTTAGCCTTGCTTTGCCTTTATCAACATAGGGAAAATGTAAAGCGTTTGCTGAAGGGTACAGAAAATAAATTCGGAAAGAAAAAGTAAATCTGTTAAGTAGAAAAGGGGGCTTTATGAAGATTGCTATTCTGGGAATAGGGACCTGGGGTTCCGCCTTGGCTATGACTTTAAGAAAAAATAATCATAGTTTGAGCTTATGGACATTTTCCAAGGAAGAGGAAGAGGAACTAAAGAAAACAAGGGAACCGAAGAATCTTCCCGGAACAAGATTTGCAGAGGACATTGAGATTACTTCTTCTTTAGAAACTGCTCTTAGAGACAAGGAATTAATTATCTTTGCGGTTCCTTCCTTGTTCACCAGATCTGTGGGGGAGCAGGTCAAAGAATTTGTTACCCCGGAACAGATTCTTCTTACGGTTTCCAAAGGAATAGAAGAGAAATCCTTACTGACCATGTCTCAGGTTTTAGAAGAGATTTTCCCGGAGAATCCTGTGGCTGTACTTTCAGGCCCCTCCCATGCGGAGGAGGTTTCCCGTTTCCTTCCCACAACCATTGTCTGTGCCGCTAAGGAAGAGGACTGTGCGAAAAAAATTCAAAAAGCCTTCCTTTCCGATAGCTTCCGTGTTTATATCAACAAGGATGTTTTAGGCGTGGAGATAGGCGCTGCACTTAAGAATGTCATCGCTTTAGCTGCGGGAATTGCAGATGGTTTGGGCTATGGAGATAATACCAAGGCAGCCTTAATTACCAGGGGAATTGCGGAAATTGCAAGACTGGGTCAAGCCATGGGAGGACATTTGGAAACTTTTGCAGGCCTTTCCGGTATAGGAGATTTAATCGTAACCTGTGCTTCCAAGCATTCCAGAAACAGGAAGGCCGGAGTACTAATTGGCGAGGGGCTTAGCTATGAAGAGGCCATGAAGGAAGTAGGGCAGGTGGTGGAGGGTGTTTATGCCGCTAAAGCTGCTTTAGCCCTTGGAAAAATATTCTATAGATCTTCCCATTGTAAATGAAGTAAACCTGGTCTTATTTTTCCGACAAATCACCTAAGCAGGCAGTGATGGATTTAATGCTAAGAGATAGTAGGGCGGAAAGCCCCGGAGTAAGCTTTCCTTAAATATTTTCATGGTAGATATTCTCTTTGGTTATATCTACCTCTTTTTTTATGTTAAATTGTTATAAAAAGAATTGACAAGCTTAGAACTTATTCCTATAATACGGGAGTATTTTTGCAGATTGTGCAATTAGGGAGGAAAAATGATGAAAAAAACAATTATCTATGGTTATGGCTGCACTTTTGGCAGCATCCTTAGTAGCTTGTGGCGGAAGTGGAGAGAAGAGCTCCGGAGAATCCAAGGCAGCCGGAGAAAGTGCAGCGGCTGAAAATAATGGACAGGTTTGGAAGATTGGTAGCCAGGGACCTTTGACAGGCGGTGCAGCGGTTTATGGTAATGCCGTTGTAAACGGAGCTGAGTTGGCTGTTGAAGAGATTAATGCCAATGGTGGAATCAACGGTTATCAGATCGAGTTTAAGAAGGCTGATGATGAGCATGACCAGGAAAAAGGCAATCAATGCTTATAACAGCTTGAAGGACTGGGGAATGCAGTTCCTTGTAGGACCGACTACCAGTGCTCCGGCAATTGCTGTAGGAACTGAGGCAGAAGGAGACAATTTATTTCTTCTTTCTCCATCCGGATCCGCTTTAGAAGTAACCGCACCAAAGAATGTATTCCGTATCTGCTTCTCTGACCCTGCACAGGGTGCGAAGTCCGCAGAATATATTGCCGGTCATAACTTAGGAAAGAAGATTGGAATTATCTATGACTCCTCTGATGTTTATTCTTCCGGAGTACATGATTCTTTCGTTGCAGAAGCACCAAAGCAGAATCTTGAAATTGTTGCAGATGAGCAGTTTACTGCAGATTCCAACAAGGACTTCTCTACTCAGTTACAGAAGATGAAGGATTCAGGAGCTGATCTTGTGTTCCTTCCTTTCTACTATACCGAGGCTGCATTGGTTCTTACTCAGGCAAATACCATGGGATACAAGCCAACATTCTTTGGATGTGACGGTATGGACGGCATCTTGAATGTTGAAAACTTCGATACTTCTTTAGCAGAAGACTTAATGCTTTTAACTCCATTTGCAGCTGACGCAAAGGATGATTTAACCGTTAACTTTGTAAAGAACTATAAGGAAAAGTACAAGGATACTCCAATTCAGTTCGCTGCAGACTCCTATGATGCAGTTTATGCGATTAAGACAGCGGTGGAAAAGGCAGGCTTGACTCCGGATCAGAGTGTTTCCGATTTGGGAACTGCTATGGAGAAGGCAATGACGGAAATCAGCTTAGACGGTCTTACCGGTTCCGGCATGAAGTGGAATGAGGCAGGAGATGTGGATAAGGAGCCTAAGGCTGTTGTAATCAAAGACGGAGCATACGTTTCTGCCGAGTAATGTTTCCATCATGAACTTTGTCTTATAGAAAGCTACAGCTTTTCTGTGAAAATGACAGTAAGAAATGCATAAACAAAAGTTTTGAACTATGCATTTAGTTTTTTAGAAAGGGCAATGCTTAGGCTTGCCCTTTCTATTTACATCAAAAAGAAAGTGAGAAAAAAGGATGAGTTTTATTTCCTATCTTTTTAAACGGAATAAGTTTGGGCTCTGTGTATGCCATTATTGCACTTGGCTACACTATGGTCTATGGAATTGCCAAAATGTTGAATTTTGCCCATGGAGATATTTTAATGGTGGGAGGATATGCAGCCTTTCTGGCTTTTAACCAAATGGGACTTGGGATTCCTCTTTCCATTCTTTTGAGTATGGCGATTTGTACTGCCCTTGGTGTTTTGGTAGAAAGAATAGCGTATAAGCCTCTTCGTTCTGCAAATTCCTTAGCTGTGTTAATTACCGCTATCGGGGTATCCTATCTTTTACAGAACTTGGCCTTGTTGTTCTTTGGCGCTAATCCTAAGAGCTTTCAATCCTTTGTGAAAATACCTGCTTTAAAACTGGCAGGAGGACAACTGCTTATTTCCGGAGAAACCATTGTTACGATTCTTGTGGGAATTTTAGTAGCTGTAGTACTACTTTTATTTATTCATAAAACAAAGGCCGGCCAGGCTATGCTGGCTGTATCAGAGGATAAGGGAGCCGCTACCCTGATGGGGGTAAATGTAAATGGTACTATTGCCTTAACCTTTGCTATCGGTTCCGCCTTAGCCAGCGTTGCCGGTATCTTACTTTGCTCTGCTTATCCTACTCTTACTCCTACTACCGGTGCTATGCCCGGTATTAAAGCCTTTGTGGCAGCTGTATTGGGGGGGATCGGTTCTATTCCGGGAGCTTTTATCGGTGGAATTTTGCTTGGTGTTTTAGAAAAATCTTTCCAAGGCTTATATTTCTTCCAAGTTATCGGACGCAATTGTGTTTTCCGTTTTGATTGTAGTACTGCTGATTAAGCCCAGCGGAATTTTTGGGTAAAAAATCATGGAGAAGGTGTAAGATGAACAAAGTACAAATGAGAAATATTAAAGAGTTCTTTTTGAATTATGGAGTCATTATTCTTGTGTACTTTATTGTTCAATTATTTTTGCAATCCGGTTCTGTCAGTTCCTTAATGAAGGGACTGTTGGTACTCTCTTGTATCTATTCTATCTTGGCCATCAGCTTGAATTTGGTGGTGGGTATTTCCGGAGAGTTATCTCTTGGACATGCCGGTTTTTATGTGTGTAGGGGCTTTTTTTCTCTGCCACTTGTTCCATGCTTTTTAAAAGATAGTTCCCTGCCTTCTATGCTGATTTTTCTTTATTGCGATTTGCATCGGAGCCCTTTTCAGCCGGTTTGTCCGGATTTTTTTTAATCAGTATTCCCGTGCTCCGTCTAAAGGGAGATTATCTTGCTATAGTAACTTTGGCTTTTGGAGAGATTATCAAAAACATCATCAATGCTCTTTATTTTGGAATAGATAAGCAGGGCTGGCATTTTTCCTTAAAGGATGGAAATGCAGTGGCTCTGGGAGAAGGTGGAAAATGGATTATCAAGGGTGCCCAGGGCATTACCGGTACTCCTAAGTACAGTAACTTTACTGTGGGAATAGTGTTGTTACTGCTGTCTATGCTCTTTATTCAGCACTTTATCCATTCCAGAACCGGAAGAGCTGTAATGGCTATTCGAGATAACCGTATTGCGGCGGAGAGTATCGCTTTGCCAAGTTCCAAGCTGAAATTGCTTTGCTTTACCATATCTGCGGCTATTGCCGGAATTGCAGGAGTTTTGTATGCCCATAATTTAAGCTCCTTACAGGCCTTACCGAAAAACTTCGGCTATAACCAGTCCATTATGATTCTGGTTTTCGTTGTTTTAGGTGGTATTGGTAATATGAGAGGCTCGATTTTAGCGGCAGTGGTATTGACCTTGCTTCCTGAGCTTCTTCGTTCCTTAAACGACTACAGAATGTTGATTTATGCCGTTGTATTGATTGTGATGATGCTTTTTACTTCCGCTCCCGGCTTTATTGCCCTTCGGAAGAATTTTTCTTCATCGTATCTTCCATAAGGAGGTTAAAAGCATGAGTCTTTTAGAAGTAAATGCCTTGGGAATTTCCTTTGGAGGTTTGAAGGCTGTAGACCAATTTCATATCTCTATTGAGAAAAAAAGAATTATATGGTTTGATTGGCCCCAACGGAGCAGGGAAAACCACAGTGTTTAACCTCCTTACCGGAGTTTACCGGCCCAATACCGGAGAAATTCTTTTTAAATGGACAAAATATTGTGGGAAACTCCTGCATAGAAATTAACAAAAGGGAATCGCCAGAACCTTCCAGAATATTCGACTTTTTCGATAAGCTGACTGTCCTGGACAATGTTAAGGCCGGATTCTTTCAGGAAAACTCTTACTCCTTCCTGGAGGGAATTCTACGGCTTCCAAGATATTTTCAGAAAGAGAAAGAAATGTCCGAGAGAGCTCTGGATTTACTTTCCGTCTTCCATCTTGAGGAGCATGCTATGGACTTGGCGGGAAATCTTCCCTACGGAAAACAAAGAAAGCTGGAGATTGCAAGAGCACTAGCCACCAATCCTTCCCTGCTTTTTATTGGATGAGCCTGCAGCGGGAATGAATCCAAACGAAACAGAAGAGCTGATGGATACCATAAGATTGGTTCGAGACCGCTTCGATATGACGATCTTATTGATAGAGCATGATATGAAGTTGGTGTCCGGTATCTGTGACAGACTCACGGTACTAAACTTCGGACAGGTCCTTGCAGAGGGAAAGACCCAGGAAGTATTACATGATGAAAAGGTCATTAAAGGCTTATTTAGGAGAGTAATTTATGGAAAAAAATTTTTAGAGGTAAAGAATCTTCATGTGCATTACGGAATGATTCACGCCATAAAGGGATTGAATTTCCATGTGAATAAGGGAGAAATTGTGACCTTAATCGGAGCTAACGGTGCCGGAAAAAAACCAGTACCCTGCAAACCATTACCGCTCTGATTCCCCATTCTCAGGGAGAAATCATTTACAAGGGAGAAAATGTGGGTAAGCTTCCGGGACATAAGTTGGTTTCCAAAGGACTGGCTCATGTTCCGGAGGGAAGAAGAGTTTTTGCCAGTCTTACGGTTTACCAAAAACTTAATGCTGGGTGCTTATACCAGAAAAGATCCAAAGGAAATTGAAGAGAGTCTGAACATGATTTATCATCATTTTCCCAGGTTGTTGGAAAGAAAGAATCAGCTTGCGGGAACTCTTTCCGGAGGAGAACAGCAGATGCTGGCTATGGGAAGAGCCTTGATGTCCAAACCGGAAATGATACTATTGGATGAGCCCTCCATGGGACTTTCTCCGATTTATGTTAACGAAATCTTTGAGATTATTCAAAAGATTCATGATTCCGGCGTAACGGTACTCTTGGTGGAACAAAATGCCAACAAGGCCTTGATGATTGCGGACAGAGCCTATGTATTGGAAACAGGAAACATTCGTTTAGAAGGAAAGGCCGGTGACTTACTATCCGATCCTCAGGTAAGAGCGGCCTATTTATCGGAATAATTATGCCCAGAAAACAATTTATAGCTTATCTTAAAGTCTTGCTGCTTCTCTTTGTACTCTTGAGTCTGATTAGCTTTGGACTGCATAGGCATTGGAAAAAATCTTTAATAAGCTACCAAGAGAATCGTAAAAGTGCTGAGGAGATTCAAGAACCGCTTTCCTTACTTCCCAGTGAAGAAGAGGAAGAGGTCTTGGATTCAGACAGTTATCTTCGCTTTCAAAAATGAATTTCAACTTTTTGAATCAGATAGAAGAGGACGAAGCTTGGCAGAAGAATCTTTCTCCGAAGACGCTATGAAAAAAATCGGAGAGCTTTATGATAAAGAAATGCAGCGACTGGTTAGCTATTACAGCCGGAATATTACCGGTAATGAGCGGGAGAACTTTTTTGCGGAACAAAGCGTGTTCCTCAGCCAAAGAAGTATGGAAAGCAAAAAAGAGCTTAGTATGGACAAAACCGGTGTAGAGGAAAAATATAGACTATTTAAAAAAATATATACAGCTTACGAAGGCTAGGTGTTCTGTTTTTATTGGAAAAGATTTTTTTGAAAGATCAGGACGGCTAGTCCTTTTCTTATCCTTGCCTCATAGCCCTAAGTACTGTATAATTTCTAAGATTGTGTGGAGAAGGTAGTGCAGGCCTTCTTGCTTTATGAGTACCTTACTGAATTTACCATGTTTAGTAAGGGGATTTCAAAAATTTCTATACTGCATAAAGGGAGATTGTATGAAGAAATATGGTGTTAACGAATTAAGAAAAATGTTTTTAGCCTATTTTCAGGAGAAGGAACATTTGGTAATGAAAAGCTTTTCCCTGGTTCCCCATAATGATAATAGCTTATTGTTAATCAACTCCGGAATGGCACCTTTAAAGCCTTATTTTACCGGTCAGGAAATTCCGCCTAAAAGAAGAGTGGCTACCTGTCAGAAGTGTATCCGTACAGGCGATATTGAGAATATCGGAAAGACTGCAAGACATGGTACTTTCTTTGAGATGCTGGGCAATTTCTCCTTCGGAGATTACTTTAAGTCCGAGGCCTTACATTTTGCCTGGGAATTTTTTTGACAGAGAGAGTAGGTCTGGAGAAGGATCGTCTTTATCCCAGTATTTACTTGGAGGACGAAGAGGCTTTCAAGGTATGGAATGAGGAAATCGGCATTCCTGCGGATCGCATCTATCGCTTTGGAAAGAAAGATAATTTCTGGGAGCACGGTGTTGGACCCTGTGGTCCCTGTTCCGAGATTTACTACGACCGTGGAGAGAAGTACGGTACAGGTCCTGAGGATGTAATGGGAGGAGAGGGCGATCGTTTCTTAGAGGTATGGAACGTGGTATTCTCTCAGTTTAACAATGACGGCAAGGGAAATTACACCGACCTCATTCAGAAGAACATTGATACCGGAATGGGACTGGAGCGTCTTGCAGTAGTTTGCCAGGATGTACCTTCTCTGTTTGATGTGGATACCAACCAGGCCATGATGACAGAGATTGAAAGTCTTTCCGGAAAAAAATATTTGGAAGATAAGATTGCCGATGTTTCCTTCCGTATTATTGCAGACCATGTAAAGAGCTGTACCTTTATGGCTTCTGACGGCATTATGCCTTCCAACGAGGGAAGAGGCTATGTTTTCCGTAGACTTTTAAGAAGAGCTGCAAGACATGGACGCATTTTAGGTGTTCCGGCAGGAAGTCTTTCCAAGCTCTCTGAGAAAGCTATTTCTCTCTCTTCTGACGGTTATCCTGAGCTTTCCGAGAAGAAGGATATGATTCTTCGAGTTATTTCCGAGGAAGAGGATCGTTTCAACAAGACTATTGATAATGGTCTTGCCATTTTACAGGGCTTAAAGGAAGATTTACAGAAAAAGGGAGAAAAGCTTCTTTCCGGAGAAGATGCCTTCCGTCTTTACGACACCTATGGTTTTCCTCTGGATTTAACCAAGGAAATCTTAGAGGACAGCGGTATTACCGTAGATGAAGAGGCCTTCCAGCAGGCCATGAAGGTACAAAGAGAAACTGCCAGAGCAGCCAGAAAAAGTACCAACTATATGGGTAGAGATGATGTTTACCAGAACCTTGATGCCTCTTTGGAGACAGAGTTTGTGGGCTACGAACAGCTGGAATATGAAGGCAAAATTACTGCCCTTGTATATCTTGCCGATAATGGAGATGAGGATGAAATTCGTCCTTCCGTGGAAGCGGGCAATCGTGCAGCGGTAATTACCAACCGCAGTCCTTTCTACGGCACTATGGGCGGACAGCAGGGAGATCAGGGAAAGATTTGTTCCGGTTCCTCTGTATTTGCAGTAGAAGAGACCATTCCTTTACAGGGCGGAAAGCTGGCTCACTTGGGAACGGTAGAACAGGGAGGATTTTCTGTAGGGGATTCCGTAACATTAGCCGTAGATGCAAAGAAGCGTGCTTTAACCGCAAGAAACCATACTGCAACCCACCTCTTACAAAAGGCTCTAAAGGAAACTCTTGGAAGCCATGTGGAGCAGGCAGGAGCTTACTATGATGATAAGCGTCTTCGTTTTGACTTTACCCATTTTGCTGCCTTAACAAAGGAAGAGATTGAAAAAGGTAGAAAAATATGGTCAATGAGGAAATCGCCAGGGGAGACAGCGTACTTACCCGGGAAATGTCTATTGAGGATGCAAAGAAGTCCGGTGCTACCGCATTATTCGGAGAAAAATACGGAGATATTGTAAGAGTGGTTTCCGTGGGAGACTTCTCCATTGAGCTTTGCGGTGGAACCCATGTGCAGAACTCTTCCTCTATTCAGGCCTTTAAGATTCTTTCCGAGCAGGGAGTTGCAGCCGGAGTAAGAAGAATCGAAGCAATTACTTCTCAAAAATCTTTTTGATTATTTCAACCATGAAGAAGAGATTTTAAGAAGTTTAAGCGGAAAAGCTTAAGGCAGATCCGAGCACCTGCTTTCAAGACTGGAAAGCCTTGAAAAAGGAATTGAAGGAGAGCCGTTCCCAGTGTGAACAGTTAAAGGCAAAACTTGCCAATACTGAGGTGGAAGATTTATCCGTTCTGGAATATAAGGATTGCTCTTTGATTGCCACCAATATTCCGGGAATGGATAAAAATGCCCTTCGAAATCTTGGGGATAGCTTAAAGGATAAATATAAGAATGCCTTTGTTCTTCTGGCCTCTGTGGAGGACGGAAAGCCAATCCTTATGGCTACAGCCAGTGAAGCTGCTGTACAGCTTGGTGCCCATGCGGGAAACCTGATTAAGGAGATTGCTCCAATTCTTGGCGGAGGCGGAGGCGGTAAGCCTCAGATGGCTCAGGCCGGCGGCAAGGACAGTGCAAAGCTGGAAGAAGCTTTGAAGCAGTCCTTGGAAAGCATGAAAAACGCAGTTAGGCTAAAAAAACAGGAAAAATTAAGTTAAGGCTAAAAAAAGCATTGACGAATGAAAAATGCGTGCTATAATAATTTCTAGTTTATGCCCTGAAGGGAGGTTTGGGGTATCGCATGTCAAATGTCATCGTAAAAGAAAACGAGTCTTTGGACAGTGCTTTACGCAGATTCAAGAGAAACTGTGCTAAGGCAGGAATCCAGCAAGAAATTCGTAAGAGAGAGCATTACGAGAAGCCATCAGTAAGACGCAAGAAGAAGTCTGAAGCGGCTAGAAAGCGTAAGTTCAACTAATTTATAGCTTAGATGTTAGCCCTGATTCAGCAATGAATTAGGGCTATTTTCTTTCAAAAAAAGGAGTAGCATGGCGGAAAAAGAGTTGCTTTTTAGATATTCCCCTGGAACATGAAATGGATATCCTGGGGCAGATGGATCAAAACTTAAATAAGATTCAAAAACAGTTTCAAGTCAGTATTATTGATCGGGGACGGTTTATTGAAAATCATAGGGGAAGAAGACGCTGCAAATAAAGCAAAGGAAGTGCTTCTTTCCCTTTTGAAGTTATCTCAAAAGGGTACTGCCATTAATGAGCAAAATGTAAACTATGCTATTTCCTTAACCGTAAAGGAAGGAAAAGGAGATGCTCTCCTGCATTTGGATGAAGATTTACTGGCAAGAACCGCTTTGGGAAAGCCTGTTAAACCTAAGACCCTAGGACAGAAAGCCTATGTGGATGCTATTCGGAAAAATATGATTACCTTCGGCATAGGTCCTGCGGGAACCGGAAAAACCTATTTGGCCATGGCTATGGCTATTTCCGCCTTTCGTGAGGAAGAGGTTTCCAGGATTATCTTGACAAGACCTGCCATAGAGGCGGGAGAGAAGCTCGGGTTTTTACCGGGAGATTTACAGTCCAAGGTAGATCCCTACCTTCGTCCCTTATATGATGCCTTGTATCAGATTATGGGACCGGAACAGTATTTGGCCAATGCGGAAAAGGGACTTATCGAAGTGGCTCCCTTGGCTTATATGCGCGGTAGAACCTTGGACAATGCCTATATTATCCTGGATGAAGCCCAGAATACCACTCCTGCGCAGATGAAGATGTTCTTAACCAGAATCGGCTTCGGTTCCAAGGTGGTGGTTACCGGAGATTTAACCCAGAAGGATCTGGAAGAGGGAAAGAAATCCGGTTTGGAGGATGCCATCCATGTTTTGAAAAATGTGGAGGGAATCGCTTTTTCCACTCTTACCAGCGAAGACGTGGTTCGTCACCCCTTAGTGCAAAGAATCGTTAATGCCTACGAAAAGGACGAAGAAAGAAAAAAGAAGGACAAATATGCAAATAGACATTCAATGGGAAGTGAAGGAACAAACAAGTCTGGATTACGAAAAAATCATTCAGGATATCGTGGAGGAAGGTCTTGATTATGTTTCCTGTCCTTATGATGTTTCCCTCTCCGTAAGCTTCATTGAAGCGGAGGAAATGCGGGAATTAAATCTAAGCCAAAGAGGGATTGACTATGCTACGGATGTTCTCTCTTTTCCCTTATTGTCCTTGGATCCTCCCGGAACTTTTTTTCGGAAAGTCTGGAGGAAGAGTGGGGGAATTTCGATCCTGAAACCGGGGAACTTATGCTTGGGGATATTGTGTTAAACTGGGATAAGGTAAAGGAACAGGCGGAGAACTACGGCCATTCCTTGGAGAGAGAGCTTGCCTTTTTAGTTGCCCATTCCCTACTACACCTTTTCTCCTACGATCACATGGAGGAAGAGGAACGGAAAGTAATGGAAGTGAAGCAGGAAGAAATCTTGGAAAATAGAGGATATTATCGATGAGAGAGGGAAGAAGACAAGTCTCTACAAAGAGAAGAACAAGTGGAAATAATTTTTGTCCTTCAGGGCTCTCTTCTTGCAGTTGCAGGAATTCTGGTACGCTTAATTGGAATGGTTTATCGAATTCCTCTTTCCGCCATTATTTCAGAAGAGGGAAACGGATACTATACCTCCGCCTTTTCCATTTATACCTTACTTTTAATTTTATCCAGTTATTCTATGCCTACTGCCATTTCCAAACTGATTTCTCAGAATTTGGCTGCAAGGCGTTATAAAAAAATACGGAAAGAATCTTACGGGTATCCTTCATCTATGCATCCATTATGGGAGCGGTCATGGCTTTTTGTCCTGTTTTTTTGGGGCGGATGCTATTGCAGGAGCCTTGAAAAAGCCCTTTGCCGCTTATGCACTGAGAGCCTTGGCTCCCACAGTCTGGATTATGGCTTATCTTGGCCTTTTACGCGGATATTTTCAGGGAATGGGGAATATGATTCCCACTGCTATTTCTCAGATTTTGGAGCAGATTGCCAATGCGATTTTTTCCGTTTTAATGGCCTACCTTCTTTTCGCCAAGGGAAAAGAAGCCAATTTACTATACAATAATACAGAGTACTCCTATGCCTTCGGTGCTATGGGAGGAGCTATCGGAACCGGCGCAGGAGCCTTTATTGCCTTGCTGTTTTTCCTGATGCTCTATTCCTATCAAAGACCAAGACTAAGAAAGAGAGCAAGGAAGGATAGCAGTATGGTGGAGAGCTATGAGCGCTCCGCCTTATTGTTGTTTTCCACAATGGTTCCTATCCTGATTTCCAGTACGGTGTATAATATCTCTTCAGTTCTGGATGATTATTTTTATTCCAGTATTATGACGAAACTGGAGGTACCCACGAAGCAGATCGTTATGGAGTGGGGAATTTTTGGAGAATATCATATTCTCTTTAACATTCCTGTAGCCTTGGCCAATGCCTTATCCTCCTCTTTGATTCCCAGCCTTACTGCGGCTGTTGCCTCCCATGATCGGAAAAAGACTATTGGGCAAATACAGACCAGTATCCGATTCAGTATGCTGATTGCTGTACCCTGCACGGTGGGAATGTGTATTTTGGCGGATCCCCTTTGTCGAATGCTCTTTCCCGGAAAAAATGTAGTGCTTTTAATCAATTTAACCAGAATCGGCGCTTTGGCGGTTTTGTTCTACTCCCTGTCCACCATTAGCAATGCTATTTTACAGGGACTGGGACATCTGAATCTTCCCCTGAAGCATTCTTTGATTTCTCTGGTTTTTCACTTAGCCAGTCTTTTGTTGCTTCTATACGCAAAAACAGGGATTTACGGTGTTGTGATTTTCCAATATTCTTTTTGCCATTATGATGTGTATCCTAAATCAGGCCGCCATTAAGCGGCATACCAGATTTTCGATAGCCTGGGGAAAAACCATAGGATATCCTATTTTGGCTTCCTGTATTATGGGAATCTTTGCCTATGGATGCTATTTTCTGATTCACCTCCTTCTTCCGGAAAGTATAGAAAAGGGGAGAATAGGTTCCGCTTTATCTTTGCTTCCTGCTATTTTTGTCGCAGTCATCCTCTACTTTGGAAGTCTTCTGAAGATGAATGCCTTTTTCCAGAGAAGACCTGGATGAAATGCCTATGGGAGGACGACTGAAGAGATTTATGAAAGATTAAATAGATTAGTGAAAGACGAAAGCGATTAGAGGAAAACTAAAGAAGAATAAAAGCATAAAAGACTAGGAGAGCTATGAAGGATTGTATCATTGTTGGAGGAGGAGCTGCCGGTATGGTAGCTGCCATAGAAGCCAAAAAAGCCGGTGCAAAGTCGGTTCTTTTAGTGGAAAAACAAGCCTGCCTTGGAAAGAAGTTAAGCCAGACCGGAAACGGAAGAGCCAATTATACCAATCTTTCCATGAATGCCAACGCCTATAGAAGCAATCATCCGGAATATATTCCTTCTTTTTTAGAGCAGTTTGATAGCAAAGACTCCCTTGAATATTTCAAGGCTTTGGGAGTCTATCCCAAATTTAGGGGAGACTATGTGTACCCCTACTCGGATCAGGCTAAAAGCATGGTGCAATGCCTGGAAAACGCCCTCCATAATCTGGGGGTAGAAATCTGTCTACAGCATAAGGTGGAAGCAATTTCCCGGACTGAGAAGGAAGGATTTTTCATAAAAGGGGAAAAAAGCTTGTGCAAAAGGGAGAGTCGAATCTTCTGTACAGAAGGATAAGGATTCTGCTCTTGTTTTCGGAAACAAAGGAAAAAGACAAAAAAAGGAAAAAGAATAAAAAGAAAAAGTAGAATGGGAAGAGAAAGAATTTTCCCTAAAAGGACGTAAGCTTTTTAATTGCTACTGAGGCCTGGCTATGGAAGCCTTGGGAGCTTCCGGGGAGGGCTATGAGATTGCAAAGAGCTTAAACCATAGTGTTTCTCCTCTTTTCCCCAGTCTTGTTCCTATCTATACCAGGGAAGACTATGTAAAAGCTTTTGGGCCGGTGTCAGAGTCGATGTGAGGGCTAGGCTTTATAAGGAGCAGGATTTAATTTTTCAGGATGAGGGAGAGCTGCAATGCACGGATTATGGTATTTCCGGCATTATTGTTTTTCAAATGAGCCGCCTGGTGCATAGGCTTTTGGAAGAAAAAGCAAAGTTTTCTTTGGAGCTGTCCTTTCTTCCGAAATTTGAAGAGACGGAAGCCAAAAAGTATTTTCTGGAAAGAAAGCAGCTTTTGGGAAAGGAGATAGGAGAAGACTTTCTACTGGGACTATTTCCGGAAAAAAACTGAGTCTAGTGCTTTACGAAAGGACAGCCTTTCCTCTAAAGCAAAAGATTCAGGATATTTCGGATCAAAAAAATATTGGAACTATGTCAGCTTTGCCTGCATTTTCCTTTTCATCCGGAAAGAATCGGAGATTTTCAAAGAGCCCAATGTACGGCAGGAGGGGTTAATTTATCGGAAATTTTTATTCCGGATTTTCAAAGTAAAAATAATCCGGATTTATACTTTGCCGGGGAAGTCTTGGATGTGGACGGCATTTGTGGAGGCTATAATCTTCATTTTTGCCTTTGGATCGGGGAATTTTGGCCGGAAGAGCCATGGGGAAGAAAAAAATGATTAAAATCGGTCAGTTGAAATTATCTGTGGAGAAGGGAAGAAGATGCCCTTCTACCGGCCATTGCGAAGTGCCTAAAGCTGAAAAAGGAGGAGATTTCTTCCTATCAGATTCTTCGCCGTTCTTTGGATGCCAGAAAAAAGCCCCAGCTCTTTTATGTGTATACCGTTTCTGTAGAGCTAAGGGGAGTTTCCGAGAAAAAAGTCCTGGCCAAGATAAAGGATAAAGATATTCAAAGCTATATTCCCATATTGTATCAAGAGCCAAAGTGTCCGGAAAGGATTCAAGGAAAGGCTTTAGCGGATTTCTTTCAATTAGAAGAGCATCGCCCTGTTGTGGTGGGCTTTGGGCCTGCAGGAATCTTTGCCGCTCTTTTACTGGCCAGAGCCGGCTGTCGCCCCATTATCTATGAGCGGGGAAAGGCTGTTGAGGAAAGAGCAAAGGATGTGGAAGCCCTTTGGGAGAAGGGGATTTTAAACAAGGAATCCAATCCCCAATTTGGGGAAGGAGGAGCAGGAACCTTTTCTGACGGAAAGCTGAATACCTTGGTAAAGGATCAAAACGGTCGCTCCCGTTATGTCCTTCAGGAATTTATCCGGCATGGTGCCAAGGAAGAAATCCTCTATGATGCCAAGCCCCATGTGGGAACGGATGCCTTGATTTCCATTGTTTCCTCTATCCGAAAGGAAATAGAGAGCCTTGGAGGTGAAATCCACTTCGGACGGCAATATCATTTTTCAAAAAGGAGGAAAGGCACTTTAATTATTGCCATCGGCCATAGCGCAAGAGACAGCTTTCGGGAGCTTTATGCTCTTTCTTATCCCATTGTGGCTAAGGATTTTGCCATGGGCTTTAGAGTTCAGCATAGCCAAAGGGATATCGATACCGCGCTATACGGTGAGATTCCTGAGGAATTAAGAGAAAAGTTGGGAGCCTCCGCCTATAAAAATCAGTCATCAGGCAAAAGCATCGTTCTTTTTACAGCTTTTTGTATGTGTCCGGGAGGATATGTGGTAAACTCTTCTTCGGAGGAGGGAAGACTTTGTGTGAATGGCATGAGTTATAGCAAAAGAGATAGCGGCTATGCCAACTCCGCCATTATCTTCACGGTAAAAAAAGAGGAGTATGGTGGAGAAAATAATCCCCTTGCCGGAATTGCTTTACAGGAATACTGGGAAGAAAAAGCCTTTCACCTGGGAGATGGAAGAGTGCCTTATAGCAGATACGACAAAATTAAAAATGTCGCAAACGAAGCCGAAGATTTAGAGCTCATGCTGAAGGGACAGAGCAAGGAATGTGATCTAAACCCTCTTTTCCGGTTTGAAAACTATCCAAAGCTTGGCAATATAAAAGAGGATTTTTATCGAATCTATGGAAGCCTTTGAAGGAAAGATGAAGGGATTTGCCAAGGGGAATACCCTGGTTTACGGCGTGGAGAGCAGAACCTCTTCTCCCCTTAGAATTTTAAGAGATGAAAATTTCCGCTGTATGGAGAAGGATATTTATCCCTGTGGTGAAGGGGCAGGATATGCAGGCGGCATAATGAGTGCAGCCATGGATGGTATGAAGGTGGCAGAGGCCTATATCCGTTCCTTACAAAACCGCGGATAGAAGATAAGAAGAGATTTCTTACCTACAGGTTTCAATAGAATACCGGAATAAAATTTAGAAATTGATTTTGAATTTGAGTATAGGAATAAAATTTAGAAATTGATTTTTGAAATTGAGTATAGAAATAGATCTTAGAAATGTGAGGGAATTGTGGGAAACAAGTTATTTACGGAAATATTGGAAAACGCACCGGCTAATGAGCCTGAGCGCCAGTTTTATTTTATAGAACAAATCAAAGCTCTGCTGGATGTGAAAAAGGGGGAGGGCTATGAGGCAAAGGCTATGGTAACGGTCATCGGTTGCCAGATGTCTGCCAAGGACGGAGAAAAGCTTCAGGGAATTTTGCAGGAAGCAGGCTATAGCATTACGGAAAATGAAGAGGAGGCGGATGTGATCCTCTTTACCACCTGTACCGTCCGGGGAGAATGCCAACCAAAAAGCTTTACGGCCGTATCGGACAGCTTAAGCATCTCTATCAAAGGAATAAGGACTTAATTATCGGTATTACCGGTTGTATGATGCAGGAAAAGGATGAGGTGGAAACCATTCAGAAAAAATATCCCTATGTGCATCTGATTTTCGGTACCCACAATATTTATAAGCTGGCAGAGTATCTTTTGGAAACCATGCTTTCCAAAGAAAAGAAGGTAGAGCTTTTGGAGGATAGTGCGGAAATTGTGGAAAATCTTCCGTCCAAGAGAAAGTATGCCTTTAGAGCAGCCGTAAATATCAGCTTCGGCTGTAATAATTTCTGTACTTATTGTATTGTGCCCTACGTGAGAGGAAGAGAAAAGTCTAGAGATTCTCAGGAAATTTTGAAGGAATGTGAAGCATTGGTTGCCGACGGCGTGAAAGAAATCATGCTCCTTGGGCAAAATGTGAATTCCTACGGCTTGGACAAGAAGGAGGAATGTTCCTTTCCGGAGCTTTTGGCAAAAATTGCAAAGGTTCCCGGTCTTAAAGCGACTCTGTTTTATGACTCCAAACCCTAAGGATTTTTCCGATGAGCTTTTACAGGTGATGAAGGAAAATGAGAACATTTGCAATCATATCCATCTACCTCTACAATCCGGCTCTACCGCTATTTTAAAGAGGATGAATCGGCATTACAGTAAGGATTCCTATATGGCTTTGGTGAAAAAGATAAGAGAAGTTTTGCCGGATGTGAGTTTGACGACAGACATTATCGTAGGCTTCCCCGGGGAGACGGAGGAGGATTTTCAGGATACCATGGAGGTGGTTGCCTACGCAAAGTTTGACTCTGCCTTTACCTTCCAGTATTCCAAGCGGACGGGAACCCCTGCCGCTAAGTGGGAGGCTGTACCGGAGGATACGGTAAAGGAGCGTTTCCAGCGCTTGTTAGAACATATTCGTCTTCATTCCGAAGAAAGAGAAGGAAGAGACCTGGGCAAGGTGATGGAGGTTTTTGGTAGAAGAGAAGGACAAAGAATCCGAGAATATGCTCACCGGACGACTAAGCAACAATGTGCTGGTACACTTTGAAGGCGGAGAGCGCTCGATCGGAGAAATTGTTCCCGTTCGTTTGGATAAATCAATGGGCTTTTTATTACTATGGGAGTGTTCTTTAATGGATGAAGCAAAATTATCCCCTATGATGCGGCAATATTTGGAGAGCAAGAAGGAGGTACCCGATGCCCTCCTCTTTTACCGCATTAGGGGATTTTTATGAAATGTTCTTTGAGGATGCCATCAAAGCTTCCAAGGCTTTTGGATTTGGTGCTTACAGGAAAGGACTGCGGTTTGGAGGAAAGGGGCTCCCATGTGCGGAATCCCCTACCATGCGGCGGATTCCTATGTCAGCAAATTGGTTTCCCAGGGCTTCAAGGTGGCCATTGGAGAGCAGGTAGAAGATCCAAAGCTTGCCAAGGGACTGGTCAAGAGGGAGATTATTCGGGTAATTACCCCGGAACCCAGACCGAGGAAACGGCTTTTGGAGGAAGGAAAAAAATAACTATCTTTCCGCCATTTATCCGGGAAACAGCGGCATTGGCATAGCCACCGTGGATATCAGTACCGGAGAGCTTTACAGTTTAAGTGTTTCCGATAACAAGGAGCTTTTTGGATGAAATCTCCCGTTTTTTTCCCCAAAGGAGATTCTCTGTCCCATAGGCTTTTTAGAGGATAAAGAATTACGCTCTGCCTTGGACAGTCGTTTTAACTTAAGCATTACGGAAAAAGAGAAGGAATACTTTGGAAAGGAAGAGGCGGACAAAAATTCTCTCTTCCCATTTTTCCTCCTCCATTCCCGGCTTTAGGCTTGGAGCATGCTCCCCTGGAAAGAAGGGCTTTTAGGAGCCTGCCTACGCTATCTGTACGATACCCAGAAGAATATTTTATCCCATATTCGGCATATAGAGCGTTTTTCATCGGGAAGACTATATGCTTTTGGATCTTTCCACCCAGAGAAACCTGGAGCTTTGGGAAACCCTTAGAGACAAGAAAAAGCGAGGAAGCCTGCTTTGGGTACTGGACAAAACCCATACCGCCATGGGAAGTCGTATGCTTCGCCATTTTCTGGAACGCCCACTTCGGGAAAGAAAGAAAATGGAGGAGCGTTTGGATTGTATCGAAGAGCTCTGCCAGCGTTATATTGACGGAGAAGAGCTTAGAGAATATCTGGATTCCATCTACGATATGGAAAGACTAATCGGAAAAAAATCAGCATTTCCTCCGCCAATGCCAGAGATATGCTGGCTTTAAAATCCTCTTTGCAATTCCTGCCGGTGATTAAGAGGACTTTAAGCTCCTTTTCCGGAAGTCTTTTACAAGGCTTAGGACAGGAAATGGATGCACTGGAGGAACTTTATACCAGGATTGATGAATGCATTGAAGAGGATCCTCCCCTTAGCATTAAGGAGGGAGGAATCATAAGTCTTCCTTCCATGAGGAGGTGCGACTTTTCCGGGAAGCGGGAGAGCATGGGAAGGAATGGCTGAATCAGCTGGAAGAGCGGGAAAGAGAAAAAAGCGGAATAAAAAACCTGAAAATCAAATATAATCGTATTTTCGGCTACTGTTTTGAAATCTCCAAGTCCTATCAGGGGGAAATTCCCGACTACTTTATCAGAAGACAGACTCTGGCACAGGCAGAACGATACACTACCGTAGAATTACAGGATTTACAGAACAAAATCTTGGGGGCGGCGGAAAATTTACAGCAGCTTGAATACAGTCTCTTTGTGAATTTGCGGGAAGAGCTTTCCCGGGAACTTGGAAGAATGCAAAAACCGCCAAGGAAATTGCCTTCTTGGATGCCTGCCTTTCTTTGGCCAAGGTGGCTATGCAGGAGCAGTATGTTCGCCCGAAAATCAATGAGGAGGGGAACTTAAGGATTGTAGACGGTCGTCATCCGGTGGTGGAAAAGCTTTTACAGGACCAAAGCTTTGTTCCCAATGATGCAAGGCTTGGTAAAGAGGAGAAGATTGCCATTATCACCGGCCCCAATATGGCAGGAAAATCCACGTATATGCGACAGGTTGCCTTAATCGTGCTGATGGCTTCCATCGGCTCCTTTGTGCCGGCAAAGCAGGCGGATATTCCTATCTGCGACAGAATCTTTACCAGGGTGGGGGCTTCCGATGATTTGGCCTCCGGTCAGTCTACCTTTATGGTGGAAATGAGTGAGGTTTCCAATATTTTAAGAAATGCTTCGGAAAATTCTCTTTTGATTTTGGATGAAATCGGAAGAGGTACCTCCACCTTTGACGGCCTTTCCATAGCCTGGGCAGTGGTGGAGTATCTTGCCAGGGAAATCAAAGCCAAAACCCTCTTTGCCACCCACTACCATGAGTTAAGTGTTTTAGAGGAAAGCTGGAAAATGTGAAAAACTACTGTATAGCGGTATCCAAGGAGCAGGGAGAAATACAGTTCCTTCGTAAGATTATGCCGGGAGGGGCAGACGAAAGCTATGGTATTGATGTAGCTAAGCTTGCGGGCGTTCCCGCCCCTGTACTGGATAGAGCCAGAGAAATCTCCGCTTTTTTGAATGAAAAGGATCTTAGCCTTCAGCATTTGGACTTCGAAGAGGCCTTGGAAGAAAACTTCGAAGAGGATTTTCCGGAAAATAGCCTAAAGGCCGGAGAAACGAGAAGAAAAAATTCCGCTTTAGAGTTAAGTAAGGAAGAGAAAGAGGTTTTGGACTGTATTCGAAATGATTCCTTTGAAAGTATGAGTCCTTTGGAAGCCATCAATCTGTTGTTTAGTTTAAAGGAGAAACTTCGTTGAAAATTCACCTATTAAGCCAGGAGTGCATCAATCAAATTGCCGCAGGAGAGGTGGTGGAGCGTCCCGGCAGTATCGTAAAGGAGCTGGTGGAAAATGCCTTGGATGCTAAAGCTACGGCTATTTCCATAGAGATTAAGGGAGGCGGTATCAGCTTTCTTCGGGTAAGCGATAACGGAGAGGGAATCTTTTCCGAGGATTTGGAGAGGGCCTTTATGCCCCATGCCACCAGCAAAATCCAAAAATCCCAAGGACTTGGAAGAGATTTTTAAGCTTTGGCTTCCGTGGGGAGGCCTTTGGCTTCCATTGCCTCCGTGGCTAAGGTGGAATGTATCAGCAAAAGGCAGGAGGACTTTCTTGCCCACAGAATCCTTGTGGAGGGAGGAAGCTTCTCTCCGGTGGAAGAAGTAGGGGGAATGGACGGCACCAGCATTTTGGTTCGGGATCTTTTCTACAATGTACCTGCCAGAAAGAAGTTTTTTTATTAAGTGAAAGTACGGAAGCCAGCCGGGTGGAAGAAATGGTGGAAAAAGCTGGCCCTAGCCAATCCGGGAATTTCCTTTTCATTTTGTGAAGGATGGAAAAAGCCGCTTCCAAAACCGTTGGGGGCGGAAAAGCTTTCCGATGTGGTTTTTCGGCATTTACGGAAAGGCCTTTGCCAAGGACAGCTTGGAAATAAGGGAATCTTATTATCCTTCCGGCCTAACAGGATTGGCTACCCTGCATATTGAGGGGCTTTTGGGCAAGCCCAGCCTTACCCGTTCCAACAGGCAATATGAAATATTCTTCGTGAATGGGCGATTTGTTCAGGGATTCTTTACTAAGTCGAGCCCTGGAGGACGCTTATAAGCCCTTTTTGATGCAGCATAAGTTTCCCTTTGCCATCGTCTTTTTACACCTAAGCCCCAATCTTGTGGATGTGAATGTGCATCCCCAAAAGCTGGAGGTGCGTTTTCAAAACAGGGAAAAAATATATCAGGCGCTCTTTGATTGCGTCAGCAAGACTTTATCCAAGGCGGATTTGATTGACCATTGCCCTCTTTCCCTTTTCCAAAAAAGAAAAAAAGAGGAGAAAAATACGGCATTTCTTTTCCCCTTCCAGCCAGCTTTTGGGAGAAAAAAATCGAAGAGAAGGAAACTCCGGATGAACTTAGAAACGATCGAGAAAAATAAAAAGTATCGAACTGATTTCTGAAATAAGAGAGCAAAAAGAAGGAAAAAGTTGAAGCTGTAAATCAAGGGTACCCTATAAGGGAGGCTTCAGAGAATATTTCAGAGAAGGCTCAGTTTAGAACAGAAGCTACGGAGAAAACTCATTTTAGCGCAGAAACTCCGGATCTGAATCAGCAGACAGCAGAAACAAGGGAAAAAGAAGCTTGTTTATGAAGAGTTTGATTTAACAAAGGGGATTCGTTTAGAAGAAGAAAAAGGCTTCTGAAAAGGAAGAGAATACTGTCCCAAAGGAAGAGCCGTTTTTCACCGAATCGGAAAAAGCTCCCATCGGCAGAACAGGAAAAATCTATTTTCTCCTCCTTCTTCTCTGAAGAGGGAGAGAAGGAATTCCGCCTGATTGGACAGGTTTTTCAGACCTACTGGTTGATAGAATTTCAAAAGGAACTCTTTATTATGGACCAGCATGCTGCCCATGAGAAGGTGAACTTTGAAAAAAATGCGAAAGAAAAACCCTGGAAAAGCCGGGAATCAGTCAGGGCATTCTTCCCAAAACCATGGTCTTTAATGCGAAAGAGGAAGAGCTCTATGAAAAAACCAAGGACTATTTTACCCATCTTGGCTATAGAATCCGAAAGGAAGAAGATAAGCGATACCTTTTAGAAGGAATCCCTGCGGATTTTTCCTTCTTTGGATGCGGAAATGCTTTTCCATGAGATTCTGGATGCTCTTGCAGAAGAAGGGAATCTTTCCGAAGCGGAGAGCGTCTATAATAAAATTGCGTCCATGGCCTGTAAAGCCTCTGTAAAGGGGAATCAGCTCCTTAGCTTTCAGGAGGCTGAGGCTTTGGTACAGAAGCTTTTTACCCTGGAAAATCCTTATGCCTGCCCCCATGGCCGGCCTACAATAGTGGCCTTTAAAAAGCAGGATTTGGAAAAAAATGTTTAAGAGGATTGTATAAATGAATCTTTGGGAAAAACATAAACCCTTATTGATTTTGGCAGGTCCTACCGCAGTAGGAAAAACCGGCACCTCCATCGCCTTAGCCAAGGCTTTGGACGGAGAGTGTATCTCCGCGGACTCTGTTCAGGTTTACAAAGGACTTGATATCGGTTCCGGAAAGATAAAAGAAGAAGAAAAGGAGGGAGTTCCCCACCATCTTCTGGACATCCTTAATCCTTCTGAAAATTATGATGCCAGCCTTTTTCAAAAGATGGCAAGGGAAAAAATTGCTGAACTTTACAGTAGGGAAAAACTTCCTATTTTGGTGGGAGGTACCGGCTTCTATATTCAAGCCATGCTCTATGATATAGACTTTCAGGAAGAAAATCAGGAAGAAAAGGATAGAATCCGAAGGGAACTTACGGAGAGACTGGAAAAAGAAGGAACGATTCCCCTCCACCAAGAGTTGTCCCGAGTAGATCCGGAAGCGGCTGAAGCTATCCATGAAAAATAATAAGCAAAGAATCATCCGAGCTTTGGAATACTATTATCTGCATAAGAAACCCATTTCCCAACATAATCAGGAAGAGCAGAATCTCTATGATGCTCTATTTATAGTATTGTGTAGAGAACAGGGAGAAATTGTATCAGGGCATCCACGACCGTGTACTGCAAATGAAGGAAGAGGGCTTATTTCAAGAGGTTAAGGCTCTTTATGAGCAGGGCTATCGAGAAAATATGCCGGGCTGCAATGCTATAGGCTACAAAGAAGTGTTTGCTTATTTGGAGGGACGCTACACGGAAGAAGAGTGTATCGAAAAAAATACAACAGCATTCCCGAAACTATGCCAAAAAGGCAGATGACCTGGTTTAGAAGAGAAAAAAATACCATCTTCCTTTCTGAGGAGGATTTTGCAGGGGGTAAGGAGGAAAGAATAGAATGGATTATCAAAGAATCTATGAAGAAATGGGCATTTCTCCGGAAGTAATTGCCTATAGTGAAAAAGATATTAAAAAAATCTGGAGGGTCGTTTCAAAGAAATTGATGAAATTGCGGAAATTAACCAGTTAAAGGTTTTACAGGCCCTGCAAAAGGCAAAGGTTTCAGAGGCTCATTTGCTGGGCAGCACCGGATACGGCTACAACGATATCGGAAGAGATGCCCTGGAAGAGGTTTACGCCAATTATTTTCATACCGAGGATGCCTTGGTTCGTTCTCAGATTGTATGCGGAACCCATGCCTTGGCTATTGCCTTGCAGGGAAAATCTTCGTCCGGGAGATGAAATTTTTATCCCCGGTAGGAAAGCCCTACGATACCTTGGATGAGGTTATTGGCATTCGAGACTCCCTTGGCTCTTTGAAGGAATTTGGTGTGAGCTACAAAGAGGTAGCTTTGCTTCCGGATGGCTCCTTTGATTATGAAGGTATCAAAAACGCGATTTCCGAAAAAACCAGATTGGTGGAAATTCAGCGTTCCAAGGGCTATAGTGACAGAAAGAGCTTTAGCCCACAGGAAATTGGTGAACTGATTAGCTTTATCAAGAGCTGTAAAAAAGACCTGATTTGCATGGTAGATAACTGCTATGGTGAATTTGTCTGTACTGAAGAGCCCAGTGACTACGGAGCGGATATGGTGGTGGGATCCCTCATTAAAAACCCCGGCGGAGGACTGGCTCCCATCGGTGGCTATATTGCCGGCACCAAAGAATGTATAGAAAGAGCAGCGGTGAGGCTGACTGCTCCCGGCTTAGGCAAGGAGCTTGGGCCTTCCCTGCACTGTAATAAGGATTTTTTCCAGGGCTTTTTCCTGGCACCGACGGTTACCGCTTCAGCAGAAAAAAGCGCGATCTTTGCGGCCAGCCTTTTTGAATCTCTGGGCTATTCATGCCACCCTAAGGCAGATAGTCCAAGAAACGATATTATTCAGGAAATTCGTATGGGCAATGGAGAGGCTTTGCTGGCTTTTTGTAGAGGAATTCAGGAAGCTTCTCCGGTGGACTCCTTTGTTCGCCCGGAACCCTGGGATATGCCGGGCTATGAGGATCCTGTGGTCATGGCGGCAGGGGCATTTATTTCCGGATCCAGTATTGAGTTATCCGCAGATGCTCCCCCTAAGAGAGCCCTACTCTGTTTATTTTCAGGGAGGTCTTACCTTTGCCCATGGAAAATTCGGGGTAATCAAGGCTCTGGATAATATTTTTAAGGCAGGACTTGTAACAATTCCAAAGGAATAGTCCCCTAAAGAGTACATTCATTTCTTGTAAATTATCTAAAAAATCATCCCTTTACAACACGCCTTTTTGCTCTATAGAATAAGCAATCTTCTTTTTTTGAAAGAATTAAAAATAGCCAAAAGCTTAAGAAAAGTTTTTGCCCGATAAGAGGAAAGCGTGCTAAAATAGAATCCTCTGTAGACTCCTCCGCTTAGGAGGAAAATATGCATTTAACACTAAAAGAATCCGGGCTGGAATTGCCCAGAGAAAAGGCTCTTCGCTTAGGCGTGTCCGCTTTAACGGATGAGGAACTACTGGCTGTAATTCTACGAACCGGAACAAAGGAAGAAAGTGTTTTGGGACTTGCTGATAAAGTCTTGCATCTTAGTCCGGTTTATGACGGCTTGGTGGGACTTATGCAGTATAGTCTGGAAGACTTGCAAAGCATTAAAGGAGTAGGAGAGACCAAGGCTATAGAGCTACAGGTTGTGGGAGAACTGGCCAAAAGGATTTGGAACAGAAAAATTCGGGAGGAAGTCCTTTCCTTCCGCTCTCCCGGTTCTGTGCTTCAGTATTTCAAAGAGGAATTAAGACATTTGCCCCATGAGGAGGTTCATGTCCTGTATTTGGATACCAAAGCTCAGCTTTTAAAGGATTTTCTTTTGTCTAAGGGGAGCTCCAATGCTTCCATTCTTTCCGGAAGAGAGATTTTTATGGAGGCCCTTAGGGCAGCTTCCGTTTGTTTCATTTTGGTTCATAATCATCCTTCCGGGGATCCCCATCCCTCCAAGGAGGATGAAAGAGCTACGGAAGAAATTTACAAAAGCAGGAGAGTATTTGGGAATTCACCTGATGGATCACATCATCATCGGGGATAATCAGTATTACAGTTTCAAGGAACAGGGGAAGATATAGTGGAACAGAAGAAAAATCAATATATTTTTATACTCTTAACAGTCCTTTTGCATTATGATGATTGTACTGTCTTCCGTAAAAGACGGTTTTATGAATCCTCTTCGTAATGCTGTAGGAACTGTTTTGGTTCCCATACAATCCGGAGTGAACTATGTGGGCTACAAGCTCTATTCCCGTTGGGAGAAGCATAAAACTCTCTTGGAAGCGGAAGCTGAAAATGAGAAGCTTACTGCGAAAATTGATCTATTAACAGAAGAAAACAATATCCTAAAGCAAAATGAGGAAGAACTGAAACGACTTCGAGAGCTCTATAGCTTGGATCAGGGAATATTTACAATATGAGAAAGTTGCTGCCAGAGTAATTGCCAAGGACTCGGAAAACTGGTTTCAGGTCTTTCGTATTGATAAGGGCTCCAAAGACGGCATTATGGTGGATCAAAATGTTATGGCGAAGGGCGGTCTGGTAGGCATTGTTACGGATGTCGGCTTAAATTATGCTACTGTCCGTTCCATTATTGATGATGAATCCAGAGTTTCCTGCATGGGAATTCAGTCCAGTGATACCTGCATTGTGGCAGGAGACTTACAGCTTTTTTTGAGGAGGGAAGACTCAGAATTACCAATATGAAAAAAAGAAGCGGTAATTCAAGATGGAGATCGTATTGTTACCTCCAATATCTCCTCAAAATTTCTTCCCGGAATTTTAGTTGGCTTTGCGATCGGCATTGAAGAGGATGAAAAAGCGTTTAATGAAAAACGGCTATCTGATTCCTGCCGCAGATTTTACGGATATAAGAGAAGTCTTGGTTCTGAAGGAACGGAAAGACGATCGTTTTTTGAAGGAGAGTAAGGAACTTGCAGAATAAAAAGGTTGGAAAGGCAAGCGCAAAAAGAATTATGGCAATGTTTTACTTTTGCCCTTTTGATTCTGGCATTTTTATTACAGACCAGTGTATTTCCCTTGCTTCCTTTTTGTCTGCAAGCCCTAATTTGCTTTTTGATTCTCTGCTTTTTCCTTCGGTTTTTTTATTACGGCTCCCTGCCGGGAATGTTTTTACGGTCTGTGCGCAGGCCTTTTTAATGGATTTGTTTTATTCCGGTCCCTTTGGCTTCTACTCATTGATTTTCGTTTTAATTGGCTATGGGAACGGATATTTTCATCACTATTATTATGAAGAATACATTACGCTGCCTCTCTTTCTTTGCGTAATCAGCGGGCTTTTTATCATCTTTATATCTATATTTTTCCGCTTTTGCTGTTCGGGGAAAAGGGAATATTCCCTACTATGCCTTTCACATTGTTCTTCCTCTATTGTATTTTCATTTTTACTTACCGTAGTCATGTATCGCATTTTCTTTAGTGCCAGTAAAAAATTGGAGGAAAAAGTTTTATGATGAAAGAGATATTCGGTTTTATCAAAGAAATGCTAAACCGCCTGTTTTTCCTCCAGACTGTTTGCCCTGTCTATCATTTTCTTCCTATTATTTTTCCTTCTTAACCCTTCATCTCTTTCGTTTGCAGATTTTGGAAGGAAAAGAGTTTTTGCAGGAGTATCAAAAAAACACTAAGCAGGATTTGGTAATTCCCGGCACCAGAGGGAATATTTATGATAAAGACGGAAAGCTTCTGGCTTATAATGAGTTACAATACAACATTACCATAGCGGAAACCGGAAGCTTCTCCGGAACCAGTGCGGGAATAAATAAGCGTAATTTAATGCTGATGAAACTGGCGGAAATTATTGAAAAATATCAGTACCCTGTAAAAAGTCAGTTTAAGGTACAAAAAGCAGGAGGACGGAAGCTTTTGTCTATACCAGCACAAGTGATCGAGGATAGACTTCGTCTTATCGCCAATGTTTTTCGAAAAACGCCGGAGAAATTAAGCACGAAGGAAGCCAACAGTACTGCGGAAGAGTGCTTTTTACAGGCAAAGAAGCTCTATAACTTCACTAAGCTTACGGATGAGGACGGGAAATCTATTACGCTATCGGACGAAACTGCCCTGGATATGATTGGAATCATTTATACGCTTAGACTGACTTCTTACCAGCGCTATATGAGTACCACTATTGTGGATAATGTTTCCAGAGAGTGTATGGCGGAAATTTTGGAGGCAAAATTCGACTTACCCGGTGTGGATATTGAAAATGTCTCCGTCCGAAAATACAATTATGCCCCCTATCTTTCCCATATTGTGGGATATACCGGGCAAATACAGGAAAGCCAGTTGGAGGATTTACAAAAGCAGGATAGCTCCTATGCTTTAAATGACGTTGTTGGGGTTTGGGGACTGGAAAAAAGTGAAGACCTGGTTCTTAAAGGAAAAAAAGGGTACAAGGAAATGTATCTGAATAACGTGGGAAGTATCATGGAAGTTATCTCGGAGGAAAAGCCCGGAGCCGGAAATGATATTTACACTACAATTTCCGCCAACGACCAGATTTCCATTTACCATCTTCTGGAGCAGGAGCTGGCAGGAATTTTGGCGTCCAAGATAACGGAGCAGAATGAACTGGACCAAAGTAGCTTAAAACAGTCTCAGTTAATGATTCCTGTGAAGGATGCTTATTATCAATCGATCAACAACAATGTTTTTATCAAAAGATCATTTTACTGCTGAAGATGCAGGAACGGCAGAAAAAGCAGATTGCTGCCCTTTTTCAGGAAAAATAAAGAGGCCATGCTTTCTTCCGTAGAATCGGTTCTTATGCAAGAAAGCGGAGGAGAACTGTCCAATCTCCCCCAGGAAATGCAGGGCTATATGGTTTATATTTATGACTATCTATTGGGGAAGGACGGTGCAATTGTCAATCCTGAAGATTCCCGTTTTAAAGCTTCTCAAGCCTTAGCCTCCTGGAAAAAGTGACAGTATTTCCCTCCATGACTTTATCAAGAAAGGAATAGAAGAAGGCTGGATTGATACCACAAAAGCTTGCTTTATCGGAGGAGTATTCTGACAGTACTCGAATTTACCAGCTTTTTGTGGACAAAATCATGGGCTATTTACGAGAGGACAGCGGTTTTGAAAAGCTCCTCTATAAGTACGCCATCGGAAAACAAAAAATCAGCGGAAATCTTCTCCTAATGGCTCTCTTTGAGCAAAATGTTTTGGCACAGGACAGTGCTTCCTATGATGCTTTGGCCCGGGGAGACAGTCATTTTGCCTATACCTTCCTGATTGACAAAATCAGAAAGGTACAGCTTACTCCGGCACAGTTTGCTTTGGATCCCTGCAACGGTTCCGTGGTGGTGACGGATGTAAAGACAGGAAAGGTGAGAGCCCTTGTCAGCTATCCGGGATTTGACAACAATCGGATTAATGATGCCGCTTATTTAAAAAAATGCAATGAAGACTTATCCTTACCGCTGCTTAACGGTGCAACCCAAACCCAGTTGGCTCCCGGTTCCTCCTTTAAGCCCATCAGCTCCATTGCTTCTTTGGAAGAAAAGGTATTGGATTTAAGCACTGTCATTGACTGTACAGGTAAGTATGAGGAAGTGACACCTAATATTCGTTGCTGGATTTGGCCTTCCCACCACGGAAATGAAACCTTGGTGGATGGTATCAAAAATTCCTGTAACTATTTCTTTGCGGATTTAGGACATCGTTTGGCAACGGATGCAGAGGGAAATTACAATGCGGAACTGGGAATGGAAAGAATCCGGAAATATGCGAGTGACTTTGGCTTAAATGAAAAATCCGGCATTGAACTGGATGAGGCAGAACCCAGAATTTCCGATTACGATCCGGAACGTTCCGCCATGGGACAGGGAAACCACGCCTTTAATACGGCACAGCTGGCAAAATACATTACTGCTGTTGCCAATGGAGGAAATCTTTACAATCTTTCCATTGTGGATAAAATTGCAGACCCGAAGGGAAAGACGGTGGAAGAGGTGGGTGCATCTCTTTTGAGACATTTGGATTATGCAGACAGCACCTGGAATGCGGTACATGAAGGTCTTCGGAAGGTGATTACCGAAGGTGTGGCCAAGAATGTATTTTTAGGACAAAAACATTAGCGTTGCCGGAAAGACAGGAACTGCACAGGAAAGAGAGGATAGGGGTAATCATGCGGTGTTCGTCTCCTACGCGCCTTATGAAGATCCGCAAATCTCCGTCACTGTAAATATTCCCTATGGATATTCCTCCGGTAATGCAGCCAGCCTGGCCAATATGGTTTATGACTATTGCTTCGGAAAGCTTAGTATGGATACCATTTTGCAAAGAGATGCCAGCTCCATTTTGTCGGTTAATGTCAGTGACTAAGAGAAAGAGATTTTATGAAGTGGAAATTAGATTATGATTTTAAGCAATATGATTTTCGGCTTGTCCTATACATGATTGCCTTAAATACCATCGGAATCTTTATCGTCCGCTCCGCAACATCTGCGGAAAGCTTTAAAGATCCCCTTGTAGTACGACAGATTCTCGGATCCTTCGTTGGATTGGCCATGTGTGTGGGAATCTCTTTGATTGATTATCGGAAGATTTGTAAATGGTCCCCCTGGATTTATATTCTCTCCGTCCTGATTTTAGCCGGTGTTAAAATCTACGGTACAGCTTCCGGACACGGTGCTACCAGATGGATTACTGTCCCTGTTTTTGGGAAAGGTGCAGCCCTCGGAGTTCGTAAAGGTGGGATTGATTCTATTCTTTGCGGATTACCTGCAAAAACTGAAGGAGGATATCAATCACCCTCATGCCTTATTAATGGAAGCACTTTACTTTTCCATTCCCGTAGGACTTGTCATGATTCAGCCGAATCTATCCACAACCATTATTATGACGGTCATCGTTGCCGCCATGACCTTTGCTTCTCCCTGAAATTAAAATGGATTTTTGCCTTCTTGGGGGCCGTCCTTTTTGCACTGGCTTCACTGTTTTACCTTTTTACCTCAGGCCTTTATGTTAATATTCCTTTTATACAGCCCTATCAGTTGCAAAGAATTTTAACTTTTTTAAATCCAGCGGAAAATTCTGATGATTTCTACCAGCAGATGTGGTCCATTATGGCCATCGGATCAGGAATGTTTAAGGGCAAAGGCCTCTTTAACAATTCCATCTTTTTCCGTAAAAACGGAAACTTTCTGTGGAAGAGGATAATGACTTTATTTTTGCGGTAATCGGTGAAGAATTAGGCTTTAGAGGTTCCTTAATAATTATTATAATCTTCTTGTTGATTATCTTAGAATGTCTTATAATAGCTTATAGAGCGAAGACATTAAGCGGTCGGTTAATATGTGTTGGAGTAATGGCCTGGATTGGCTTCCAGACCTATACAAATATTGCAGTAGCGACAGGATTGTTTCCTAATACGGGAATTACACTCCCTTTCTTTTCACGAGGAGTGAGTTCCTTATTATCCGTTTACTTTGGCTTTGGGATAGTCTTAAATGTTGCTTTGCAAAGGAAGACGTAGGAGGAGTAAGAGATGAAGGTAGGATTGATTGCGCATGACTCTAAAAAGAAGCTCATGCAAAATTTCTGTATTGCCTACAGAGGTATCCTGACAAGACATGAATTATATGCAACCGGAACTACAGGTACTTTGGTAGAAGAAGTTACCAATCTGAAAAATCCATAAGTTTCTTCCCGGAGAAACCGGTGGAGCCAGACAATTAGCTTCTCAGATTGAGCAGGGGAATTTGGATATGGTGATTTTCTTAAGAGATCCCTCTCCTGTAAGAGATACGGAGCCGGAAGTGAATTCCGTAGTAAGATTATGCGATATTTACAACATTCCTATTGCTACCAACCTGGCTACAGGAGAGTTGTTAATCCATGCGTTAGAGCGTGGTGAATTAGAATGGAGAAATATTGGCTAAGAGAAAGGCTTTGAGTACTTTTTCAGGAAGGAAAAAAGCCTTTTTTTTGCTGTGCATTTTTCCTTTATGCCTAAGTGCCTGTAAGACTAAACTGGACAAAAGCCTTTCATGAGGAACAAAGTATTCAAAGACTTTCCTCTATCACAGTGGAAGAGAATATTCAGAATACTACCGTAAGCTTTTGCTCGAGATTTGGCTGTTCCCGGTGAAAGCAGTTATCAGATTCAGGATATGGATGCAGAATTTTATCTTCTGGTAGAGGAGGACAGTAAAGAGGGAGACAGAGCAATTTCTTACAATCATCCCTATGATAGATGCTACCCTGCAAGCATCACCAAGCTGATGTCCGCTTTGCTTTGTGTTTCCATGGTGGAGGATTTAGATCGGGAATTTGTGGTCTCCACTTCTTCCGTGATTAAAGAAGCAGGTTCTTCTACAGCCTTTTTACAGGTAGGAGAGAGTCTAAGTATTCGGAATTTACTTTATGGAATGTTGCTTCCCTCAGGAAATGATGCCGCGGTAGCAGTGGCAGAAGCGAGTGCTGGATCTGTTCCCGCCTTCGTGGAAAAGATGAATGAGAAAGCTTTGGAGCTGGGCTGTCTATCCACTCATTTTACCAATCCCCACGGTCTACCGGATGATAATCACTATACCTCCGCCTATGATATTTATTTGATTTTTAAAGGCTTGTATGAAGTATGAGAGCCTTCGGGAAATTTTAGGAACAGAAAATTTACAGGTACAGTATAAAGACAAAAACGGTATCGCCAAGTCTCAGGTTTGGAGGGCAACGAATCTTTACTCCACAGGAGAGAAAGAGCTTCCTTCCGGTTTAAAGATTCTGGCAGCCAAGACAGGAACCACAAAAAAAGCAGGGTATTGTCTGGCTTTAAGCGTAGAAAAAGAAAGCAATACCATTCCCTACTATTCTGTTGTAATGAAGGGTACAAATAAAGAGAATCTTTATGAGAATATGACAAACTTACTTGCTAAGATTTCATGAATAGTCTATACTTTTTATAAAAATATAGCTCAAGCTACTATAAAGAATCAAAGGAGGAAAAGCATATGGTTCAGTTCATTGTAGGACAAAGAGGAAAGGGAAAAACCAAACAGCTTATTGATCGGGCCAACAAGGCTGTGGCTGAAGCGAAGGGAACGGTGGATTTTTTGGATCGATCCTCTCAGCATATGTATGAGCTTAATAACAAAGTACGTTTGATTAATGTCAATGAATTCCAGTTAGAGTCTGAAGATGAGTTTGTTGGTTTTGTAAGTGGTATTATTTCCCAGGATCACGACTTGGAATACTTGTTCTTAGATAGCTTTTTAAAGCTGGCAAGCCTGGAAGGTAAGCCTATCGGAGACTGTATTCGTAAGCTGGATGCTTTGTCCGACAAATACAAGATTAACATCATCAGCAGTTTGTCCATGGACAAAGAAGATGTTCCACCTGAATTAAAAGACCATATTGCGATTGCATTATAATTATGCCAAGTTCAAGAAAGAGCAAAAAAAGAGCATGTGGAATATAGAGGGAATAATCTTTGTGATTATTGCTCTCTATATTCTTTTTAGCGTATTTTCCTACAGCAGAAGAGAAACCCTCCGATTTTATGAAGTTAGAGAAGGAAGTCTTGTCCGAGAAAAAGCAATATACCGGATTGATTTTTGCGGGAGGAAAAAGACCTATACCGCTAAAGACAGCGGCTATGTCCATTTTTCTGTCTCTGAAGGGCGAAGAGTCAGTAAGGGCGGTGAATTATACTTCATCGATGAAACCGGTAATCTTGAAAAATATCTACAGGAGCATCCGGAACTCTTAGGAGAATTTACCGAACAGCAGGTAGAGGATATCCGTCTGCGTTTACAGGATTTTTTTCCAGAAGCTTTCAGAACAACCAATTTACCGGACTTTATAACTTACAGGGAAGCCTACAAAGTACACTGTTTTTCAATGCTGAAGAGGGGGAAAACAGGCTGCAAAAAATATTGTCACAGTTGGGGATTAAATACAGCATAGTCAATGCTGAGGAAGCCGGGATTATATCCTATACCCTGGATGGATACGAGGACTTTCAAAAGGATAAGCTGAATTACAATCTTTTCCAAAATGCCCAAAGCACCGTAAGTTATATTCAAAATGGCGTTCGTGTGGAAGCGGGAAATCCACTTTACAAAATTATCAGTTCTTCCCAATGGAAGCTTTTATTTCCTTTGGCGGAAGGCGATGTTAAAAAGATGGAAAATGTCAGTACCGTCAGTATTCATTTTCCTGTAAACGCCATGGATCTACAGGGTAACTTTTTCCGTATTTCGAGGAGAAGACGGGAAGATGTATGGGGAAATACAATTAGACGATTATCTGGATTATTTTCTGGATTCCCGTTTTGTCAGCTTTTCCATGCAGGAGAAGGAGCAAAGCGGTTTAAAGATTCCTGTTTCTGCAGTGGTGAACAAGGATTTCTATATTGTTCCTAAGGAATTTATGAAGCAAGGTCCGGATAAAAGCAGTGGATTTTACCGGCAAAAGGCTGATGGAAGCAGAGAATTTCTATCTGCCGATATCTATATGCTGGATGAACAATACTGCTATCTGAAAATAGAAACTAATCCTTCCGACACAGATATTCAAGGGGGAAATATTTTGGTAAAGGAATCCGGAAATGCATCCTTTGTCGTTGGTCCCAGAAAGGCTTTTTAGAAGGAGTGTATGATATTAACAGGGGCTATGCGATTTTTCATCCTATTCAGATTATTGAAAAAAATGAGGATTATCTTATCGTAGAATCCCATAGCAAAAACGGTGTTTCCGTGTATGATCACATCGTATTGCAAGGAGATATGGTAACAGACGGACAGATTATTTATCAGTAAAAATGTATTTCTTTAGCAATCTTTGTCAATCTTAATTTTTTTCCTTGTAATTGATATTTTTTTAAAGCTTGACAATATCTTAAAAATTGAGTAAAAATAATCTTGTTTAATTAGACCAAATTGGGAGATTAATATGAGCTTTTTTTAGCAACTTAATGAAAAATGAATTTGGATCGTGATGATGAGTACGATGACTTAGATCAGGACTACGATTTTTGAGGATGAGTACGAGGAAGAAGAGGAAGTCGCTGCTCCAAAAAGAAGTTCTTTCTTTTCCAGAAGAGAAGAGGAAGAATCAGCAGAACCCAAGATTCGTTTATTTGGGAAGTCCAAGGATAAGCAGGAGTTGAAGTCTCCCAGCATGCAGGTTGTCATGATGAAGCCAAGTTCCTTTAGGAGATGCTATCAATGTCAGCGATTACCTTTTTGGATGGTACTTCCGTATTGTTGAATATGGAAGGGCTTCATACAGAAATTGCTCAGCGCATTATTGATATTGTTTCCGGAACAGTGTATGCCATTGGAGGAGATATCAAGAAGATTTCTACATACATTTTTATTGCAGGACCTGAGGATGTTGCATTATCCGGTGATTTTGCAGGAAGTGTTTTTCTCTTCTAACGCAGAGTATAATGGTATTCATCTGAATATGTAATTTAGCTCATTAAGGCATATCCTCTGGGGTATGTCTTTTTTTGTTTTTCCGTTTTAGGCGGAGCATCTATCAAAGGGGAATAAGGCTAATGAGAAAAATTAGACATTTACAAAGAAGATACTTTGATTTACAGCATTTTCTTGGAAAAGGATTTTTCAGCACTTCCGGAAAGATTAGAGGCGCTTTCCTGTAGAAAGAAAAAGGCTTTAATCGTTACCGACGATCAAGTGGCCAAATTATTCTTAGAAGATTTTAAAAAGACAATAGAGCATTCCTTTTCTTCCATCGCTTTATGTGTTCTCCCGGCAGGAGAAGCTCATAAGGACTTGGAACATATACAAAAGCATCTATCAGGCAGCTTTTGGATATGGAACTGGAAAAGAAAGGATATGATGATTGCCCTTGGGGGCGGTGTTGTCGGGGGACATGACCGGCTTTTGCCTCTGCCACATATCTTCGGGGGATAGATTTTATCCAAGTTCCCACCACTCTCTTAGCCCAGGTAGATTCCTCCATCGGTGGAAAAACCGGTGTGGATTTTTTACAGTATAAAAATCTTGTTGGCGCCTTCCATATGCCAAAGCTGGTATATTCTTCTATGCATTGCTTACTTTCTTTACCTAAGGAACAGTATGCTTCCGGCATGGGGGAGATTATCAAGCATGCCCTGATTCATAACGAAAAATATCTTCCTTACTTGGAAGAACATAAAGAAGAATTAAAGGAGCGGAAGCCTGAGATTCTTCTGGAAACCATCTATCAAAGTAACAGAGTAAAAAAATACTTTGTGGAAAAGGATCCCTATGAGCATGGAGACAGAAAATATTTAAATTTCGGACATAGTCTCGGCCATGCTATAGAAAAGGTTGCCAATTTTACTTATAGCCATGGACAATGTGTGGCTTTTTGGAAGTCTTATGGCGCTATCCCTGTGTAAGAACATCACCGAAGAGGAAATCGAAGAGGTGAAAAAGCCTTATGGAAGCTATGGGGCTGGAGATACAATGCAAAAGCCTTGTCTATTTCCGAAATTTTAGAAGCTTTAAGTAAGGATAAAAAAAGCAAAGAAACCAACATCTCCAGTTTGTCCTTCTCCATCATCTTTGTAGTCCGTATATTGAGGAGGAATTATCCAAAGATAGAATTGAAGCTGTATTAAAGCAGTACATGAAAAGTGAGGAACTATGAGTAATAAAGGAAAACTATGGCTTTACTTCTTCCTAAGTAGCGGAATTTTTAATCTTTTTGGACCAATGGACCAAGTCCTTGGCCGTAGAATACCTAAAATCAGGAAGGGAAATACAGCTAATTCCTAATATTCTCTCCTTGTTATATGTGGAAAATGCAGGGGCTGCCTTTGGAATCCTCCATGGTCAACAAGTCATATTTCTCATCATCACCTTGGTGGTTTTGGCCGGCGTACTGATGATTTTTTTCATAAAACACCGATAAAGAAAAGATATCTGCCATTTTTTTCCTTTGCCTATTATTGGTTTTTCCGGAGCCATAGGGAATTGTATAGATCGGCAGAAGCAGTCCTATGTTGTAGATTTTATTTATTTTTCGCCCCATTGACTTTCCGGTCTTTAATATTGCGGATATCTATGTAACCGTAGCTTGTTTTGTTCTTCTCTTTTTATTTTTTTCTTTGTGTATAAGGAAGATGAGTTTTCTTTCTTGAAGGAGAAAAAAATAATGGAATGGATTGTATCAAAAGCAGGAAGAAGGCAGCCGTCTTGATAAATTTTTATCGGAGCAAAAGGAGCATAGCTTTAGCAGGTCCTACATTTCCAAATGTATTCAAGATGGCTGTGTTTTTGGTCAATGGGAATAAGGCCAAATCTTCCTTAAAGCTAAAGGAGGGAGATAAGCTGAGCTTTTTGGTTCCGGAACAGATAGATTTAGAAGTTCTACCGGAGCAAATCCCCTTGGACATTGTTTATGAAGACGAAGACATCTTAGTCATTAACAAAGAACGGGGAATGGTAGTCCATCCTGCTCCCGGACATTCCGGAGGAACCTTGGTCAATGCGGTTTTAGCCCATGCAGGAGATTCTCTTTCTTCTATTAACGGGGTAAATCGTCCGGGGATAGTCCATAGAATTGATAAGGATACCACAGGTCTGCTTCTGGTTTGTAAAAAAATGATTTAAGTCATCAGAGTCTGGCAAAAGCAGTTGGAAGAGCATAGTATTACCAGAAGATATCATGCCCTGGTGTTCGGAAAAAAATCAAAGAGGAGGAGGGCTGCATTTCCGCTCCCATAGGACGGGATGAAAAGGACAGAAAAAAGCAAGCAATATCCTATAAACATGGCAAAGAAGCCATTACACATTACAAGGTTTTAGAGCGTTTTTCCGATTCCACCCTGGTAGAATGCAGGCTGGAAACCGGCAGAACCCATCAGATCCGTGTCCATATGAAAAGTATAGGGCATCCTCTTTTTGGGAGATCCTGTTTACGGACTGAAAAAAATCGGAAAGATGGAATTGCAGGACAGGCCCTGCATGCCATGGTTTTTAGGCTTTTGTCCATCCAAGAACCGGAGAATATATGGAATTTTCTGCAGCTTATCCTGAGGATTTTTCAGAAGCTTTTTAGAGAAACTAAGAAACAAGGGCTAAAGGATTATAGGAAAAATGTTAAAGGAGTTTTTTTCGAAAAAAAGATAAGGCTTTTTCCATCTTTCTTGATACTGTAAAAGCAAAAGCAATTCGCTTTCTGATAGAGTTTATAAGCAGAGTGGTAATAGGGGTAATTTCTTGAGTAAACAAGTTGAAAGTAAAGCAAAAGGGTATATGGGTAAGATACGGAAGTTTTTCCGTGCAAAGAAGAAAGAGAGTTTCTTGCTCTCTTTTCTTGCCTTGTTTTTTATTCTCTTTTTCCATTGTCTATGGGCAAAAGAAGAGCAGTGGAGAGCAGGCCTTAAAAAAGCAGTGATAGCCTTTTGTCCAGTGATAGTGAAATCAGCAGTAAAAAGCAATTTACAAAGAGCGGAATGGAACAATAGGCTTTATACAGAGCGAAAGGAAGACGAGTTCTTCGGTCCAAGACCCAATATCAGCCGTTATAATCTGGTGGATGTCAATCAAAATCCGGATCCTTTAAACTCTGTAGGAGGAGAAATCTATAAGGAGTTGATGGCAAAGGAAAGTGCTGATTTAGCCAGGATTTATGACAGCACCGGAGATACTCCGGAGCATACCGCAAAACAACTGGGACTAAAGCGCTCTGCCATACTGGGCCGATATAATCCCCAGGCACAGGGGCAGTCTGCAGATCAAAAAAGCTCTTGGGCAATTCCCTATTTTAAAAATATCCACTATCGTTATTACAACGGAGATGGTAAGGAAATTCAGGAATCCAGTAATGTAAAGGACATTCTGGCCATGGCCAGTGTCTATACCTACCAGCATAATTATTTGGATGAAGAGCGTTTTCGTGCCATTGTGAATGAGCTCTACACAAAATCCCATTCCTATTCTTTAAGCATCGGCCCTGTGTATTACGATAATGGTTGTATCCACAAGGACGCAAAGGAAGAAATGCTGGATGAGGAAGCAAAGAACAACTCCAAGGCTAGCGAAGAAACAAAAAGAGAGTCGGAAAGTACAGGTAATTCTACCGGGGAATCTAAAGCTGAAAGTAAAACAGGAGCTAGCGAAAGCACTAAGGAGAATGGAGAGCAGTCCGGCAGCAAGAAAGACGGTTCAGAATCTTCCAAAGCCGAAAAATACTACAGGCATAAAAAGAAAGTAGCCAAAGCAAAAGAATTCTGAAGAGAATAAAAAAAGACGAAAAAAATACAAAAGAAGGTGGCAAAGAAGACAGTAAGCAGGCTGAAGCTTCCGTAGAAAGCGGTGAAGGACAACTCGCCACAGAGGAAAAATGGAAATGAAGCCAATCTGCAAAAGCCCTTCCAATATAACGAAAGAAAGTAAAAAGAAAAACAAAAAAAGAAACGAATGCAAACAGTATTCAGGACAAGAAAAAAACTGCCCAAAAACTACTGTCCCGGACATGTGGATTTAACCATTAAAATCACCGTCATTGGCTTTTGATGATGAAAACGGACTTAGAAATATTCCCTTGGATTCTATAAAGGATTTGGAAGAGCAGGATCGCCTTCCGGGAAGCCGTTGGCATGGCTGGGATGAATATAGTATTGCTGCCGTAAACCGTCTCAGAGAGCAGGACTGGTTTAAAGAATATGGTCTTAGTATTTCCTCCGTGGAGAAGAAATCTCCTTTGACAGAGGAAGAAATATCCTCCTATATGAAAGATTTACCGGAGGATACCAGCCAGGAGAGAAAAGCCCTGATTCGTTTTGCCTTGTCTTCCGTAGGAAAAAGTTCCCTATTATTATGGCGGAAAAAGCAGGCTCCAAGGGATTGGAAAAATAATCATTTTGGTTCCAATTTATCAGAATCGGATTACAAGGGAAGAAATCGAAGGGGCTTAGACTGTTCAGGCTTTGTGCAATGGGCTTACTGGTCCAGTGTGGACAAGAGTTTAGACTTTGCCTCCAGTACCCAGGAGCTCATCGGTAAAGGACAAAAAATCAAGCGTAGTGAATTAAAGCCGGGTGATTTAATTATCCAGCCCAGCGGAGACAGCCATGTGGTAATGTTCATAAAATGGACGAAAGAAGGAAAAATGCTTGCCGTCCACGAGAATGGTACTGCCGGTAATGTTTCCGTAGATGAAGTACAGGCAAATTATCCCTATTATCGCAGTGTTTTACCATAAAATACTTGACGAAGAGGGCAGTTTACTGTAAAGTAACCTAGATGCCGCCTAGCGAGGTTTAAGAAGCATGTCTCACCACAGCTAGCGAGTAAATTTTTATAGGAGGATTCCTAATGTACGCAGTAATTGTAAGTGGCGGAAAGCAGTACAAAGTCAGTGAAGGCGATGTAATCCGTGTGGAGAAGTTGGAAGTAGAAGAGGGAGCAAAGATTACTTTTGATCAGGTTCTTCTTCTCAATGACGGTTCTTTGAAGATTGGTACACCAACAGTTGCCAATGCAAAGGTTAGCGGAACTGTTCTTCAGAATGGTAAGGGTAAGAAGGTTATCGTTTACCGTTACAAGAGAAAGTCCGGATACCACAAGAAGAATGGTCACAGACAGCTTTTTACAGAAGTAAAAATTGACAAGATTGGTTAATTTTTAGGAAAGGATAGGTAAATTACATGGCTCATCATAAGGGTATGGGCTCTACCAAAAACGGTAGAGATTCCGAGTCGAAAAGACTTGGTCAAAAGAGAGCAGATGGTCAGTTCGTGAAGGCTGGAAACATTCTGTACAAGCAGAACGGAACCAGAATTCATCCAGGTCTGAATGTAGGCTTGGGAAATGATTTCACCTTATTTGCAAAGGTGGACGGAGTCGTTAAATTTGGCCGTCTAGGAAGAGATCGTAAGCAAGTATCTGTACTTCCAAAGGCATAAGGAAACATTAACCCCATGCTGGTTATCCGGCGTGGGGTTTTTCCTATAGTAAAGAAGATATTTTTTTGCAGGAAAGATTCCTGCTTCTTTTTTTAGAAAAAAAGGAGTATTCATGTTTGCAGATATTGCAAAAATTTATGTAAAGAGCGGAAAGGGTGGCAATGGCCATGTATCCTTTCGTAGAGAATTGTTTGTTCCTGCAGGAGGACCGGACGGTGGAGACGGCGGAAAGGGTGGAGACATCATTGTAGAGGTGGACAAAGGCTTAAACAGCCTGGAACCCTTCCGTCATAAAACAAAAATATGCCGCGGAGCCGGGACAAGAGGGAGATGGCAGAAAGATGCACGGAAGGAACGGAAAGGATCCGATCCTGAAAGTTCCGGAGGGTACCCTCTTAAAGGATGATGAGACCGGTAAGCTGATTGCGGATATGAGCGGAGACAATCAGCGCATGATCTTATTAAAGGGGGAAAGGGGTGGCCTTGGCAATATGCATTTTGCCACCCCTGCCATGCAGGCACCGAAATTTGCTCAGCCGGGAGAAGAGGCCAGAGAAATTACCCTTCGTTTGGAATTACGGGTAATTGCGGATGTAGGCTTAGTAGGCTATCCCAATGTGGGAAAGTCTACCTTACTTTCCATGTGCAGTAATGCCAGACCGGAAATTGCCAACTATCATTTTACTACCTTGAATCCTCACCTTGGTGTGGTGAACTTAAAGGGTGACAGAAGCTTTGTTATGGCGGATATTCCCGGTATTATCGAGGGAGCATCCTCCGGTATCGGACTGGGCTTTCAATTCCTTCGTCATATCCATCGCTCCAGAGTACTGATTCACATGGTGGATGCTGCAGGTACCGAGGGGAGAAAGCCTCTGGAGGATTTCTTACAGATTCAGAAGGAATGTGAAGAATATGATGAGGAAATCCTTAGAAAGCCTATGATTGTGGCTGCCAATAAGGTAGAGCTTTTGCAAAGTGAGGAGCAGGAAGAAGATTTGGCTCTTTTGGAAAATCACTGCAAGGAACACAATATTCCTTTCTTCCGCCTTTCCGCAGCTTCCAACCAGGGAATTTTACCTGTATTGGAAAAAGACCTGGGAACTTTTACAGGAAAAATAAAGAACAGCCTGTTGTCTATGAAAGCGAAGTGGATTTAGAGAAGCTTGGTGCAGTAGAAATGCTGGCAATCAACTATGAGCATCCGGAAGAGGGATTGTTTATTGTGGAGGGTCCCAAGATGGAGAAGATGCTGGGCTATACCAACTTAGAAGCGGAAAAAGGCTTCCTTTTCTTCCAGCGTTTTATGGTGGAGCAAGGCATTATCAAAGAATTAAAGAAGATGGGCTTGAAAGAAGGAGATACCATCAAAATCTATGCCCATGAATTTGAATATTATGACACGGAGGGAGAGGAATGAAATCCTACATCAAAGACAGTAAAAATGCGTTCAGTCTTGAAGGGGCTGCACAGAAATTAGAACCTACCCTTTCTCTGGGAAAAAAATTCCATTACTCCTGAGTTTATTGAAGCAGTACGGGAATATATGGAAAAAAACATGAGTTGTTAAAAATTCATGTTTTTAAAGAATTGTATAGACGATCTTCGGGAGTTGGGAAATACCATAGCGGATCGTTCCGGTACAGAATTAGTGCAGATTATCGGTCGTATGATCGTCTTATACAAACCGGCAAAAGAAGAAAAAGACAGGAAATTCTCTCTATGAAATCCATAGCCATTTTAGGGGGAAGCTTTAATCCGGTGCATTACGGACATTTAAAAAAATGGCGGAAGCCGCCATGAAAAAGCACTCATTTTTTTCCAAGGTTCTTTTTATCCCCACCGGCACCCCCTATCATAAAGAGCAGAAGGATTTGCTTCCCTTTGCCGATAGGCTGAAGCTTTTGGAACTGGCTATCGAAAAATATCCGGATTTTGATTGCTCTCCTATGGAAGGAGATAGGGATGGGAATTCCTATACCATCGATACGGTAAGAGAACTTCTGCGGCAGAATCCGACGAATTCCTACAGTCTTTTAATCGGAACCGACCAGTTTTTAACCCTTCGTTCCTGGCATAAAATCAAAGAACTGGGGCAACTGGTGGATTTTTATGTTGCCAATCGAAACGGGGAGATGGAGTTCTCTACTTTCCAAAAGGAAAGGAAGGCTTTGGAGAAAGAGTTTTCTTTACATTGCATTTTGTTTCCTATGCCGGCTATCGACCTTTCCAGTACGGAGATTCGGAATCGACTGAAAGCAGGAAAGTCCATTCATGGAATGCTTCCAAAGTCGGTGGAAGAGTGTATTTTGAAAAAGGGCTTCTACCGTTAAAGAAGGAAATCATAAAGAGGATATCTATATCGAATAAAGCAACTATATCGAAGAAAGCAACTATATCGAAGAAGATATCTATAGCAAAGAGGAATCATGGAAGAAAAAGAATTTATGCAAAAAATCGAAGAAATTCGAAAGCATTTGCAGGAGCATTTAAAGAAGGAGCGCTATGAGCATTCTTTAAGTGTGGCCTTTACCAGCATCTGTCTGGCTATGGCCCACGGGGTAGACCTCCAAAAGGCGGAGCTTGCAGGACTTTGCCACGACTGTGCAAAATATATGGGGAAAAAAGAATTACTGGAGGCTTGTCAGAGAGAGCATATCCCTCTGCTTCCCGAGTATTTGGAGGCGCCCCAGGTTCTCCACGGTATTTACGGCGCCTGTTATGCCAAAAAACATTTTCAAATCGACAATGAAGAGATTCTCTCCGCTATTTACTATCATACCCTGGGAAAACCGGCTATGACCACTTTGGAAAAGATTGTATATCTGGCCGATTACATTGAAGTAAGAAGAGGGAATCGGGAGGACTTAAATGCAATCCGGGAAATTGCCTTTCGAGATTTGGATTTGGCGGTGAAGCTTTGTTTAGAGGCAAGTATTGCCTATGTAAAAGAAAAGGGACAGCATTGTTGCTCTTTATCCCTGGATGCGTTAGCATATTATCAAGAGAAAAAAAGGAGGTATAAATGGAATCTTTGGACTTATGTAAAAAATTGTATCTGTTTTTAGATGAGAAAAAAGGAAGTGACATCATCGTTTTAGACATTTCCGAAATCTCCGTTTTATCGGATTATTTTGTTTTGGTATCCGCAGATAATGTAAGACAGCTGGATGCCTTGAAGGATGCCCTGGAAGAAGCCGTTCATTTGGATAATCGTAAGGCGGAGGGAGAGAGTAGCTCCGGTTGGATTCTTTTTGGATTATAAGGATGTTATCGTGCATCTTTTTGACAAAGAAACCAGATCCTTTTATAACCTGGAAAAAATCTGGTCTGATGCCAAGAGAGTAGAATTATAAGAAAGGCTATAGCATGAAGAGTGTAAAAAGACATGAGCTAAGTAGAGAAGAAGTTTGGCACTTTGATGATTTATATGCCAATGATGAAGCATTTTTAAAAGGCTTTGGCGGAATCCGAAGAGAAAGCAACGGAAATTGCTTCCTATGAGGGACGTCTCGGCAGTTCTCCGGAAATTTTATTGAAGGCTTTGAAGGAGAAAGAGGCATTAGCCTTATTATCCAGCCACTTTTTGGCCTACAGCATGATGAAAAGCGATGTGGATACCAAAGACCAGGAAGCTTTAAGTTTAAATCAGAAAGCAATGGCGGTAGAGGTTCGAAACGGAGAAAAATTAGCCTTTTTCGATCCGGAGATTCTTTCCTTGTCTTCGGAATATCTGGATAAAGCATTTTCAGACTGTAAGGAATTGGAGAAGTATTCCGTCTATATCAAGGATGTCAGAAGATTAAAAAGAGCATACTTTAGTTAAAAAAATGCCGAAAAAGCTTCTGGCATCGGCTCAGTCCATGGCCAGCGGTCCCTATCAGGCATTTTCCATGCTGCAAAATGCCGATCTTCAATTTCCTTCCGTGGAAATGAACGGGGAAGAAATTCCCGTCAGTAACGCCCGTTTTGTCCCCTTACAGACCGGCAATAACCGTCCGCTACGTAAGGCGGTATATGAAGCCTTTTATAAGGTATATCAGGATCATAGAAATACCTTTGCCGCATTATTTGACGCGCAGCTAAAGCAGCAGTATTTCTTTGCCAAGGCCAGAAACTATCCTACAGCCTTTGCCGCTTCCGTAGGGGAAGTGGATGTTTCCGAGAAGGTTTGGGATCATCTGATTTCCGCCGTTCACAAGAAGATTTCCGCCTTTCATGATTATGTAGCTCTTCGAAAGGAAATGCTTGGCTTAGAAGATCTTTCCATGTATGACGTTTACGCGCCCATGGTAAAGGACTATGAGTACCATATTGATTTTGAGGAAGCCAAGGAAGTGATTTTAAAAGGTCTAAAGCCTTTAGGAGAGGACTATCAGGAGCTTTTGAAAAAAGCTTATTCCGAGTATTGGATTGATGCCAAGGAAAATGACGGAAAGCGTGTGGGAGCATACTGCAACCCTGTATTTGGCGTTCATCCCTTTATCCTTATGAGCTATCAAGGCACCATGGATGATCTTTTTACCTTAGCCCATGAGCTGGGACATGCCATGCATTCCTATTATTCGGAGCAGGAGCAGGGCTTCCTGAATTCTCAATACAAGCTTTTTGTTGCGGAAGTAGCTTCCACCACCAATGAAGTACTGCTGTTATATTATCTGATGGAACAGGCTAAAAACAAGGAAGAGAAGCTCTATCTTTACAACCATTTCCTGGAGAGCTTTAAGGGAACCTTCTTTAGACAAACTATGCTTTCCGAGTTTGAACGTAAAGCCGCTTCTATGTTGGAAGCAGGAGAGGCCATCACCGCCGATAGCCTGGAGAAGACCTATCATGATTTGAATAACTATTACTTTGGTCCGGATATGAAGATTGATGATCTGATTTCCGTAGAGTGGAGCAGAATCCCTCATTTTTACTACAACTTCTACGTATATCAGTATGCAACAAGCTTTGCCGTATCCTGTGCAATTGCCAAAAGAATTTTAGCCAAGGAAGAGGGAGCTCTGGAGCAATATAAGAAATTCCTGTCCAGCGGCTGCACCAATGACCCTGTGTCCTTGTTACAGCTTGCAGGAGTAGATCTTTCCACGGAAAAAGCCTATGGTGGATGCCATCAGTATGTTCCATAGCATCGTTCAGGAAATGCGAGACTTATATCACAAAAGCATAATTTCCCATAATTTTTTTAAAGAGGAAGTGACTGTGAAAAAAATTAAATTATAAAAAGTTTTTCGGCAATATAGGTCTGATTGTGGGGTAGTCTGAGCCCGTCGGTACTTGCGAAAAAAACAAGAGAAACGCAGTTTTTCGCTTAGTATCCGCTACGTGGCGAAGCTAGCGAGAGCGTGCCCCAATTTCAGACCTATATTGCTTAGGAAACTATTGTAATTTTTTTACAGTCACTTCTCCTTTTTGTATCTATGGAATTTTATGCAATAATAATTACCTATAAATCAGCTTCCATTTAAGTCTTCGCTTGCGATTTGTCCAATTTTGTTATAGAATTGACAAGTAACAAACATTTCTATTTTGAAGGAGGACAGTATGGAGGAAGTTCAAAAGAAAGAGAAATTCCATCATCCTAAAGGGCTTTGGTTAGCCTGCATTGGTATGGCCGGTTCCAGCTACTTGAAGTATGCGGTATCCGGTATTACTATTTTTTTCTACACCTATTCTGTAGCAATGGGCGGTCTTGGTTTAAGCGATAAACAAGCAGGACTTATCATTTCTATCGCCGGAGCTTTTGGTTCCGTGCTGCCACTCTTAGGCTCCATTATTACAGACCGTTTTCTGGGCATGCAGAAAGCGATGATTATGGCATTCTTTTTACAAAGTGTTGCCTATGCCATTTTCTTCTTCTTTACCCCCCATGTTCCCATGATTATTGTGGGTATCGTGATTAACATGTGCTCCATGGCTTTTATGAACAACAACTTAACAGCCATTGTAGGTATGCTTTACTCCAATAAAGAGCATGCCCGAAAGGATGCAGCCTACGGTATCTTCTACATGGCGGTAAATATCGGAAGCTTCTTTGGACCGATTTTCGGAGGACTTCTTACAGACCACTGGATGGCTGTGAAGGATGCAGAGGGTAATATTGTTAAATACGGTTATAAGTATGCTTACCTGATGGTTGCCATCGGTATGTTTATCGTATTCCTGATCTTCCTTGTTTTAATTCCGAAGTGGTTAGGAGAGGTAGGAAAGCACCCCGCAAATGCAAAGGGCGCTAACAAAGAAGAGAAGCAGAAGGTAGAATTCAAGTTTAGTCCGGTGGAGAAAACACGTTTGATAGGAATGGGTATTATTTTCATCTTGGTAACCGTTTACTGGACAGTGTACTTTCAGACTTCTTATACCATCAATACACTGGCAAATGATTATGTTAACCTTAATGTAGGCGGCTTCCATGTGCCTGTAGTATGGTTGATTTCCTTTTAACGGAATTTTATGTATTATTCTTGCTCCGCTTCTTGGAAATCTTTGGATGACTCTTTCTCAAAAAGAAGATGGATCCTCCTGTAAGCTTTAAAGATGGCTGTGGGAATGATTATTACCGGTCTTGCTTTCTATATCATTTTACTCGGTTTCAATACCTTACATGGTGTATTGGATAAGACGGTAAAGATGGATCTTTGGTATATGCTTCTTGCTTATGCCATTTTAACGGTAGGAGAACTCTTGGTATCTCCTGTAGGTATGGCTTTGTTTAATAAGCTGACTCCGGAGCGTTTCTCCTCCCTGGCTATGAGTGTATGGTATTTAACCCTATACCTTCTCCGGTATTGCTTCCGGATATCTGGTGGCGGTAGCTAAGGATTGGGGATATGGAAAGATTCTGAATATCTTAGGTGCAGCCCTTATCATCAGCGGTGTGGTTATGTTGGTGATTATGCCCTTTATTGAGAAGCTGATTGCTGTAGACAAGTTAAGCACAGAAGAAACAGCAACAGAGACTGCAGAATAGCTTTAAAAATGACTCTCTTTATCTCTCAGCGAGTTGTCATATAATCAAGCTTAAAGCTTTATTTAGAAAGTAACCGAATTCATACGAATCTCCGATATTTCAAAGACTTCTATGAGTCAGGAAATATTGGAGATTTTTTTCGTACAAACGTTTGCATAAAAAAAGAAAGAATATGCTATACTTTTATAAATTTTAAATTCTAAGAAAAGAGGCCAGGATGGGAAGACCAAGAAAAGTACCAAGCAAAGATAATTTAACAGAGAAGCAATTAGCGATTTACAACTACATTAAAGAATGTGTTCAGATTAGAAACTATCCGCCTTCTGTTAGAGATATTTGCACAGAGGTAGGTTTAAAGTCCACTTCCAGCGTTTTTAGTTACTTAAATGACTTGGAGCAGGCCGGACTCGATCCGTAAGGACCCATCCCATCCAAGAGCCATTGAAATCTTGGACAAAAGCCATAGCCATAGTGGAAAAGCCCCTAAAAGCAGTAAGACAAAGGAGCTTTCTCCCGTACATAGCTCGCCTGTAGAAGAAAGTATGAAGGAAATGGTGTCAGTACCGGTAATCGGTACCGTAGCCGCAGGAACCCCCATCTTTGCCGAAGAGAATGTGAGCGACCATTTCCCCCTTCCCACAGAGATTTTACCGAATCAGGAAACCTTTATTCTGAAGGTAAAGGGAGATTCCATGATTAATGTAGGTATTTTCGATGGAGACTATCTGATGGTTGCAAAGCAAAATACCTGCAGTGACGGTGAGGTTGTTGTGGCTTTGGTAGAGGATAGTGCTACGGTTAAGCGCTTTTACAAAGAAAAAGGATATATTCGTCTACAGCCGGAGAATGATACCATGGAAGATATCATTGTAAATGACTGTCAGATTCTAGGAAAGGCCATTGGGCTGATTCGTGTTGGACTATAAGCTATACGCTATAAGCTGTTTAATAGATACGTCTAAATTAATATTGTCGTTTTTTTGAGGAATAAAATGCTGGAAAAATGGTCCGAACCGGGTATTGGTCAATTTTTAAAAGAAAGTTTTTCCATCAGCTGTAAAGCCGGAGAGGAAGAGTTTCAGAAACTACAGAAAGAATTCCTACAACTGAATAGTCATCTGGAAAAGCAAGGGGTGAAGCTGCGTTTGGGTAATTTAAAAGATGACAAGCAATGTTCCTGTAGCATAGAATTGTCTCTAAAGCATATGAAGAGAGATGCGGGGAAAAAACGGGAATACGGCACCCATAAGAGTATCGGGGCAGTTTATCTTTATCGTAAAGAGCATAACAGTAAAGAAACAGCCCTGTATTCCGGGCTTCCTCTGCGTTCTTATCAAAGAAGAGTGAAGAAATACAAGGAAGAAGGACGTTGGACAGAAGAAGAGAAGGCTTTTTTTTAGCCTTCTCTTTTCAATCTTACTCTGTTCTTATTCCAATTCTTATTCCAATTCTTATTCCAATTCTTATTCCTGTTCTTACTCTATTCTTACTCTTTTCTTATTCCCCTTCTTCTTTTCTGAGTCTTACCAGATTTCTGACACTGCGGCGTCTTTCTTCTTCCAAAGCCGCATAATGCTTTTTGGTGGTATTTACGTCACTATGCCCCAGAACATCCGCAACCAGATAAATATCTCCGGTTTCCTGGTATAGATTGGTACCATAGCTGCTTCGTAATTTATGCGGAGTAATATGTTTTAAGGGGAGTTACCTTTTGTGCATATTTCTTCACCATCAATTCCACAGTTCGCACAGACATTCTTTTATTTTGTAAAGATAGGAACAAAGCATTTTCATGTCCTGAAGCCGGGATTTTCCCCTTTCTTTCCTCCATATAAGCTCTTAAGCCTTGTTCCACCTCATCGGAAAAAGTAGATGGAGACTTCCTTGCCTCCCTTTCTGTGAATACGAATGGCATTGTTTTGAAAATCCACATCGGAGCAGTTTAAACCCACGCATTCCGACACACGGATTCCTGTCCCCAGCATTAACTGCATCATAGCCAGGTCTCTTACTTGATTCTTCTCATGATAGAGCTTTTTCCTTCTTGCTTAAATCTTCTCCGGACTCTACCTGATCCAGAAACTGTGCAACTTCTCCCCTGATCCATGCGAACAATCTCTTCCTGAGAAAGCTTCGGCAAGGAGAGAAGAGCAGTCTTATTCTCCTTAATTTGTTCTGTTTTATAAAGATAGCCAAAAAAACTTTTTAAACTGGAAATTTTCCTTTTTATGCTCTTGTTATGATTTAAAACTTCAACTTCCTCAATTTGTCCCTCTTTACCGGTCTTTTTCTTCGTTCTATATTTCAAAAATTCCATATATTCCTCTAAATCCACCAGGGATAAACGATCCAAATCCCTGGCTTCAAAATCATAAATATCGGAACGAAGCTTTTTTTCCTCTATTAAAAATTGAAAAAAGACCTTTAAATCATAGGCATAGGCAATCTTGGTTCTGGAGGAAGTAACTTGATCAATACCGCGAAAAAAAGATGCACAAAAGGCCGGTAGATCCTTTTGTAGCTGTCTAAGCTTTAAAGTATTCTGTTTGTCTAATTCTAAATGATATTGTAATGGCATAGCTTATTCTCTCTAATAATTTTTATCCACTCTAATAAGTTTTTTTCTCCATAATCAATACAGAGTAAATCGTTTTAGCTTGAATCCGAATTTGATAGATACCAAAGCCATATTCAAGCCGTTGCATCGTAGTTTTACCAGATTATAGCATAATCCCTTTTTAAAAAGCAATAACTATTCGTTAAACAAGAGTTTAGCGAATAGTTATCTATCTATTCTTTACAGTACTGTTAGTTGGTCTTCTTCCAAGTTTTTCGGAGAAAATAAGATTAACATGGGGAAAAATTTCCAATCTTCCTGCCAACATATCAAAAATCATTACTGCTTTTGAGAAAGGCGAATAAATCGAGAAGTTTTCTATGGGTCCTACTTTTCCAAGTCCCGGTCCAATATTATTAAAGGTTGCGGAAACGGCTGTAAAGTTTGTGGTAAAGTCAAATCCGTCAAAGCTGATTAAGAAAACGGAAATCATGATTACAAAACAATAGGCAATCAAATAAGTGCTTACAGAACGAACTACATTGTAATCCAAGCTCTTTCCTTCCAAGCGAATCCTTTTGATGGCTTCAGGGTGAATAATCAAATGAAGCTCCTTCCCCATATTCTTTAGCAAAATAAGGATTCTGGAGACCTTCAGTCCACCGCCTGTAGAACCTGCACAGGCACCGGAAATCATCAAGAACATAATGATCATTTGGCTCGGAACAGCCCAATGATTATAGTCCAATGTGGAAAAACCGGTTGTGGTTATGATACTTCCAACAGTAAAAAAAGCATGGTGCAAGGCAAAAGCCAATCCCTGTCCCATTTCCTTCAAATTATTAAAGGCAATAAATAAAGTGGAGCAAAGAATGATAAAAAAAGATAGGCTCTGGCCTCTTCACAAGAAAAAAAGCATCCTTCCACTTCTTTTCTTTGTAAAAGATAAAAAAACATTGAAGTTAATACCGAACAAAAATCATAAAAATGGTAATCAAAAACTGGCTAAGCATGGAATAATCCGCCATGCCGGAGTTTCTGATGGCAAATCCGCCGGTTCCTGCTGTTCCAAAGCCAATGCAAAGCGCATCAAACAGCGGCATACCGGAAACTAAGAAGGCAATGATGCATATTACCGTTAAAACAAAGTAAATCTTATAAAGCGCCTTTGCGGTATCCGCAACTCTGGGCACCATCTTAGACACATCCGGTCCCGGAGATTCCGCCTTCATAATCATCATGTTATAGCCGCCTCCAAGAGGAAGAACCGTTAAAACAAGGACCAAAAACGCCCATTCCACCCATCCAGTGGGAAAAAGAACGCCAAAAAATCAATCCCTTCCCAAGAGCCTCCACATCACTTAATATGGAAGAACCTGTGGTGGTAAAACCGGAAACTATTTCAAAAACCGCATCAATGTAGTGGGGGATTTTTCCGCTGATATAAAAGGGTAAGGCTCCCACTAAGGACAAAACCAACCAGCAGCCTGCCACAATAACAAAACCCTCTCTGGCATAAAAGGCAATTTTCTTCGGTTTTTTCTGTGTTAAAAGTACTCCCACAACTAAAGAAACGGCAGATACTGCCAATATAGCCGCTGCAGTATTATATTCCTTATAAAGGATGGCACAGATAAAAGGAAGCAACAAGCTGATTCCCTCTATTCGAAGTACCCAGGCCAGGATGTAGACAATCATACTAAAGTTCATAATGAATATCCTCTTCCTTCTTTACTTCCAAAATGTCCCGTAAATCGTTAAAGCCCGCGTTGGTGGTAACTACAATGACCCTATCTCCCACCTTCATCACATCCGCTCCCCTTGGAGTAATAATTTTATTTTGACGGATGATTCCGCAAATCAATACTCCCTGCTTAAAGGACATTTGCGCAAAAGGAATATTGATCAAATCCGGATCGTTTAAGACCTTAAACTCTAAGGCCTCTGCCAATCCGTCTGCTATCTTATATAAGGTTTCCACATTGGATCCCTTGGAATTCTCTAACGCACGAACATATCGAACGATACTCTCCGCTACAATCTGTTTCGGATAAATCACGGAACCCAAGTTCATTTCCTTGGTAACATTTTCAAAGGCAATACGGTTAATCTTGGTGATTAAACGAGCATCGGAAAAGCTTTCCCGCATAAAGAGAAAGCATGATATTTTTCCTCATCAAAACCGGTTAAAGAGCAGAATGCATCTGTATTTTCAATACCTTCCTTCTTTAAAAGTTCAGAATCAATACCGTCTCCATTAATGATAATGCTATCCGGAAGCACATCCGCCAGATATTCACATCTCTCCTTGTTGGAATCAATGATTTTCAGTCGCATGTTCAGATGTGTTTCTTCAATATAGCGGGCAATATAGTAGCTGATTCTTCCACCGCCCACAATAATACAGTCTCTAACCGGGGTATAATCCACCCCAAGCTTTAAGAAAAAAACTTGGTAACATCCTTAGAGGCCGCAATAAAACTGATAAGATCCTCCTCATCCAGAGCATCAAAAACCGTTAGGAATGATAATATCCTCTCCTCTTTGAATCAGGGTAATCAGCACATTTAAGCCGGTTTCCTTTTGGAAGGAATGAAGGGGAATACCAATTAACTGGCTCTCTTTCGGAACCTTCACCCGGATTAAATCCAGCTTTCCTCTGGAGAAGCTATCTACTTTTTATGGCAGAAGGAAAACGAAGTAAACGCTCAATTTCCTTTGCCGCAGCCATATCCGGATTGATCACCATAGCCAGGTTTAATTCATCTCTAAGATAGGAAATTTCCGTAGTATACTGGGGATCGCGAATTCTGGCAATGGTACGACAATTTCCCTCTTTTTTTCGCAAAGAGGCAACAAAAGCATATTCACTTCATCCCGGCTGGTTGCCGCAATTAAAAACATCCGCATTTTGTACGCCGGCTTCCCTTAGGGTCTGAAGCATGGCTCCATTTCCGTGGATACCCATAATATCCAGGAAATCCACCGCATGCCGAAGAACCTTCTCATCCTGGTCCACAATGGTAATATCGTGTCCCTCTTTGTTTAATTGATCCGCCAGGGTAAGGCCTACCTTACCGCAACCTACCACAATAATATTCATAACTTTTTCCTCATTTTACAGATTATAAAAAGAAAATAAATAAGACTATATTCCTGCTATTCAAATAGAAACCGACTCTTTCAATCCTTTTTCGATAGCTGATTTAATACTGAAATATCCTGATTCAAAAGCTTCTAAAAATGAACCAATAAATCTCTTTTCGCCTCTACCAAAAAGCTTCCCTAAGTTCATCATAGCGAAAACTCTTCTTTCCCCCCTCTTCCATCCTCTGATAGAAGTGCTCCAGTTCCCGATAGGGAACATAGTACTTCTCTCCTCTTTTACTGAAGGATAGGATAATGAAGCTGATACCGCCTTGCAGCATAAAGCGCTTCATAAAGTCCATCTGATGGGCATGAAGATTTTGCAGGGGAAAAGGAGTCCTTGTGACATTCTTTAGCATCAAAACAAATGGGAATTCCTTGAACAATTCCCATATAATCCACCGTAGACTTCTTATCAAAATAGGCCAAGGTGATTTGTTTATGGTTTTGGTCCAGCTTAATGGGCGTTATAGGAGTAGGAATTTTCTGAATTAAGGCCAGATTCTTTTCCTCATACAGGGCAATCGTATGGTTAATCTCCTCTTCCAAAAGAGAGCCTCTTAGCCCTCGTGATTTCCATGTACCCATGTTTCCCATTCCTGAACAATGGAATTGCCCTGAAATAATTGATTTTCATAGCTTCACATACTTCTCCCAGGGTTTCCTCTGTCCGCTGTCTGGCAAGCTTCGTGCCTTCCAAGAGGATCTCATAGACTTCCGGAATATTGTTTTTCCCAATATTTTCTCTTTTTCCCGGATAGGCTGTAGGATTTCTTCCATTACAGCCAGTAAGGTCTTCTTACATTTCACATCTCCAAGACCGCCTCGCATGTAATGCTCCTTCATCTCCTCCAGATTCTGATAATCCGGGCAGAAACGAGAGAAATCCTCCTTTGGTGCAAAGGCATCCAGATAAGTAAATACGGCATTTCCCTCCACATGACCGGGATCGCCACATTGATGTGGGTCGGATCGGTATACATGCTCATAATCTTTGTTTTTACCGTACTTGGATCGTCGGAAAGGTAAATACCGTTTCCTAAGGACTTACTCATCTTTGCCTTACCGTCTGTTCCCGGCAGTCTTCTTTGGCTGGAATGCTCCGGCAAAAGAATCTCCGGCTCTAAAAGCACTTCCTTTTGATAAAGCTGATTAAACTTACGCACAATTTCCTTACACTGCTCAATCATGGGAAGCTGATCTTCTCCTACCGGTACGGTAGTAGCCTTAAAGGCGGTAATATCCGCAGCCTGAGAAACCGGATAGGTAAAAAATCCCGCAGGCAGTCCTACTTCATTGTCATTGACGCTTTCTCCCCCATGGAAGCCCCGGAGCTTCATCTCCGCCTTTACGGTGGGGTTACGGCTAAGTCTTTGGGTTGTTACCAGATTCAAATAATAAAAGCTAAGGGTATGGAGAGCCGGAAGGCCGGACTGAATACAAATGGTACTGACATTGGGATCAATGCCTACAGACAGGTAATCCAAAGCCACCTCGATAATATTGTCTCGAATCTTCTTGGGATTATCATAGTTATCCGTTAATGCCTGGTCATCTGCAATCAAAATATTGATCTGATCATATTCTCCGGAATTCTGTAAATCCACTCTTCTTCTAAGGGAACCCACATAATGTCCCAGATGTAATTTTCCTGTAGGACGGTCTCCGGTTAAAATGATTTTCTTTCCTGTATTACCCATTTTTCTCTCCTTATTGCTTGGATACTTCATGATTCCTTGAATCTTGTTTTTTCAATTTTATAGCTTTGCCCAGTATACCATAGATTCTCTTAAAAGGCATTTTGAATCAGCTGAATCTTCTCTCCTTCTATGCTGATGACATCAAAACGGCAGGGTGTATTTGTTAAGGAATAGCCATGCTTGCAAAGGTAGGCAGTTGCCCAGTTACGAAGCCGTCTTTGCTTTCCTCTGTCCACCGCATAAAGGCCGGGAACAAGGCTATGCTCCTTTCTCCCCTTTACTTCTATAAAACAAAGAGTTTCTCCGTCCATAGCCACCATATCCATTTCCAGATGATGAAAATGACTGTTACGCTCCAGAATTTTATAGCCCTTCTCTGCCAAAAAAGCCACAGCCCGGTCTTCAAAGGCTTTTTCCCTTCAGTGTATTAGAAGTATTGGAATTCTTAACAGTATTTGAAGCCTTTAAAACATCTGAACTCTTTATACCGGAATTTAAACTGCTCATATTCTTTCTTAATGCATTCTCTTTCAGTATCTTTTCTTTGCCTGCTATGTCTTCTTCTGTCTTTCCCATCTGTACTCCTAAAGTTATATTATTGTCCGGCATAAAGTTTTTTCAAAAAGCTCCGTCGGTGTATGGGACAGGGGCCATGCTCTAAAATAGCTTCCGTATGGGCCTTGGTTCCATAGCCCTTGTGCTTTTCAAAGCCATATTCCGGATATTCCTTGGCATAGTCCAGCATAAGATGATCCCTACTCACCTTGGCCAAAACGCTGGCTGCCGCAATGGACAAAGACTTGGCATCCCCATGAACGATAGGAATTTGGGGAATATCCACCAAAGGAATATTTACCGCATCATTTAGCAAAAGAGAGGGAGTAATAGAAAAGTTCTTCTCCATCTCCTCTATAGCCATTCGCATAGCCTCGTAGGTCGCCTGGAGGATATTGATTTCATCAATTCTTTCCGGAGAAACGATGCCGATTCCATAGGCTATCGCATTTTCCTTGATTTCAAGAAAGAGAGCTTCTCTCCGCTTTTCCGTCATTTTCTTGGAATCATTGAGGAAATAAAAAAGATGGTCTTTGGGTAAAATGGCGGTAGCCGCTACAACGGGGCCGGCTAAGGGTCCCCTTCCTGCCTCATCCACTCCGGCAACATAGGGAAGATCGCATGTTCTTCCTCCAATTGCCACATTTCCTTTAAACGGGCTTCCTCTTTAAGTCTTTGTGCTTCTGTCATGCCTTGGCCTCATTTCTGTAAAGCGCTTCTTCCAAGCATTTTCTTTCAACTTTATTCTACTGCTGAATCCTCATCCCCTTCATCAGACCATTTACCGGGATGCTCCAGACTGATTTTCCCCAGTCTTCCACTACGAAAATCATCCAAAATCAGACGGGAGACTCTGGTGTAATCCACATCTCCTCCCTTCTTGATACAGGCTCTTTTTACGGCAATCTTATCCATAATGGAAAGAGCCGCTTCCCCCTCCTCCGGCTCTATTCCATAGCGCTCCAGAATCGCTTTAGGATAGTAGCGGACAAGATATTTTAAGAAATAAAAAAACCAAATCTTCTATTGGCAAAATATCATCATTGATGGAACCTATAAGCGCCAAGTTATAGCCCACGATTTCCCGTTCAAACTTCGGCCAGGTAATTCCAGGAGTATCCAAAAGCTGTACATTTTTATCCAGCTTAATCCACTGATTTCCTCTGGTAACTCCGGGCTTATTGCCGGTCTTAGCAGTAGAACGACCTACAAAGGCATTGATAAAGGTGGATTTTCCCACATTGGGAATGCCTAAAACCATGGCTCTAACCAACTGAGAGGAAATACCCTTTTTTTCTGTTCTTCTCATAGAGGGGTTGGGAAGCCTCTTGAATCAATTTGTTTACCCGTTTTACGCTGGCCCTGTTTCTGGCATCAATGCCCAAAGTAAAGAAGCCTCTTCTATGAAAAATCCTCCATAAAAGAGCTTACTGCGCTCGTCATCCGCCAAGTCCAGCTTGTTAAAGAGCAAAATTCTAATTTTATCCTTAGCCAGCTGGTCAATTTCCAGATTTCTGGAGGAATTGGGACAACGGCTGTCAATGACCTCTACGATAACATCACATAATGGCAAATCTTCCTTCATTTTCCGCTTGGCCTTTGCCATATGACCGGGATACCACTGTATCTTCATTTTTCCTCCTTAGCCAATCAAGGATATTTTCCGAAAAGGAAAAATCCTGAACCAAACCCTGCCTATAATCTGGCTCTCCTGTATATTTCCCATATTTTGAAAACGACTATCCTCCGAAGAATCCGTATTATCTCCCAGAAGAAAATATTCATTTTCCCCAAGCTCCACCGGATTCTTGGCCACTCCCTCAAGGACAATGGGAGAAAGCTTGTCGGTTTCCAAAAAGAGTGCCGTTGATATACACACGGCCGTTTTGGATAATCACGGTTTCTCCCGGAAGTCCGATAATTCGTTTCATATTACTGGACTTATCCTTTTTTTGGAAAAGTACCACATCATAGCGTTTCGGCTTTTTAAATTGGTAGAAAAATTCATCCACCAGTACCGTATCTCCCGCAGAAAGGGAGGGCTCCATGCTGTGGCCGGAAACTCTCGCCAAAGAAAAAAAACTATGCACCACAAACCAGGCCAAGGAAAGGATAACAATAAAATCCACTAAATTACGAATCCATTTTTGCAGTATTGCTTGTTCTTTCATGGGGCTCCTTTCCCTTCTGATTTTTCGTTTCTAAAGCATAGCAACTATTTTTAAAGTGCATCAACTATATTCTACACATTGCATCGATAATAAAAAAGGTGTCCCCTGAGGAACACCGCTTTTACTCTTATTTTGCAGCCTTAACCTTAGCAGCCTTACCAACACGGTCACGAAGGTAGTTCAACTTAGCTCTTCTTACCTTACCTCTACGAACCACTTCAATCTTCTCTACGAATGGGCTGTGGATTGGCCAAGTCTTCTCTACACCCACACCGTTGGATGTCTTACGAATAGTAAAGGTTTCTCTGTTGGATCCACCCTGAATCTTCAGAACAGTTCCCTCGAAAACCTGAGTTCTCTCTCTGTTACCCTCTTTGATCTTGTTGTATACCTTAACGGTATCTCCTGTGTTGAAGTCTGCCAATGCTTCTTTTCTCAGCTGAGCATCTTCAATTCCCTTAATGATTTCATAATTTGACATTTCTTTGTCCTCCATAATAATTCCATGTTCATACACGTCTTGCGTCAGCGGAACATATGATACGGTTTTCGTTTTGTCCTATTACAAAACAGCCCTAATAAATTACCACAAAGCCTTGGAAAATGCAAGTAAAATCCCTGACTTCGCTTTATTTTTTCATCTTTTCCGCTTCTTTTTTTCGATAAAAAGTTCCGGATTTTCCTCTCTGTACTTTTCATACAGCTCCGGTCTTTGTTCCTTCGTGACTCTAAGACTTTCTTCCCACCTCCACTGCCGGATTTTTTTATGATCTCCGGAAAGAAGAATCTCGGGAACCTCTCTATCCTGAAAGCTTCTGGGACGGGTATATTGGGGATATTCCAACAGTCCTTGGGAAAAAGCTTTCCTCTTCAAAGCTCTCCTTTTTGTTTAAAACCCCGTCCTGCAAACGGGCTATGGCATCAATCATGATGACGGCAGGGAGTTCTCCTCCGGTAAGCACATAGTCACCTATGGAAACCTCTTCCACCTCCAGAATATCCAAGGCTCTTTGGTCTATGCCTTCATAATGCCCGCAAAGAAAGAGAATATGCTCCTCCTTGGCCAATTCCATAGCCATGCTTTGCTTAAATACCTTCCCCCTGGGAGAGCAGTAAATCACTCTATCCGGTCTCCCCTCTCTTCTCACCAGGTCCTCAAAGGCGGAAACAATGGGCTGAACCTGCATTAACATTCCTGCTCCTCCCCCAAAGGGAGCATCATCCACATGGCCGTGGGGATCCTCTGTAAAATCACGAATATTTACGCAGTTCAAGGAGAGCTTCTCGTCCTCCATGGCTCTTTTCATAATGGAATGGGATAGGGCATTTTCAATCTGTTCCGGAAATAGGGTAAAGACGGTAAATTTACTCATAGCTCCAGTAACCCTTCCATCAGATGAATGCCGATACGATTCTCCTTGATTTCATATACCACCGGAGGAATATGAGGAATAAGATATTCTTTTTCCTTTCCTTCTACGGAAAAATACCAGGTTTGCTCCGGTTTCAATCACTTCCTTCACTTCTCCCAAGAGCTCTTTTCCCTCAATATAGACTTCCATACCGATATAATCCCCAAGGAAATACTCATTTTCCCCTAAAGGAAGAGCCTGCTCTCTAGGAATCATTAAAGATACGTTACGATATTTTTCCGCCATTTCCACAGAGTCAATCCCCTCTAACTGTAAAAGCAGAAATTCTCCCTGAAAGCGAACCGAGTTGATTTTTCTGCTTTCAGAAAAGGAAGTATCCCGAAGTCCTTTACTTTCTCTTCGTAAAATCAATTCCTTTAATTGAGTAAAACGTCCTGGATCTTCCGTTGTGGGAAAAACCTTCATTTCCCCCTTTAAACCATGAGGTTTCAAAATCGTTCCTACTCGTAGCTCTTTTAACATCTTCCTTCCCCTAGCGTGAAGAAAAGGTATGCCCTAAGACATACCTTCTCCTTACTGAATATCGATGGATATTCTGAGATTTTGCTTGGATGCAGCAGCATTCATGACAGAACGGATCGCCTTGGCGATACGACCTGAACGTCCAATCACCTTTCCCATGTCTTGCTCATTTACGGAAAGAGTCAGGTGGATTTCTCCCTCCTTCTCTTCCATCTCAGCATGAACATCTTCAGGAAACTGAACCAATGCCTTTGCAATGGTTTCCAGTAATTCCTTCACGACAGCATCCTCCTTTAAAAGTAGACTTAGATGTCAAACTTCTTCAGAAGTCTTGCAACAGTTTCTGTTGGCTGTGCTCCGTTTTGTAACCACTTCTTTGTCTCTTCTGCGTCTACCTTAAATACTGTTGGCTCCTTAGTTGGATCATAGTATCCAAGCTCTGCAATGAACTTACCGTTTCTTGAGCTTCTGGAATCTGCCACAATAACACGATAGTAAGGTGCGTGAATCTGTCCCATTCTTCTTAATCTGATCTTAACTGCCATTTCTTTTTCTCCTTTGTGTGTGTTTAGATAAATTTATTTCTACAGACTAGCTGTTGAAACGCTACATTAAATGCTTGATGAAAAAAATACAAGTTTCCTATCCTTTAGAAGGCAATCCGCCTATTTTTTTAGGAGCTAATCCGCCTATTCTTTAGAAGGGAGTCCATCTTTTTAGAAGGGAAACCCGCCTCCTCTTCCGAAGGGGTTCTTGCCCATTCCCATTCCCGGAAAACCTCCGTGCTTTCCCTTCATGGAACCGCCAAATTGCTTCATCATTTTCTGCATCTCTTCAAACTGTTTTACCAGCTTGTTGACTTCTGCAATATCCACTCCGGCTCCCTGGGCAATTCTTTTCTTACGGGAGGGATTCATAAGCTTCGGATTGGCTCTTTCCTTGAAGGTCATAGACTGAATCATGGATTTTACCTGCTTCATCTTCTTTTTCGGAATCTTCCAGATCGATCCCCTGCATAGCCTTGTTCATGCCGGGAAGCATCTTTAAAAATCCCTGCGATTCCTCCAAGCTTTTGCAACTGATTCATCTGATCCAGGAAATCATCATAGTTAAACTGTCCCTTGGACAATTTCCGAACGGATTCCTTGGCCTTTTCCTCATCCATTTCGCTCTGGGCTTTTTCAATGAGGGAAAGTACATCTCCCATTCCCAAAATTCTTCCTGCCATACGATCCGGATAGAAGGGCTCTAAATCAGAAAGCTTTTCTCCCATTCCCAAGTAGAGAATGGGCTGTCCGGTCATCGCCTTAATGGATAAGGCAGCTCCTCCTCTGGTATCTCCGTCGCACTTACTGAGGATTACGCCGTTAACGCCAACTTCCTTGCTAAAGCTCTCCGCAACATTTACCGCTTCCTGTCCGGTCATGGCATCCACGGTAAGGATGGTCCAGTCAACAGGCACAGCTGACTTCATTCGCTTTAGCTCTTCCATCAGAGCATCATCAATCTGCAATCTTCCGGCGGTATCCAAAATCAAAAGGTTATAGCCCTTTGTCTTGGCCTCTTCATAGGCCCTCTTTGCAATTTCCTCCGGCTTAACCTGATTTCCCAAGCTAAAGAAAGGAATAGAAAGCTTTTCCGCATTGACACGAAGCTGTTCAATAGCCGCCGGTCTGTAAATGTCGCAGGCTACCAGTAAGGGCTTTCTGTGCTGCTTCTGAAACTTTCCTGCAAGCTTTGCCGCAGTGGTGGTTTTTCCGGCACCCTGTAAGCCCACCATCATCAAAACCGTGATTTCACTTTGGGGACGAAGCTTTAGCTCCGTATTCTCCTCCCCCATCATCTTGGTCAGCTCGTCCCGTACAATCTTTATTACTGTCTGAGCCGGACTTAAAGAGGAAAATACCTCTTCTCCGATGGCGGATTCCTTGACCTTGGCAATGAAATCCTTTACCAGCTTGAAGTTCACATCTGCTTCCAACAAAGCCATTCGAACTTCCTTTAAGGCAAGGTTTACATCCTCCTCGGAAAGCTTTCCCTTTCCGGATAAATTTTGAAATATATCACTTAAACGATCGGATAAACTTTCAAATGCCATGAATGATTTCTCCTGCTAATGCTTTGATTTCCGCATCCCGTGCTTTGCTCTGAATTTCTTCCGCACAACGCCGTATACTGAGCCACTTTTCTGCCAGGTGAAGATTCTCTTCGATGAACTTTAACTTTTCATCCGCCTTTCGAAATACCGCCTGGGCTGCCTGCCTGGTGATACCCATTTCCAAGCCAATCTCCGTAAAGCTCATGTCTTCCAAAATATGGTATTCATAAATCTGTCTTTGCTTCTCCTTTAACAGGCCGGAATACAGCAAAAACAGGTTTCCCTTTTCCACAAATGCTTCCATACTTCACCTCACGATATAGTAAAATAACAAAAAAAGGCTTCCGCTGTCAAGCGTTTTTCTTGACAGCAAGAAGGAAAGGAGCGGTAATACTTTTCATAGTATATATGCAGTATAGGTCTGAAAGTAGGGCACGCTCTCGCTAACCTCGCCACGTAGCAGTACTAACTTCAAGCTTCGCTTTCAGTAAGTACTGACGGGCTCAGATTGCCCCTTTTCAGACCTATACTGCATATATAAAGTCTATTATTCTAAAATATTACTGCCCCTTTGCCTTAATGCAGGTCAAAAATATCCTCAACATATCGCTTGGCATCGAAGCGCTGTAGGTTTTCAACTCTTTCCCCGGTGCCCATGTATTTTACCGGAAGGCCAAGCTCTGCCTGTATGGATAGGGCCATGCCGCCTTTAGCGGTGGAGTCCATCTTACTTAAGATTACACCGGTAACCTGACTACATTCTTTAAAGAGCTTTGCTTGGCTCATGGCATTCTGTCCTGTGGTGGCATCCAAAACCACCAGAGTTTCTCTATAGCCTTCCGCAAATTCCCGGTCAATGATGCGGTTGATTTTTCCAAGCTCCTGCATCAGGTTCTTCTTATTGTGCAGTCTACCTGCAGTATCAATAATCAAGACATCCGCATTTTTTGCCTTAAAGGACTGAAGAGCATCAAAAACCACCGCCGCCGGGTCGGAACCTTCCTTTTGGTGAATAACATCCACCCCTACACGGTTCCCCCATTCCACCAGCTGTTCAATGGCTCCGGCACGGAAGGTATCCGCCGCCGCAAGGATAACCTTCTTTCCTTTTTTCTTTAAATGATAGGCCAGCTTTCCGATAGATGTGGTTTTTCCTACGCCATTTACGCCGATTACGGAGATAATACTTTTCTCCTGTTCAAAGGCGTAATAGCCTTCCTCCACCATCATCAGATCCAAGATATAGTCCTTTAGAATCTTTTGCACATCCCGGGTCAGATTTACTCCCCGCTGATTGGCTTCATGCTTTACCGCATCAATAATACGCATGCAGCTGCTATAGGAAACGTCACTGAGAATCATGGCCTCTTCCAGCTCTTCATAAAAGGCCTCATCAGCTACCTCATTGGATTGAAAAATATTATTCAGTATTTTTGTAAAAAAATTTGCCATGATTCCTCCTTATTGCAGCTGGTCTTCTACCAGGTCAACAGATACCAGGGTGGAAATACCCTTTTCCTGCATGGTAACACCGAAAAGTCTGTCTGCCCTTTCCATAGTCCCTCTTCTATGGGTAATGACAATAAACTGGGTGTTCTTAATCAAATGATGCAAATACTCCGCAAAGCGTACCACATTGGAATCATCCAGTGCCGCCTCAATCTCATCTAATAAACAGAAGGGAGAAGGCTTTAGACTTTGCAAAGCAAAAAGCAGGGAAATAGCGGTTAGAGCTTTTTCTCCTCCGGAAAGCTGCATCATATTTTGTAATTTCTTTCCGGGAGGCTCTGCCACGATACGAATACCGCTTTCCAGCACATCCTCTCCCTCTTCCATTTCCAGTCTTCCCTGTCCGCCCCCAAAGAGCACCCGAAAAACCTTATTGAACTCCACTTGAATCTTGGAGAAATTTTTCATGGAACTGCTTCCGCATCCCTCGATCCAGGTCGGCGATAATCTCCTGCAAAGATTTTTCGGAAGTAAGAAGATCCTCCACCTGTTGATGCAGAAAGCTGTAACGCTCCGAAACCTCTTCAAATTGCTGAATACTGTCAAGATTTATCGGTCCAAGGTTCCGGATATTCCCCTTCATTTCCTGAATTTCCTTGGAAAGCGCAGGATCTTCGCTAAGCTCCTCCCGGTAATACTGTTTCACTTCGGAGAACTGTAATCCGTACTCTTCCAAAAATATACTGGGCGGACTTGGCGCTTTGCTCTTCCAATTTTTCCTTTTGATTTTCCAGACGAAGAGCTTCCTTTTCCTGATTCAGCTGAGCTTCTGCAAACTTCTCTTTTTCCGCAAAGTATGCCTTTTGTTTTTCGGCAATCTTTTGCTTCTGCTCCTGAATTCTTTGCAGACTTTCTTTTCTATCGGAAAATGCTTTTTCTCCCAAAGAAAGCTTTTCTTGCAATTTTTGGATTTCCTCCTCCTGATGCAGTACGGATTCCTTTGACTGCTTTTCCGCCTCCTCCAGATCAAATTGCTCGGCAAAAAGCTTTTCCAGGGCATCACTGTAGCCATGCATCTGTTCTGTCAGAAAATCCGTTTTGGTGGACAGGGTTTGATACTCCAACTGCATCTTCGCTTGAAGCATAAGCTCCAGCTCGGAAATCCCCTTTTTCCTGTTGATGCCGTTCTTCTTCCTTGGCGGAGAGCTCTTCTTCCAGCCTATTGCAGGCCTTCATCTTCTCCTCTACAGACTTCCGAAGAGTGTTGCAGGCTTCCTTTCCCTTCTCAATACCCTCCTTAAGCTCTTCCATCTCTCTTTTTCTTCCCATAAGAGAGGAATTGTTTTTATAGGCACCTCCGGAAATAGCTCCCCCTGCCTGCAAAAGTTCTCCTTCCAGGGTAACTATCCTTAGACTATGATGATATTTCTTTTCTAAGCTAAGAGCCTCCTCCATGCTTCTCACCAAAAGCACTCTGGACAAAAGGTAATTCTCCAAGCCCTTACAGGACTCCGGAACCTTAATCAGGTCTGCAAATACCCCGACAACTCCCGCTTCCTTCTTTAAGCTGTCATATTTTTCATCTCTGTTTTTTCTAAGGGAAGGCAAAGGAAGGAAGCTGGCTCTACCCTGTCTCTCCCTTTTTAACTTTTCAATCAATCGTTTTGCAGTGCCCTCATCTTCACAAACCAATTGTTGCAGACCGGAACCAAGGACCGTTTCCAGTGCCAGCTCATAGTCTTTGGGAACGGAAATCAGCTCAGCCACAACACCAATCAGGCCTTTTTCTCTATCCTTTTCCCTCATGCAGAAACGAACCGCATTACCGAAGCCCTCATAACGCTCCGCAAGATTTTCCAGATTGTCCAAACGGAGGCTTTGGTTTTCCACCGCCCTCTCCTGAAGGGCCAAACGGCTCTTTTCAGATTCCAGCTCCTGTCTTTTTTCCTGCAATTCCAGGGAAAGTCCCTGCATTGTTTGCAGTAAAGACTGAAATGCTTCCTTGGCTTTTTTCAGCTCCTCCTCTTTTTCCTGAAAGGCTAAAAACTGCTCTCCAAGATTTTCTTCCTCGCCATTAGACAGCTTTGGAGCCTCTTCAAAAGCAAAGTTATTCTCGAAGCAGTTTTGAATGGTTCTTTCCGCTTCCTTAATGGTGGAACGAATAAAATCAATGTCCAGCTGAACTTCTGACTTGTCCTTACTAAAAGGGAGCAAAGAGGAAAACTGCTCCTGCATAGCAAATAAAGTAGCCGCCAAATCCTCCATTTTTCCAAGAAGCCGGCTACTTTCCTCCTTTAGCTTTTCAATTTGATCCTGAAAATGCTTTTTACTGCTTTCTTTTTCCTGAAATATCCTCTCGAAGCTGAGAAATCCGGCGTTCTATCTCCGCCTTTTCCGACAGATACTCTTCTTCCCGCTGTCGAATCCTCTGTTCCTCCGCCTCTAAGGCGTCCCCTCCCTTTCCATAGCTAAAAAGGCTTGGGTTAAACGATTCTGTTTCTCTTCCTCTTCCTTTTGAAAAATAGCTTAAATTCTCAAATTTTTCCGCTAATTCCTCTAAGCCCTTCTCCGCCTCCTTCATTTCCAGAAGGAAAAGATTGGCTTCATAAAAGTAAGAGCTTATCTCTAAGCTGTAAGTAATTCTTGGCCTTTCCGGACTGTCTCTCCAATGGGGCCAGCTGCTTTTCCAGCTCTGAAAGAATATCCTGAATACGCTCCATATTGGCCTGTTCTTCTTCCAGCTTTTTCTGGGAAATGTCTTTTCTTCTTTTGAACTTAACAATTCCCACCGCCTCATCAAAAAGAGCCCTTCGCTCTTCCGCCTTTCCGGACAAAATCTTATCAATCTGCCCCTGTCCGATTAGGGAATAGCCTTCTTTTCCGATTCCTGTATCATAAAAAAGCTCGTGAATATCCTTTAAACGGCATTCCGCATCATTTAAACGATATTCCGATTCTCCGGAACGATACAGTCTTCTACTAACGGTAATTTCTTCATAGGGAAGATTTAAGGCATGGTCTGCATTGTCAAAGCACATGCTTACATAGGCATAGCCCTGGGCTCTTCTTAAGGCAGTTCCTGAGAAAATAACATCCTGCATGGAATTTCCACGAAGCTGTTTTTACCTTCTGTTCTCCCAAAACCCAACGAACCGCATCAGAAATATTGGATTTTCCGGAGCCGTTAGGCCCTACGATTCCAGTAATACCGGGAGAAAAATCCAAAACAGTTTTATTGGCAAAGGACTTAAATCCTTGAATTTCAATAGACTTTAAATACATCCCCTGTTTCCACCTTTATTTTTTCTAATGCAAAATAGGCAGCAGCCTGCTCTGCCTTCTTTTTGGAGCTTCCCTCTCCGATGCCGTAAACTTCCTCATTAACTTTCACAGACACCTTATAAAAACGCTGATGAAAAAGGGACCGCTTTCCTCTAATAAATCATACTCCAGAGGATAACGTTTTGCCGTACAATATTCCTGCAACATGGTTTTCGCATCCTGGAAGAGGGTTTTATGCTCGATATCGGATAAAATCTTTTCCCGAACAAAGCCTTCCGCCTTTTCCATACCGCCATCAAGATAAATGGCACCAATCACTGCTTCCAAAGCATCGGATAAAACGGAATCCCGAAATTGAATTCCCTCTCTTTCCTCTCCCTTTCCTAAAAGAAGATAAGAAGAAAGCTGTAGTGATTTTGCCACCACAGCCAGGGCCGATTCACATACCAATGCAGCCCGAAGCTTGGTCATCCTTCCCTCCTGAATCACCGGTTTTTTATGGTAAAGAAGGGTACTTGAAACCAACTCCAACACCGCGTCCCCAGAAATTCCAGCCTTTGATTGGAGGCTTCCTTGGGATGCCCCATCTCATTGGAATAGGAAGGATGGGTTAAGGCGTGCAATAAAAGCTTCTGATCTTGAAAGTGGTACCCCAAATCCTCTTCCAGTTTGGAAAGAGACGGAGTGCTGCCCATGTTTTCCATCATTTTTATTTTCCTAAAGCCTTTAAAATAGCTTTGTGTGCTTCACCAACGGTCTTAATCTGAAAGCTTGCTTCTTCCGGAATTTCAATGCCGAACTCTTCCTCAATTCCCATAATAATCTGTACAATATCCAAGGAATCAGCATTTAAATCCTCTACAAAACGAGAATCTTCCCTAATCTCCTCTTTCTTGACATGCTGTAATTCTCTGGCAATAATTTCCTTTAACTTATCTAATTCCATATTACTGTCCTTTCCTATAATCTATTCTTCCTTGCTTTCCTCTTCTTTATCAGAGAAATCCAAGGCTTCCGCAATCTTCTTAGTCAAGCCCTTTTCTGCAAATTCCTTAGCCTGTCGAATGGCCGTAGTAATCTCCACCCGTCTGTATTGCCGTGAACCTTAACCACCAAGCCCTTCAAGCCCAGGATGGGAGCTCCTCCATAGCTTTTTGGCATCAAATTTTTGTCATTCTCTTTTCGTAGGGCAGAAGAAATCAAAGCACCGCCTACCAAAGAAAGAGGGCCACCCTCTTTAATGCCGGACTTGATTTCAGAAAGAAGCATCTTTCCTACACCCTCGTACATTTTTCAAAACCACATTTCCCACAAAGGCATCTGCCACCACTACGGAACAGTTTCCTTCCACGATGTCTCTGGCCTCCACGGATCCAATAAAGTTTAAGTCCTTTTTCTGCCTTACATTGTTCCATGGTAGCCTTCACCAGAGCATTTCCCTTTTCTTCTTCCGCCCCGATATTCACTAGGCCTACTGTTGGGGAGGGAACGCCCAGCATTTCCTTCATATAGATGGCACCCATCTTGGCAAACTGTACCAGCCACTCCGGATGGGCATCCACATTGGCACCGCAGTCAGTAAGTAGAGTTACCCCCTGTCTCGTAGGCATTAAAGCCGCAAGGGGAGGACGGAGTACGCCCTTTTCTCTTCCTACAATCAGCTGTCCTCCGGCTAAAATTGCTCCGGTGGAACCGGCAGAAAGAAAGGCCTCCGCCTCTCCATCCTTTACCGCCTTCATTCCCCTAACAATGCTGGAGTCCTTTTTTCTCCGAATGGCCATAACCGGAGACTCATGCAAGCTGATATTCTCGCTACAGGGAATAATCTCTATTCTTTCTGTATCATATTGGTATTTGGCACATTCTTCCTGAATGGCTTTCTCCTCTCCATAGAGAAGAAGCTTTGTATTCGGGCAGGAAGAAAAGGCTGTCAATTGCCCCTTTTACAATGGCAGCAGGTGCTAAGTCCCTCCCATGGCATCAATGGCTATACGAATCATATTCACCTCATCTGAAACTCGTTATTTCTTCTTAAGGAATCAGAAATATGATAGAGTATTCTTGATTTTCTGTCAATGTAAGCAGCAAGCAGTTTCTTGCTGGATTACTGTCAAGTAAGCCTTGGCAACTCCATCATGCAGACTAATGAATGTCTTGCTTTGGCTTAGGCTCTGCCTCAAAGACACACTACGTTTCCTACTCACTGCACTCGCTTTTTCACTCAGGCTCCTGCGCAAACTCGCCCTTCGGGCTCAAACATGCGCCCGCCTTCGTTGCTAGAGTGCAGCTCCCTACGGAAGCCTCGCGACCGTCTTTTTCGCGCAGAGCCTAAGCCCTCGCAAAGATTCCTTAATCCCCTGCCATAAAAAGCAAGCTCCTATGTTCTCCTCTTATTTCAGCATCAAGCCACAACATATGGCCTATGATCGGGATACCGCTATCCTTTTCTAAGCTTTTTCTTTGACTTGACCCGCCTGTAGTATATTTCCTTTTTATTCTTTTTATAATTTCAGCTCATTGCCCTGTTAGTATCCTGCTTGTAGCGAGTTTTATGTTCATCTTGAATTCCTCCCTGAGATAGTGTGCAAAGTGGAAAAAAAGTTTGTAAAAGTGTGAAAAGTTCGTTCAACTTTTCACACTTTACACGATTATCTCAATTTTTATGGAGAGAGAAAAATGACAGGTTATCGACCATTTACCTTTCTTCTTGATTTTGAGCAATAAAAAAACAGTAAACCGACTTGATTTACTGTTTTTATATTAGAATATTATTTTCTGAAATATATTTGAGCAAAACAAATTATTATTAATTCATAGAATCAAACGCACTTTTTGCGAATAATCGTTACTCTAACTATTTTTCATCTTTTCTTTAAATTGGCTTTCTTAAAAAAATGCAAAAGCTATTGTACAAACCAAATAAGTAACCCAAAATACTATTAATGTATCGTTAGAAATGAAGTTCTTTAAACTCCATGTTCTATCGGTAAAATATGCTATCATAAAGCTTGTTAGCATTTGTACTACCAGTATTAAAAGTGCACGTAATATCTCCTGTTTCGCAAATTTCATACTTTAATGTCCCCATCGTTTACTGAATGACCAAGAACCCACATACTGTGTTCTCGCCGAATCTAAATAATATTTGTTTTCATATCTAGTATAAATTTTACCCACGCTGTGGCTTGTATATACATCACTTGTCACATATAAATAATCCGGCAAAGACGCCACGCTCGCTCCTGCTGCTATTGCGGAAGTAATAATCTTTACTGCAACCGGCAAACTTATATAGGAAGTCGCCGCTACTATTGCCCCTGCAGCTGCCGCAATTGTAAACCTTTTGCCAAGAAGGGAGATTCCGTACATCTCAGTTCGCAGATACTTCTTCTTTCCTAAAGTCGAAACGCCACTCTGAGTCTGAATTTGTTCGTCAAGTTTTCCACGCTGATAGTTTATAGTATTCTGTTTACTGATGGCTCTTCCTAAATAATTGCTTTACTTTATACCCTATATCCCAAAACAAAAATCTATAAATCAAGATATAGCACAAAAGAACCGGAAGCATATACTCAATACCAAAATGCTCATACTCTCTAAACACATAATAAAGCGTTATGAAAAGGAGCGAAATAAATGAATCCAGAGTGTTCATAAACCCAACTTCTGTGTAAATTGCTTCAGCTTTTCTTATATTGTATACATCTTTTTAATCTTTTCGATAGAAAATGCTTTCAATATGGCAAAAGGCAAGAACATAAGAAAAAAATACGTTAAAAATGCACTAATATTCATCAAATAGGAAACCGCACATACTACTATCGTGAATATTGTCAACATCTTATATGCTCCTTCATATATTATGGTATATATACATTTCTGGACCAAGACGCACTCGGAATTTGCTTACCTAATGGAATTACCTCCATGGACCTTGTCTAATAGTTATTTTTTTCTATTTTTAAAACAAGATAATCCCATCTTAAAGTACATTTTTCTCTATCGATATGCGTATAATTTCCCATAATTTATTTCTATTCTTTGGGATTAGATATAACTAATTTATTAGGATTTTATCATTTCCTTAGTTCATTTTTCAATTACTTAATACTAAATTTTGAAATATTTCTTCGATAAATTTCTTCAGCTTCTCTAAAATTTTATTTCTTTAGCT